>Ga0228698_1000356_pt1 | contig 38769 bp, 48 predicted proteins | sample McNCre117_Aug_MG_FD_178015 | JGI IMG/M metagenome (GOLD analysis project Ga0228698, IMG submission 178015) | Freshwater microbial communities from McNutts Creek, Athens, Georgia, United States - 1-17_Aug_MG | ecosystem: Environmental > Aquatic > Freshwater > Creek | place: USA: Georgia... | reverse complement strand
ATGGATGCGCGGACCATACCAGACTGTAAATTTTAATACTAATTTTGCGATCCCCTATCACTTTGATAAAGGCAACGTTCCCGGCTCCCTCTCTAACGTGCTCATCCTATCCAAGGACATCACAGGCGGGCAGTTAGTATGCCCAACTCTAGGCGTATCTCTCTCGCAGAGGGATAGGGCATGGACTTTATTTAACGGTGAGGGCCTGCTGCACGGAGTGAGACCGATCAAGTATCTACGCGGCGAGCGTAGCTATAGGTCGTCGATAGTTTACTACACGCTGAGGGCGATGGCTGCCTGTGGCTCGAGGTCTGAGGAGATCTCTAGGACTCAGACTAGACTGACTGAGAGAGCGCGCCGGACCAATGCTGAGCGCCTAGATAAGGTCCGCAAAATGAACCGTGGACTCCTCGCTAAGCGGGAGCCCGGTACCTGATAGAGTTATCGATTAGTACGATTTAATCATTTTCTTGGGCCTCGATTACGCGGGCGATTGAGCCCTCTTTAATCAGTCGACGGAGCTCGCTCGTCGTGATCACTCCAGTCTGCCTAAGCGTGTAACGCTCCTCGAGGTTCATAATTTCGCTCTCAGTGTAGACTGCGACCTCGGGAGAGCATACTGCGTCGACGTAAAGCAAATCATCCTTGTGCAAAAGTACACTGCCGACGTGCATCTCGCGCGTATACAGAGTTACGGCACCGATAGTCTTAGGCCTAAGGTCGTCCCGAAGTACTAGGTAGTACCCCTGAAGATCGCTCCAATCGTAACGTTTCTTGGTAGTCACTCGGCACCGCCCGTAGCTTTAGCTATCACCTCGTCGATATAGCAGTAGGTCGCAGCCTTAGTCGCGGCCTCTCGGTCCGTAGCTGAAATCGCCGGTAGGGCCGCACGAGCGTACAGGAGGGCCTGCAGTAGCTCCGGGCTAGCCGAGATAAGCCTAGCGTCTGCCAACGCCTCAGCGCCCGTCCTAGTGATCGTAGCGACGACTAGGTCGTGGCCTAGGTCGTCCATGGCTATTATCGTAGTCTGAGTCGAGGCCGTACTCCCCGAGACCCGCCAGGGTAGGGGAGCGTGCTTAGGCGTACCCATCTTAGCCAGCCTTCTTAGAAATAGATTTACGAGCGGCCTGGAGGCGGCGAGCTACGTCCTCGCTCAGGCCATGCTCGCCTCTCTCGATACGGCGTAGGTGCTTGCTAGTGATCTTGAGACGCTTAGCTAGCTGATCGGCCGAGATGTCTTTAGAGAGGCGGAATTTTCTGATCTGTTTACCGGTCTTCATGTGGGTGACTCCTAGTGTCCGTCTGCCCGATCATCGAGCAGTACAGACACAGGATAGCGCGATGCGTCTAGAGATGCATAAACTATCGACGTAGTGTGTCGAGATAGTACATCTCGCGTATATCGCATCTGAGCTAGATTTTAATAGGGGTTCGGCGCGTCGATAAAGAAAATCCCGGAGACTTTTAGGCCAGCCGGGATCTAAAGTAGGCGCTGCGAAACGAACTACTAGTGGTCGAAGACTCTCATGCCCGATCGGGCTAGAGCAACCTAAAACTACTAGTAGTTATCGCCGGTGTACCAAAATCCCTTAACGTATCTGGAATTATACGCCAGTGGTATTAGGGGCGATCTGCCGCGACCGTCGGCTACCTACTCACCGAAGGACTCCTTTGGCTTGCTAAAGGGCTCGATAATAAGTGTGGATTTTAAACGGTTCGCCAAACGGGGTTCGGGACGTTCAAGGTCTTGTAGTCCGTAAAAGTCTCTCTCAAACCTCTATGGGGTAAGGGGCGACTTTACGCCAGAGGTTCGAACATTAAGGTCTTGCAGTAATTATGGAGTAGTAGATGAGGCGAATAGTCGTACTAACCGAAGAGCAAAAAAAGGCTTATGCAGCAAAGGCAGAAGAGTTTCAAAAAATTAGCCTTTGGAGAAAATCAAAAAAAAAGAGAGACGCAGGTTTAGGTCACGCTCGATGTCCTAAATGCTCTAAGCGCTATGGGATCTTAAACGCGAGAGGGAATGGTCACGATGGGTTCTGTAGTAAAAGATGTTTACGTAGACCGGGTAAGCCTACGATTAGAGCGCAGGAGGTTGGCCTATCTACGATAGAGAAGCGTCAGCGTAGACAGATTCGTAGGCAAGAGAGATTAAAAAATCAGGTAGTAGGTTTTTATGAGAGTAGAGAGTGGAGAGAGTTGAGATTTAAAGTTTTACGTAAATACGGTCCTACCTGTATGGCCTGTTTTAAGCCTGGTAGTCCTGGTAATCCAATGCACGTAGATCATATAAAACCTAGGAGTAAATATCCAGAGCTAGAGCTCGATATCGATAACCTACAGATACTTTGTGAAGACTGTAACCTAGGGAAATGTAACTACACCGAAGAGGACTTAAGACCTAAATCGGCACTAGACTTTAAATGACAAAGTAAATAAAAGGCGACTAACTAAGGAGGCGAACCTATGTCGGATATCACACCGATCGAATCTGCTTTAATGCAAAACAATCTAGCCGGACTAACACCGGATCAGAGACTAAGCTACTACCGCTCTGTCTGTGAGAGCCTAGGACTAAATAGCTTAACTCAACCCCTGGCCTATATAACTCTTAGCGGTAAGTTAACTCTCTACGCTAAACGAGATGCTACGGATCAGCTTCGTAAGATTCATAAGGTCTCGATTAATATTACTGCTCGAGAAGTTATGGGAGATGTCTACGTAGTTACGGCTAAGGCCCGAGACGCGAGCGGTCGAGAGGACGAGTCTACGGGAGCGGTACCTCTAGTAGGACTAAAGGGAGAGGCCCTAGCTAACGCTTATCTAAAGGCCGAGACTAAAGCTAAGCGACGAGTCACCCTCTCTATCTGTGGCCTAGGCCTGCTCGACGAGACCGAGGTCGACTCGGTACTAGCTCAAGACCTAGCCCTGGCCGAGCCTAAACCCGTCGAGGTAAAACCTAAGCCCGCTATAACCGCTCCGATCGAGGTAGAGGACCCTGCGTGGGCCGCCCTCGACGAGCAAGCTTGGGGCGAGGCTAGATCTACCTCGCCCGGTAAACCCTCAACAGTGACGGCCTCAGGCCTAGTTAAAGCGATGAGAGATCAGGTCGCCCGTAATAACCATCCCCTCCCGCCTCCGGGCCCAGGCTTCGACGAGGCTAACCTGATCGGTAGCAATCTCCCCGATACGACGCCTGGCGATTATATTATGCCCTGCGGCTTTAATAAGAATAAGCCTCTCAAGCTCCTAGCCCTCCAAGAGATCCGCTCGACTATTACTTGGGCCGAGGGTGCTCTAAAACAAAAGCCTAGCGGTATGCTCTCCGAGCTCGTCGAGAAGTGCCGAGCCTATCTAGCCTGGCTAGAGATGCAGGCTCAGGATAAGGACTTTAAGAATCAGCACGGGGTGCAGCCGTGACGAGACAAACTAGACTAAAGCTTTTGCGGCGCCTCCTTCACGACCCCAAGGATTGCGAAATCTGCGAGGGGACCGGGATAGACCCTCGGGCTCGTAAGCCTCGAAACAAATGCGCGCGATGCTTCGTTAGATCAAGCGGCGTAAGGATGAGCCCAAGGGATTTTCTCTGGCTAATCCGTCTCGGCGAGGGCGCCCTATGAGAACCTGCTGCAAATGTGGCCAGGCGATGAAGGCCGATAACCGCATGGGCTGGTGCTCCGACTGCAGGTATGGCCTTTGCGTCGAGCCCGGCTGCGGTAAGAGGTTTTTAATTAAACATCCCTGGTGGACCATGTGTCCTCAGCATAGGCAAAATGCTCAGCGCAAAAGAGGGAGGCTTAGCGCAGGCCCTCAGATGGATCCCGTATGAGCGCGCTCTATAGAGGATCGATCGAGCAGATCATAGTCGCGTGGGTCTTTGTCGCGACCCTTACGCTCGTGAGCACTCTCGGCGCCCTCTGGGTTGTAATGTTTATTTTATCTCTGTAGTTATCGGCCCGGCCCTTTATCATAAATTTGATTAAACCTCCGCACTATGTGATTCTGGTGCGGAGGGTCAACAGCATGAACACCGATTTACTAATCGACCGCATCGCGACCGACATCCATAGGCCAGAGGGTACGGAGATCAGACTCCGCCGGGACGAGGCTAAACTTTTGCTCGAGCGTGTAAACCACCTTGAGTCTATCGCCGCAGCCCTGCTAGCCTCTAACACCCATGCAACAGCCCTCGTGCTCCCCTATAAGATTAAACCAACGAGCTAAGATCCACGTAGGCCCTCTCTCGTGACCCGCACTAAGTCCTTTGACCTAGTACGGGCCGAGATCGAAGCCAACGGCGATGCGCTCTATCACGCCTACATAAGGCTCGATAAACATACGGTTAAGAAGAATAGCCGACCTATTTTCCGTAACCGCTCGACCGGCCGGGCCTTTATCGGTAAGTCGCAAGGGCTACACTCGGCCGAGGCTCATCTTATCTCGGAGTTTCGTAGAGCGATCCTACGTAAGCCTAACTTTAAAGAGATCGATCAACCTATCTGGTGCGTGTTCTTATTTTACTTTAAGGCTAACGACTTCGTAGTAAAGCAGGGCCCAAGACGCGGACGACTCTCGCAGCGCATCCCAGACCTATCGAACCTCGTAGAGCTACCGGCCGACTGCCTAACTAAGGCCGGGATCATCTCAGACGATCACCTGATCTGCTCGCTTGATCTCTCTCGGAGACTACCGGCTGAGCACTGTGCGCTAGAAGTATTTATATTTAGATATGCGCTCGACCTACAAAAGCCCGTAGCCTTAGTTCGCGACGAGAGTAAGTAGACGGTTAGCCCGGTTAGTCCAGCCTTTAAGGAATACCTTCTGCGAAAGATTACGAGCCACGATCGACTCAAAGCCCTTCTTTACCATCGCCGCGTAGTCGATAATAAACTTAGTCGGATCGATCGAGTCGAGGGCGTTCATACTCTTTGGCCCGAGCTGTCCGTCGACGACTAGGTTAAAGCCGTGCTGGTTGCATACCAATTGGGCATACTTTGGCGGGACCGAGATCCCCCTTACGACTCCGATATCAAATAAGCACGTAGCGATAGCCTGACTCTTTAGCTGATCACATCCGAGCGGATGCCAGTAGTAGCCCTGATAGATCGCCCTCGCGGTCTCTTTAGAGAGAGTCTTAATCTCGTTAACACTCGCCGGACGCTGTAGCCACCTAGAGAGCGTAGCTTGAGTGATCCCGTAGCGAGTCTTACCGCCATGGTCGGCCGGGTTATCCGAGTAGCCACCTTCGTTAACGAGCGTATAGGCCAGGGCCTTATCGATATCTGTCATTTACAACGAGCCTCCGCGAGCTTCTTTACCTCACTCACCCAGGCCTCGCTAGCTTTATAATCGGCCGCCGATAAGCACTGAGCTGCCTCCATACGGGCGTCCTCGCGACTAAGGTTTATAGCCTGCTTAGTCCGGGTATTAACGCATCTAAACTTATTAAATTTAATCGTGTAGGCACACTGCCACGCTTCTGGAAAATCCGGGACCTGAGTCCCGCATCCAGAGAGGAGGAGGCTAAGGCTTATTACCGACGATCGTATCCTGCTGCTTATCAAACTCTGCCTCCGTCTGGGCGTTCTTCTGCGCGTCTACAGCCTGATTACGAGCCTGATCTTTAGCGACCCGATCGGCCTCGCGCTGAGCATCTATATAACGATTAAAAGATTCCCAAAGCCCGATGGCCTTGAGAATCAATTGTATCAATAGGAATAGTTGAGAGAGCATCTCTTACTTAATCTGATCCGTCGGAGCTTTAGCGACGAGACCTTTAAGGATGTTGTACACAGCCTGGAATACTCCATTCGCTGCAACGCTCGGGATCAGGGCCAACGCCTCGCTGATACCGAAGAGCACACCTAAAATCAAAGCTGCATTAGCCTGTAACCATACGATCATAAATCCCCCTTATTTATTTTACTACCCTGCCCAAGGCAAAAGATAACCAGTCGTGCGCATATAACCAGACTTGATCCATGTCGGATGAGTCTTGGTGAACACTCCGTCGCCGTCCCGAGCGACGCCAGTCGCGGGAGAGGTATTCCCTTCACAGCTTACTATCGTATCGCCGTTCACAGCCGTCACGATCCCTACGTGGCCGATCGATAGCGGAGTATCGCCGTGGTACTTCGTAAAGACCACGATCGCTCCAGGCACCGGAGCCGTAAGGCGCGCTACCTTTACAGTCGATTTCCAAAGTAGCTGAGAGCTCTCCGTCGGGTAGAGTAGCGTCTTAGAGTGCATCGCTAAATCGACCTGCTTTACGCAGTATTGCACAAAGCTTACGCACCATGGTTCCTTCTCAGCCTTACCGATTACGCGTTGGAACATTTCGACGACGGGACCGGAGTTATTACCGCCCGACTCGTGTACGCCTATGAAACTCTTAGCTACTTCGATTAGTTTTAAAAGCTTTGGGTCGCTCATTCTCTGAGGCTCCTCGTGGTTTTACCCGTATATGCTTTCTCTAAAATCCGCTCGAGTCTATCAAAACGCTTATCCATGTCGTCTTTAAGCGCCGAGATCTCAGATCTAAACCCGTCGACGACTTCTTTAGAGGCCTTAGTGTTATCGATACGGTCTATCATCCGGCGGATCTCTAAACGATCCTGCTCAGCTCTAGCCGTATTGATCTCGATCTCGTTTATATTTTCGCGGGTCTCGTCTATCAGCGTACCGTAAGTAGCTTTAAGCGCCGAGACATGTTCCTCGATAAAGGACATTCGCGACTTAAATCTAGCGTCGGCTAAGAGCCAGACCAGAATGGCTCCTGCTAAACTTATCGCTATCTCTCCAGCCATTATCCAGGATTCATCCATAAGCCCGCCCTTGGTCTAAATAGTAGTTACATGATTCTAGGTACCGCCAACCCACGCGACAAGTAGATAACCGTGAAACCCCGCACCGCCAGGGCCGCCAGCCGCAGTTCCACCGCCGCCACCACCACCACCACCGCCACCGCCTCCGGCTCCGTAGCTTGAGCCAGCCGCGCCAGAGAAGCCAGCGCCAGATCCTCCACCGCCACCGTTACCGCCAGCTGCGTATAGACCACCGCCGCCGCCACCGCCGCCCGCCGCTGCTCCAACGGGAGTTCCCCCGCTACCGCCGAGTCGCATCGGACCTGCCTGTCCAGTCCCTCCGGTCCCACTGGCACCGCCGCCGACGCCTCCACCCTGAGTGCCGAATCGATTACCACCAGAACCGGCAGCACCACCGTTAGCAGCTCCACCGGCTCCGCCTACGTTTCCGTAAAAGGTAAAGGCTCCAAAGGTCGTATTTCCGCCCGCTCCGCCCGTACCGCCAGCACCGCCGACAGCACCCGCCGCACCAGCCGTACCGCCGGCACCAATCGAGATTGCGTAAACGGTCGCAGGAGTGACGGGCAAAAATAAAGTCCCAAGCACTGCACCACCACCGCCACCGCCTCCGACTCCAGCGCTCGTCGAGCGCCCTCCTCCTCCGCCACCACCAGCTCCGCCACCGACTCCATAAAGCATAAGGTGATCGACTCCGGCAGGTACCGTAAACGAGAACGAGCCTACCGTGGTGTACTCGATAAAGCGCATCTTCTTATTGAGCATGTAGTTAACGGCGCCGCCGATGTTCTGCAAAAGCGACTCCGAAACCGGAGATCTAAAGCGAGTAGCTTCGATCGTTATAGGGACCTGACTGTCGGGGATGTTGGCCATGTAAATAACCTCGCTTTATATTAATCGATAAGGTCCGTTTCCATCTGCAAAGCCTATTAGCTCCACAGTCTGGCCGAACGCTGGAGTAAAACCTAAACTAGAATCTACTGTAATCAAAGCACCGACGACTGAGAGCACGATTACCTCAGGGCTTAAGATCGTATAGTCGGAGTTGTGCACTAGGATATATTGCCCTGCCATAAACTTAGCAGCATCTCCGGCGCCGACGTAAAAGGACACCGTACTCACTCCGGATAACACTGCGACCGAGGGATCTGCAAAAGCATGGATCAGTTTATAAAGAGAATTCTCTAGAGGATCGGTCCCCGTCGGATAAGGCTCGATCTCGACCGTATCGTCTGGCTGTGGGGTAAACGCGAGCGGCGTTGCCGGGTCTAGTAGAAGTATATGGTTATCTCCGGGGTCGATACCGATAAGCTTTGAGACGCCGTAGCGAGTCGTGTAGTCATCGGAGTGCACTACGATATCGAGACCGATGTAGTCGACCCATTTCTTTTGCTCGTTTAACGGATAGAGAACGCCGTAACTATCAGCGATCTTTACTTGAGTCGTAGTCGATCCGGCTACAGCCACGCGACTCGAAGGCGATACCGTTGCATACCGATCGTTAACTAACGATTGTAGCCCACCGAGGAGAGTTAAAGAGACGACGCCGGTCTTAAAATCGATCGAGCGATTAATAACCTCGAGCATTTGCTGTCCATAGTTACGCTCGCCCGTGACCATGTTCGGAATCTGTAGTCTACCCTGGTCGCTAACGATCACGACGTTACCGGCCTCGATCTGGTTCCCGGCTCCGTAGGTGACTTGCATGTCTAGCATTACAGCACCGAGAGCATACCGAAGCAGGAGCAATCGTTCCCGGTCCTCGACCACCGTCTGAAACCCCAGCACGGTCTTAGCTCCTTTAGCCTTAATCGGTAGAGTCGAGCTGACGCCGATCAGATTTAGAGAGTCCGTATCGATGGTCTTACGGACTTTGCGAGCCGTGCCGGCGTCGTCGTAGTCGTACTCCCAGGTGATCTCGTTAAAGAATTTTCTGTTATTAGTCCCGCGCTGCTGCTTAATCCCCATCGGGTTTAGCACGTTATCAGCGTCGAGAACGGTCGTGTACTGATCCGCTATCGGAGGCTTTGTTAACCCCATCGATAGACGGCCCTGCCTCGTTAAGCAATAAGCACCGATAGGCAGCATGATCTCAGACTCGATAAAGGTTTTGCACGACTGTACGTCGGAGATCAAAAACGAGTAGCTGTTAACCGGGTTACTTAAATAAGTATTGTAGTAGTAGATGTGAGTCAGTACGTCGACCTCCCAGCCGGGGAGCTTAGTCCCGCAGATCTTAGGGAGCGTGTCGAACTGTGATCTGATCGCAATCGTAGCAGTCGTCGGATACTCGGCCGTAATCGTACCAGTGCAGACTACGGCCCGGTTCGTGTTAGTCCCGATATCCTGGAAACCCTCGACTACAAAAGTACCGTTGTTTAACGGATTGGTCGCGCCGGTAACGGTAATATAGTCACCGATTGCAATCCCTAGATCTCTAATCGCGTCCGTATCGAAGGGTAAAATGATAGCAGAGTTTACCGTCGAGGGAGTCCCCCCGGTCTGAACGAATCCGTAAATGCTCTGGCCCGTCTTATAAGGGCCTCCCCAACCAGAGAGCTGTAGCTTTAAAGCTAGATCAATCGCATGGCCCTCGAGCTGGATATAAGCCTCTACGTCAGTCCCGGCCGTATGAGCGACCGCAGTCGTAGAGCGCTGCCCTCTTAATACGCCGTTAAACGAGTTAGTACCGAAGCCCGTAGCCTCCGAGCCCGCCTGCTGATACTCGATAAACTCGTCCTCAATCTTTATGTAAACCTTAGCCGTCGTAGAGTCGTAGGTCCCATCGGGTCCTAGGATTTTCTCGTAGAAGTCGCCGTTAGAGATTACCGGGATCGTCGTACTGCTCGAGGTGATATCGGCTAAGAGCTGAGTCTTAGCGTTAAAGAATACGTTCTGGCGCTTACCCATGTTCGCATCCGAGAACTGAAACGAAACCACGCCCTCCTCAGGATTGACCTGAGAGATCCGCCCGCGCCACACGATAAAGTAATCATCCGGAAACGATAGCTGAGCATAGCCGACCCAAACCCGGACCTGGCGCCCTAAGATCTCGGGCACTATAAACCCCGGCGTAATCACCTGAGTCATATAGCTATCTTTATCGATAAACGAGAGAGCGAGGGTTGATACCGACGCCCTCCCCTGCTCTGGCTCTAAACGCTGAGCAATAGTTAGCGAGCTACGATCTAGATTTAGGAGCTCCTTTTGCCCGCGCTCTCCCGCGTTGAACCCGATCGGCACGAGCCCACCGTAAATAATACCCGACTCTCCGTAGGTGATCGCATCCCCGTAGCGGATAGGCCTGCCGATAGTCGTCGAGGTTAAGTAATCGACGCCGTCGATATCTACAACGATCGCCAGCTTCTTAGACTGTAGATCGTTATAGAGAGTGTAGTTAGGCGGGATCTGTATCGAGTCGCTCATTTATCCTCTAGTATTGGTACTTCACTACTACTACGTCGCCAGCAATTAGAGCAGCTGCTCCACCGGTAGCGAGATCGTTTAAGAACGTAATGCGAGTCTTACCGCCGACACCACCGGTATAGTTTACCGAGTAATCATAGGAGGCGCCTTCGATCTGCAGCGAGCCACCCTTCACTAAGAAGTCGATCGAATTCGTCAAAGCCACCTGAGTGAGATCAATATATTGATTAGTGATATCCGTCGCAGATAAAGTAAATAGCTCTTTGTTATTAGTCGACCCGCCAGAAGCGGCCGCGCTAATCCAAGTAGTGCCGTTAGATTTTAATACGTTCCCACTCGTGCCGGGAGCTACAGAAGATAAATTTCCAGATGAATCAAATACAGAGGCACCAGCTCCGTAATTAGCAAAACGCATTGTTCCCGTAGTGTGAACCTGAGCCGTCGGGCTATATACGCCGATGCCTACGCTACCGCCACCAGTGACTAAAAATATATTTCCCGTGCTGCTCTCTTGCAAATAAAGGTCAGCGCTAGCAGCTCCATTTTTCACCCATAACTGATTCTCAGATAAGTTAAAATGTACACCTGCATCCGTACCCAATCTAAATACATTTAAACCAGTAGTAGCTAAATGAAGTTTTGCCGATGGGGTATTGGTTCCGAGTCCTAAAAACTTATTAGTATCATCCCAGAAAAACGTGCTCGCATCTCCACCAAAAGCTCCACCGTTATTAAACTGCACAGCGCCGTTAGTGCTACCGGGAGATCCGCCACCACCAGACGCTGGCATCCATGAACCGTCACCAAAAGTATTAACCGAAGTCCACACGTATCCAGACGTGCCTTGAGTACCATCTACGAAGCGAATCTTACCGCGCGTAGGAGCCGAACCAGTCGATAGCTGAATACCACCAGACTGACTAACAGCAGCCGCAGTAGTGAGCTTAACAGTGCCAGAGATATCTCCTCCGGCGCCAGACTCTACGTGCACGTCACCGGACTGATCAGCACTATCGGTATCGCCAGACTTAACCCACATGCCCTGCGAGTCGGTCGTAAAATTATCGCTCGACTTGATAACACTAGTAAGACCGGTCGCAAAAATCAGATCCGTATTAATAGATACAGAGGCCAGGTTAGATAAAGCTGTATTGGCTCCAGTAACAGGAGCAGAGATCCACTTTAATCCCGTCGTCTCCGCAGAGTCAGCCGAGAGAATTTGACCATTAGTTCCAACCGGTAAACGAGTATTAGTAGTGCCAAAACTATAGAGGTCTCCTTTAGTCGTTAAAGGAGATGAAGAGATAGAACCCCAAGTCAGCCCGTTGTAAAATTTTAATAGACTCGCAGAGGTATTAAAATATACGTCCCCAGCCGTAGGCGTGCCTGGATCAGTCGCAGCCGAGCGAAACGTCACGTAAGCGTCGAGTAGCTTATGCGTGTTCATGCTCAAGTCCTGCTCGACTTGAAATACGTTAGATCCACTAAGTGTTAGTAAATTTATATCGGCAGAGTTAGCGGCGTTGCGAGCCCGGAGAGAGCTATTATTTTCGAGGCGTACTTTAGTCGCGCCTACCTGATCGTTACCGATAAACTTCTTAATGATAGACGACATCTCTAAACCCCTCGGTTAATGCCAGTAAAGAATCCGGAGCACGTCCCCGGTCGCTAGGATTGAGTCGAGTCCTAGACCGCTCCAGCTCAGCACGGTCCCACTCACAATATAATCTACAGAGTAATATTGAGGGCCACCGCCGATCACGTCGAGCATTACTTGACTCGCCACCGTAGGGCTAAAGGCTAGGGTTAATTGCTTAGCCGTAGCCTCTACAGAAGTAATAACGCGATATTCAACCTCCTGCGCTACCGCCACCGAAGATGATACCTCAAGTTTACCAGAGACCCAGGCGAGAGAGATCCCAGCGCCAGCCTTAAAGACTACGTCGCCTAGAGTTACGGTCGCATTCCCGTCGATCTGTACGCTATGCACGCCCTCGTGAGTGTGATCCTGGTGCGCTACTCTCGAATCGGTACCCTTAGCAGACGCACTCGCTACGGCCGGAGGAGCTACGTTAGCAAGTAGGACTTTGCCCGCAGTCGTCTCAGTCGCATCAACTACATCCGACGTAGTGTTATCAGACGGAGTCACGGAGATCGGGCTATAGACCGGGGTAGATATATTCGGAGCGTAGAGCTCCTGATAGTACCAATCGATTGTCTCACTCGTCGCAAATGAGTAAGAGGTCTCAACCGACGTAGAGCTTAGATAGTAAAACGATAAAGTCCAAACGCCAGCCGCCTCGGTCACGCGACCATAAATCACGGCACCATTATCAGGACCACCGCCGGTCTTAGTAAACTCCGTCCCCTGGGGATCTCTTAAGATCACTTTGTTGTAGGGCGTGTTAACCACTACGCCGAGGCTAGTATCGCCCGTCGAGGGGGTCTTACCGGTAAGCTGAGTCGTAACGTTCCACGTGGAACCAGTGACGCCCGTAAGCGTTACGCCCTGGACGATAAAGCCCATGAGAGGGATCGAGCTTAGAGAGCTACCGGGGAGGAGCGGGCCCTGCCCATCGGTGCCGTCGTGTATATGCCCGAGGCTCCCGTCAAACGCTCCTGTTAAAGTATTAGATCTAATAAAGAGGCTATCCGTCGACGTGCCCAACTGATTATTAGTCCACGAGGGAGTCGTGCCGATCGGGAGGTTAGTCGCCTTACCCGTATAGCTAGAGATCGCGTTAATCTCGCGCTGAATGTTATTTACAGCCGAGCCCGATACGCTCGGGTCTGAGATGTTATTAAAGCTAATCTTACCGAGTGCCGTATCGTCAGAGTCGGCATCTAAAAATGCCGGGTTAGTAACTGCTGCTGATACGGGCTGTCCGTCGAGCACGCCCATGGTTAACCTCCACTTCGGACGCGCATCGTGATCGGTCCGGTAGTAAATCGGAACGGGTACTTAGGGACCTGCTCCTTCATTCTAAAGCCTAAACCTTTACCATCCTCAGACGACTTCTCGAGAGTCACGTCGTAAACCACAGTAGGACTCGAAACCTCTGGAGTAAAATCATAGGGCTTCTGCTGTATCGCCCAATCAATCCAAGCCTGCCAGTCGACGAGCACCTTAGCCTGTGGCTCAAACTCATAAGTGACCTCTATAAAGCGCTGCACCGTCCAGGTGATCGCCTCTTTAAGCCCGCTCGTCGATACGTTAACGGTCCCGAAATTCTTCTTATAAACCTCTGGCGGTTGATAGTTCTTACCGTACCAGTCGGTCACTAAACTATCGCCGCTCGTCGCTCCATTGGTGTAGGTCGTATTCCCGGTAAAGTCGAAAATACCAAACGAGATCAGATCGCGACACGAGGACGCAGCCGTCGTGCCAGTAGCAAAAAGTAGATCTAAATAAATACCGCTCGTCGAGATCGTAATCCGGTTCTCAGTGTTCGCATTAAAAGTCCGGTTAGCCGTAACCGTATACGTATGGGCCGGGTCGGCGGCCTGGAGAGCTGCCTTAATCTCGAGCAGCAGGGAGGTTAGCGAGTAGTAGCCGACGCGCAAAACACCGTTAAGCTGAGGGCCTCCAGAGACCGCTTTAAACGGTAGGTTCTGGTTATCCGCCCTAACCTCGAGTCCCCATAAGAATAGTGATTTATCTCTTAGAGCCATCGCCTAGGGTCCTATCTTATTAATGTTAAAATCCGTATAATCGCCGCTCTCTCTAATCATCTCCATGATACGAGTCCGACTCTGATCGGTGTCAAAGTAACTACCGTGAATATTTAGGCTGACCTCTTTACGCGGAGCCGGAGTAGCCTCAGGCTTACCCGCTGCGTCTGTGCCACCTGGTCCACCACCAGACCCTCCTCCTCCGCCTCCACCACCGGCGCTAGGAGCTCCACCACCGCCCTCGCCCATCGATCCGATAGCAGAACCTAGGGCGACGAGAGCCGCGCCCTCCGCAGCCTCTAGGTAGTTATAAGTGCCCGTCCCGTGGATGATCATCGCCTCCCCTTGAGCGGTAGCGATATCCCCGATGGCTCCGAACATAAAACCCTTCATCGCAGAGGCCGCATCCTTAGAGCCGTTACCGACGGCTTTTAGCGCTGCGATCCCTCTATTCTTAAACGCTCCAAAGGTAGCGTCGCCTAAGACTTTAAAGCTCTTTAGGTCTTTACCCATCTTTGCAGCGTTAGCTTTAAACGATGCCGAGATGCCCTCGGACGCCGTGCGAGCATAGTCTTGAGCCTTCTCTAAAGCTCTTATGCGAGCGTCGGCTACGTCCTGATCGTAAGATTTTAATTTATCCGCCTGCGTGCGGTTAATCTCATCAATCGCCTGGTTATATTGCTGCTCGCTAATTACGCCTTGATCTAAGAACTGGTGCTTTAGATCGGCGATCTTAGTCTGGACTACCAAGCTATCAGCTACGACCTTCTCGTTAAAAGCCTGCGTCGCCTGATCCTCTGTGGTCGCGGCATCTAGGTCGGCTTGAGATCTATTGCGACGAATCTCATCTAACTGCTGCTCAAACTTTAGGCGGTCCTCTTTGAGCTTCTCATAGTCTATATGTTTATCTTCAACAGCCGCAGGCTTAGGACCAGACACGCTCTCGGCCTGATCTTTATGCATCTGCCGCTGCATCGCGCGCTCTTCTCGCTCTTCGATCTTACCGAGCTCTTCTTCTTTATCCTTTAGAGCCTTTGTATAGATTGCGAGATCGGCCGCGTTGTTAGACTTCTCAGCCCAAGCGACCATTTTTTTCGTGTATTCGATCTGAGATTTTAAGCTCTCTGTATGAGCCTCTGACTGCTCTTTGCCAGTCCCGAACATCTCTTTAAATTTAACGGCGAGCTGGTGCATGCCGCTCGCGAGGTTCTCTGTAATCTTACTAACAGATGGTCCAGCGACGCGGTCCCAGGCGAGGATTGCGACTTCACCGATCTCTTTAAGAGCGGTGCCCATGCGTTTGAGATTGTTAGTCGTAGCGAGAGTCGTCTCGTCGACGTTCTTATACTTCTCTTTAGCCTGCTCGAGAGCAGCGTTTAGGATCGCCTGCTTGCGACCGGCGTCGTCGAGGTACTTAACCCCAATCCCTAAAGACTTTGCGTAGTCTTTATAGGCCTTATCCTGATCGATAATCAGACCGAACTGCCTAAGCGCTCTAGTCTGGCCCGTCGCTAGGGCCTGGTTCATCGCCTCGAAGTTACCGACTAGATCGCCACCAAATAAGACCGTAGCCTTACGGGCCATCTCCATCGTCTCACCGAGGTGAGAGGCGTTAGCGCCCATCGAGACGATCGCTCGGTTCGCAGCCTGCAGGATATCTGTATCGTCGGCTAGACCCTTAGCGGCCTCTACGAGACTAGACTTTAAAGCATCTCCGGCCAGGCCTGCCGACTTAGTCAAAGCATCGAAGCTCGAGTTGATCTGCTTTATTTGCTCGGCCTCGACCGCTAGATCGAGTGCAGTCTTAACGGATAGCACCGCCGCTGCTGCGACCCCTGCTACCGCTCCGACTTTAAGGAACATCGAGCTAAGATTGCCGAGGCCCTCAGTCTCCCCAAGCTCTCCGAGGAGCCCGAGCGACTCGCGCATCTTTTTAACAAACTCTTTATTGTCTAGGTCTAGGACGACCTTTGCCTGTTTTTCAGCCATGTTCTAACCGCTTCTTTACTCTTAGGGTCGACAACATGAGCTGACTCGCCTCTTCCCAGTCCATGGTAGTGCGTCCCGTCTTCTCGCTAGACTCGTCCCGACCCGAGAGCTCGTCGACGGCGTTCTTAGCAATGCGTTGATAGTAATCGCTTAAACCCGTGATGTACTTCTTATCGGACGAGGGAACCGCTGCCACCGAGATCAGATCATCCATAAACATTGCTCTCTCTCTGAGAGCCAGCTCTCGACTAGCCCGGAGCATCGCAAAGACCGCTCGAGCCGGTGAGTCTAAGGACTCTCTAATGGTCCAGCCAAACTCCCTAGAGAGCTCGGCGAGGAGGAGGCTTGCACGGATTCGTAGATGTTTATTTTCTGCCGTTTTTTTTTAGACTCTCCCCCACCCATGTCGACCTGGCCCGTAACCAGATCGATCACCAATTGGTAGAGAGCTGCGACCTGCACCTGCTCCATCGAGAGGATATCGTTAACCGTAATCGTATCGCATACCGAGGAGATCACATCGTGGTAGCGCTCGGCTAACTCTTTACCCGTGAGAGTCTTATCCTCTCTCAGGGAATCCATTAAACTCGACTGTGCATTGGTAAAACGCAAAAACGTCTCGAGCGACATCGGCTTAAGAGTGTGCACGTTACCGCCGTAGCGGAAATAAACGGGCTCGGCCACGATAGCATCGAGGTCTGCTACCGGGCCGTTTTGCTTCTTACTCGTGCGGGCTGGCCAAAATTTCATCTACGACTTACCCCTTATACTGCTTCGTCACCGTAGCGGAACATACGAGCCGGAGTCTGTGTCAGATCCATGTAGACCTTCCAGACGATCTTCATCTTACCCTGCTCAGAAGGGCTCAAAGAGTAGCTGCTCTCCTCTGACGGCATCGCCTTATAGAAATTCCAGTCCTGAGCTTTATTGGCATCTGCGTACTGCAGCGGATGAAGAACTAGCAATGCTGAGTTAGAGAGCATACGAAGAGCAATTTGATCTTCGAAGTCCAAAGCTTTAGTGCCGGTGCTCGTATAAGTAGCAGTCGGGAATACCTTAGCAAGGATCGCCTTATCTTTTACTTCTGCGATCTCAGTCTCGACCGTGACCTCAATGCCAGAGATCGCCTCGTCAAGCAAAGCTGACCCGTACTGATCGGCCTTGAGAGGAGCCTTCTCGTATTTAAAGTTTACGACGACGTTAGACAGCGTACCGCCTAGGTCTTGAGCGTTGTACGTGACTCGGCAGGGACCGATATCAAAATTAGTTACACTTACCGTTGCGCTAGAAGCTGCCATTTAAAATCCTCCTAATAAGACGTTGGGTTTTCCCAATGTTTAATTTCTAATTCGATCGAGGCCTCTTTACGGAACATGCCCTCGCCCTCGCGGCCCTTACGCGTAAACAGAGGGGAGTATTCAGAACGAGTTACACGAGTATATATCTTAATGTTTTTACCCGTATCCTCAAGCTGTACCCGGTGCAGACACTGAAACAGGGCCGAGAGATAGCGCTCAGCCTTAAGAGTAAGCAGCTTAGCCTCCCGATCCTCGATCACTACCGATACGCCCATGCGGACGATCGCGTTAATGTGATTCGGGTTAAGCTCGTCCTCGGGGAAATCCATCGCAGTTACGACCATAAAGATAGCCGGGCATTGATAGGTATGAGCGCCCTCGTAGATAAAGTAAGACCTCGGTGGCTCGGTCGAGACTACAGCGTCGGGCCAGGAGGATCTAACGTCCGTGAGAGCGGTCGAGATATTAGCCTTAATCTGAGCCTCGACTAAATCCCTCGCTGCTTCTGAGAGTAACGGAGCTATGCCCATCTATGCACCCACCAGGTATTTTAAAAGCTCCTCTGCAAAGCGCTCGACCGTCGAATCACTAAGAGTCGTGATATCGCGCTTATCGTCGACGTATCCCCCGTAAGGTACTGTGCTCGCTAGAGTCAGCTTGGTGTTCTCGACTAGCTTGCGGCCCTCGCTGCTCCGACCCGTCATCGACTGGTAGAGCCTCCCGGTTGCGATCAGCATTTTGCGGCCGCCGCCGGGATACGTGCCGAACCTCTTTAATTTGGACTTCGCGTAGTCCGGGTTTAGTGACTCCCATCGCTCCCCCTCGCTAGAGCCCTCGGTCTGCCAGCGCTTAAGCTGCACCTTGAGGATCTCTGGATAAGCATACCTGTTTAACCACGCACGGATGCCGTTCGACTCGGAACGCTTTAGAGCCTGATCGGCCCACTTCGAAATGCCGTCGACAACCTTTACGGACTTCATCGGTTTGGCGCCACCTGCTGAACCGTACCGACCACGACCCCAGTACGAGGAGCCAAAGCCTGGCCCTGACGGTTCTTATAAACATCGTCCCGGAGCTTCATCGCCAGCTCAAACTTAGACTTAGAAATATCCATGTAGGCCTTAATCGGATCAAAGCGCCGCTCGTCGGGAGCGTCGTAAAGCTGATAGACCTCGGCCATGTTCTCAGACCACCGGCTAACTAACTTCTGGTAAGCCTGGTGAGCTGCAAATTCCTTAGCGGCCGGGTGCATAACGTCTGGGATATTCGCATAATCGCTACCAAAGCCAGACCACTGAGCCGAGGCCGTTAAGAAGTCCTCAAGCTCCTCGTCGATAAACCACTGGATAAAGTAGGTGGCCCTTACCGTCTGTCCGTCAGTCGGAGCTACGGCTAGGGTAAACTCGCCTGTGTCTTTAAAGTCGTCGGCCGAAACCGTAACTAGAGCGTCGTCGACATAGACACCGTAAGGAGCCGTGGCCGTCGTAAAGTCGGTCACTCGTCTAAACTCGAAGGACTTAAACGTCACGTTCGAGCCGTTCTGAATACCGATCACCTTCTTACGATAGCGCATCTTATCGGTCGCACCGTCGGAGAGGAGCTTACGTAAGTCTAAGACCGCTGTAGTCCAGGCCATCTTAAGCGCCCTCTAAGAGTTGACGAGCTTCGTTCTCGTCGACCTGTTGATATAAATAAACATAGCGCACTCCGCTATCACGAAGCGTCTGATACTTACGTTTACAGAGCTCGAGGTCCCACTCGGTCTTAGGCATGTCGATATAAAGAGGACCGCCCTCGGCGTGCGGGTAAAACAACTCCGCGTACTGCATACGCCACTCGAGAGGGAAAAGCTTTTGCGCATGGGGGACCATCTGGTTACGGACCCAAAAGGTAGAGTTAGCGAGCTTATCAGGGAGGAGAGTCGATAAAGTACGACGAGCCTGCAGCGAGTTTAGGCGCTTAGCCTGCTGCTGCTCCTCAGTCGGTAGCTCGATAGTCTGTGGCTTTAGTACCTTCACTTTAGTGGTCTTCATGCGATGGCCTCCTTGATTTTCACTAGACGACAGCACGACAACCTCCTCAAGTCAAAGTAGGGCCGGAGGTAATCCCCCGGCCCTTATAGGCGGCGAGGCCCAAGGGACTATTAAACAGAACCGTCCGATCCTTGCCATCCGAATCTTGGATCCACGAAATCGACGTTGAAACGGGTGTAAGCTTTAAAGCGATAGATATCGCGGTTGAAGCTCTCACCAGACATCGGATTTTCTTGCTCAACAGCAACAGGTACTTTGGTAAGCATCTGGAACCAGGGCTTAGATCCGTCGACCATGAACCATGCCTTAGAGTTGTTAGCGAACACGCCGTTTTGATCAGGCATGAAGCGCGTAACAGTAGCATCGGCCAGACCTTGGAGCGGGTTGATAGCGAACGCGCCACCAGTAGCGCCGGCTGCTGCTGCACCGCTCGGGTAATACGAGCTGTTAAGCAAGATAGCCAAGTCGAAACGGTAGTACGGGCTGATCAAGATACGCGACGGGTTAACCATCATGTTAATGCCGAGCAGGTTCTTCTGCTGCATCAACGCGGTGATACCGCTCTGGATGTTGGCTTGAGTCAACGCGCCAAAGCTAGTGGGACGGTTGTAACCGCCACCGACAAAGGGAGCTGCAGAAGTCGTCCAGGGATAGTTCGACTCGTAGCTGGGCTTGGTCTCAGATACGGGTACGTCAAAACCAGCGTAGCTCATGTTAGCCACAGACTGGAGTTTACCGTAGCAGAGAACCTCAGACAAAAGCTGAAGGTATTCGCCGAGCATTCCACTCTGGAGTCGAAACTGGCCTGAAGTGTCGTCTTCGAGCAATTCACGCTCGATCGAATACATAGAGCCGAATTTTTTAGCGCGGATTTTCAAAGAGAGCGCAGCAGCGCCGACTTCTGGATACGGAGCCTGAGCACCGACTTCACGAGGGAACGACACGCCTTGTAGGGGGGCGATGGGCGTCTCAACGAGGTTAGTCGAGCTAACAGTAACCCAGTCAGTGTAGGTAACTTTGGCGAGCTGATACATGCCGTTGATGTTCTGCAAGAGTCCTGCAACCAGGAACTGTGAGAACGCCGACGATGCGTCTGCTTCGCGGAGTTGGCCTTCGAGCTGAGTGCGGAAACGCTTCCAGCTAAAAGACTCCTTCATAACGGGGAAACGCTCGGTATCCGTGATCGGGTCGATATCAAACTTGCGCTTCATGCTCTCGCGCATTTGTTTGGTTTCGTCGTTCTCATAAGCGTGCTTAGCCAAAACCTTTTGGTTACGCTCTCTGAGAGGGTTAGCACTAGCACGCTGTTCGAGGTAGGACTCGAACTGTTTTACTTGAGTTTCGTTATCCATGTTCAGTCCTCCTTAGAATTTCAACGTATCGTTAGGGAAACGTGCACCGATCACAACTTCGATCACGGTACCGCCGGTCGCAGCAGTCAACGCCTTACCGTAGTAAGTGCCGATAGCTTTGGTGCCAGTGATAGAGACGTTCTGAGCACCCGACGCAACGTCGAGATAAACAGAGGCGCCGGTCGTGATCGCATCGCCAGCCTTAAGGATTACGCGAAAAGCGTTTCCGTAGACCGGGCCCATCTGAGCCGGGATCGCAGCCGAAGCGTCTACGTCAGTAACGTAAACCTTAGGCGGTTTACCACCAGAGATCTGAATCGGCGATACGCCGACAAAGGTCGCTCCATCGGCTTCGGCTACGGGTAGCTCGAGCTTCTTGGTAGTGGTGTTGAAAATCAAAAGGTCGCCCTCGTTCCACGTAGAGCTCGTCGAGACTGCATTTTCCAGATCGGGGAAAATGGTCTTCGGAGCGATTACGCGGGCGAGAGTGTTCTTTGGTAAATTAGCCATTGTCTCTCTCCTTATTTAGTTACTCAGCACAGTCGCTGAAATCTAGTTTACTGCCACCCTTGGAGCCGGTACCGACAACAGCGGCCTTCTCTGTAAACATCGCGCCGATATCAACCGCTACCCGGCTGCTCGACATTCCGTCACAAAAGATTTTCCACTTAGTGTCGAAGTCCTTCTTCGAGGTGATAGAACCGGCAGTCTCACGGAACGCCTTAGTCACGGCACGCGGACGCTTGCTCTCGGCGAGTTTGGTCTCGACGTACTTCTCGACCTCACCCTTAGAGGCTTGCAGTTTGAGAGCGGCCAAAGCACCCTGAGTCTCCAGTAATTTCTTTTCAAGTTTTGAGATGCGAGCAGTCGACTCCTTAGACTCAGACTCCTCTTCTTCTTCGTCCTCTTTGTCCTCGTCTTTAGCATCGTCCTTCTTAGCGACGGCTTTATCGTCACCCTCGGCGTGCTTCTCTTCGGCCTGGCAGGACTCTTTGCCTTCGTCCTCTTTAGCCTCAGCGGTCTCCGACTGCTTAGATGCCATGTGCTTAGCGAGCTTGAGAGCGTGCGAGGCCTGCTTCTGCGCCTCCTCCTCGGAGTAGCCCATCTCTTTATAGGCCTCGTAGGCCTCTTTAGCGAGCTCGTGATAGGTCTCAGCCTCGTGCTGATCCATCTCCTCGTGATCCTCGCCCATAGCGTCCTTGATCATTTTCTTGATCAGCTCGATATCCTGAGCTTGATCATCGTGAGCATCGCCGTCGCCGTCAGCCTCTTCGGCCTTCTCGTCGGCTTGCTTTTGCTTAGCCTCGGCAGCGGCCTTCTCTTCGGCCTGCTTTTGTTTTGCTTCTTCTTCCTTCTGCTTAGCTTCTTTTTTACCCACGAGCGTCTCTCCTTATTTGATTGTAGAAATTATTTTGCCGCCTGCACCAGCCTCGGTTACTAGGTCGCAGCTTACTGCAGACTTAATCACCGTTACGATACGGACGGATTCAATACCTGATTGTTTCGCCTCTAGTAGCTTGGGCTTTGCACCGTCGGGTGCGGACTTTAACATCTCCTCGATCGAGCGACTCTCGGCATCGCCAGAGGCGTTAATCGAGAGGCCGATAAAGTCCTTCTCTGGAAACTTCTGTGCATGATCGATCGCGTGTCTGACCAGAGCGCGGGCCCACTCATACGGTTTATCGGGGAGGATCTGTAGCTCTCCAGTCAGGATGCTAACGCCTCCATCGCCCTCCTCGACCGCTAGATTATCGAAATGGCCGAGCACGTCACGGACTGACCGTTCTGGTCTGATCTCCTCCTCCATAGCTGAGGGATGATCGGCGTAGATTTTCGAGCCCGTAAAGATCGGGATCGCAGAGGCCAACGCCTCTTTAGAATAGTAGAAGGCGTCGCGCATATTGCCGAGGCCCTCCTGTAGCAGGATCACTTTAAAGCGAGTGGGTCCAATGCCATCGTCCGAGGCGGACTCTCTGAGTCGGCTCGTTGTAATCGTAAATCGAGACTCAGCGACTAGGGCCGCAGAGTGAGCAGAGCTAGAGTCGGCCTCAGTCTTAGGCTTTAGATTTTTCATCCGGGCCTTAGAGGCAGCGAGTTTATCGCGGAGCTTTGCGATATTAGCGTTATGGTGATCTACCGCTGCCTTAGCTAACGCGACTCTCGATTTAGCGTCGGCGTGCTTAGCAGAGAGATCGGCGACTTTAGCGTGCAGGTCTTGGTGGGCCGCGAGCTCGGCCTTAGCGTGATCGAGTTTGGCCTTTGCATCGGCGACCTTCTTATCGGCCGTACGGATAGCCTTCTTACCGGCTGCGACATCGGCCGCAGTATCGTCGTCCTTACGACCACCGCTACCAGGCGTACGACCTGAGCCAGGTCCGCCCTCGCGAGCCTCGGTAACTTTAACGAAGGCGATACCCTTAGCCTTCATCGCGTTAACGAGAGCGGCGCCGGAGATCTGAGGGGTCTTGAGGATAATGTCCTGGACCTCCTGAGCTGCCTGCTCGAGCGGGTTCATACCGCCTTTAACGGCGTCGGTATTATCCTCTGCGTCGACGGTCTGCTTCTTATCAGCGGCCGAGGAGATCTTCTCAGCCGAGGCCCAGAACCAATGCGACGTACGAATGCCCGCGCCCTTAGGGTCGTCGTAAGCACCTACGCGTTTAGCTGAGGACTCTCTTAAGTTACGGAATAAAATTGACCACGAGATCAAACTTACCTCCACCGAGTGGGATCATCTCGACCTTCTTCTTTAGTCGAGAGTCACGGTTCTCTAGATCGATATCGGCTAATCCATAGCCATAGTCGCTCAATGCGCGCTCGACCTCGTTCTCACTGGAGAGTCGTTTGCCGTTTAGCTCGTAATGGATTTTATGTAGGTCCTGGCGAAACTTACGCGGACCCTCGGAGATCGCAGTAATGCCGTCGTCGTCCCGACCCCAGATCGCATCGCGAACCTTAGCGTATTCCTCGAGAGTAGGCAGACCATAGGCGTGCGGATTAGCAGCGAGGTCCTCAATCGTAGTGGTGCGTTCTATACGTTTCAAATCTGCCTCAGATTTGTTTTGATCTGTTGACGCTCGGGAGCTGCGATTGCTGCGACCTCTTTATCTTGACCTGACGCTCCCGGACTCGTCAATGGGCTATCGCTCCCCGGGTCGATCCCGAGACTAGAGTCCTGGGCCTTGATGTCGGCCATCTCCTCGTCGTAGTCAAAATTCTTAATATCGAGCTCCTTAGCCGCGATCTCGGCCGCGCGCTTATGCGAGAGCCATTCACTATTCATCGAGAGCTGTAGGTCCTTAAGCTTTGCCGATCTATCCTGAGTAATAAGCTCCGGGAAAATAATGTCGCAGTCGGCCTGAATACCAAACTGACCCGTAACCCAGTTAAACGTATCTCGGATGATCTGCTCATATACTAGGCGACGACGCTCAAAGCGCTTAGCCACGGGCTCCGTACTTACTAGAGCCGAGGCACGGCTCGAACCTCCCGACGAGAGGTGAGTACCTAGGTAGCTAACGGGTACGCCGGTAGCCATAGCGATCATGTTCAGACACCAATTAAAGACCGGAGATTCTTTGCCCTTACCCGTCGCTTGGTTAGAGAGGTACTCACGTTTAACGGCCTCGGTATGGACGAACTCAGACCCGGCCGGAGCGTACTGCCCTAGCGCTGCCTGCTGCTGAATGTAGTCTGAGATGTCCGAGTCGTTACCGGCGATGGTCGTATCAATGCACCAGGCCGCAGCCTTCTGCTCTGCGATAATCGAGTAGTTGATCGAGTCCCTTAGACGCTTCATATAGCCCAGCGCGCTAAAGAAGTCGCAGCGTCCGCGCTTCTCGTTAGAGACGGCGTTTACTTTATAGTGCTGGATCTGATCGGCCGGGATCTGGTTGTAGATAAACTTAGTCGAGGGCTGCTTACCGTCGGTCCACATCTGGTACTGAGTCGGAGCGAGCCAGACGTAGTACAGAACACCCTTCCAGATATCCTCTGGCACCGTCACGATCTCGGCAATGTTCGACGGGTCGATTAGTCTCATGCGAGGGATCAGAGCTTTAGGGACCGTCTCACCCGGCTGTGGGTTAAACGATATCCGAGCGTCGTGGTTCGGTAGTCTCCAGAGCATGGTCTCGCCGTAGATCGAAATCTCATGGGCTACGTGGTTCATCTGTTGATCGAAGTCGTTAGCAATACGGAACGCGTCCCATACCGCTTGGGCTGCCTCGTTATCCGTATGCAGCGTAAAGCCACGGCTCATCGTAAAGTCGACCATGATATTCGTAACAGCTTTAGCCGCAGGGTCGTGGTTAAAGGCGTAGAACGAAGTCGATATCATGCGGAGGTAGTCGCGGTAGTAAAGCTGTTTGTTGAACGGACCGCCGAGCAGCGGCGTATAGTCGTGGCCAACGAGATTGCCACCGGCCCAATCGGCCTGATCGTACCCGAACCCATCCCAGGCCTCGCGCATCTTACGTGTAGGCTTACGTTTGATTGTCTCGAGGAACCGGCGCTTATCCATCTTCACATGCCCGTACTCGCCGTCGCCTACCCCGATAATACGCGCCTCGATATCAACCAGAGGGTTCTTATCGTTACGCATAAGGCACTCGACTAGCTCAGCCGTAGAGTGAATCTCTAAAGGGTTGTTAGTATCGGCCGGCACCCAGCCCTCGTCGTACTGGTAACGCTTCTCGTCGAACACGAGCTTGCTCCGGAGGATATCGATCCGGGCGTTCTTAGTGGGCTTGGTCTCGGTCTCGTCGGCGAATTTATCGTACATGGTTTAAGTCTCCAGCCATTTATCGAATGATTCATAGTCTACATCTGGTTTCTCGGGGATGCTATCGGTAGCCGGTGCCAAACTACAACGGCAGTTAAAGTGGGCCGGGCAGCTAAAGGAATCGTCCTTCATAAGCACTCGGACCTCGGAGATCAAAAGACCATCGAAGTCGACACAGCCGTAATCGCCGCAGCAGTTTTCGCAAGTCTTATCGTCGAGGACTGCGATCCATACGAAGTCGGTAATGCCATTATCCTTAGCCGCGTCGACCTGCCCGTTCCTGACCGCCGATACAAAGTCGCTCGTGATATCGCGCTCGTATTCCCAGGCGTAGTAGTCCTCTCCCTCTGGAGTCTTAATCCCTAAGATAGACTCGGGCCCTCTCCATTGAGGGATGTATTCTTTAGAATAGGAGTCGAGCATTTTAGTCCAGGCCTCCTCGTCGATAAAGTCCTGAGCTGCCATGCCGGAGCTAGACTCCCCGCGATCGGCCTCGAGTAGGTTAGGCTTTAGCGTCCGGCGGTTAGTCCTACGCTTATGCTTTGGGAAAGCCTGAGCGACCGAGAGTAAGAAGTCCTCAGGGCTTTGATCGTTTAGCGCTGCGGTCTGAGCCTGGTTTACTATCTTACGAGTTAGCCGATCGATATAAACCCGAGTCCTATGCTGTAAGTCTCCGCCCGCTACCGAGGCCTTTGTGATCTGCGAGGCTAGATCATTTAGATCGACCTTAGCCTTAACGGTCTTACCGGGAGATAGCCTGGCTATGATCTCTGCCTCTGACGACTTCGAGAGGACATAGGTCTGCTGCCTTAGATCGATCATTACCTGCAGCAGGTCGGGGATAGCCGCACGCATTACGTGGCGGACCTCGTGCTCAAAGCGATCGGCGCCGAGGTGCATCGATGGGTTCTTAATCTCAGTGTAATAGGTCTTAGCTACCCATAGGGCTTGGGTAAGAGCTTTGCGCATAACATCGGCCGACTTACGTCTAGCGTTATCGAGGAGCTTCTCGAGCGCGCGGTCGCGGGCGAGCACCCATTGTTTATAGGCGGGGGAGTCGGTCCAGCGGTGGAGCTTTTGCAGGTTAGGCATCGTTAGCGTCGCCCTCGGAATAGTCTAATTAATTTATCGGCTATTACTAAGGTTATATCGAAGGTCAGGATCAGCACAATCGCTACGACTAAAATGGTGGAGATACTCATCAGAGAGACAAAGCAATCGATGAGTAAAGCGCTCATAACACCCTTTGGATAATCCTCGTCTTACCGATATCTCTAACGCCTCTAATCGGAGTAAGCCTCGACACAGGATAGCCTATGCTGTCGGAGGCATGTGTCAACATTCTATCTTTACCGGGGTCGAGTACGAAGTCGGCTCCATGTTTCCATACGACTCGCTGTAGGTCGCGCTGTAGCATCGGCGTATAGGTCGAATGAAGCCACATCTCGATCTCTCCTGTAGCCGACTTACACTTAGCGTTGACGGCATTAACCCTATCCTTGATCGACGGGTTCGACTCAGGCGTCTCGTCTCTAAAGCTTATCCCAGACTCTCTCAAGACCTGCTTAACAATATCGTAGTCGGATTGGTTCGAGCTTCTCTGTGTGGCCTTACCCGTCGCATCGCCGCAGAGGATAAGGTTAGGCTCGGCACGGTAGCCGTCAGCTTTAAGCAGGTTGATTTTATCTCTTAGGGCGATCGCTGCCTCGAGCGTGTGCGAGCGCTGTAGGTAGATCTCGTCAAACCACCACCAGCGACTCGCGGCCGTCTGGCCTAGAGTCCAGGACATAGGGCTCAAGTTAAAGTCTAGGCCTAGCACGATCGAGTGATAAGGCGAGTAGCGCTTACCCTCGGCCCACGGGCAGTCGTCTCTAAGGTTCTCAGACCCGTAGGAGACGTAGGCCTTACCGCTCGTGATATCCCTAAACTCGGCCATGATCTCCTGAGCGAACTGGGCCTCGCTCATAGACTTCTTTGCGGCCTCGTACTCGGTGAGAGTAAAGAGGGGGTTAGCTATAGAGGGAGCGTGATAGGTGGCCCAGTCGGGATCGTGATCGGCGTTTAGAGAGAGATCGTAGAAGTGATCAAAGCCCGCAGGCGTCGAGATAAACCAGCACCAGCCCTTAGTCGTAGAGAGCATCGGGCGGATAACCATAGGCCAAAGCTCCGAGTGCTGATCCCTAACCTCGTCGATGATCGCTCCGTGGAGCGTCTCGCCGCGAAGGTTGTCAAAGACCTCGCCGGATACGAACCTGATCTCTGAGTTATTTATAAGTTTAATCCTAAGCTCGGATTGGTTCTTCTTTAGGAGGACCTCACGGCAGGGCCAGAGCATACCGACGAGACGGCGATACATTACTCGCGACTGTGGATAAGTCGGTGAGATAAACCAGTAGCGTGTATTAGGGCGCTCCCATGCACACTTGAGCAGGTGGTTAACAGCGCAGGTAGACTTTCCAGACTGCCTCCCGAAAGCTGCGACTACGAATCTCTTATTACTTTTATGGAGCTCTAACTGCTTCGGGTGCGGGGAGTAGAGCTTAAGTATCGCCTTCTTCTGCTGGGCCGCCTGGTTCACTATTGCTACCCCACTCGGTATGATAAACGATCGAGGTCTGAGTGACTGTAGAAGTCTCATCGACCTTTTGCTCTATCTTATCTGACTGCCCTAGGTATTGCTTACCGAGCCAAATTAATAACGTGGGATTACCCTTCTCTGCGGCCTGCCACTGGAGACGCCTGAGCCTAGTGCGTCCCCGCTCCTTACCTTTTAAAAGTTTTGCCGCAAAACGTCGCTCGATAGTATCGCGAGAGCAATCAAAGAACGCTGCAATCTCTTCAGTCGTGCAGCCCATGGCGGCGAGCTTCTCTACTTCTGTAGCGTCTATTTTAATTTTAGGCCTAGCCATATACGCCTGACGTTATCACGGATTTTATCAGATGCTACTAGAGAACTAGACCTCTAGCCCTCGGCCTGGTCCGAGGGCTGTGCATACTCGATCGACTCATCCTCAGTAAGCACGGGCATCATCGCATCGATATCGGCCTGCTCAACTAGAGGAGCTAGGAGCTTTACCGAGGCAGAGATTAGATCATGTTGTACGCGATTACCTTTAAAATCTTTTGAAGCTTGATCGAGGATCGAGAGGGCGTCTTTAAAGCTCATCTGCATGGTTGGTGCCTCCTTATAGAATTAAGGAGAGACTATTTTTTGGGCCAACCTAGAGTCAATCTTTAATCCAACGCCAGAGCTCCTTGGAGTAGGGGATCTCCTCAGGCTCGACTGAGTTGATACAGTGATCGGACTGGCCTACGAGTAGATGTACTAGACGATCAATAAAGACGTGTAGATAAGGCACCCACCACTTAGGACGGCCTGATAGCGCAGCTCTCCCGGTGCGACCCGAGATAGATTCGTCGGGGTCACCGAGGAGCAGGCAATTAATAAACTGATCTAGTCCTAGTCCTAGGTTGTAGATGTACTGCACTTTAAGATTGCCCGGTCTTCTCTCCGACTAAGTCTCGGATAAAAGCTATTACCTCGGCCGAGAGATAGTGGTCGGGCTGAGACATGTCGTCGGGCTGCATGTATTTTAATACGATAAACGCCGTCTCTAGATCTCCGGAGATACAGAGATTTAAAAGATCGATAACTCGGTCGCCGAGCCCTAGGTTAACCGTCACAGCACGCAGGCGGTGGTGCACCCAAAGAGATTTCATCAAGGCCTCTTGGTCGGTTAAGCCTAATTGCATAAAGCGACTGAGATTATATTTTTTAAACTTCTCGATAATCTCATCGGCCCATAGTCTTGATTCGGCGACGCTACGAGAGATAGCTATGTCTAGCTTCTCGGCCGTGGTTGGCGGAACGACTGCGTAGGGAGCGAGGACCTCGGCCCATCGCTCCTCGCTCGTAGTGTCTGGTAGCTCTAGCTGTCCTACTACGTTGCCTTGATAATCTAAAATATCTCTGATCATTGTTTAATCCTTTATAAGGAGCCCGAGGAGATACCACCGTTACCGCCGTTACCACCAGTCGTACCGCTCGCAGGGGAGCCAGTACCGCCGGCAGTACCTACGATGTGCATACCGGTCGTCGCAGCAGCGTTGTAAATTAAGATCCTACCGCCACCGCCGCCGTCGCCGCCGGGAGCTGCGTTACCAGAGGTAGTCGAGTTACCGCCCTTACCACCGTTACCGCCGTTAGCTTGGATCAGGCCTGAGATCGTAGGGCCGATTTTATAGTTGTAAGCTAGGTAAACAAAGCCTCCGGCTCCACCGCCGCCACCGCCACCAGCTCCGCCGCCTCCTAGGACCTGGGTAGTATTGCCGCCGCCGTTACCGCCGTTAGACTGAATCACTCCGGCTGCCGTCGACGCTGACGTAATAATCGTATCGGCATAGACTGCGACGACTCCGCCGCCGCCACCACCGCCTCCGCCTCCGCGACCGGTGTTAGTTACGGTATCGCCACCACCACCTGATCCGCCAGGCCCTGAGGCTCCGCCCTGAACTAATACGACACCACGCTGGAACTGAGTTTCAAAGCGTCCATATTCCACGTTGTTAGTCGGCGTCGTACCAGCTCTCGCCGCACCACCGGCTGCACCGGCTCCAGTACCACCGGCACCACCGGCACCAGAGATACCACCGTTACCGGGAGAGACTGCGGCAGAAGCTGCCGCTGCGGTACCAGCAGTCGCAGCAGCTCCACCAGCGCCTCCAGTACCACCAGCCGGAGAACCGCCTAGGATTGTAGCCGTTAACGCGGTAGCGCCAGCACCACCGGCTGCGTTGATCTGCGTACCCGTACCGTTGTTACCGTTCCAGATGATAGAGCCCGCAGTCGCGTTAGAGAGATCGAGGGTCTTTGCATAGATAGGGTAGCCGTTAGTTGTGATCTGAGCTCCGGCTACGAGCGTAAGCGTATCGTAGTAGGCGATCTGTGTGAGCGTAATAGATCCACTAATGGTCGCGTTACCGAGGGATCCATCTCCAAAGTCCTGTCCTAGGTTCTCGTCGTCCCAGGCAGGCACTCCAGCGATAACCCTGAGGAGCTGGCTCGAGGTCCCGATCGGTAATCTAGCGCTGACATTTGAGGAGTTACGATAGATCGTATCCCCGATAGTGGTCATAGGATCGATGAGTAAAGTCCCGGTCTGATCAGGCAGAGTGTAAACGCGATCGGCCGTAATGCCGGTAGCGTTAAACGTCCTTACGAAACCGTTAGAACCCTTCCAGGAGAATCTATTTGACGCATCGGCATAGAGTCTAAAGCCCGGTGCTGGTGTCGAGGGTGCAGAGACCTGAGTCGGATAATCAATAAAGCCCGCACCGCTAACTCCGGAGAGACTTACGGCCGGGACCGTGATCGCGCCAGAGAGGGTTCCGCCTGTGAGATTAAGCTTACTATTGAGCTGAGTCTGCACCGAGGAGGTCACGCCTGAGAGGAACCCTAGCTCGGTCGTAGTCGTAGCCGACTCGAGAAGCTGAGTAGAGCTTGAGACGATTACCTTACTACCGGTTAAAGCTGTGCTGTTATTAGTCCCGCCCTTAGAGATTGAGAGGGTGGTAATCGTCGGCTCTTTACCAGAGAACTGTGTCTGGATAGACGACGTTACGCCAGAGAGGTAGCCGATCTCGGTTGAGGTCGTAGCCGACTCGAGGATCTGGGTACCGTTAGAGACGATAGCCTTATTACCAGTTAGAGCCGTGCTTGAGTTAGTACCACCCTTGGAGATGGGTAGGGTCGTGATCGTAAACTCTTTACCATTTAGCTGAGTCTGAATGGCCGAGGTCACGCCGGTTAAGAAGGCTAGCTCGGGGATTGAGATACCGCTCGCAGAGCTGAGGCGTCCCTGTTGATCCACGGTAAAGGTCGGGATCGTAGTAGATGCTCCGTAAGTGCCAGGCGTTACGGTCGTATTAGCTAAAGAGATAGTCCCGATTGTAGTTACGGGTCCACCGGTAAGGCCCGTACCGGTCGCGATATTGGTAACGGTACCGGTAGGACCGGCTCCGCTTGAGGCGGCCGTAAGGCGCCCTTGAGCATCGACCGTGATCGTCGAGTAGTTATAGGTGCCAGGCGTTACCGCAGTATTGGCGAGAGAGATCGTGCCGGTCGTAGTGATCGGCCCACCGTTGAGCCCAGTGCCGGTCGCAATGTTAGTGACGGTCCCAGTCGGGCCAGCTCCACTCGAAGCTGCAGTTAGTCTACCTTGGGCATCTACGGTTAGAGTTGTGTAGTTATAGGTGCCGGGAGTAACGGTCGTATTAGCTAAAGAGATCGTACGATCAGCGCTTAAGTCCCCACCACCAGATAAACCGGTACCGGCCGAGATACTACGCGTCGTCGGAGCTGCGTTGATCGCAGCCGGGGTTAGGGCTGAGCCGGTCGAGGCAGAACTTAGACGGCCCTTAGAATCGACGGTAAACGTCGGGATAGAGATCGCTCCGCCGTAGCTTGCAGCGCCCACGCCGGTTGTAGTTAAAGTAGCCGTGATCGATGGGACGCCGTCGCTATAGGTAAAGTCCACATCGCTTGAGTCGAGGAGGATATTACCGACTGCATCCTGAGCCTGCTCGTCGTCGTACTGAGTAATCGTCGAGGAGATCGTCGGGTTACCCGAGACTCCGTCGGCGTTAGAGATCGCGATACCGGTCGAGGCTACGAGCGTGCGGGCCGTAAAGGTATCGGTCGCAGTCTGGACCATGATCCCGTTTGAGTTAAACAGAGCTAGAGCCGAGAGGGTCGCGTCGGCAGGCTGTGCTCCAATCGAGCTCGGGGTAAGCGCCGAGCCAGTCGAGGCCGAAGTAAGGCGACCGGTCGCGTCGACCGTAAAAGTTGGGACCGAGATCGATCCGCCGTAGGTTCCGGCCGTGACGGTCGTAGGTTTAAGATCGGCCGAGATAAACGGGACACCGCTGTTATAGGTAAAATCTATGGTCGCAGTATCGAGTAGGATATTACCGACTGCGTTCTGGGCGTCTTGGTTCGTGTAGCTCGCAGCAGCGTTGTAGTCGAAGGTCGTACCGGTATCGTCGATTGCGATCAGATGCCCGTTAGTACCGAAGTAAAGCTTATGCCGGTTCGCTGTTGGTGGCGTGGGGTCTGTCTGCTCTAGAAAATTAATTAAGCTCATCGGTAGGGCTCCCTATGGGTTAGCTCGCTGGCAGTAGGATAATCTGGCCGTCGTTAAAAACCTCGCCGTCGATTATCAGTTCATCGTAAATGAGGCATTGCTCCGAGGCAAATACGGATAGCTTACGTCCGGAGGGGACGGGGTTTAGAGGACAAACGCTATCTGGCGTTAGGTCTAGAATAGTTAAGACGCCGTTTAGCACTAGCTCGCCGTCGATCTGTACGCCCTCAGAGACGAGCATCTCCTGACCTAAAGGGATCTCCACGACGGCCGAGGATCTAATCACCTGGTAGCTAAAGTTATCCGGGCTTGAGGAGCCACCGGAGCCGACTAGGTCTAGGTTGCCGGTAAACGGGTTAAACCTGTAGCTCAAGACCGCACCACGCTAGTGATTAGATCCTTAGCCGAGCTCGTATAGACGACCGTGATTATAGCCTGAGTTACGGTGAGGAGCTTATAGGTATAGACCTCGGTAATCGAGTCGGGGTAGGCGGCCTCGATCTCATCGTAGGTAACGCCGTCGAGGATCGTGCCCGAGGACTGCGAGAGTGTATGCAGACGACCACGACCGTCAGCGCCAGGGCTATTCCCTAGGTACTGGCTATCGGAGTCCATGAGTAGAGGCGATCTGAATGAAGACATTACCCTCTATATTGTCCGCTTTTAGGTTCGAGCTCAATAGACCCAGACTATAACGCAGCGAGGCTCCGACTAAATCTTTGCCTGATCTTAGGCCGAGGTGAGTGCGATTATCTCTTTATGAGCACTGTGAAGAAGTCTGGGGATATCTATTTTAACGTGGTCGCGGTCGTTTATCAGCAGCCCGACGGGCGGGCAAAAGACCCTCACTCACAGCGAGTGATTCTAAAGCTTAAGGACGAGTCGGGCTTTAAGTACGTAGGGCTAGAGTTTAATAACCTAGCCGTGGCCGACGACATGCTCGAGGTTATGGAGCGGGTCCAGGCGGAGATCGACTCCCCGTCTAAGGTACTGCCGCCGCTTAAAACCCTACCCGACGATAAGAAACACTAGACACCGATTGAGCCTGCGTGCGGGAATATAAACATCCCATTTCCACGTTGCTCTGTTGACGGCACATCGCAGGGTGATATCCAAACTAGAGCCCGCTCGAGCTAGTCTCGGGCGGGTGCCCTTCATCTAAAGATCCGGCCACCTTATCTAAAGCCCTACGAGCCTCGTTAAGGCGCTTCTTTATCTCCCTAAGCTTATAGGTCAGTAAGTTGTTTTGAGCGAACGAGGCGGCGTTTAAGGCCTTTAGATCGCGAGCTATCCGGTTAAAGGCCTCGCAGGTCGGGCAGTGAGGGCGCGGGAGTATCGGATGTGGGTCGTCACCAGTTGAAGAAGTCATTCGAACCGCCAGGGAGTTGGTACCTAGTTTGATAATACTTTACGACGAGCTTGAGTCTAGTCGGTACCGAGAAGTGCTTTAGGATATTCGTTACATGAAACTTTACCCGCTTAGCCTGATCAGGTCGGCCGTAAAGGCGAGTCGAGATCTCGAGATTAGAGAGGCCTAGGATCATTAAGCCAAAGACCTCTCTCTGGCTCGGCGTTAGCTCTCTAATCTCTCGAGGGCTCATACTCCCTACTGATAATATTCTTCGACGATTATAACGCCAGCACCACCGGCTCCACCGGCTGCGCCTGAGGTACCCGCGCCGCCAGCAGTTCCGGCCGCTCCGACGGCGTAGGCATAGGTAGCGCTCGGGCTTTGGATAATCGCCTCGACAAAACCTCCAGCACCACCACCACCGGCCGCGCCAAAGGAGGCCGCGTTACCGGCTGCGCCTGAGCCACCGCTACCGGAGTTAGTACGAGCGGCGCCACCGGCAGTACCGGCCGAGCCCGGAGCTCCACCACCACCTAGGAACGATACGCCACCGTAGCCAGTACCGACGTTCAAATTAGTCTGACTGCCTGGCCCACCCGTTGCACCATCGACGGATAGACCAATTGCAGGGCTCGCGACGGTCGCAGTACCTCCGGCACCGCCGACGCCTCCGTTAACACCGCCTCCGCTACCACCGTTAGCAGTAAGAAGCGAGGTGCCAAAAGTAGTCGCACCGCCAGCGCCACCGGCAGTCGCACCAGCGGTACCCGTACCTCCGCCACCACCACCGCCACCTACGATACGGACCTTAATCCATGAGACGCCCGGAGGGGTCGTGTAGGTGCTAGAGCCGGTTGTAAACTTTTGGATCGTAACGGGCTTAAGTAATTTAAAAGGCACGTTTGAGATCTCAGTCGAGTTAGAGGCCCAGGTGCCGGCCGTGGTCTCAGTGATTTTAATTCGTCCGATCTGTCTTACGGCCTTCGAGGTCTGAGCTGCGGTTGTGTACATAACTTGAGCAGAGTCGGCAGCGCCCGCACCGCCCTCGGCCGTACTCGATTGCACGCTACCCTCGTCGAGGAGGAGATCGCTACCGACGCCTAAGACTACGGTGCCTGCGTTGTTAACCGCGTAAACGTAAAGGTTACACTGAACCGCGCTAGTACATCCGAGCGTCGAGCCTGAGCTAACGACTACGGAGAGAGCGGCCGATGTTAAGACCTGCGAGTAAGTACCAGTCGCAGACGTAGGGTTTCTAAAGCCTAGCTTACAGGGAGAGCTTACGGTCGGGTCCGCACCGGTGCTATCTTTAAGGCTAATCGTTAAAGCGTTGGCTGCGACCGAGGTAGCGATCGAGCAGTTAGTAATCTCCTGAGAGCTCGAAGCCGATAAGCTAATCGCCGTAATCTGACCCTGCAGATTCGCCGTCGCGCCACTAACAAAGCCTAGCTCGGTTGAGGTAACGGCCGACTGCGTAGGGATGCCGTTCGTATCAGAGATAAGGGCTCGGTTAGCCGTAATCGCTGCGGCCTCAACTAAAGCCGAACCGCTCGAGGTGATCACTCGGTTGTTATTTAAGACGGCCGAGGAGTTAGTACCGCCGTTCGCAATCGGCAATACGCCGGTCACCTTAGTAGTGAGATCGATCGTAGATGCTGCGATATTGGTGCCGGTGATAGTCGTCCCGGCTATGTTAGCTCCGGTGATCGTGGCACTGGCGACCTGCGTCCCAGTGATCGTAGCGTTAGCTATATTCGCTGCGGTAATCGTAGTACCTGCGATGTTAGAACCCGTTATCGTAGCGGAGTCGATCTTAGCTCCGGTCACGGCTGCGGCTGCGATCTTATTAGTAGTCACCGCGCTATCGGCGATGTTCTTCGTAGTGATCTGTGTAGCGCTAACCTGCATAGCTAATAAGGCTAAAGGTAAAAGTCTGATCACGGGTCCCCCAGGGCTGGTATATTCTTTAGATCGATTTCACGGATAGTTTAGAGTCGGGTCAACTACATTATCAAGACGGGAGTCTAGGCTTATCCTAGTCGTTACTAGGACAGGGCATGGGCGTCCCACCGCCCGAGATACCACCGGCCTCGGCGAGGGCTTCTTCTGCTATAGTAGCCATAAATAGGGATACGCGAATTTTATCATTCAATGGATAGTCGTGTATCTGGTTAAGCGCCTTCTCATAGCACTCAATGATGGCCTGCTGCTTGGCGAGTTTAGTTTTAAGCTCCGCGATACAATCTTCAAAAACTCGGTTAACTTCGGATTTTGTGTCGAGCCATTTTTCCAGCTCCGCAATGCGAGCGTTGGCTTGCTCGAGGGCGGAATACTCGACGACTTTAACAAAAGGAATTTGATCTGCATTAAACGTCGGCATTTTATTATAAGCTTCATACCTTCGAAGATTACCCCCAACTAGACTCGGGTTCAGCCATATCCACCACCCCCGCGCAGTCTCGGCGGGCTTTGACGTGTCGTCACTCATCATTCAACCCCCGCACTGTAGGCTTCCCAATCACTGCATAGACGGCTGCAATCTGCGCGTTAAGCTTCTCGTTCTCGAGCCTCAACCTCAAGCACTCGCTCTTTAAAGCTTGATACTGTGAGAACTGCTCAGGCGTTAACACGATCGCAGCCCCACCCTGAGCTATATAATCTCTCACCTGATCTAATGCATTCATATCTGCTCAACCCTCAGCTCTGCCGCAAGTCTAAGCGTCTCAATCGCCGACTCGACTACGCGGGCACGAAAGGCGGCGGCGTAGGCGTCGGCGTAGGCGTCGGCGTAGGCGTAGGCGTAGGCGTAGGCGTAGGCGTAGGCGTCGGCGTAGGCGTCGGCGTAGGCGTAGGCGTAGGCGTCGGCGTAGGCGTCGGCGTAGGCGTAGGCGTAGGCGTAGGCGTAGGCGGCGGCGTAGGCGGCGGAGGCGTTGGTTCGAATCGTTTTGCGATTCTCGTCGAGATATTTTTTAGCCTCAGCCATGCTCTCTAGCGTGTTCTCAAAGGTGCGCAGCTTTTCTGCGTGTTCGGTTAGCCTCCAGCAATCCAGAATCATTGGGTATGTGTGCGTGATATACCGCCAACGAATCAAGCGCTTGCGAGCCACTTGCGTCGGATTGTTAACACGAGAGTTTAGAAGCTTTAAAATCATCGGCTTGAGTAACTGCCTGTGCTCGTCATTAAATCTATCATTTAACCGAATCGCATACTCTGTGAGGATCGGGCACGCGCACTGTGGATGGTCGCTCCATGGCTCGTTTGCGACGTAACTGACAAGCTCCATAATGCACGCGCCTTCATCTAGACTCTTGTGCGCGCCGCTTTTGAGATCATAATTTGCTAAAATTTCTTCAACATTCATAGCGGACCCAGGTCGATATAGTCTTTACGTTTATGATCCGGCCTGCTCGTGATCCGGTCGAGACGACCGACGGCCCAGGATCTCGGGGTTAAGGATACAGCCATAAAGATCTCTGCGTCTGCGATGCGCATCCAGACTCTAAATTTTGGAGCTTTGGGTTTAGCCATTTAGGTACTCGCCTCGTTTAAGTTAACGCTCTGCCGGCCCGGTGGCGCTGATCTCTCGTTAAGAGGCGAATCCCAACCGAGAGTTAGGGCCGCCGGGCTAGCGTCGCTCGACTAAACTCTCTCGCCTAGCTCCGACCTGTAAAGTAGATCTTGGCACGGCGGGTAGCGTCGGGTTTAGATAGCTCGCATAGGAGGCCCTAGCCATGCAGATACGCGCTCGAGATATCGTCCTCGTAGATCCGAAGCAGTTAAAACGTAACCCTAAGAACCGTAATAAGCATAGCGAGGAGCAGATAGAGCACCTCGTAAAGCAGTTCGAGTATCAGGGATTTAGACAGCCGGTCGTAGTAAGTAACCGTAGCGGTCTCGTAGTAGCGGGTCACGGGAGGCTAGAGGCAGCGCTTAAAATGGGAGCCGAGAAAATCCCTGCGGTCTATCAGGACTTCGAGACGGAGGAGCTCGAGTACGCGTTCGGGATCGCCGATAACTCTACCGCCGACTGGGCCGAGCTCGACCTCTCGGGGATTAATCTAGACCTACCGGAGCTAGGGCCGGACTTTGATATAGATCTGCTAGGGATAAAAGATTTTAGTTTAGATCCGTCCGACGCAGGGCCTCCGGCTCGAGGGGATCAGGGCGCCGCGCTGGATAATTTTTTAAACAACGACATGCGCTACCTACAGGTCGTCTACCCGCTCGATATCTACGACCATGTCGTGAGCAGACTCGACTCGCTGTGCGAGGAGAAGGGTTTTGAAAACTATAGCCACCTGATCGCCGATCTCATCGGAGTAAACTATGCGCATCCTACATCTGACAAATAAGCCCGCCGACAAAACTCTCATCGGCAAAGTCCCAACCGAGGAGCAGATGGGGACCGTGATCGATGAAGATACGCTCGTCTATGTCGACGGAGTGCCGGCACTACTCTATCAGATCCTCCCCGAGTCTATGGTCCATGGCCTGAGATACATCGCCGAGAATGCCGACATGTCCATGAGTAAGCGTGTTAACGGCGTACCTACCAGGGCCGCAGTCTTCGGGACGCTCCCCGCGAGCCCATCGAGGTCGACGTGCTTCTGTAGATTTTCTAGGCCGACGCACGATCAGAAGGAGATGCTCCCCCCACTCATGGATTTTAACCAGCATGTCGATCGGATGTATCGAGAGACGTTTCCGGAGGCGTATGCGCGCGACATGGCATGGGTCGAGTCCAAAGTTAATGCCGACTGGAGATGGATGCCGGGCCCATACCAGACTGTAAATTTTAATACTAATTTTGCGATCCCCTATCACTTTGATAAAGGCAACGTTCCCGGCTCCCTCTCTAACGTGCTCATCCTATCCAAGGACATCACAGGCGGGCAGTTAGTA
>Ga0228698_1000355_pt1 | contig 38777 bp, 38 predicted proteins | sample McNCre117_Aug_MG_FD_178015 | JGI IMG/M metagenome (GOLD analysis project Ga0228698, IMG submission 178015) | Freshwater microbial communities from McNutts Creek, Athens, Georgia, United States - 1-17_Aug_MG | ecosystem: Environmental > Aquatic > Freshwater > Creek | place: USA: Georgia... | reverse complement strand
CTAACATCTACGAGTGGCTTCCATTCGAAGTGGACACGGGAACCAATCAACGTGCACGCAAGTGGCTATCCAACGAAGGTACGTTTACGTACAACGAAGGTGAGCTACTGGATGCCCTGCCCTTCATTCCTAAAACCAGTAAGAATGAAGAACGCAAGGAGTTGATGAACTCTCAGCAGTCTATGGACAACCTTGAGCGGTGGGTCATCAATAACATTGGTGATGGCAACCGTAACAACATGCTCCTGCGTTACGCAATGATCTTGTTGGATGCTGGATTCGACTTTGAAAAAATCCGGATGAGGGTTATTGATCTCAATAATAAAATTCCAGACAAGCTCGATGAAGCAGAAGTAATGGCGACCATCATGATCACCGTAGCCAAGACAATTGCTAAGCGTTGAGGCGCTCTCCTGCGCTTCTTTGAAACCAATAAGGAAACCAATGGCTGAAACCAATGACCATCTAGTACTGCTCTGCGGCAAGTCTGCAACAGGCAAATCAGCATCACTCATGGGTCTTGAGAACCCTGAAGGTGTGCTGTACCTCAACTGTGAGGCTGGCAAGAAACTCCCATTTCGAGCCAAGTTCATCCAGAAGACGGTGACTGACCCACTACAGGTTTATGAAGCATTCACCTGGGCAGAAAGCCAACCCCAGATTCACACCATCATCATTGATAGCGTGACCTACCTATTGGACATGTATGAGAGCGTTTACGTTCTCAACTCTGCCAATGGGATGGCCGCGTGGGGCCAATTTGCCCAGTACTTCAAGAACCTGATGCAACAGTACGTTGCAGCATCTACCAAGGCTGTGATCTTCACTGCCCACACCAGCGATACGCTGAATGAGGGTGAGATGATCATGGAGACCAAGGTGCCTGTTAAGGGCAGCTTGAAGAACAACGGCTTGGAAAGCTACTTCACTATTGTGATTGCCTCCAAGAAAGTTCCACTGAAGACTCTCAAAGACTATAGCTCTCCAATGCTGAAGATCACTTCAGAAGAGGAAGCACTTGGCTTCAAGTACGTGTATCAGACACGTATCACCAAGGAATCAGTCAACGAGCGACTTCGTGGACCTCTGGGACTCTTTGAAACCAAAGAGACCTTCATCGACAACAACATTCAACTGGTCTTGAACAGACTCAAAAATTACTATGCGTAAGCGTGGTAAAAACCATTCCCCCAAACCAACTTAGGAAATACTAAATGTCTCTGCTTGCAAACCTCTCTACCGACTCGACCATCACCGAAGAAAAAGATTCCGTGGGTTCTGGTGGTCCCCTTGACTCTGGCCTGTACAACGCCAAGGTCAATCTTGCTTACATTAACAAGGCATCCAGTGGTGCACTCGGCCTGGTGCTGAACCTCAAGACCGAAGCTGGTCGTGAGATTCGTCAAACCCTGTGGATGACCTCTGGTACTGCCAAGGGTGGCAAGAACTACTACGAGAAGGACGGTGAGAAGCATTACCTCCCTGGCTTCAACCATGCCAACAGCTTGGCCCTGTTGACCTGTGGCAAGGAAATCTCGCAGTTGGATACCGAGACCAAGGTGGTCAACGTTTACTCGCCTGAAGCCAAGTCTGAAGTGCCTACCAAGGTCGAGATGATCATGGACTTGCTGGGCAAGGAAATCATCGTTGGCTTGATTCGTCAGACCGTCGATAAGACGAAGAAGAACGAATCCACTGGCATCTATGAAGCCACTGGTGAGACCCGTGACGAGAACGAGATCGACAAGCTGTTCCGTGCCAAGGATCGCATGACCACGGCTGAGATTCGTGCACAGGCTGAAACGCCTACCTTCATCGACACCTGGGATGCCAAGTTCACTGGCACCGTCAAGATGAAGTCCAAGGGTGCTTCTGGCACTCCTGGTGCACCGAAGGCAGCTGGCGCAGCAGCTGCAGCCAAGAAGCCCACGAACAGCCTGTTCGCTTGAGCCAAAAGGATGGGGAAACCCATCCTCCATTTTTAACTAGGAGTCCTATGTCCGTAGACAACAACACCCCCATCACCCTGACTGTCTCGCTTGAAGCAGTCAACGTCATTCTTGGCTCACTGGGTGCACAACCCTATGACCGAGTGGTTGGTTTGATTACCAACCTCCAGCAGCAAGCAGCTGCCCAGTTGCAAGCTCTCCAAGAAGCTCCGAAAGCAGCAGATGAGTGATCCCCAAGAAGCCATCTTGGTGGAGAACATCGATACCTTTGTGCAGATGCTGATCGGTTGGCATCAAGACAAGGTTCGTGTGTTGGAACACATGCTTGCAGTACCGGAAGGCACTGCAGTCTCCTTCAATGGGGAAGATGACATTTCACTGTCCGGCGATGTGTATAAAGGCTTTCAGATTGGCCTGTCACTGGGTCTCATGGAACTGGGCAGACTGCCTTTTGCCATTGAGATGACGGACGACGAAGCACCGGATGATGCCGTCAAGCACTGACGGCAAGACCATTACGGTAGTGGGCATGGACCCATCTCTCCGTAACTGGGGCTTGGCAGTAGCCACCCTACACCTTGAAACCAAGAAGCTCACTATCAAAGCTCTGGACATAACACAGCCTGTCTTGCCTACTGGCAAGCAGACTCGTCAGAACAGCTTTGATCTTGAGTCTGCGTATCAACTGTATGGTGGTGCTGCCGGTGCAGCAGAGGGCGCTCACGCAGTGTTTGTCGAGGTTCCCATTGGTAGCCAGTCGGCTAGAGCAATGGCATCCTATGGCATCTGCGTGGGCGTCCTTGGGGCACTTAGAGCCAATGGTGTACCCTTCTTTGAGGTGACACCTACCGAGGTCAAGCTCGCTGGTCCTGGCGACAAGACAGCGACCAAGCGAGAGATGATTACCTGGGCAGTGGAGGCACATCCTGAAGCCAACTGGCCCTGGTATCTCCACAAAGGCAGGAATGTCATTAGTGAGGCGAAAGCTGAACATATGGCAGATGCCGTTGGAGCGATCTACGCGGGCATATCCTGCACCGCATTCAAGCAGATGCTGCCATTCATGACAGCCAAGTAACCATAGGAAACGTATGCAAATTCAACTTAAACAAAACGAGATCGTCACTGCACTCAAGCAGTACATCAGCGGTCAAGGCATCAGTCTGGACGGCAAGGATGTGAAAATTTCCTTCACAGCTGGCCGAAAGGAATCGGGTATCACCGCTGATCTGGTCATCGAAGATGTTGCCATCCCTGGCTACACCAACGAACCAGCAGAGGAAGTAGCCAAGGCTGCAGTTCTGGCTTTGGTACCGAGCCAAGCACCTGCTCCACCTGACGTAGGCCAAGACCCTGTGCCTGAGCCAGCAGTGGTAGAGGAAGTGGTCAAGCCATCGACCAGCAGCCTGTTCAGCTGATCGTGGGAGTCGTACGTTTCCTCAAGTGGGTAGGATATGTACTGCTCTCTATCTTGGTGGTTTCACTCTTAGTAGCAGCTGGTGTGGTAATTTCCGCAGCTATGGCAGCATCAGGATTCATCCTGTTGGGCCTAGCTGTGATAGCTTTCGTGGCACTACTCATCAAGGAATACTGTGAAGCAACCCCGAGTTCAAGGAATTCGGAAAGAAGAGGCTCCAAAGGAACTTGACGCACTCTTCTTCGATCCACCACCCAAAGCAAAGAAGGCAAAGATGGCTAGTAAGCTTACTGAACTCCAGCAGCAGATCGACGCACTACAACAACAGCGCGATGAGCTACTGATCAAGGAGAAGGAAGAAGCGATTGACTCGATCAACGAACTGATCAAGCTCTATGACATTCGACCCCGTGACCTTGAGTTCGAGGGTGTAAGTAGGCCTACTGGTCCACTTGTAAAATCCAAGGTGCCAGTTAAGTATAAGATTGGCAAACAATCTTGGTCAGGCCGAGGTCGTAAACCCAAATGGGTTGAAGATCACTTGGCTAATGGTGGATCGCTTGACGATCTGCTGGTTAAGTAAACCTACCGATAGGTTGACACCCCGGAAAGACGGGGACTATCAAAGCTGTTGATTGGCATCCAGGCGAAGTACAAGCCTTGGGGTCGAAGCGGTCAGTCAGCAGCTTTGATGGTGGTATAGCAACTTGAAGGCAGTGCATGTCGTTGCTGCAGCTTTTTAGTCTACCAGAGCATCTCTTAACAACGGGTGTAGACACGCATTTGAGTCGGTAGGGAACTCCCTGCCACCATCAACATATCCTCCCTGGGGTGCATGTGCACCCCTTTTAAAAAGCCGGGTAGTTATGAGCTACCCGGCTTTCGTTTTACTTCAGCACTTTCAATGCTGGCAGTTCGTCCATCACTCCGAAGATTTGGAATGCTCCAGATCGCACAGGGTTGTTGCCTAGATGGTGAATCCAAGAACTATCTAGAACGATGGGGCCTAAGTCCTTAGCCTGAGCCAATGCCAACAAAGCTAATACCCTACCTGGATTTTCCTTGAACGTCTTCATCAACACTCTCTGAATACGGAAGAAGTACTTGGTAAATGGAATAACTCCCATGTCATCCAAATACTGTACTTTCCTGTTCATCGGAATGTCGTAGTTAATAAACGTATCCGAAGCCTCTGACGCTGCCTGCTCATGGCTCAATGGGTTGTCTGCCCTTTGGGTCAAATGCTTGTACAAGGCATACCGTGCCGTGAAGTCGGACAGCTGCGTCGTCTTGCTCAAGAACTTGTACGCTGCTGTGTCGTGGGTCAGATAAACGTTCTTGCCCAACGTCTTAAGTGGTCCTGGTACTTTGTTAACGATGCCCTCTGCCTTGCGTGCGAACATGCTCTTGTAAGAGTAAACGTTGTCGTTATTACCAACGTCCTCAACAATCGTAGGCATCAAGCCAGCATCAATCAAAGGCTTAACCGGGTTACGGTCCAAGTCATTCTTGAGCTTAACAATGCGAGCTTCCATCGTCCGCAAGTCACCCTTGATGTAACCCATGCGAATGTTGTTTTCCAAGTTCTCCAATTCGGTACTGTCTCGCTGGTAATCTAAGGCTCCCTGAATAGCCGTGTGCTGAAGCTGCCAACGGTTCTCCACACCCTTCAAGAAGAGCATCGAGTCATTGCCGTAAATGTTGCTCAACAAGGTGATGATGTTCTTGATCACCACAATGTCTTTGACCTCCTTAACCACCTCTTGCCAACCACGCTCTCCCCTACGGATGTACGTGCCCATACGCTTGGCAAAGTCGTCTGCTTCGCCCAGGTTCATACCTCGCGTTGTGGCATAGAGATGGAAGACGTTACGTGCAATCTTGGAAATACCATCCAAAGCAGCGCGATCCTTACGCAGGAAGTCTGAGGCAGACAATTTACGGTAGCCAAAGAACAGGTCCACTGAATCCTTGCGAACCTTGATGCCCTCAGTACCGAAGATGTGCTTGCTTGCGTCCTTGGTTTCCTGTGGCAGAAGCCTCCACAGTTCACGCATCTCACGCGAAGCAGACTTAGGTCCAACGGAGATGTACGAAGCAAGATTGCCGGATTGCTTGTCTGCCTCGTACTGCTCTTCCATTGCCCGGAGTGCTTTCTCGTTGTTGGTCTTGCTGGTTTCCTTGTCGTAAATCGAACCAGCCAGCACACCAAGTACCGTGTCAAAGTTATTGTCTCGCTCCAAAAGGTTGTCCTTGGTACTGTGTTGCATCAAGTAGGCCCAGTTGGAGATACCACCTGCATCGTTGTAAACGGGAGCCATGTTGGTTCCCTTCACCATCGACAGGTCTTGTCTCGGGTTCTTCAACTTATCAAGACGGTCCAGCTTCTCATCGGTTACTTCCATGTGGAGGATTTCATTTTCCAAACCAACAGCAGTATTGATATTGCGATATCCGTTGTGCAGGCTAGTACCTTTGGCTTGGCGACTCGTCAAAGAGAAGATGCCTGACAACCAGGGCATCAAACCACCGTCACGAAGTACGTAGATAGCCTTGGATGTGCCACGGACGTTAGAACTGTCTTGAGCCAAACCAACAACCTTGCTATAGCCCTGGCGTACAAGAGATTCGCCTTCTTGCTGGTCCACTACCTTAATGTCTGTGTAGGGATTCACAATGTCAGGCGTGTATCCATGCTCCATGAGCAATGGATTACCATCAAAGATTCGATCAAGGGATTCCTTCTCGAGGTCTTTGTGTGCCTTCAGCATGAACTCAGCACCATTACCGTCAGTACGTTGGTTCTGGTCACGCATTAGCTGGCTAACCGAGTGCAGTTGAACAGCATCGGTGTACTTCAAAGCATACAACGTAGCCAAGCCAGCAATGATTGGTTCCATTACCTTTGCTTGCGCTTCTGTTGTTTGGTTCTGGTACTTCGTGCCTCTCATCCCTGAGATAAGGGTAGCGTTCTTCATCAACACGTCAATAGCATTGATACCCGTGGCTTTGTAGTAACCAAGGCCATTGGCTTGATGGATGTAATGATCCTTTAAGCGACCAGTAAGCTTGCTCTCGTAGTCAGCAATGGCTTTGTTCAACTCAGCTGGCTTGCTGATTAACTGCTCAATTTCATTGAGGGCGAAAGGTCCAAGCAAGTTGTGCAAACCAGTACGCATCAACACAGCAGTAACGCTTGCCTTCTGCTCTTTGGTGAACTTGACGTTACCCCAAGCATACATAGCCTGCTCAGCATATCGGCTGATGTGTCCTTCACGGTCTTTCTCTCTCTTCTTCGTCTCACGAAGGAGTGCTTCGAACTGTTGTAGTGGTCCCTTAACAGCAGTGAAGATACCCATCATCACGCCGTCTTGGTCAGCAATAACCTTGTCCCGAGTCTTACGGATTGCATCCATAAACTTGTCAGAGTTACCTGCAGTCATACTGCGTGCAACAGCACCAACACCGCGTACTACGTTACTTGAGTTGTTTCGAACAAACTGAGACCCAAGCGCTGCAGTAGCAGTGGTACGAACAGTATCAGCAACACCTTGAGTGCTCTTCTCAAAACGCTCAACAAGGGTTCTCTGTCCGTTCTGTCTGGCTTGAAGGACTTCACGCTTGCGTGCTTCCATCTCCACCAGCTGAGTCACCAACGTTTCAAGTTTGGAGTCTCCACGCTGGCCTGAATAGACCTTAGTGACACGATCACTGAGGAACGTCATAACCATGCCGTACAGGTTCATCAGACGATCAAACAATGTTGCGTTTGGTCTGCTGGTCTTTGCTGCCGTGTTGAACTTCAACAGGTCATTGACCTTCTTGTTTGCCAAACCAATAGCAGCAAACCTCGACAGGTAATCCGAACGCTCTCCATTGTTCGTGTTCATGTTGAAAATGAACTCGTAGTCACCGGCGTTTGCAAAGTCAGAAGGCTTCAGCTGACTCTTGGCTTCTCCGAACAGCTTTGCCAGTTCCTTGTAAACAGCATGGGTCGAGTCAGTACCATCCAGTGCAGCACGAACGGTAGCCTCCACCTGGGTCATGGCGAAATGCTCTTGTCCTGTACCTGCAAAATTGGAGGCAGTGATGGCAGAAGCAAACGGTGCATGTCCTGCATTGACAGCCCTGGCCCACACAGCAATAGGATCGGTAGCCAGAGACTTCTTCATTTCGTTCATCAAGGCACCAAACGGGCCGTGGATGCTCTCAACGATGCCACTCAATAGGTTGGCTAGGTGGTCTTGGAACGTTGGGTCTAGCGTTCCGTTATCCAATGCTCTGTGAATGTCCAACGTACTATAAGTATCGATTGGAGAAGCCATAGAGAAATTGAACGAACCCTGCTTCTCGTTGAAAGCATCCTTGAACTCTTTGGTTTCGTTATAAAGATCAACAAGCAGGTCAATATCCTCGTCGTCTCCCACAACTTCATCGATTAGATCAAGTCGCTCTTTCAAGCCCTCTGTAAATTCAGAACCATACTTAGACATAGCCAAGAGCATCGATTTCGTGGCATCAAACAAACGGGTGTAAGCAGCCTGTGCTGCAGCAACTTTGGCTTTTGCTTCAGGAGTCTTTGAATTCCAAGAATCATCTAAATCCACAGCTGCAACTGCGACCTTGAATGTCTTTATCAAGTCGCCTTGCTTTTGTTGTCCTGCTTCTGCAAACAAACCCGCAACGTTGTTGGTTAAGGTAATCAATCCCGAATTGATTACCGTATCTTGCTTTCCACGAAGCAACTTCACCAGGGCAGCAATGAAACCCTGCATAGCAGTAACCAGGGAATTGCCTGCAGTCTTCGTTTCAATGGTGAACTTCTCAAGCACTTCCTGTTGGAAGGCTTGGTTGGTCATACCCCATGCAACCAACTCATCAATACTCGTCAAGGCAGGGGCAAACTGCTGCTGCTTGTCTTCTGTCAACTTACCCACGAAGTCTTTTGCCTGGGTAAGAATGTCTCCCAACTCAGCAACCAATTCCTTGGCTGCTTCAGATGGGTTGTGGATGGCTTGAGTGATGGCTGCATGAATCAATTCATGAAGAATGGTTTCAGCAGTCAGCCCCTTATCCATCAAGTAGATTTCTGCCTTGTCTCCCTTCGAAACATACCAGCCATAGGATGGAGTCTTAGGCAAAGCAAGGACGTTATCCGCACGCACTTCACCAGGCGTAAGGAAACGAACCTTGACCGACTTATCCATGACACGGGAAACCAACTGCAGGAGCTTGCGATTCACATCACTAAGCATCCCAGCAGGAGCCAGCAAACCAATCACATCAGTGACAGATGCAGTTGGATTGGCTTTGAAGAACTCAGTAATAGCGTCAGGAGTCTCTACCTTGAGAGTAGCAAGCTCGTCTTCTGTCAGTTCATTCTTGGTTTTGGCTTGATAGACAACATCAATAGGATTACCCGAAACCAAACCAGTGAAATCCTGGAGCAACTTCTCATTTGCTGGCTTCATGGCCTGGGGTACTTCGTCTGCTTTCTTCGCTGCGTCTTCTCTGTTCTTGTCCGTGACGGTATAGCTGCCACCATCAAAGGCGTACTGATCAACCACCGTCCACTGGGACATGGCTTGGTACTTAGTACTGTCTGCATTTGCAGCCATGAAGAACGTGTTGTAAGCAGTATTGGCAACGATGGTCTCAGCTGTCTCTTTGCCAAAGGTCTTGCTTGCAAGTGCCTCCAATGCCCCCCGGATTGCTTCCTTGGCTTCAGGACTCAAGGTACCTGCACGTTCCATCTCCACCACACCACGAACAGTACGCATGAGAGCTTCATGTGCAGCTGCCAGAGGTGAGTAAGCCATCAGGTTGTCCCAGGTGGCTTTGTTGAGTGCCTGAGCAGTCAGATGCAGCGTACCAACACCATCACCGTTGGCATCATGCAAGTTAAGAACAGACTGTTCTGTTTGTGCAGCAGCAGAGATAGCAGCGTCTACAGCCTGCGTAGAGGCAGAGATAGGCATGACGCTAGGATCAGCCAGAGAAACACTCTGTCCATGTCCACGCATCGTCTTAGTGCCATCAACAGTCGATTTCTTGGGGAAGTTGGAACTGACTTCATACGTAGCACCGTAATCAGTCTTCCGCTTCTTCTTCGCCATCATCAAACCGTTGTAGATATTCCCCTCTTGTGCAGACATTGCTGTGTGCATGATGGGAACCAACGGAGCAAGTCTGATCTTCAGTTCTTCTTCTTGTGCAGCCGTCAGATCATGCTCAGGTCCAATGTTTGGTCGGTCCTTGTTGCCACGATTGACTTCCTTGATGCCCAGCTCTTTGATGAATGCTGCACGTTCAGCTGTATATACAGCGTTGTACACAGCGAATGCTGTGTTGGTAGCTGTAGTCACTGCCTTAGTACCTGCAAGCAAATCCTTGAAGGTTTCCTTCACTACTTCCTCAGCAGTATCAGCAACGATATCTGAGTAAGTATTTTCCAACGTTCTAGTCTGGCTCTTGGTGAGTTCCAGGTTCATGTAGAACTCAATGGGCCGACCTTCATGCACCTTTTGATCACCCAAGAGAGTGTTCAAATTTTGAATGAAGCTGTTCAGTTCAAGCTGGACACGTTGCTTGTTGTCTGGCTTGGAGCTTTCCTCAGCAAACTTCTCCAGCTGAGCATAGATGCCATCCACATACTTGGCAGACATGTTTTTCTTGATGCTTTTAAATCCAGAACCATAGTTCAAAGGATTCAGAGCAGTCTTCAGCATGTCACGACCACCAGCAGTGACTTCACCCTTATCATCAACAGGCACCTTAGACGTAGCCCAGATTGCTGTAAGTGCAGTCTTGAAGCTTACGTTCCCTTCTCCCTTTGCAGTGAGAGCAGCATCAACCAGCGAAGCATTGTGCTGGTAGATATCCCGTCCACCTTGTGAGTAGTACTCGTTGTACTTTTGAGCTACAGCACTGGCGGTATAGATACCACCACGCTGGAGCAATTCATTCAGTGCCTTTGCACCAGCTGCAGCACCGTACAACACATGGTTCAGGATAGAGCCATTGGAGACACCATCAACCTCACCCATGAGGTTGGTCTCAAAGGATGCCTCAGGGCCTGATTTGAGGGCTTCCTTGTACTGTGCCCAAGCCATGAGTGCAGACATGCTGTGAAGCTTCTCACCGCCTGCTTTGACAGCAGCGGTGAAGGCTTGCTTCTGTTCATCGGTAGGAGCTTCCTTACCGAACAACATCACCTGTGCAGCTTCCACACCAGCAGACATTACTGGGTCTGCCATCTTGGACTGAATCCAGTCAAGGGAAGGCTGTGAGAAGAAGCGTTCAGTCTTACGACCCATACCTTCTGCAACACGCAGCATGAAGCTGTTCAGCATGGCTGGATCGTTGAGCTTGACCTCAGTGTTCCAGGCCTGAAGGCTCATCAGCTGACGCACAACCTTGCTGCTCTGTGGATTGGCAACAGAGTTCTTCAAACCCTGACGTTGCATGTTCCACATGTCAGGAGCCATGTACGACAGCACCTTGTATGGCTCAGCTGCAGTGGCAATAGCTTCACCAAACCAGTCCATAAACTGGTTGTACTCACGATGCAGGCCAGCCTTCTTAGCTTCCCAAGATGAAAGGTTGCGTTTGTGGACGAAGGCTTCTTCTTTGGCTCCGTACAGTTCGCTAACTTCATCACGATCAAAGAAGGAAAGCACCTTCATCTGACGCTCGTTAACAACCCAGCCATCTTCAGTCTGTTTCTTCTTGAAGAGCTTCTGCAGAAAGCTAGGCACACCCATACCAGTCTTGGAAGTCTCTTGGACTTTCTTGATTGGTTCAGTGCTTGGCGTACGGACGGCAGACTCCATACCGAACAGGTTATCAATGATGTTGCTGGAACCCTTCATCGAGTCGGCAATCTTGCGAACATCACCAGTCAGTTCACGACCATTGTTCTGCAGCTGCAAGAAGACAAAGTTCTTGTCCCCAATGCGAATCTTCGTAGCACCCTCGTTATCTTCAGTAACGGCAAAGCCGTCACCTTCATCCTCTTCTTGACCCGCTGATTCAATTGCCTTCCATTCAGCCTGGGTCTTCTCTTGACGGGTAAACAGACCCTTCTCTTCCATGAGGCGTATTGCATGATTGCCCAGTGACACCTGCAGCTTAGCCAGCATGTCCACTGGCACATCTTTCGATGCTTCACGCAAACCAAGAGCATCAGTAATCTTCTTACCAACGTTCTGGACTACCAGGAAACGATGTGGGCCGGTACGTGCAAGCTCTTTACGAACGAAGTCGTGAACAGGAGTGCTCTTCTCTCTTCCAAGCAGAGCATTGATAGCTTTCTCATCGTTATAGAGCGGAGTGCCACTCTGATCATTGATGTAACCAAAAACACCTGCAACGATTGCAGTCTTAATGTTCTCTTCAACATCTGCAGTCGTCTTACCATCTTGGTTAGTCTGCGTGATGAAGTACCGGATAGGGTCTTCATAGTTGAACAGCTCATTGTGTGATGCAACCAAGTCTTCGGTGATTGGTTTAAACCACAACTGAGCCACATGCACAAAGGTCTTGAATGCACGACGCTGTTCTGGAGACGTAGCATCACCGTTCTTCAAGAAGTCAGTTGCATAGACTGCTTTATTGAGAACCTGGGTCAGGAAATCCTTGACCATAACCAACGGACGCTTAGAAGCGTCAGTGTCTTTGCTAGGAGTCTGTTTAAAGAAGTCTCCAGCTTTCTTTTCACGATGAGAGGCCCCTTCCAGGGTCTTCTCTTGAAGAGCAGACAAACCTTGCTCAGGTGCATCTTCCTGAACATCGACTTCTTCATTATTTTGTACTGCACGAACCAAAGACTCCATTCCCTCAGGTACATCCAAAGGTTCTTCAGTCTTCTGAGATTCAACAATACGAACAGCCTGAGCATAGTCCTCAGGACTAGCCTTGACCTTCTCAGCCTTGGCAGGCTTAGGTTCCACTTTCTGTGTCGTAGGCTGCACAGATTTGGGTGCAGTGCTACCTTCAGTAGACTGCTGTTGCCCTTGATCTGTTTTAGCTTCCTTAGTCTTCACAGAAGAGGCAGGAGCCTTCTGTACAGCACCTGAGTCAATGACAACAAGCTTCCCATCAACACGACCTAAGTTGTCTGTACCGGGGTCAGAAAACTCCAGTCCTTCTTTTGCCAGAGTTTCACTCATGGCTTTTACATCTTCTTCAGTGATGTTGGCTGTATCTGCTTTTGGCATAAGTTCATACCGCAAGCCACCAACTTCACCACTAGCAATGGGCTGGATTACGTTAGACGACTTAATGCTGTCGCCCAACTTACCTGCACCCAAACGAAGTGCTCCCTTGTCAGTGTCAAGTACGATACTTCCTGCACCAGCACCCAAGACACCAGACACAGCAGTAATACCCAGGTCTTCAACAACCTTAGAGACCGAATCCAAAGATTTGGACTTCAGCAGGTCTTGAGCAATGGGGTCATCTACAGCACCCCATTTAGTTTCTCGAGTTGCCTTGGCAAGAACCGCCTTGACCCGTTCTCCTAAAGTTCCCGTTGAAACACTGGCAGCTGGTGCTTCGACTGCTCCGGTAGTTCCTTCTGCAGTTCCAGTACTTTGATCAACGGTTCCACTTTCTTGCGTGGCTTGGGTTTGAGATTGCTGTGTTGCGCTTTCAATTCCACTGGATGCTTCCGGTACGTTCTGCTCATTGCTTACCTCAGTTGCAGGGGTTGTAGAAAACTTCATTGCATATGCAGCACGCAATTCTTTCGCTGCTTTGGTCAATGCTTCAGCTTCAGCTGGAATAGCAGCTACGAGGTCTTTGGTAGCCCCGTAAACAAACACAGCACCATTGGCCTCACGCTCAGCGTTAGACATGGTTTTAGGTTCAAAAGACCAACCACGTTTGCCATCACTAACCACTTGCAGTTCTTGCTTAGGATTCTTCTGAAAAGCATTCCAAGCCTGAGCCAACACACGAGCTTTATTCGTGTGGTCCTTGATGAAAGAATCCAGCTTAGAAAGGCTCTCATCAGCAGAGCGTTGATCACCACTGCTGAGGGCTACAGCTACGCTAGAACGGTAGTCAGCAATGCCAAGATTCTTGGAACCATCACCGTAAAGAACATCTTCAGAAACCTTACCCAGGCTCTTCAAAGCATTCTCAGCCTGACGAGCAGCAGAGAACTCTCTGAGGTAAGTACGTTGATTCTGACTAAGGTTGATTGTCTGGTCATCTGCAAGTGCAGTGGCTTGAACATCAGTCAGCTTGTCAGGCAATGCCATCGACAAATTGATGATCTTCTCTGCAGATGCTTGAGCAACCACAGGATCAGCACTCTTCAGTGACTCGATCTCCTTGGCTACATCTACATCCTTGTCTTGAGACTCCTGGTGCATGTTGACCCGAGCAGCCTCAGCTGCTTTGATCTGTTCATCAATACCAGTGAGCTTGGCTTTGAGACGATCAGCAGCCTTAGGGTCTTTCTCCCCCTCGTCGATCATCGATTGAAGAAAGGCTGCTTTCTCAGTCTCGCCAGCTGCAGTAGCTTCTACAAGACGAGTCTTGAAGTCTGCAATGGCTTCAGGGGATGAGATATCGTAGGCACGTTGAGTGTCATCTCTAGTCGTTTTCAGACCAGTAATGATCTCTCCAGCCTTCTCAAGGTTGGCTTGTTTACTTTCAGCAGTTGCCCCGGGAAGGGCATTGTTCGCACTGAGAGCAATGACAGCTTGCTCAGGAGCATATGTAGGCAACTTCTCATCAAGAAATGCAGATACATCTCCAGACTGAATTGCCTTTAACGTGACCTCCTTTAGCTGAGCTTCTTTAGTACGCTCTTCGATCTTTTCAGGAGTAGTCCCAGTGGACTCAGCTAATGCACGAAGACCTCCGGTTAAGCCAGCACCAGAAGCACCCCCAATCACAGCACCGGTGAATACATCCTTGGCAGATGCAGGTTTGCCTGTGATCTCGCCTTCCATGTACGTCTGGTAGCCTTCCGTAGGTGCCTCAGAAGCAAACCCACCGGCAGCAGCTTTAAGAATGTTCTTGAAACCATTCCGAGATGCCTTACCGCCTACCTTGGCTAAGCCCAAGCCAATGAGATCACTACCCTCTTCAGCCAGGGCCAAAGTAGCCGCCTGGAATGCCATGCGTTGGCGTTGTTCCTCGGGAGGAAGCTGACCATTGTTGGCTTTGGCGTAGTTTTCGATGCCTTGTTGATAGGTATCGACTGCGTAGCCGATGTTGCTTGCAGCCATACCCACTTGGCCTGCCTTACCTGCAGCACCTACCAGCAGCTGTGGAGCGTTCTCCAGCACGTATTCACGTACAGCTGAGGGGTTGCTAAGGATCGCTGAGCCAGCGGTGCTCAAGAGGCCTGCAATGCCCTTGGCAACGTCACCTGTTCCACTCAGGTTGCCTCGACTTACCTGTTCAGCACCCTCCTTAAGCTTTGCCCAAGGAGCATCAAACCCGTTACCAAGGTCTTGGCTAAGTTTGTTACGGTTGACTGGATCGACAATCTTGTTTAGATCGAACGTGTTGTTCACATCACGAGCAGCACCACGCAACTTATCTGCATTCTGGAAGTTACTCAGAGCAGTAGAGCCATCTGCACCCTTAGGCGTCTCGAGGATGGCAATGTCACCGGTTTGTGGCTTGCCAGAAACATATCGGTTGTATGCTTGGGTTTCCTGTTCGGTATTGCCAGCCGTCTCCATAAAAGAGGCAGTATTCACCGGTAAAGAGAGGGTCTGTCCAGCCAGACGGGAAGCACCCGAAACCAATGAAGCAGCGTCGTTAACACGGTTGGCAAAGAAGCCACCGGACTCCAAACCAATCTTACCGACCCAGGAATTGTCGTATGCAGCCTTTTCTGCTGCATGTTGGGCTTCAAATGCTGCGTTCTTTGCGCCTAGATCGACAATCTTTTCTTTGGCGGCAAGATCAATGTCACGAAGTTTGGCTTGAAGCGTCGCGTCGGATAAACGGCTGGCGAGATACTGATTGATTTCGAAGTTTGGCATTCTGATCCCATCTGGAGGTTCTAAGCATTATAGAAACATCAGATGGGATCAGCCCAGCAGTTAATTACTGTGGTTGTATCTTTCCGGATCGATAGGAGGCGTCGAATACCCGAAGATACCTCGATGATTTTCACGAGCAGATTTTTCAGCGGCGTCGTACTCAGCGTAATGTGGGTTTCCTGGTTGGACATACCTGCGATACATCATCGCTGCACCTACTCTAAGCATTTCTAGAGACACATCTTTGCCATGTACCTCCAACTGACACAGGTTACGACCGTACTTAGCATCTCCAGTAACAGTCACGTTTACTTGCTTGCTAGCGATTAGCTTTTCTAAGTACCGAAGAGACTCTTGTGCATGTTGTTGATCGCCTTTATCACCAACTTTCCAACCTTTTCCTGTTTCAGGTGCGTTGATACCTTCGATTCTGCAAGTAAACCCACCTGCTTTATTAGGAACGGTTCCTTCAGGCAGCGCTTTACCCCCAGGAGTAGCAAAGTCAACCGTATCACCATCTTTGATGTTAGTTGCAAAGGTCAGAACAACTTTTGCACTATTACTGGACACTGCACCAGGGGCAGCAGTCACTACTTCTCTTGGCTTACCAAGTGCCCGAATATCCGCCTTACTAACTTGTAGCGTAGCAGCAGACGCAACTGACCCATCACCACCGAAACTTAGGGTTTGGGAACCTGTGACTTTAGCTGGAGCAGTTCCAATATTGGATGCTAGAGGTACGCTGACCTTAGGTGCTTTTGAATCCATCGTAGGTGACGCCACTGCTCCCGAAGGAGCAGATGGTTGTGGTGTCACCGGGATTTTCCCTTCTCAAGCTCCAGTTGCAGACGATCATCCATTGCCTTGGCCCAGTTTTCATACTTGGATTGCTCAACACGAGCCATCTGTGCACGAGCAGCAGGGTCAAGAAAACCAGCAAGAATAGGATTAAGACCACCATCACCGGTACCGGGCATATCAAGTACCGGCACACCTGGAGTCTTTTTAGCCATCTCCACACGCTTGTTGTGCTGATCAGCGGTGGCCTTGGTAAGGTCAATCTTGTCTTGCTCAATCGCTTTCTGGACTTCTGGACTGAAGCTTCCTAGTGGACGAACACGAGCAGCCATCTCCGCTTGCTCAAGGCGGTAGGCATTGCGAAGTTCAGGACTCCAGGTGTTAGTAGACCCTGTTGCAGGGGCAGCTGCCCCAGGTTGAGGGCTAGGAGCAGCAGCACCCGGTGCAGCGCCTGGAACAGGTACCCCAGGCTTAGCAGGATTGACTGGATCAGCAGCTGTATTCGGATATTTCAGTGCACTTTTCAATGCAGCAATTTGCTGATCCATCGTACTGACAGCATATTTAGTCTCAGTATCCGACTTAACGTTTACGCCAGAATTGAGAATTTTTTTCAGGCTGTCTGCTGCTGAGTCTCCTGTGCCATTCCAAAAGAATTTCCTAGCAGCAGACCCAGTACTCACGTCGCCTAGCAAAGATGTGACCACATCCGCTGGACGGGCATCTTTAAACTGGGGATCAGCACGAATCGTTTCGAGTGCACCGAATAAACGATTTCGGTCTTCACCTGCTGGTACTACTTTGCTGATCTCATCTACGACAAACTTTTGACCATCGGATGAGCCAATAGTGCCGCCGCCCAGTGAGCCCTTTGCCTTAACCAGTTCAGTCAGACGCTTTTCGTTATGCTCCAGTTGAGCAAAATCAACTTGTTTCTCATGAGCAGCCGCTTGCCGCAGTGATGCACCTGCTTGGGTTTGTGCAGCATTGGCAGACATGACTGATGCGCGGGCTTGAGTAGCAGCTGTTTCATCTGCCCTCTTCCAGTGGTCTATTTCAGCATCAACACGTACGAGGTCTTTAGCTGCTTTGGCATCAGTTTGTGAACGAACCACAAGTTCACGACGATACTTGTCCATCTCACCTGCAACGAGTGCACGGTTACGTGGGTCCATCTGGCCCATCAATGGCGTCATATCTTCAAACTTGCCACTCAGCATAAGGTTGCGAGCCTCACCTAGGAGCGGTGCAGCCTTTTCATCTTCTGCTGCTCGCTGATACTCCCAGCCCTTCTGCGCCTGTCCTTGCAATGTGCCAAGACGGGTATCGACAGCTGCTCTTGCAGCTGCACGGTCAATCTGCACACCATTGGAAGCAATCATCTTGTCTAGCTCACCAGATGCTTGCAGTTGCTTGAAGCCTTCGGGGCCTTGTGCCGCATACAACTTGTCCAAGAAAGCTTGGGTGTTGTTGTCTTTGGTTTGTGTCCAGTTGGCTGCATCAATAGTCTCTTGCTTTTTAAAGAGATCATTGATGCCATCAAACGCCCCAGAGAAGGAACGTTGTGCGACTTCCAAAGGACGACTCGCTTCTGCAAGCGAGGGTCCAGTTACGTTCTTCCAAGTGATAGGTGTAGACATTAGGCCACCCGATGCTTGTTCATGTAGGAATCAACAGACTCATAAGCACCAGGTGCACTAGAGTTGATTCGTGAACGTTGACGATCTTCAAGTTGGCCGTTTGTCGTAGTACGTTGTGCAGCGTAGTTACGCTCAAACTGATCCTTGTTGTTAGCCAACGCATCCTTGGCAAGGTTGTACTGCTGCATACCCATGTACAAATTGCCAAGTGCTTGTGCACCACCAACAGCAATACCACCCCAGCCTTGCGACTGAGTACCGTCAGCGTTCTTTCCACCAAGGAAGCCACTGGACTTCATCCAGTCACCGATCCCAGACATGAAGCCACCACCTCCAGGTGAATTGCTGAAACCAGCGTCATAAGCAATCTGTGCGTTATTGGGTGTGTTGGCAAACGGAGTGCTGTTAGGCATCAGCCCAGGCATGTCACGATTGAAGTCAAAACCACCTGCACCACTGCCTTGAACAGGAGCAGCAGTCGAAGGAGTCCACCAAGAAGGCATCGTGCCAGGGGTGGCTTGTTGCTTCAGGTAAGTATCAACAAGCGATAGCGGTTTATAACCCTGAGTAAACGTCTCCCACGGGTTAGCAGGAGGTGGGAAAGGATTTTGCAATGAGTTTTGTGGATCAGCCATAAGCTTCTTCTCCTAACGTGTCTTTAAGTTTGGGAAGGGTGAGTGCTATATCCACGTAGGAGGAAATGGCATTGATACCCAGAATTCCGATGTTACCGGAGTGTACTGTCCTATTGTAAAAGCCTTCTGGTGGCTCTCCAAATATCACAAAGGGACTGAGAATAGAAGTGCTATCCAGCAGTTCCTGTGCTTTCTTAAGCTCTTCGTCTTTGGTCTTGGTGTAATCAGTAAAGTCGTTGTATTCATCGACCAAACCAGCCATCTTGGCATTCAATACTGCACCCTGAAGACCACTGGCTACTTGCAACATAGTTGTTGCCCAAGGGGCACCAGATACTCCACCAGCTTGAATGATCTGATAGCCACCAACCACGATAGCGATCACTGCAACAATAGTTGCAACGTCCACACCAACAACTTTAACAAACAGCTTGAAACCAATAGCCATCAACTGACCAATGATCAAGTTGATCACGATTGTGGCTATCAAAGCAGACGTACCTGTTAACCCCAATGCAACCGCAATGGTGCCTTCGCCTGCTCCATAAGTGTAGATGGTAATAACAATGGCAATCACGATCATCAAAATCTGGAACAAGCCAGTCTGATACCACTTAACCTCTGTGACTACACGGCTATTGAATACAAAGTGTAAAGACCTTGAATAAAGGGTTTCCTTGTCTGGCACGGAGTAGTACTGGGTCACATCTCTGTCGATTGGAATCAACAGAATTGGGTCATTCTCGTCAGCAGTAGACGTGTAATTTTCATAGACGTAGTACTGCATCTGCAGACGATGTACAGCAACCTCTTCATACAGACCATCAGTGATTTGGTGTCTGTATTTATGGATCGTGATCGGATACTGAATGGTCATTACTTGACCACTGGTTTCATTGGTCCAGTCTTCTTCATAGAACGTAGTAATCAACTCGTTCTTGTAGGTATCTACTGCTCCGATAGACCCAGCGATCATCTTCTTGTAGATGCCGTTGTTACTCAAAGCCATCTTGAACTGTTTGTCCTTGATGATCTGTGTATGGGCAGGAGCCAAACCACTAAGCTTAGCTAGTTCAGCATCAGACAAGAACTCCGCATCAGCACCTACACCTTCCAAGGCGTAATACATGTTGTCAAAGTAATCGAACAGGTATCTTGACTCCATTGGGTCAGTAGATATGGCAGGAACTGCCAGCATCAGTACCGCTTGTTCTACATCACCAATGTTTGGGTTCTCATCAATGGTAGTAGCGATGGTGTCGAAGTCCATACCCAAATACTTGACCATCTTCTTGGTAGTCTTATAGGCATCAGTAGTCTTATTGGTAATGACCGACTGCTTGTTGTACCTAAAGTATGCAAAGGGAAAGTACGAACCTGCTTCTGCTGGCTTCTCTACATAGACAGAATCAAGCGTCGGATATGTACCTGACTTGTTCCGGTACATCCAGTATTTAACGGTATTTCCATACGAGTATTTCGCATGGAAGTAATCAGCGGTACCTGCATAACCAGATACAGACAAATTGAATGACTCTTCTTTGATCTGTTTAGGTACTGTAGCTGTTGCCTTGGTTTCCCAAGTCATAGTGACCTTCACATGAAGATCAGCAGATGTATCGCTGTAGGTGATTGGAGACTGCTTGGGGATGTTCACAACTGAAGGTGCATTACTCAGTCGATCAGGGGTGAACCCTGCTGTGGCTGCTGTACCCCATTGATCTAGAGCGCCTTGTTGGAACGTACCAGCCATACTAGATGGCACCACTACCACCATGTCTTTGAGGTAAACAGGAACGCCCTTAGATGCAGTGACCGTGGTCAGTTCATTGGTGTATTGGTCATACCCGAAGGATGAAACCAAGTTCATCCAACCAATGTGCAGTGCATTTGGGGGACCGAAGTGTGAATACTCAATGAGTACTTGCCTACCCTCTAGTCCTTCGATTACAGCCTCTACAGCAGCCCTTCCCTGCGTCGATGAGAAGACCTCACCGGATGGCAAACCATGCGTGTAAGCCCTCTCGGCATATCCGTACATGTTCTCTGCACGCACGCCAATACTCGAGATGACTTCCTCCATCATGTACTCGGGAATATCACCATTCTGGAACAGTGCTTTGAGTGTTCCAGTTCTGGATGCCTTAGGCACCATGTCATCTTGGATCACACGGACAACCGAAGTACCTACAGTGGTAACGTGCTGGCTGCTAAATAGCCCCATATGATCTCCTGATAAGAAAAAGGGGAGCACTTGGCTCCCCTTTATCGAGGTACTTCTAACTTACTGAGACAAACCGGTCATCAGCTTCTGAACCACGCTGGCTACAGACACATCACCCAGGCTGGCTGGATTGGCATCAAGGGTATCGTCCGTTGTGCGACGAACATTCCAGCTATCGACCATGATCTTAGCTGCCTTCTGTTCAGCATCCCGTGCAAAGCCCTTGGTTTGAGCCATGTACAGAGCTTTCTGACGACCAACCACGCTATTGTCATCCACGCCCAAGCCAGTAACCTGAGCTTTCTCAGTAGCCACCTTCTGGCTGATCAAAAGAGTCTCTTGGTCAGTCTTAAGAACCGAAGATGTAGTCAGTGTGTACTCTGCCTTGAGTTTGCACTCTTGAGCTTTCAGTACATCATGCTCAACTTCTGCATTCAGCTTCTTCTGACCAGACAAAAGAGTCTCAGCTTCGATCTGAGCCTTCTGAGACACAAGGTTTTGTGTCTGCTGTGCAAGTTGTGTAGTTTCAGCCTCGATATGAGTCTTTTGTGCGACCAAGTTACTGGTTTGCTGAGTAAGCTGAGCTGTCTGTGCTTCAATCTGACTCTTCTGAACAACTAAATTAGCGGTCTGCTGGGTGTTCTGAACAGTCTGCGATTCGATCTGCGCCTTGGTTGCAGTCAGGTTCGACGTTTCAGCGTCAATATGAAGCTTGGTAGCTACCAAATTGGCTGTCTGCTGCGTCAACTGAACCGTCTGTGCCTCGGTTTGCAGTTTCTGCGAAGCAAGATTAAGCAACTCAGCACTGATCTTGTCCCGCTGCTTAGCTGCAGTCTGTAATTCATCCTGCAGATTGGTACGCTGCTGGGCAACCATCGAGGTCTGAGCCTCAATATGAAGCTTCGTAGCCACAAGGTTTTGTACTTCTTGTGCAATCTGTTCAGTCTGAGCAGCTGTACGAGCAGATTCAGTGACCAGATTCAGCTTCTGCTGAACCTGGACTTCACGTTGAGCCTCAATCAACAAACCTTGCTTAGGAATGTTGGCAGACTCAGCCACCAAATTGGCAGTCTGTTGAGCAACCTGGGCAGCTTGGTTGGTAAGAACAACACCTTGCTTGGGGATATTCAGTGCTTCAATGGTCAGATTGTCAGTCTGCTGAACCATGTGGTTCTTCTGAGCCACGAGAAGATCACCCTGTTTAGGGATGTTCTGTGCCTCAATGAGCAGGTTGGCTTGCTGCGTCTTAACAAGCTCGGTCTGAGCATTGATTTGAAGCAGTGTGGCATTGGCCTTTTGAACCTCAACCTGAGCCAACAGAATCTGTTGATCGAGCAGCTGGGCTTCAAGGTTCATCTTCTCACGCGAGAGTACAAACTGAAGCGCAGTCTGCATGACTTGGGACAAAGCACCCAGATAGACCGTTGAATACTCTGGACCCTTGATACGGTTCTTGGTGAACTCCGCTTCAAGGTGAGCCTTATTGGCTCGCATCAGAATATCAAATACACCTGTGCCCTCAAGCGAAGCTTGGGTTAGGTCATCAATAGCAATAGGTGTCATAGGTCTATCCGGGCTTGGCTTACTTAGTCGATGGACTTGGACATGGCTTGACGTTGAGCCAAATCATGCAGTTCTTCAGGAGTCAGATCAGGCAATACTTCCACAGCGAACTCTTTGATGAGCTTGCCACGACGAGTCTTATTGCCACGTTCATCCGTAACGGTATAGAACGTCTGGCACTGACGATCACAGACCATCTTGTAGATGATGTTGGGGATATGCCAGCCTTCGTCAACGTTGAAGGGGACATACTTGGTCATCGTGCCAACCACCGAATTGCCAGCAGAGAAGAATTCACCTTCCCACTCTTTCTTGGCAGGGTTCATGCAGGTCACACGGACACGTATAAGTCGAGAAGCATCTGCCTTCTGACGACTACGAATTTGGCCTTCAGTCTCTGCCTTAGCAACGACTGGTTTCTCTTCTTCTTCAACAGGGGCATTGGTCAACGTACCATTCACCTTGTCACGAAGCTTCTCCAAACCAATCGAAGGATGGTAGGAAATACCAAGCATGTCGGCTCGGGCCTTGAGTGCAGCAAGTTCATCTTGGGTGGTGACTTGGAGATCGTTGTCAATATCAGACATTGCGGTTCTTTCTAAAGGGAATGAAAAGAGGAAGAGTAGGTTGCCCTACCCTTCCTTGTTAGCTCACTGGTTTACAGCAGAGCAGCGGTCTTGATCAGAGCAATACGCTCAGGACGCAGGCACATGAAGCCGTAGTACCACTTGATCGACATGAAGCCAGTCTCGCCATAAGGATCAAGCTGGGTAGCGTTAGCTTCACCAGGTGCCTTGTGCATGATCTTGAACTTCACGGTCTTACCGTCCGTCTGGAAACCAATGGTCGTAAACGACTCATCACCAACCACCAGGATCGGGAACACGTCATAACGGTTGTTGGTTTCGTAACAGGTGGCATCGCCAGAGGCATCTGCACCAGCACCAGCCCACTTCATCATCTCAGGCACAACCACCAGACGGAACTGGTCAACGGTACCGACTTCACCGTTCAGGGTCGTAGAACCAGCTGCACCGTAACGCTCCACACCGATGAAGGCGGGGTTGTTATGCAAGTCCTTCATGGCCTTGAACAGGGGCAGAAGCTCCGAACCAATGTACGCAACACGAGCCGAAGGAATAACCTTCGTATCGATCATGCGCGAACCGGTGATGATCTTCGTTTGCTTGGGGCAACGATTCTGATCAAGCGTGATCGACGTACGCAGCAAGTCGCCGTAGGTAACGATGCTGGCAGAGGTGATCTCGGCATTGGTCGTGGCAGCACCAGCGTACTTGACCACACCGGCAGAGTTCAGCAAGTCGATCTGCAGAGCATCTTCCGTCATTTCGTTGGCACCGAGAACCATCTCACGGTTGATGTGTTCCATCAGACCTTCGTCGGTGTCGAAGTCCATCGACTCTTGGGTGTACTCATCGAAGAAGCCAAACTTCTCGATGGTGCCTTCAAGTTCGATACGCTTGAAACCAACACGGTTCACTCGGCCACCGGTCTCAGAGAGAGCAGGCATCTTGCCGGAGATGAAACCAACGTCCTTGCTGGAACCATACAGGTTGCCGCCATTGACTTGGGACAGCACACCAACGTTCAGAGCAACCACGGCATTAGCCTTGGTGACGTTTGCATACTGGGCACTCAGACCACCAACCAGGGTGATGTTAGCCAGACCAGTACCACCCGAACCATCGGCACCAGCAGTAGCAACGAGGCCACTGGTGTTGTCATTGATAGCGGTAGCAGCAGCAGCCTTACCAGCATTCGCAACCTTCACGACGTTCGCAGCAAAGCGAACCGTATAGGTCGAACCAGAGATCGCCACACCAGCAGCGTCAATGCCTTGGTCGTTGATATTGCGATCATCGAGCATGGGCATGTAGTGATACCGCTTGATCTTCTTACCGAAGTTCTTCGGCATAGAAGTAACGTCAGCCAGCTGCGAGAAGAATTGCAGCTTGGGCAGTTCTACCAGCGCCTTCTTGGCGTAGTAGTGGTTCTGGATTTGGGTACCGACGCTGGACGGGCTACCGTTTACGGGATCATTGAATTTCATGATGTAGTTCCTTTACAGAAATCGTTTATTAACAAGTTTGCTGAACTCTTCATCCGACAAAGCCAAGGGATCAAAATCCGCAGCGACTTTGCTGGCTAGTCCAGCAGGTTTAGTGGAGCTTGCAGCCCGCTTTTTGTCTTTCAGTTTGTCGTCATCAACCTGCTTCGGTTTCGGTTGCACAACTACGTTCGCTGGAGCTTGTTGCTGCGTGTCCTGGGAGCTACCCTGGAGCATCGAGTTGAACGCACCCTTAGCGTGTAGCTGATCACCGACTTGCCGGTAGGCTTCGATATCAGACATACCACTCAAGCGACCAAACATTCGTTCGCTTTCAAGTTCCTTCGTGATACGGTCATAAATTCCATTTGCAACATGGTCATTTATGACACGCAGCAACTGGGGATTTCCAGCGACTACCTGTTTACTTGCAGCGTCCCACTTATTGCTAACGATTTCGAGCGTCCGGTTGTACGTAGGTGTAGTCTGGAGATCATCCAGCACCGTATCCAGTTCAATCTCGCGGTCATCAACAGTGTAAGCAGTCTGCTTATACGCGCTTGCCTTTTCAGCGTCAAAGTCCATAGGATCAATGCCGCTGTCCTTTACCAACTTATTGATTGCCTGTGGGTTCTTGTTCCCCAGATCAATCAAGAAGCTGATTTTATCCTCACTGAGGAAGCCATTGTTTTCCAACAGCTTCATCAACTTCAGATTTGGCTTCAGAGCAGCCATCTTCTTATTGTAGTTCGCACCCATTTGCATGAGCGTGACAGCTTCGTCTACAGACTTAACCTGAATGTCACGGCCATTGGCTTTGAACGGAGCAAGAAGCTTCTTGTACTCTGCTTCGTAGTTAGGAGCAGCTGCATCAGCAACCTCTTCCTTAACTTCGGTATTAACTTCTGCAGCTGGTTTCTCTGCTGCCTTGCCTTCGTCCGCTTCCTTCTCGGCTGGGCTGTCGCCCGCCTCGTCGTCAGCGTCCTCAGCATCTTCCTTGTTTTCTACGGCTTTATCTTCCGCAGCTTCCTCAGCAACTTCTTCAGTTGGCTCAGGGAGATCATCGTCCGTGTCGTCTGCATCGGCCGAAGCCACTGCACCAGGAGGTTTTGCAGCAAGCAATTCCTCATCGGACATGTTCAGATAATCAATCTCGTCTTCCTTGACGGCGGTGGGATCACTCATGATCAGCAGCCTCCGTCAGAATCTCATCACGGGCTTCTTCATCAGCAAGGATATTCTTGCTGGCTTGAGATGCCTTGAACAAAACCAGATTCAAGTACTGGTGCACATTCCCAATGGAGTCCATTTGGGCAATGATGGATCGTTGCATGTCTGGCGATTGGAAGTTCTGATCGGATTTCAGATGCACAAGCCGAATAGCCTCTTGTTCGAAGTAACCTTCGAGGATGACCTTCTTGAAGTCACGGTTAGTCATAAGACGCTCAAGAGCGGCTCCTGCTTCCACGACTTGCTTTGACTTGCGAATGTTTTCCTCAATCGCTTTGACTGTTGAATTACTCATTTGCCTACCAGTGCTTTCAAAAGTTAATAGAGTTGGGGGTGGATTCACCCACACCCCGTACTATATATCTTTTATTCCTTCTTTTTAAGCAGGTAGTCTTTAAGAAAGTCGCGTCGATGCATCTCTTTATCCATTTCATGCTCGGCTAACTTCATTTCCATGTTGCTTCTGGCTTGTTCACCATGCAATTCCTTAGCCCGTTCTTGAGTAACACCAGACTCTTGCTCGACAAAGTTCAGGTTCTTCAAGTCGGTATCTGATTTAAGGTGTTGCTGCTTAACTCCCTCTGTACCAGCCTTAGCTGAATGCAATTGAGAGGTGGTTTGATAGCTCAAAGCATGTGCACGCTCACGCTCGATCTGTGCCTTAAGCAACTCAAGCTCCAACATAGCCTTCTGCTGAGCCATAGGATCAGGCTGAGGCTGGAAGGTACTGATCTTATGAGCCAGATCAGGCATTTTCCGTAGCTTGGCAATGTCTGACAGGATCATTTGCATGAGTTCCCTGTCTCCATTGGGGCCAACAGTCTGCAAAAGGAAAGCCAATTGCTCAGCCTTGTTGTTGTCCTCTTCCGCAGTGGAGATCGACAGACGAAGATCAAAGTTCCCAGGCAGATCATCCTTACGCACAGTCACAAACTGGTCGTTGGTGATACGTACGATCTCTTTCTCGGACAGGAACTCGGCGTTCATGCTGATGATCTTGCGACCAATACGAACCATGCCATTGGACAGGCGACGAAGGATGCCCAATTCACGCTTGGAAGCAGCATCCAGTGCACCACGCACAGCTGCAGCAACGTCACCAAGGGATGCACCAGACACACCCTGCGAGTAGGACTTCACACCAGTCAGAGATTCAGCTTCTTGGTTCTGCAAACCAAGCATGAACTGGGCAGACTGGGGAATCTCAGGGTAGGTATGCATGTGCACACCCTGCTTCGGGTCCACATTCACATTGAATTCGTAGTCCTGGCCCTTGTCGAACTTGCGTCGATTGGTTGCATCGAGCATGTCCTTGCGCATACCCGTCTGACCATTGGCAGACTTAGCCATGATATCGATCATGCCTCGGGTAACTGCACCAATGATCTTCTGATTGTCCTCAAGCAAGGCACCATCTGGTTCGCCATAGGTGCTCTTACGCACAGGAAGGTACTGCTCAATGACAAAGGGAATCTTCTTGTCTGGAAAAGGGTTCTCTTCCATGCGAATCAGGGTGTCACCAACCCAGGAAGCGACGAATGGTTTGGTCAAACCACTGCCATCAATGTCCCAGTAGCCCCAATACTCATGAACAACTAGCTTCTTACGGGGCTGGTCTCTGAAGTTGAAGCTACGAACACCATCCGAAGGGATATGGTCTGGCGTACCAAGGACGGTATTGCCATCGACATTGACGTACTTCAGGTTCTTGTACTTCTTTGGCTCCTTCTCCAGGTCCGACATGGACGTTTCGAAGGTATAGATAAGGAAGCCAGCCTTGTCCAAGTTACCCAGGCAAGTAGGATCGACCGTCACATTGCGGTAGTCACACACCTCAAGGGTGGGTCGATTGAGCAAAGTACGGGTGCGAGTCTCTTCCACCTGACCTACAACCACTGGCTCGATGGGCTGACCATTCTCGAGGGTCATGTCATGAGCCTGCTTCAACTCTTCCGGTACGTCAGTCTCGTACTGGCTCGGAGATTCCTTCTTCATCTGTTCCAACTGCTGATGCATCGGAGCAAATTGAGGATTTATTCTGTACTCAACCTTAGGAAAGGTGCCTTTATATTCTTCTTCTTCGAACTCCCAACCCACTCGGACAATGACCGTACCCTCATCGACAGCAGCACGCACGTACTCATCGATGAACTTGGTCTTGTCGATATGAACATTGAACTGGTTGTTTAGCACCAACTCGTTCTGTGTTGCTGCAGCACGGTCCTCCCATGTGACTGGCTTAACGTTGAACACGTTATCCGTACTCATGAAGGGTTCCGTCAGAGCAGCGTAACGCCACTCAGCTTGCTTCCTGATTAGCTTAGGAACGATCTGAGAATTACCTTTGGCAGTGGTGATCTTTGCAGCACCAGTGACATTAAGGTTATCAAGCCACTCACCAATCTTTGCTTTCTGCAGGTTGTGAGTCGGCGTAGCGAACACCAAATCCTGCTTCAGGTTACTGAGCTTTGGTGGATTCTTCCAGTTCGTAAGCTCTGGAGCTTCCATTCCCAGGTTTCGTTCTTGGTCGTTCATAATGTTGGTGTTCCTTGAAATTCATGGAGCATCCAGTCAACCCTTCTTAGATTAACAAAATGCGTATTCAACCTCTTCATCAGGCATTCATTATGCCAACAAAGGCTTCTGATAAGGCTGGAGCCTTTGACGTATATATGCCTGTACCCGGTACAGCAATGGGTGCCAGCCAAATGATTGGCCTTGGCTTTGCTGCAGCCATCCCAGATGGTTATGTAGGACTGCTCTTGCCCCGCTCCGGTACTGGAGCCAAGCATGGCTTGGAACTAAACAACACCTGTGGTGTTATCGACTCCGATTATCGCGGAGAATGGAAAGCTGCACTGAAAACAAAGTCTGGTCTGCCCTTCAGCTGGGAAGCAGGCGACCGCATTGTTCAGTTCATGATCATTCCCATTGCCAACATTATCTTGGAACGGGTGGTTTCTCTGGATGAAACCAATCGAGGTACTGGTGGATTTGGTTCCAGCGGCACATAAAAGAAAAGGCTCCTACGGGAGCCTTTCTTCTTGGGGCTATCGGCTCAACACTTCTTGCCGCCGCCACCCTTACCACCACCTTTACCCGGAGCTTGCTTCTTCATCATAGAGATTCCTTTTGGTTGAAGTTAATGCGTACCACTCAGACCCAACCATTCCGAGCAGCACGATCAGGCTGACTGCCTTGATCCACACGGAGGTTGTACACCTCAAGCTTCTGACATTCTGCCTCATATTTGGCTGAATAGTTATTGCCCATATTCAATTCATTCGTCAAACCAGTGGGAGTATGTACCCGACTAGCCACAAACAATAGCAGTGCTTCCAAGTAACTATCTGGAATGTCTACGTTAACTCGCTCAGGTGCGAACTGACTCAGGCCCATCACAATGTGTGGGTGTCCAGCACGGTAGACAATCCTCAGAGTCGCACTCTGCAACTCAACAGGTACATCCAAGGTAGGCGTAACGATCTTCGCTGGTACCTGTAGTACAGAGTAGCTGGGTGTATGCAAAGAGTAAGGGTCTTCTTTGTCGTTGAGTCCCATCTCAAAACCCTTGGACGTATATACACGTTCGATCTTGTAGATATCATCAGCGAACTGATCAGACTGCGAATCAACCAAGTAACGTACTGTCTCTCTAGACTTGTAGTTACTAGCAGCAAACGAACTGTGAATCGGATAGGTTAGTCGCCCCGGTTGTAGTGCAAGCATTACCTCACGTTCCTTCAACAGGAACCGCTTATGCAATGCAGTCAAACCAAGGTTCACATGTGCAAGCACGCGAGCGTAGTTGCTCTCATTGATCACACCCGCTTCACCACCACCAATGCTCAGCTGCGATAACTCACCATAGGTAAGCTGGTCAAATACTTCTTTCAGTTTCATATGTATTCCTTAGACGATGTATGAAGCCAAACGATCCAGAGGATCATCTTCTACATCCACTTCCCACATACCCCCGCCCTTCTCTGTTTCCTTCATAGGAGCTTCCTCAGATGGCTTCCACGGAGTCAGCAAGGACAGCATGGAGATCGTGTCTAAGAAGTCATCGTGCTTACTACGGAAACCAGATACAGAGACAAGGCTCAATTCATTGATGGCTTCTACGATTGTAGGTTCTTGCTTCCGTTCAATTGGAAAGAATACTTTCCGTGCCTTGAAGAAAGGAACCACCGTATTGAACCTGACCATTTTATTCGTATTAGGCCTGATCCCTGGCGCATTACCATTCCCATCCGAAGCCAAGGAGAAGTAGATGTTGCGTTCCATCATCTCACCCTGAATCCACTGGATGAAGCCACCCTGCTGACCAGTCACTTCAATACCCACGGACTGAGGCTTGTATGTCTGGCTCAACCTGAACAAATCATCGATGTTCTTGTTCATCAGCTGGCGCTTGCATATGCCATCAACCCAGAGCCAATCACCTACATTGTTGTAGGCCCAGACACTGATGACCGAGTAGTCAGCCTTGTCCTTCACTGAGGTAGCAAAGTCAGTGGTAATGTAGAAGTTGAATCTGTTCTTGTGACGAAGGACAGCATCGATCTTGTACCAACCAATGTCACCATCCTGAATCATTCGGTCTTCATCCGACATGATTCGCAGCATCAACTCCTGGTTGAATGTCTCCAGCTTACCCAGCTTCACAGCAGTGTCGTACTGTTCCTTCACGTAGTCATAGGTGAAGCGATCAGGCCAGCTGCCCTTGAACTCTTCTCGTGTGCATGGGAACTGCTCGCACACAGGAAACACGTTCACTGCCCAGGCACCAGACTCCACTGCCTTGTACAAAGGGTCTTTGGCATTGAACGGTGTACCCGACCAGATGATCATGTTCTTAGTCGGATGTAGTGCGTAGTTCACAGCCTTGTAAACCGTGTCTTCTACAGCACTGATCACAGTCACTGACCGTGCATCCTCATCGCTGATCAAGTCATCAAGCACTGCCAGCTGTGGTCGAGTGCCCATCTCCTTAGCACCACGAACACCAGTCTTGGCACCGTAGCCTTTGACAATGAACACCTTGCCATCAGCGTTCTTAAACTCCCAGCGGATATCTGTGAACCTGACCTCGGGCACATACTGCTTCAGGAAGTCAGAGTTATCCCAACGGAACTCTAAGTTCTTACGCATGTTCTTGACACCATTCTCGATGGAGTCAGACACATACAAAGCCAAGTCAATCTTACCGAAGCCAGGAATCTCACCATAGGTAGCGATGTACAGGAACAGGTACTCACCCATCACTGTGGTCTTGGCAATACCCCGGTGGCACAGGTTGATGATCCGCTTACCGCCTTCAGTCAGCGTATCCAACATGCGGTAGTGCACCAGGGGAGTCTTGTGTTCCTCACCCTGTGCACCATTAACCAGCTTAATGAAGGTAACGAACTCCAGGGCAAAGTCACTAGGGACATAGCCTGCAGTGTCCCCATAGTCCATAGCGTTGAGGTAATCCTCAACCTTCCACGGAGCTAGTGCTTCTGCTACTGGATCGACCATTACTTCACTTCCTTGGCTTCAACATCCACAATGATCTTGGTATGAGCCACCTCCTGTGCACTCATCTGCCCTGCTTCCATAGCAAGCCTCTGCTGTCGAGCCAACTCAAGAGTAGCTTGACGCAGCTGGCTAATGGAACTGTCTTCCTTGATACCAATCTCCAACTCAACCTTCTGAGTCTCTGGCATCTTCAGATGAGTAAGCAGACTATTAGCTGCATCACACCGTACCTTATCGCTACCACTGTTCACCATTAGATCAGCCTGCACATTCAATGCCTTCTGATACAAGTCCTGGTTCAGGACATAGTGGGGAATCAGTGTCTGCTCAAAGATCAGGTTCACCAGCTTGCTCTTGTTGTACGCAGTGACATAAGAAGCAATGTCCTTAGCCACAACACCTTGAGCAACAAACCTTTGGTACTTATCGGGGAAGGTCTTAGTGTAAGCCTCGATGTTCGTACATCCCATGAGCTTATGGCTCACGTACTTAACTGCACTCACATACTCCTGTACCTTGAACCTGCCATCAGCCATCACCTTGGTGTAGCTAAGCAGGTTGTCTCTGTAAGACTCAAACATCTCTGGATCAGCCAGAGTCCCATTGATCTGATCAATCAACTCCTGATTGATACTCTTCTTGACCTTATCAGGAAGAGCTTGTTTGAACTGTTCTACTGTAAGTGCAGTCATAGTGCCGGGCCATAGTTAATATATCGGCAGTATATGGTAGAAAACCGTTTAGAATCACCCCGTTCATCAACCAGAGGAAACCATGAAAACCTACATTGGAACCAAACTTATACGCAGCAAGCCCATGACTCGTGCGGAATACCTTACTTTTCGGGGCTGGGAACTACCTGCCAATGAAGACGGGTCTGACGAAGGCTACCTAGTCGAGTACCTTGACGGAGGCAAGCCCAACCTATCAACCCATGCAGGCTACGTCTCCTGGTCTCCAAAGGCTCAACACGAAGTTGCTTACCGAGAGACCAATGGAATGCCTTTCGGCTTGGCCGTCGAAGCCATGAAGAAAGGCATCAGCGTATGTCGCAGTGGTTGGAATGGGAAAGGGATGTATCTCTTTATCATCCAAGGAAGCAATGACATTGCCAAGTTGCATGGATACGGTTTCGGGGAAATGCTGAATGAACCAACCTTTCGTGATGCTATCTTCATGAAGACGGTTGATAACCAGCTGGTACCTTGGACCGCAAGCCAAACTGATGTACTGGCCGACGACTGGAGCTTCGCATGAACCACATCCAATCACCTCGTACTTGTGATCAATCCATCGAGCAAGAGATCGTAGCCAAGGGTCTCACTGCCCCTCGTGTCACTCCTGCAGACATTGAAGCCAACATCAAACAAGAGGTTTACTTCACGGCAGATCAGGGCTATGACGCGGCCTATAGTGAAGTTGGTTTCATGGTCAACAGCAAAGCACCAAAGGAACTATCCCTACTTACCTTCTGCGTCTTGGTTCTACAGAATGGCTTCACCGTCACGGGTGAGTCTGCATGTGCATCACCAGAGAACTTCGATGCAAAACTTGGTAGAAAGATTGCCCGAGCCAATGCAGTAAACAAGATGTGGCCCTTGATGGGCTATGCATTGAAAGAGCAGCTTAGTAAGTAAGCTACTCAAACCAAAAGACAAAGGGAGCAGTTAGCTCCCTTTTTAATTGGTGGATGCTCATGGTATCGAGCCATGTGGGCCAAAGGACAACAGCTTTACAGGCTGTCCACGCTCCTTACGTGTCTACGCATCCGAGGGAGGAATTCTATATTAGAAATGGGGTGCTTAATAATTAAGCATTCGCATTTTGGAAAAAATCGATAGCTGGGTATGGAGGCAGGACTTACTCTCCCGGCTTCATGCATCGAAGCATCCCCCCCGGTCCTTTGTCCATAGTGATTCTTAGTGTCCTACCCACCCCATAGATCATTGCGCTACCGCGCTTGGCATGGAGCGATGTTGCTCTGTTCAATGGGAGTTGGCTATGTTTGAGTTCGTTGTAATGGGTTTGGTATTCATGTGCATCAACGGTGTCTGCGCCCTGTTGTTCATGCACAAGGTTAGTGTGACGTTCACTCGTCGTGAGATTGAAGCGTTCATTGAGCGCATGGTTCATGGTGATGCATACATCGACAAGTGTGCTGCTAATCACCCACCTCATCCAGAGGTGATGTAAGTAAGGCGCGCTACCGCGCTTGGTATGGATGTGGTGACTCCCATCCCTAGCTCATGGCATTCGTCAGCCTAGTAATCAGCGGCTATCAGCGCTGTCGTGTGGGACTCTGAGGCCCACATCCCTTAAACGTTTTAGGAGTTTGTTATGAATGCAATCAAGGCACTGTTGGCTACCATCACCGTTCTGTTCACTGCTGTTGGCCGTTATGCCAATGCAGTGGACGCTATCGGTATGATGGCTGAGGAATCTGCCCAACAGATGGCAGATAAGGCACGTATTGAGCGTGCACGTCAGTGGGCTGAGTTCGAGAAGTCGGACAAGAAGCTCACCATCGCAGCTACCAAGTAAGCCTATCGCTCATCACCTTACGGTGGTGAGCTTTAGGTCTTTACACATTCACACATTACACACCAGAGATAGTCCATCCAATAGGAAGGCTAGTTAACTAGTGTGCATAACTAGAGTCTAGTTGGTGCTCAGGGTTAGTGAGAGAGTGATAGAGATTGGCTATCAGTGGACTATCACCCATATCCTCACACTATTCCTATGCCTCCATTTCCCTCTCCCATTCCGATACTCACCCGATATTCCCTAAATACCGTGCTGCCGCACTTGTTATGGAAAGGTTGAATGTCTCAGCCTACATCGGAGATGTATATGTTAGTTACTAATCAAATGCTTCAGGTCTATGTCAAACAAGGCAAGACCTTGGATTCATTCCCTGAATATCGTGATCCTTGTAAAGCTATCGTCTGTGCTGATGGCTATCAAGTCTCAGTCCAGGCCAGTTCTATGCACTACTGTAGTCCTCGTGACAACGTAGGACCATATGAGTTCTTTGAACTGGGTTTCCCTAGTGGTCCTGATGTACTCATTGATGAGTATGCTGAGGACTGTACCTATGGACCTGGAGGTGTATATCCACATGTGCCTCTAAAGGTCGTCCTCGACCTGCTTAATAAGCATGGTGGTGTGCAATGAACTCAGACGATATCTGCCTCTGGCCCGATGGTACGTGGTGCTATTGGAACGAGATCGGTGACTACAGCTATATGAGCGATGACTATGAAGTCATTGCTGAAGGTACTTCTAAATACGACCAATTCCTTATGGAGATTTACTAATGAAACCCAGTTCTGAACAGATGGATCGCATCTATCAAGCATGGCAGCGTGGCTTGCCACCTATCCAAGTAGCCGAAGAGCTACGTCTGGTGCCTCTAACAGTCATCCGTGAATACGTTCGACTGGATGATCTTGTTGCATTCCCATGACTACTTATAAAGAGGTGGCCTATGTCACCCTCAAACCTATGCGTCAATTTGTAGCTGGGCACCTGCTACAGCACGTATCTGTCGATAAACACTATCCAGTGCTATCGGCTCATGCATACCTTGTTGAAATTTGTGATGACAGTGGAACAACTATTCAGTTGACTTCCACCACTCGTCGCAAGCACTTCAACAGTCACCTATCACATGGTTCTACCTGAGGGTAGTTCCATGTGAATTTAATACAACTTAATCCTCTCTCGCTACGTATCACTACCTAAGGAAACATCATGAAATCCGTCTACGTCGATCTTCTGTACGCCATCGTCTCCGTTGTCCTCTTTGCAGGCATTGGTGTGATGCTGGCCTGGAGGGGCTAATCCATACCTTCCCTTACATCTCATCCTCTGCGTTGAGTAGAGTTTCCGTCCGCTGAAATGTGTGGCGGGAATGTGGGATGTAAAGGAGTTTGAACCGTTGATCGCGCTACCGCGCTTAAGAAGGCAAATCCTGCCGTTATTCACATTTTTGGAGTTTTATCATGGCTTATCAATCGAACGCCCAGTCCAATACCAACAACACTAACTGGCAAGCTCAGGGCTTCCTGAACTTCTACCTGCCCAGCAAAGCTGGTGGCCGTAAGAAGCTCGGCTTCATCCCGCTGAAAGACAACAAGCCTAATGAAAAGGCACTGTTGGCTTGGCTCAATGAAGACCCGTCGCGTGCTCAGAAGATATTGGCTACGCTCGAGATCGATTACCAGACCGCCATTCCTGCCGATGGCTCCGGCTTCGCACTGGAGTAATCCAGTGAACCACTACCCTTCGGGGTGGTGGTTTGTTTTTTCCCGTGGTTGCTACACACAATAAACCCCAGCTGAAACAGTTATCTCTATAAAAGCGCTGCCGCGCTTGTGCTGGCGCTCTTGCCTTTATGGAGAAACCAATGAAACAGATATTTGTATTTGGCAGCAATCTAGCTGGCATTCACGGTGCAGGTGCTGCTAAGTACGCAGTATTGAACCACGGGGCTATCTATCGCCAGGGCATTGGCCTTCAAGGTGATAGTTACGGCATACCCACTAAAGACCACAACATTCGTACTCTGCCATTGAAAGACATTCATGTTTACGTGAATGACTTCAAGCAGTTTGCTACTCAACATCCAGAGTTGACATTCAATGTCACTCGTATTGGATGTGGTTTGGCAGGTTATCAAGACAAAGACATTGCACCTATGTTTACTGGTGCACCCACTAACTGCAATCTTCCTCAAGGATGGAGAGACTAATGGACACTATTCGTCAAATCGTTCTTCAGGAGATGAACGAAGAGAGATTCAATCGCAAGCATATTGATGCCAAGATTCGTAAGGCTATTGAAACCAATCCTGAAATGCTCAAGAAGATCGTTCAGGGTAATAGCCTAGTCAATGACTACATGAATGGCAACTACTATGAGTCCAAGATGAAGCGTATTGCTCAGCTTAAACAGTTGGACGTACCTACATTGGTAATGGACATACTCGTAGGCATTGCCTATTCATTGAAGCCAGAGCTATTCACATCTGTGAGTGCACAGATAGCAGCTAGGCTTAAGTTCAGTGATCGCACTGAAGCTATTACTACTGTGGCAGAGTTAATGGCAGTACTGTGTAATACAGATGCCTTTGACATTACCAAAGAAAACAAGCAAGCAAGCTTGATGGTTGTGTCACGTATTCCACTCAGTCCTGAGCTTATTAAGTTCATCGAGCATAGTCAGTATCTACCACCAATGGTGTGTTCACCTCTGGAGTTAACCCATAACTTCAGCAGTGGATATCTCACTCACAATGATTCATTGATCCTTGGATCAGGTAATCATCATGATGGTGATCTGTGCCTCGATGTACTGAATACCATGAACAACGTGGCATTGAGTTTGAATGTACCTTTTCTATGCAATGTAGAAGAGGAACCAACCTTTGAACTGGATACCCAGGACAAGACGGATGGTTGGAATGCATTCAAGCGTCAGAGCTATATGTTCTATGAGTTGATGGAAGAACAAGGCAACGAGTTCTACTTGACTCATAAGGTTGATAAGCGTGGTCGTATCTACTCCTGTGGATACCACATCACTACTCAGGGTACAGCCTTCAAGAAAGCAATGCTCGACTTTGCTAAGAAAGAACATGTCACAGGTGTTCCATGATCAAAGTAATACGTGTGTTTGTGGATAACGATCTACATAGGGAATATACCCATATCAACAGGTTGTGGCCTCTTGACTTGGTGATTCCAGAACTCAAAGAGCATGGGCTTCACTACATGGGCTACATCCTTATATACATTAATGGATATGGAGGTGGAGTTAATGGCTGGTGGGATATATCCCAGAAGCAAGTCATCTTAGATTACGTACCCAAAGAGCTACGTCTACTCAACCTATTACTATCTTAGGAGATTTATGAGTTACATAACTCGTGTGTACTATGCAGGATTGGTTTACCACGAACATCTCTGCATAAATAAAGACCTACCCTTCAGTGGAATGAAAAGACATGACTTACCAGATGGCTGTTACATCAGAGTACCTGATGGAAACTTCTTCAGTGGTAATAAGTGGTATCTCAAAGACCTAACTCCAGTGCTAATAGAGGATGTTCCTAAAGAACTTCTTCTATTGGATCTATTACTTAAATAAGGAGCCAATAATGGCAAAGACTATCGCTAATGCATACATACCCGGCATTGGCTTCAGAGAGAAGCGTTTGGCATACGCAGAGATTCATCTTGGTGTGTATGAGAGATATCCCAGCCTTACTAGAGGCTACGGTACGCCGACTACTCAATGGCGTGTTCGTAAGAAGCGTCGAGGTGCAGGACATACATGGAAGAGAGTTGCAGACCTTCCTAAAGAGATGAAACTTGAAGCATTGATACTTGATTTTGATATTAATTAAGGAGAAACAGATGGCAATGGTTATGTATACGGGCTTTCAATGGCTCTTGATTGATGCAGCTACCCAGTATGGACTGGACAAGCTCACGTTCGAAGAACGTATCCAGTGGTCTATGGACCATCTGGATGAACTAGAAGCATTGGCTAACGATGCTGAAACCAAGCCCATGTACATCAAAGTTGTCATGGCTATCAGGGATGCCCAACAAGGCAATCCTATTGGTCACATGGTAGGTGTTGATGGCACATGCTCAGGCATTCAGATGATGAGTGTTCTGACTGGCTGTGAAGCTGGTGCTAGAGCTACTGGCTTGGTTGATCCCAACGTACGTGCAGATGCCTATACAGCGTGCACAGAGACCATGAATACCCTTCTAGGAGGCGGTTTCAGTGCATCACGTAAGGATGCCAAGGAAGCTTTGATGACGAGCTTCTACGGGTCTAAGAACGTCCCCAAACGTCTGTTTGGTGAAGAAACTCCTGAGCTTGCTGCTTTCTACCAAGCAGCACAGATCATTGCACCTGGTGCCTGGGAGCTTCTACAGGACTTGTTGGCATCATGGCAACCCTATGCCCTAGAGCATCGCTGGAAGCTTCCTGATGGCTTTGATGCACGTATCAAGGTCATGAAGCAGGTAGAGGCCAGGATCGAGGTAGATGAGCTTGATCACGCTACCTTCACCTATGAGTTCTATGAGAACAAAGGTGCCAAAAGTGGCCTCAGCAATGCTGCCAATGTCGTTCACAGTGTGGATGCATATGTCCTCAGGTCTATGCATAGACGCTGCAACTACAACCGTGAGGTTGCAGAACAAGTAGCAGCATGGATTGAGATCGAGATGCTGGAACGCATTATGGGAGCCAATCGCTGCACATCCAAGCCAGCAGGTAAGGCTGGTTACTACGTCGAACAGTACGAAAGAAGTAGTGTTGCTGACATTGTGATCATGCCCTACCTGACCCAAGAGAACCTTGAAGAGTTGTCCCAGGAACATCTGGAAGAGCTTGCCAAGATCATCAATGGGATGCTTCAGTACCAACCATTTGAGTTGGTTACTGTGCATGATGACTTCAAAGCACACCCTAATAATGTGAACTGGGTGCGTTGGCAGTACAGGGAAATCATGGCTGAGCTTGCAAATACATACCTTCTGGATGATCTGTTGAGCCAGATTCATGGAAGTCCTGGTACTTCTACGAAGTTATCTAATACCTTGGGTGAGAAGATTAGAGAAAGTGCTTATGCACTTTGCTAGTTAGAATGCCATGCGCCCATCGCGGGCGCTTGGTGAGCGTGTTTGTGGGTCTATC
>Ga0228698_1000354_pt1 | contig 38779 bp, 51 predicted proteins | sample McNCre117_Aug_MG_FD_178015 | JGI IMG/M metagenome (GOLD analysis project Ga0228698, IMG submission 178015) | Freshwater microbial communities from McNutts Creek, Athens, Georgia, United States - 1-17_Aug_MG | ecosystem: Environmental > Aquatic > Freshwater > Creek | place: USA: Georgia... | reverse complement strand
CAGGAGATCGGGCAGGAGATCGGGCAGGAGATCGGGCAGGAGATCGGGCAGGAGATCGGGCAGGAGATCGGGCAGGAGATCGGGCAGGAGATCGGGCAGGAGATCGGGCAAAGAGGAATCACGACAAAGCCGGTTGATATTATCGCCAATGAATCACGACAAAGCCGGTTGATATTATCGCCAATGAATCACGACTCGGTCGGTCGTATAAACTTTCGGAAACACGACTCGGTCGGTCGTATAAACTTTCGGAAACACGACTCGGTCGGTCGTATAAACTTTCGGAAACACGACTCGGTCGGTCGTGGTTTATGTTGCCGATTTACCACGTCCGAAAATACACGACTCAGCCGGTCGTTTATTTTTCTGCGGTGCGGCACAACCGAGGCTGGACCGAAATTCTGCATCGCGGCACCGGAATTTTGTTCTCAGGGGACCCCGGAAAAAACCATCAGGGGACCCCGGAAAAAACCGCTGAAGCGATGCGGAAGTCGAGGTGACCGATGAAGGTGCGCAGCACGGTATCCTCGGCGTCCTGATAGAACCGGAAAGCCGGAGCGATGTGCGCCTTGGGCACCAGCACGTATTTTACCGTGGTTTCCTTGGTGATCCGATCTCGCTTCACGATGACCTTGTTCCCACCCTTTGTGTTGCGAATAAAGCTACCCTTGAGGTTGAGGGGCTTCTGCGATTTTGGGATGGAACCACCTGCATTGCGTTCTGGGTTGACAGGGATAGCCACAAGTCCGCCTTTCACAGAGCGTTTGTCCCCACCAGCTATTTGACGTGCCACCCACGCTTCCACCCAGGGATAGGTGAATTCGCCGCCGACCACGGTAGCCAAGTTGTATTTATCTGCCCGAACCAGTACCTTAAAAGTACGGCCAGCAAATCTTGTATTTTTGACCTTGAACGCCTTCGGCCACGTCGAACCGACGATCCTCTTGCGCACATCAAAAGCCGTGTCATTTAAGGCGCGGGAGGCCGCGAACGGTAATTGTTTCGACAGCATGTCCCCCAGCATCGCTTCCAGCTTGCCGATCTCGTTCGTCAGGTCGATTTCTAAGGGCATCTATCATCCTCCATTCATCGGCAAACACCTTGACGGTCATCATAGGCTCCACCTTGCTTCTGCCAAGCGTCGTGAGGCGCACACTACCATCTTGGGTCAGGCGTAGGTAGCCTTGACGCTCCATCGCTTCCAGTGAGGCCCGTTGAGGCCCCAGCGGTTGCATCCGGCGATCTCGGAACGTGTTGTTCACCATGACACCGTCTGGATTTGCTGCGATGACCTTCAGCACCCGCTTGATCGTTGCCGGTGCCGACACCTCGACGGTATTATCGACATAATGCCAGCCGATAGCAGTCAGCCACAGGAAGCCGTCACCCCCGATCAAAACATGATCGTCATCAAATAATTTCTGCGCACCACGGGGGATGATCACAGCGCCGGTTCGCATATTCAAAATACGATCAGCGGTGCGGATACACCCACCCTCAGCTATTCTTTTCAGTGTACTCAGTCTCGACATGAAAATCCCCCGTCAACCGCGCCACCCGCGCACGTACTCTCGGCTACTGTGTTATGTTCGTTACCATATATTTGTCTTCTGTTCAACTGTTACACAATATATACTATTCTTCCTCTTTCTTACATATCTTACTACTACCCCCCCTGAAATAGATAAAGAGATTGACAAGGTTGACAGAGCCTATAAGCCCCTGTGATCATTACAAAATTTCTGTCAACCACCGCTTGACCACCGGTTGCCGAGACTGACAGAGGCGGTTGACGGTTCTGTCAACCACTTTGGGGCTTGCAACCCTTGCAAGTCTAGTGTATCTAGTGCTTACACAACGGAGAATCACTATGGCTGACTTCCACAAAACTGCGCACAATCTGACCACCAAGCTGCAAGAATTCATCAGTCAGACCGGACTGCAAAATAGCTACGGTCTGGCAACTGACAAACTTGCCGAGGCGATCAAAGATTACCTCAACACCGCCAACCACCCGACCTTCTATGAGGTTGCTCAGGCCATCATGGACAGCAACACCGAAACCAATAGCATCTATCAGGTGCAGCGCATCGAATTTGCTGATGGTATCTATGTTTGCGACGGTGTTGTGATCCGCCGCAAAATGATTGTCACCCGCATCTGGACGGTGACCACCGATCTGAAGGTGACTGAGCAATGATCACGATCTACGCCTCCGCCAGCGCCCGGTTTTCCACATCGGGCGCTATTGCTGAATTGCTCGCCACTATTCCCCTGCATGGTCACACCGACATCGAATCCGTCCGCGATCTCTCAGGCTCCGTGGTATTCAGCAATGCCGTCCGCGCCCATGTCAGCGCCCAAACCCCACCCGGCCACGTCTACCGCATCCGAAAGCAACCCAACGGCGCTCTGCGCATTTATAGGACAAAATAAGCATGCTTATCGCATACATTACCGGCATGGCTACCAGCACCGCCGCCTTCATCCTGTGGGCTGCCCTCGGCCATTGGAAGCGTCTCGACCGTGCATTGCGTGTCGAAGCCCTCGCTGCCGTCGCCCAAGACACCTGCGACCTGTGGGCCACCGGATATGAGGACGATCTCCGCATGACCCGTCAGATCACCCAGCTTCACAAGGCTATTCAGGAGGTGACCGGCGAATGACTCACTTCCCCGATCACCTTGATCCCACCGAGCGTGTGATCATCAGCAAATTGCTGGATACCATCCTTTCGGCTGGCTATTTTATCGACGTGCGCGATGCCTATGGCGATGGTGATGAACCAATGGAGCCAACCAATAACCGCACCTTGATCGAAGCCGAGGTTGCCGCGACCGGTGAAACGTGCCTCGACATTTACGATGCCGATGGTGCCCGAGGCTTCATCCTGTTGATCCACGGTAATGGCGAGGACGTGATCAGTGACAGCAGCGACAATGAAACAATCAACGCACTGATGGAGGAATTGGAAAATGCCGACGATTGATCTGATCAAGCGGCTGCGGGATACGGCAGTCATCCGTGCTGCCGATATTCACGAAGCCGCCGACCGCATCGCCGCGCTTGAGGCGGAGAACAACCGCCGCGCCGGGATCATCCACGATCAGGACGCGCATATTCTGGCGCTTGAGGCGCAGGTGGCGCGGCTGCGGGAGGCTGACCCGTCCGCCCCAATCGACCTGAGCCAAGAGGCGGTGGACGACATGGCGTGGACGCTGGATCACATGGGCGAGCCGGGTTCGCGGCCCCGTCACGCGGCGGCGATGCTACGGGCGTTGCGGGCTGCGGCCCCGGCTGACCCGGTGGCGGAGGCGGCGCTGCACCGTTCATTCCCCGACGCTGGCGATGGTAGGCCAATGCCGCCTATGGGCGACGAGTTGATGATCTGCGGCCTTAATGGGGCGGATGCCCGCTTTGTTGCCGTCCAGTTGGCTAATCGCGGGCTGACTCTGCGCGATTGGCGCGAGACGGCCATCAACGCGATGGACCTCGCCCACAGCGACTACATGACGGGCAAAGGCCGTGATCCGGCGAAATACACCAGCCAATTCAGTATGGCTGCAACCGCCCTCCGCGCCATCGGGGAGGCCAGCCATGCCGCTGATTGATCTAGACGCGGCAATTGCTGCGCTGACTGAACGGCAGTCCAACTACCGCGAAGAAAGCACAACGTGGGCGCAGATTGGCTTGGACATTCTCACGATCCGCGCCCTGCCCACCGTCCAGCCCGAGCCTGCCCCCGCGCCGGGGGCCGATATTGATGATCGCCTGCACAACGCGTGGATGAATTATCTGCATCTGCACCAAGCGGCCTACGATGTTTGGCGCTGGTTTGAGGTATCACGGCCTGACTTGATAGGCCCACGCGTCGAAGCCCTGCGTGACGCAGTAAATGGCCCTCGCCCATACGGCTCTTTCGCCGCGGATACCCCCACGCCCGCGCAGTTGCTGGCCGAGGCCCTGCAACTGCCGGAGGTGAAGGCGTTGGCGGATGCAGGGCAAAGAGCGGCGGGGACATACTTTTATCATGGATGGATGAATGGTTTTCAGATGGGCAATCTGCGCGACGCCCTCGCTGCACTGAAAGGAGAACAGACCATGAGTGACGCAGTGGAGCCGTCTAACTATGAACTACACGCATCGGATGACATGGTCTACGCCCTGCTTGACGCGGCCTATGCTCGTGAAGAAAAATTAGAAGCCGCCCTCGCAGAAATCGCCGCAGCAGTCGCCTGCATCGAAGGCAAAGACAAACTGGACCGCGAGTTGATCCGCAATATCATGGAAAGCCTCGCCCTCATCAAGGAGCCGCGCACATGACCATGAACGACCGTGAGATCGAACGCCGCAATCGGATCAAGTGGGCCGTGGCAGCCTATGCCTACCAGATCGCCGATGATCCGGTGATGACCGATGAACAATTCGACCGACTGGCCCGCAAGATCAGGCCACAGGTCACCACCGGAAATATCCTGTGCGATGTGTATTTCCGGCTGCACTTCAACCCTGATACCGCCATGATGATCACACGGCACCCCGAGATCGGCGGTATCGCCCACATTTATCGTGTCATGGGCGACCTGATACGCGACTATAATATTGAAGGGTGGAGGGTGCGTTAGCCCGAATAATTCTGCGCCCGACAGTAGTCATCGAAAGTACCCTCGACGCCCGGTAGCCTAAACAGCATCGGGCGTTTGCCTTCCTCGGCCAGTATTCCCCGTGGTGCCCGCCCCCAAGCGATGTAGCCGAGGGCTTCCAGTATCTCGACCTGTTTGTTGCGGTTTACGCCATGCCGCCGCCGCTGCATAAGTTGATCCACCGCCCACGACGATGCCCATCCGCCCCTAAATCCCGGCGTATTATCAGCGGCAGCCTCAAGGATATCCGCCTCAATAGGCCCCGTGGTGCGGCGCATTGCCTCAAGGGTGCTAGAGGTGGCCGGTGCCCTGTGAACATCACCAGAAGGATCATAGGCCGGATCAATCGGGAAGGTTGACAGGTAGTGAGCCACAGCCGCGTATCCGCCTTGCTTATCCAGCCACTTCCAAAATGTCGGGAAGAATGGACCGCTCAACCCATCCCTCACCAGATCGGCAGGTGACTGTTGTGCCGTGTAGAAAATAGCGTATCGACGGTCACCCACTGATTTAATAACAGCGTCTTTGAAGTTGGTGCAGAGTCCGAAATTAGCGAAGTTTTGAATCATCCGCTTCTCGCCACCCATCGGCCTGATCTCAAGGTTTCGGTTGGTGATCAATGGTTTCATTTCGTCCAGTATCTCATACTTTCCACGCATATGGATTTCTTCGATCAGGATAAATACCTTGGCCTCGACGTAACCGTTATATTTCTCGGTCAGTTGGGAAGCCTTGGGCATGTGGGTGTATTGCTGGCCGACAGCATAGGCGACACAGGAGAATAGTGCAGTCTTGCCGTTACCCTCGCACCCCTGCAATACCGGTGCCCACTGGAATTTCACACCGGGCTTTTGCACCACCGCCGCCATATAATTCAGGAGAATAGCACGATCAGTATCGTTCGGCAGTAACTTCCCGACAAGATAAATAAATGGTGAAATGTCACCCGGCGTTTTATCGACCTTCGGATCGAAATAGACATTGACCGAATCACCGATAATCTCGCCGCCTGCCCGTTTCGGATCAAATGTGATGTGTGATACTTTCGGAAACCGAACCGCTCTGTTTTCCGTGAATGCCTCGAAGGCTTTCTTGCTTGGACCGTTGCCGTTCGCTTGCATTTGGAAGATGAACCCGCCTTTTTCGACATTGAATACCTCCGGCTTCATTATTTTACCGGTCGGCCCCATGATCCGGTGGAGATCGCTGATGTAGACATGGCCGGCAAAGTGGGTGACTTGCTCAGTTGTGGTCATATAGAATTGACCGGCGTCGTCACCGCTGGCAGTCGGCATCCCCGGCAACCCTGCCGCCCGTGCCGGTGTGTCATAGACTTTCTTGCAGAGCCTTGCGGCATTGCCAACCGATTCAGTCCTATAGTCTGCCCGATCTCGGTATTTGTCCCGCATCAGGCCAGACTGCCGAAACAGCCGGTCCATGCGAGGCATATCCTTACCTGTCCAGAAGGCCAGATGGGTCAGCAGCGCAGCATCAGCGGCACTATGATCGAAGGTGCCCTCAACCGCCCCCGGATAGACCTTCGCCAGCGTCTCGACCCGCGCTTCCCACAGATCAGCAAAGCTGGCCTTCAGACCGAACGCCGAACCCGCGCTGCCAGCCGCCGCCAGTGCCTTCCTGATCAATTCAGCATCATCGGATGGCCCGGTATAGGTTGGATCAACACCCACCGGCAGATCGCCTAGAACGGTCTTCTGTGGCACGATCTTGAGAAGCTGGCCTGTCCAGTCATATTCCGCAGCTTGCCCACCTACGGGCTGCCAGCCGGTCGGCCCGAAGGCAATGAATCGCCCACCAGTGTAGAATTCCAGCCAGCCATCCCAGCGGTGTTTCCGGTCCTTCAATTTACTGGCGTCACACCGGCCCATGATGTGAAGGCCACGGCCAGACTGCGACACCTCGCCCCAGCAGCCGGGGAATGACTGCCAGATCGCCAGCGCCTCGGCCCGCCACTGACCGTCATCCTGAAGGCATTTGTCGAGGTCGAGAAAGAACCAATTATCTTCATCCCGCATAGCATAGGCCACCGGTAACCCCGTGGCTGCCGCAGCAGCATGGGTCAGGTGGAACCGCTGATCATGGGCGTCTATCGTGTTGCCATGAGGGTCACAGGGCAGCTTCTCTGTCCTATCACCGCTCTGGACGGCTTTCCAGTTAATGAAGCGCGGGGGGAGAGGGGGAATCATTTCCGAAACTCCCCGAACGGCAGATCGCCCCGGCGTTCATTGCAACCCAGACAGGATACCTTCAGGTTCCGCATATGATCGTGACCACCCTTTGATTTGGGCCGGACATGTTCAAGCGTTGCGCACGTTTTTGCTAGAGGTATTTTTTTCATGTCCCACGTCAGCGTATTGCCACAAAAGCAGCATTTGTTATTTTGTTCGCGTCCGATGATTCGCCGCGCTTCCCACTTTGAAATAGCGAAACCGTTGTCAGTCTGTATTTCTGGTACGCGCATACGGTAGCACTCCCATTCTCAGACATGCCTTAGAGTAGTAGTCCTGATCTTTTTCAATGCCGATGAACCGCCGCCCCGTGTTCTGGCAGGCAACGCCGGTCGTGCCGCTTCCCATCGTGAAATCCAGCACCGTCTCGCCTTCGTTGGTGTAGGTGCGGATCAGGTATTCCATTAGCGCGACGGGCTTTTGCGTGGGATGAAAGACTTCATCGTTCGGGTTGGAAAAATCTAGTATTTGCCTCGGGTAACCTTCCGCTGTTATTTTACGGTCAAGTTGGTGAGAGTCACGCGCCGGAGTTGTACCATCAGATTTAATATAATTCTTTGGGCGTGACCAATCTTTATCCACCTGTTTCAACCCTTGAGGAAAATAGGGCATATTCACCTTGGAGCCATTGGCCGTCATCCCTTCGGAAAATACGCTAATTACTTCAATATCTTTCAGTGGTTTCAACTTTGCGTTGGTAAAACCACTAGGGCGAGATTTACGCCAATACCAATCATATTTGAACATGGTGAGATTGCTGGCCCGCAGCAAACTACTGAAAGGTTCTTGTCCAAATAACACCGCTGCCCCGTTTCGCTTCAACACCCGCCGCACTTGCGCCCACATTGGCTCAAACGGAATGACGCTATCCCACGCGCAAGCCGTTGTTCCATAGGGAGGGTCTGTCAGTACAAGGTCAACAGAACCCGAATTCAGAGTCGCTATTGCTTCTACGCAGTCTCCGTGAATTAGTTGCATGACTCGACCCTTTTTTGCGCTACAGAATAGTATTCAGGGTCAATCTCGACCCCGATGAACCGTCGCCCCTCAGCCTTAGCTGCCACCGCTGCGGCACCGGACCCCATAAACGGATCAAGGACAAGCTGACCGGGCAGTGTGGAATTCCTGATAAGGTGCCTGATCAATTCAACCGGTTTCTCGGTCGGGTGCGATTTACCACCGGTCGGATTGGTGAATTCCATCACTGTCTTGGAGCCGGGATGATTGATTGTCTTGGCTTTCCCTTTCCTACCAAAGATCACGTATTCGCAATCCTTCATGTACCAGCGGTTCGGTGTGCAATTCTGCTTTTTCCAGATCAGCAGATTATGCAGGCTGAATCCTGCATTAACCAACTCATTTCGCGCCTCGAATAGATTGTCAAAGTTGGTCATCAGATAAATATGAGCGGATTGCTTCATCACCCGATAGAGCATCGGTAGGTAGTCGGAGAATTCGATATCGTTGTGGCGGAATATCTTGCCATCGTTGGCTGCAAGAATACCACCTTGCCCGTGCATCCAAGACGATGGGCCATTCCCGCCAGAGATCACCCGATAGGGAGGGTCAAGGAATACCATGTCGACCGATTCAGGCAGCAGCTTGAGGTCAAGGGCGTTACCGAGAATGAGTTTCATAGTGACATCACCGTTTGAATGAAGGTTTTCGCAAGCGGTCCAACGATTGCATTGCCGTAACCACGCAATCGTCCCATTCTTTCGGCAGCCCCATGAGCCAGCGGGAATGTGCCGGATTCAACGCACCGCCACCTCCCATCTCTGCCAAGGAGCCAGTCACAATCTCGCCAGAAGTTTTCCAGCGAATCGGTGTTTGCAACTGCGCTGCCAGATTCAAGTCCAAACCGTGACCGTTCTTTGTTGTTCCTGCAACCCATTCCAGAATTGCTTTCTCGCTGTATTGCCGAGTATCCGATGCCGATGGTGCTGGCCAACCGCAAAAGTGGGCTGCACCCTCCGAACCTATTTGTTTTTTCTTCTCCGTGCGCCTCAATACTGTTTCCAGACTGGTGTATCGCCATTTTTCGTCCGATGCTGCCGGAGTCGGCCAACCAGTAAAGCCTCTGTCTGAGTTGCGGTGAGCCGACCCCCGCAGCACATAGATTAGCCGCCCCAACGGCGTAACCTGAGTTTTCCAGATCAGTTGATACAAGGTCGAGCCAAATGAGGCCATCCTTTCCTGCAACTTGTTCCCCAACGATTGTGTCAGGACAACACTGTTCAATGAGCCAATAGAGGGATGGCCATAGGTGCCGCTCGTCATCAAACCCAATTCCTTTGCCTGCCGTGCTGAAAGGTTGACACGGGCATGATGCAGTCCAGATTTTACGATTGTCAGACCAACCTGCCTGACGCAGAGCGAGTGACCAGATGCCAAATCCGGCAAAGAAATGGCATTGGGTAAACCCGGCAAGGTCAGAAGGTTTGACATCTTCAATACTCCGATCATCCACGATTCCGGGTGCAATTAAGCCTTCAACGATCAACTGTCTCAAGACAGCTACAGCGCCAGGATCAATCTCATTGTAGTAATTCATTTCGGCAATAACCCCAGCTTCACCATTTCTTCCCGCGTCCTGATTTTGGACCGAGTACGACTCACGTTATCGGGACAATTACCACAATCGCAATACGGATGCTTGTGAATATGCTTTGCGCAGACAGCACTGATATTGCGCTCACCCAATTCCTTAAAGCAGCCGGGATAGCAGCAAATCTTGACGGGAATTGCAGGTACAGCCCGAACATCGGGCACCAGATTGAGGCGTTTCTTCACAATCCCAATTCCTTTCCTTGTGTGGTGAATTCAGGCGCACGATCCATCACCCCACGCCAGAGATCGACCTGAGTTTTGAAATAATGCTGCACAGTCTTTTTGGAGGTTTCAATGGTGCAGCGTTTTGCCACCGCACCATGAGTTACCGTATGCAGCCCCGTATCTTTGGCGATACTGACTGCGGCTGTGATGATCACAGTGCGGCGAGTGTGAGGGTCGAGTCTCATTTGCCAAACACGTCCTCAACCGACTGCGCAAACAACCCGACGCCACCGAGGGCGCGGACATTGGTCAGGAAGGCCGACTGTGCCCGTTCCCGGTCATCGGTCGGTGCCTTCCAGCCGGGGCGCTTCACCTCGACCGCAAAGAATCTGCCCCACACCTTACCCACATCAGCTTCCTTGATCTCGTTCGGCAGTATCCCGATCAGGTCGGAAGATTTCCAGTGTTCCGACAACTTGGCCGAGTCGTTCCCCAACCCATAGCGCACCATGCGCCCGGTGTCATCCTTGTACGCGCCAGAGTTGTTCCGCCACAAGGGGATGCCCGCAGCAGCAGCACGGAGCCGGATCGCCGACTGCACCACAGCCTCGGAGCCGACTTTCGTATCAGGCACCGGCAGACCCCGCGTAGGGTCCAACAGGTCCATCAGGTCCATAAGCGCAACTGTCGAGATTCCGTGTTTCGCGGCCCAAGAGAAGATAGTGTGGTCTGACATAGTGCGAGTCCTTCAGGTGTTTCCTGCACCTTGCGCTTGGCAATTAGTGCGTTGATTTCATTGTCACAATCGCCGAGAACCTTACTGAGAGTAGCCCGGTCGAGAGTACCCCATTCCGCCAGCATCGCCTCGGTTCGCGTCAGGATCATGTTGCACCCACAGTTGCCAAAACAGAGCGGGCCGGTCACTCGGAGAGATCAGGGCATGATTGATGATCGCTATCGCATTGACGACATCAAAATCCATCCGAGGAACGGGGTCCACTTTCAGACTCACCGTGGCATATTCTGCCCGCAACATGATCTCGTCAACCACCTTGACGCCTAGGTGAGGGACAGGCGGCAAGCCAACCTCGACCCGCAGAGCCGTGTTGAATTCCTCCACCTCGGCGCGGTACAAGTCATTGCAATACCGCTCTTTATGCGGTGTAGGTACATCACCCATGAAGGCGGTTTCCTCGACATCATGGATCAACCAATCCCTGATCTCGGCTGCCGGTCGCCGCTTGTGCTGCATCAGGATTGCACCGGTGATGGTATGATCCAGAACCGACCACGGCGAGGATACCCAGCCGCCCCACCGGCTGATGTTCCCCATTGCGCGAATACGGGCGGGTGTCAAAATCGTCATTCTGATATCTTCTCCATCAGTTTAGCAGCATCGGCTGCGTTGAGAGTTTGGGCGGTTGCAATATCGACACCGTAATTGTGGTAAAAGCGCCGATAGATTTGAGAGTCAGTCTGGCCGATGTGCTTCAGGTTACCGGCCCATTGGGCGATTGCCGCCCGCAGATCGTTCTGGGCGGCCTGCCGGTTCCGCCAATTGTTGCTGATCGCCTTGGCGACAATATCGCTGACACCGGCAGGTATCAAAGGCGAACCGTCAATACGAGCGATCTCACCTCGCATTGCCGCCAGAATTTCAGGGTCCAATTCCTCAAGGTCACCAGCAACTTGCTCCGGCAATTTCCGACCGGCAGGAACGGATTGAAATCCACAGTGCGGGCATATTTTCAGGAAGCCCGAATATGCGAGGAAACAGGAGGTACAGGTCGAGACAGGCTCTACATCAGGATCACGCAACCGGCGCTTACCAGCTTGTTCATCAAACAGCGACCATTTGCGAGGCGCATCTGGCAGCCCGTGGCGGCGTACATTGCCGACATGATCAATGATGATGCCGTGTGACTTTCCCGGCAGCAACCGCAGCGCCCGACCGAATTGCTGGACATAGAGACCATAGGATTCAGTTGGTCGCGCCATGCTGACCACCTCGACCGCAGGCACGTCCAGACCCTCGCCGAATAGGTCGACGTTTACCAATTGGTCGAGGTCGCCGCGCTCAAATTTGCGCATCAACCCTTCGCGCACCAATTCAGGTGTTTTGGCGCTGACCGCCTCGGCCCTTATTCCTTGGGCTTGATAGGCAAGAGCGACATCGGTGGCCTGATCCACATCAACAACGAAAGTAATACCGCGCCTTCCTTTGGCGAACCTGATGTAGCTTGCAACGACATCGCCAACAATTTTAGACTCATGCATCACCTTCCTGAGTGACGGTGCCGAAAAATCACCAGTGGAACCGATCTCGATATCTTCCCGATGGATTGACGCGGGCGGTGCAAAAATACGGTAGTCGCACAGGCTGCCAGAGTCGATCAATTCCCGCATTGGCGGGCCGATCACCATAGCATCAAACAGCCCGTTCTGTGCCCGACCCAGCGAACGCCGATCTGCCCTGACAGGTGTGGCCGTAAAGCCGATACCGTAAGCGTTCGGGAATAGCGAGATCGCCCGACCCCACTTGTTATCCGGCAGACAGTGGTGACAATTGTGTACTACAATCCCGGCAGCCGTGTAGGTATGGAGGTCAGCAACTTCAATATTATAAACTGAGTCGCCAGCGGGGAAGTCAGAATTGTTTCGTTGGAGAACCGTAACACTTTCCAACCGCACCCACTCAGAAATGCATCCTTCCGCTGATCGGATATCCGACGCTTTCCGGTGTGACTTGTCCCGTCTGCCTCTACTGCTATTTTCAATGTCGGATGGGCACAATCTATTTTGTAATGCATCGGCCCCGTTCCTTTCGGGAATGTCGTGCGAAATACAAATTGCTCCACAAATCCCATCGGAGCCAGTAGCAACATCAGCATCATTTCGGCTTTGGTCGGCGGTTTTCCGTTCCCACCACGAATGGGCGGTGCGTGCCCAATTACCTTCAGCGTCGACGCCATTTTCAATCGGGACGTTTCCGATTTCATCGGGTTGTTTGATTTCATTCTCGCTGATGCTAGTCGCCTGTTGGTCGCAGCCATCGTCACCGATGAAATTGTTGATCTGTATTTCGTGCTGCACGTCATGCTGCAAAATGGTCGACCATTCCGACGATACAGTGCCATGCTCGCACTTGGTCGGTTGACTGGCGAGTTGCACATCAAGCACTTCATCACTGGTGGTAAGGTCTTTCGCATTCATCCATCCTCTGCGCGTCCAGATTGGATGCCCACCTGTAACGTACAGAACATGGTGCGCCCATGCAAGTCGGATCATCTGATCGGGCATGGGGTTTTTAAATAGTCGAGTGATGGGTTTGATGGTCAGATCACCTGATGTTTCATCAAAGGCTGTGACCATATCACCGATACTGAGTGTTTCAATTGGTCGACCATCAACCATTGTTCCTGCCGGGAAACATTCGTCAATCAGCCAGCAGCCCACAGTGTTTGCCCACTGGATCAAGGTATCCGCCCGCACCGCCAACGTGTCGACAGAGGACACGGTGAACTTGGCCCGCGAATCATAGTAGCTGCGACCAAACTTCTCGACATGCGACTGGATACAGGCGCGCACGGTACCATCAGCCGCGATGATATTGTGTCGCAGTCCGAAGGCTGCCATTGCACGACTGATCTGGCCGATCAACTCTTTCCGGTGAGCGATAGCCACACCGGGCACTTGAAGGTCAGCCGCTATCTTGCCCATTTCAACGGTTTTTCCGCCGCCCGTGGGTAGTACATTCAAGACGTTGCGGTGGCCCGCTTGCCACTCCGCGTACACGCCGAGTACCTGTTTTTCTTGGTAGGGCCGAAGCTTCATCGCTATTTTCCTGTTGACTGGTATTTTGTTAGTCTATATTAGTCCATGTTGTCAACCGACAAACTGCCATCAACCAAGAGGGAAAACATGGCCAAGCTTCAACTGACCTACAATTTTGATACGCCGGAACAACTGATCGCCCATCTGCAATCGGTCACCGGCAAGGCTGCGGCCCCGGCACCGACCACAACGCTGGTGGCCCCCGTCGCAACGCCCGTCGCCGCTCCGGTGGAAGTGCCCGCCGAAGTGATCACCGATGCCGTTGACAAGGATGGTCTGCCGTGGAACGCGGAATACCACAGTGACCCGAAGTCGTTCAACGATGACGGTACTTGGCGTTCCAAGCGTGGCAAATCCGAGGAAGCCAAGAAAGCCCGTGCTGCGTTCCTTGCCAAGGGTGGCGCTGTGACCGCTCCGGTGATCCCGGCTGCCCCGGTTGCTGCCATGCCGACGATGCCGGTCGCCGCCCCCGCCATGCCGACGATGCCGGTCGCCGCCCCGGTCCTGCCGCCGCCGATCAGCTATGAACAACTGATCGCCAAGGTCACCAACATGATGACGACCGGCGTGGTCGACGGCCCAACGGTGGTTGCCATGTACGCCCAAGCAGGCTATCCCGACCCCTCGGTTTTCGAAACCAACGAAACCGCCCGCCGCGCCCTCTACAACGTGCTGTTGACCAAACAGCCCGACTGACGGTCTCTGCCCGGTGGCTTCAGTGTCACCGGGCTTCCAAGAAAGGGATAGAAATGGTCAGTCCTGAAATGCTGGTGGCTCTGCGGATGGCCCTCGGCGTCCAGTCAATCAACGTTACCGAGATCAACGGTATCTTCCAATTCTCAACACCCGGTCGCCGTAATTGGGTTGGCATGTCGAAAGATATGGTCGAGGTGATGAACAAAGAAGATATCGGCGGCAAGTCTTACTGGTGGCTGGTGCAGCAACTCAGGGAGTTGCCCCGGATATGATTGCCCTTCGCCCGTCCTCGGCCCATATCTGGACCCAATGCCCCGGCCAGCCCGTTATGGCGTCGAGGGTACCCAAGCCCGAACCGACTGACCCATCCCGTGAGGGCACCTGCGCCGCTTGGGTGGCCGAAATGGTGCTGACAGCGACGAATGGCCTGACCACCTCAGACATGATCGGTATTTCCCATGAGAATGGGTGGCTGGTGACACCCGATATGGCTGCCCATATCCGCCGATATGTCGAAATGGTCAGGTCGCACGGCGGGCAAATTCACACCGAACGGAAAGTCAGGCTCAACCAGTTTGTCGAGGGTACGCCCGATGCCTATGCGGTGTTGAGTGCCGAGGGTACGCTATTTGCCGATGACCTGAAATATGGCTATTTGCCGGTGGAGCCTTACCGCAACCCGCAAGTCAGTATCTATGTCGGTTCTATCATCCGCGATCTTATGTTAAGCGGTGTGACCATCACCAGCGTCCAGATCGGCATTTACCAGCCACGGGCTTGGCACCCTTCCGGCAGCTATCGGACATGGCAGGTATCGGCTGCCGATCTCATGCAGTATGTAGCCGAGATCGAAGCTGCTATTCCGGCAACCCAAGCCGACAGCCCGATCTTGAAGGCCGGTGAGCATTGCGAATACTGCCCCGCCGCCGCGACCTGTGCAGCGCTGGCAAACGCTAATTATCGCACGTATGACAAGATCACCTCTGACACCCAGCGGCATATGCGCGATGACGAATTGAAACAGGAGTTGGAATTCCTGATGAAGGCCAAAGCCATGCTGGACGGCAGGGAAACCGCCGTGTACGCTGAAGCCGAGGCAAGAATCGCCCGTGGCGCCCACATTCCCGGTTGGCACATGGCCGAACGCCGAGGTGCCCGCCGCTTCAAGTATGATGCCGCGACGATCAAATTGCTGACCGGTGGAATTGATCCGGTCGACAAAAAGATGGTCACACCGGCTGAATTGGAGCGTCGAGGTGCCGACCCGAAAATTGTGGAGAAACTGACGGAAATTCCCCGGATCAAGCCCGCTCTGCAACCCATCCCGCCGGGATACTTCACCAACATGTTCAAAGCAAAGGAAAGCAAATGAACAGTACTGACGACACCCGCACGGCAAATAACGCTGTTCGGCACACCTACCGTGTCCTGAGTGATACGGAAAAGTTGCAAATGCAGGCAGTCAAAGACGCCGGTGCGGCGTTCATCAGCCTCTTGCATGAAATCGGGAGCACCGGCCCAACCGGTGATCGTTTTGCAAGCCGCGACTTGTCGCTGGCAAATACCCATCTGGAGGATGCCGTTATGCGCGCCGTCCGCCACATCACCGCCTGATAGGAGATATCCAATGGCAAATACGAAACTCGACAATCTTTTCACGCCCGGTGGCCGGTTGGTCATGGGCAGCCTGACCGAGAAGGCAACCACCGATCAGGACAACAAACCGATTCCGCCCGAGAAACAGGCGTATTTCTTCGGTGTGGCGGTTCCGAAGTCGGCACCCGGCGCGAATGAGTTGATTGGTCGCCTGTGGCAAATGGCCGCGACTGACTATGCCCAAGCACCCTTGGTCATGGCTCAGATCAACATGGGCCTCGCCGCCAAGGATTTCTCTTGGAAAATCCAAGACGGTGATCTACCGGTTTATGACAAGGCGACCGGTGCCGCCAAGGCGATGCCGGATTACCTGAAGGGTTGCTGGATTTTCAAATTCAAGACCCAATTCGAAATCTCGGCCTGTGACAATGCTGGTATCGACATCGCCCGCAAGGACATCAAAAAGGGCGATTACGTCGACGTGATGTTCTCGACCCAAATCAACGGCAAGTTTGACGATACCGCTGGTATTTACCTCAACCCGAACGCGATTCGCCGCCTCGGTTTCGGTGAAGCCATTGCCAGCGGCGTCGTGGCCTCGCAAGCCTTCAAAGGCCAAGCCGCCAGCCTGCCGCCCGGTGCTACAGTGATGCCGACCGCTGCCGGTGCCTTGCCGGGTGCCGGGATGCTTCCCGGTGCCCCGCCCGCCGGTGGCATGCCGGGTGTACAGCCCCCGGTAGTCGGCTACCCTTTGGCTGGCACTCCGACCGGCTTTGCCCCGGCCCCGACCGCACCGGTCGCTGCCAGCGGTATGCCGGGGATGCCCGGTGTCTTGCCCCCGACTGCATCCCCTTCTAGCCCCGGTGCACCACCCTATCCGGCGATCTTGACACCGCCCGCCCCCGTGGCCCCGCCGCCCCCGGTTGGCCCGCAGCGCCCGCTTGACCCGACGCATATCCATGCGGCTGGTACGCCGGGTGAAATGTGGTGGATCAACGGCGCTTGGCAGCCCGCAGTCCGCTAATATCAACGGGGCGATCTCACCGGTCGCCCCACCAACTCAGGAAGGATGGAATCATGGCCCGCAAACCCAAGAAAAAGCCGACCGGTGTGGAGATCGCCGCCCGCGATCTCGACGCCCACCGGAAATTCACAGCCAAGCGGCTGAAGAAAGCCCCGGCCCCGCAGATCACCCGCCAGCAACGCCGCGCTGCCGAACGGCAGTCGGCCAAGGGCAGCATCTATCGGGATGAACGCACCGGCGTTGAATACTACGTCTGAAACCCCGCCAGTACAGGAGATACCTATGGCATTCAAATACCCTCTGAAGGCAACCGCGACCCTGATCGGTTCTGGTGAATCCGGCCAGATCATCGGTCGTGCCGAATACACTGAAGCGAAACAGGACTACCTGATTCGGCTTGTCGCCGCCGATGGTCGGTTGGTCGAGGTCTGGTGGAAAGAGTCCGCTATCGCCTCGGTCGAGTTGCCGCCCAAGGGTGAGGTGCCTGCCGCGCTGCGCAAGGCCACCGAACCTGCGACCACGCTGCCAACCGGCCTTCCCGGCCTTCCTTCCTGATTTGACCGGACAATCCCGCATGGAAAACGACTTCATCTATGACATCGAAACGATGCGGAATTTGTTTTCCTGCGGGATTGTCCATGCTGCCACCAAAACCCGGTGGATATTCGAGGTATCGCCTCGCCGGAACCAGTCCCGGCAATTTGTCGAATTCATCTTCTGGTTCAAGAGCATTGGTGCCCGCATGGTCGGCTTCAACAACGAAGCCTTCGACTGGACAGTCATTGATCGCTTGGTGAAGCTGTTTCGAGCCAATGGTTATTTTACCGAGGAAGATGCCTATCAGATCGGGCAAGAGATCATCAATGCACAGCGCTTCACCACGACGATTTGGGAATCCGACCGGATCGTAAAACAGGTTGACCTGTTCAAGATTCACCACTTCGACAACCCCAGCAAATCCACTAGCCTCAAAAAGCTGGAAATTGCCATGCGGGCGCACGATGTCATTGATCTCCCCTATTCCCCGCATGAACCACTCTCACCTGTCCAGATGGACAATGTGATTGAGTATATGTGCCATGACGTAAATGAAACTCTGCGGTTCTACTGGCTATCTGCCGATCAGATCAAATTCAGGGATGACCTGAAGGCCAAGTATCCCGATCTCGGCGACGTTGTGAATTTCAATGATACCAAAGTCGGCAAGAAATACTTTGAGCGGGAATTAGAACAACGGCTGCCCGGTTCCTGCTACACCCGCGTCAAGGGGCAACGCAAGATCACCAACCAAACGGTTCGTCAGCAGATCGCCATTGCCGAGGTGATCAGCCCCAAGGTCATGTTGACGCATCCTGAGTTTGTGCGAGTATTGAATTGGTTGAAACAACAGATTCTCACCCGACCGCAGATCGCCGATGCCCTCGCCGAGAAGGTCGAAACCAAAGGGGTTTTCAATGGATTGGTGGCTTGCGTTGACGGTTTCGATTTCGTTTTTGGTGCCGGTGGCATTCATGGATCGTTGGAGCGTCAGTCGGTTACAGCAGATGACAATTTCGATATTATTGATATTGACGTGGCTAGTTATTATCCTAATCTTGCTATCACAAATGGATTTTACCCGGCCCACCTCTCAGCCGATTTCTGTAAGGTCTATAAGGACCTTTTCGATCTGAGACAGACTTACGGTAAAAAGACTGCCGAGAACGCCATGCTGAAGCTGGCCCTCAACGGGGTTTATGGCGACAGCAATAATGACTTTTCACCGTTCCGCGACGCCCAATATACAATGGCGATCACGATCAATGGGCAGCTTATGATCTGCATGTTGGCCGAGAACCTGTTGTACTATGGCGGTCAGCGCCTCGACGGTGTGACCATCATTCAAGCAAATACCGATGGTATCACGCTGCGGGTGCGCAAGGACATGCGGCCCTATGTCGAGGGTGTCTGCAAGGCTTGGGAAATTCACACCGGGTTGACCCTCGAATCCGTCGATTACTCGGCGATGCACATCAGGGACGTGAACAATTACATCGCCGTCAAAAAGAAGGATGGTTCGGTCAAACGCATTGGTACCTATGCCTATGAGTCGGCCCTTGAAAATCCTTTCACGCGGGAATTGGTCTGGCACAAGGATCAATCAATGCGCGTGGTGGCGATGGCTGCCGAGGCTCAACTGGTACGGGGAATCCCGGTGGAGCAATTCATCATGGGTCACCGCGATCCTTTCGACTTCATGCTTTCGATCAAGGTGCCGCGCACGTCGAGGCTGATGCACGGTGACGTGCAAACGCAAAATGTCTGCCGGTATTATGTGTCGACCGATGGTTACCAGATGACCAAGATCATGCCACCAGATCGGCACTTTGAAGTACAAAAGGGTTGGACAGTCACCCTTGCTAATTCCACCGATAATTTCCGATGGGAGAATGTGAATTGGCTGTTTTACATCATGGAAGCAAGGAAGCTGTTAATATGACAACGCTGGCCGATATCCAAAAGCTGATTGAAGGGCGGGACCTTGAATTCGTCTCGCTATTGCGCGGCGTACCCTTCTCATGCTGGATCGTCGTCAAGGGCGTATCCGGCACCTTCCGAGGGCACGGGCCGACCGTAGAGGCTGCCTATGCTGCCGCGCTGGCACAAGTGCCCGGTAGCGCCCGCAAACCCGCTGTGACGATCCAAATACCGGGGCTTCCCCAGCCTGCCGCGCTTCCCGGTCTGCCGGGGCTGCCGGGACACCGCACTCGTATGCCGGGGCTGCCGACATGATCACACTCGCCGAGGCTCTGGCCCGTGGGCTGCATGTCAGCTTCTCACCGTGGCCCTATAACGCGGGCGGTATCAACTGTCACATCGGCGGCGAAGGCTTGCGTGGTGATGTGCTAGGTGGCCGTGGGACAACGCCAGAAGCCGCTCTGGCTGCCGCTGCCGCCAAGCTGCCTGCCGGTGCCGGGAGATCACCCCAGCCTGCCACGCTGCCCGGTCTGCCGGGGCTTTCAACCCTGCCGGGGCTTCCCGGCCTTCCCAAGAGGTGACCTATGCTGATTGCATTTTCTGGCCTTGCCGGTTCCGGCAAAACCACCGCCGCCCGCCATCTTGTCGAGGCCCACGGCTTTGTCAGGTTGCGTTGGGCCGAGCCACTGAAGGCCATGATCAAGACACTGATTGAGGTCGAGGGTGAGTCCGATCGGTGGATTGACGGCGACTATAAAGAAAAGATTCACCCGCTCTTGGGCTGCACCCCGCGCCACGCCATGCAGACCCTTGGTACCGAGTGGGGGCGCAAGTGCATCAACCCCGATCTGTGGGTGCATCTGACCGTCAACCGGATCGTCTATAATCTGATGCTGGACCGGAAAGTTGTGATGGACGACTGCCGATTCGACAACGAATTCACCGCCATTGACCGCCTCAAGGGGCAAGTGATCCGGTTGGAGCGTCCCGGCCTAAATACCACCAGCACCCATGAAAGTGAAAAGGGCTGCCGGTTCCATCAGGTATTTCCGAATTATGGCAGCCCGAAAGATATGCAGATCGCACTAGATGATCTGATCAGTCGCATGGTCGAGCGCCCATCCTGATAGCCTCTCGCCCTGTGATCATCAGCATATCGCTGATGTGGTACCGGGCGATCTTTAGAAACCACCGGGCGATCTGAGGTGGGTATTCGCGGGCCATTAGCATGGTCACACGGTCCCATTCTCGGCGCGGTAAAGGAATACCGGGAATTGAGGTGCGTGGCCCGTGGAATCCGAGAATAGCGCCCGGTGCTACACAAACATCGGGGAGGCCAAGATACATAGTACAGGCACTCTGGCAGTTGCCCCTGATCTCGACATGGGTGCTGCCGAGTGCCTGCATTTGCGCCAGCCGGTCATCATTAACAGACATGGCGATTCCCATCAGTTGAGGTTGATATCAGGTGGAGCGACCCAGCAGACCGATCTGATAGTTGTTTGCGGCACCGGCAGCGTTGATGATGTTGATCAGATCGGCGGTACCGGGCGTGACCGTACCGAGGCCACCAGAGCCGCCGCAGACCGCCGAGAATACACCACCGGGGCGAAGCGTCAGGAAGCCGGTGGCGACACCGAACAGGCCGAGGAACGGCGTGGCACCGGCACCGATGGTCAAGTTGGTCGTGTTTGCCGCCAGCGTCGAGTCGTAAGGCGCGTTGATAATGATCACACCAACAAGGGTGAGGATTGCCATGTTGACGCCGAAAGCATCCTTGAGGGTGCCGTTGAGGTCAATTGCGTCGGTGCCTGCCGAGGCGATGTTGCGCTGGCCGACCCATGCGATATCGACTTGGCCGACACCGGTACCGGCTGCCAGCGACACCAGTGATTTGATGTTGGGGTTGTGGGCCGGGATGCCAAGGTTCGCGGCCTCGGCCAGATAGGATTGGATCGCAAGTGCGATGGTGGCTTGGGCGGTAACAGTCATTTCAATTCTCCCCTTTGGGTTGGTGTGGTCATAGCATCAGAGTCGATTATCGTAAAGGGCGATGTCCTTGTAGAAAGCCGCCAGCACCTCGGCGATCTGATCGGTACCGGTTGCCGCGTCAATCTTGGCCGCCGTACCCATCCGCAGACCTTCCATGTCAGATGCAATGACGATCCAAGCATGAGACATATAGAGCCAAACTTGCGCTAATTGGTAAGGTGTATCGGCGGTGATCCCGATCTCAGATTGCATCAATGGGTAATCGACAAGATCGGGGTTTTCAGCCCCCAGCCAATTCCTCGCCTCTTGCTCTTTCCGCAAATAAACCATTTCTTGGCCGGGAAGCGAGGTCATGTACATTTCACGGGCAGCACCAATGGCATTGTTGACTGCCACCTTAGCGTCACGTTTGGCAGGGTCGAGGGTCACCAGAACCAAATCGCCATCGCGCACTTGCCATGCCGTCAGATCACCGAGATCGGTCTGCGGTATCTCAATCCAGTTTTTTCGGCCAACGATGATGTCCACACCGCCTGTTGCCGTGAAAAGGATATCACCATTTTCATCGTGAAAGACATACATCAGGTCACCTGCATTTTGTAGAAGGCGTATTTAATGGTACGGGCAGTCCCATTACCGGTCAGAATATTTGGTCGAGTATTCGACACAAACGTTGCCGTCAACGCATTGGTGAGAGTTAGCGCCAGACTAGCACCCAAAGAATCGGTGATCTGAAGGCTGTTTAAGCCCATCACCGCACCAGTATTTTCGGCAATAACCCACATTCCCGCGCCAAGATTAGGGAATACGGTATTGCCGGTGGCGTTGGCAGCTTTAGTGAATGTCCCGGTCGCAGTCGGATAGAGCGGGATAACGCCAGCAGGAACAACACTACTGATAATTTGGTCAACGATGACCATGCCCGGTGAACCGTCTTTGCCGGGATAATTCGACGATGCCACATCGGGGCAGGTACCCTTGGCACCGATTGTGATCACCAGCTTGGGTGCCGTCAGACCGAGGGCACCGACATTATAGGCCACCGTCAGTATATTCGACTTGGCACCTGACTGGTGCGGGGGGTTACTGGCACCACCACCACCGCCGCCAGAGCCGTACCCAGTCGCTGCCGTGGCCTGTGTCCAGGGTGAGCCGCTATTGCCGCGCTGCAAACCACCAACACCGTATGGTGTGGCCGAACCGCCGTTGCCCACGACGCTACTGGTGAACAAGCCACCAGCACCACCGGTCGAGGTCCAAGTAACACCGGCATAGGTCACGCCGTCATAAAGCTGAACAATAGTATCGCCACCATTGGAGCCGTTCGCGGTATAGCCTGCACCACCGCCACCGCCGCCGAGTACCGTAAGGTTCAAAGTGCTGATCAGCGGATTCAGCGTGACAGTTTGAGAAGTCGTGTATTGGACCGGCGGCGATACGATATTTGCCAGCAATCCAAAGTTGGCATTGACGATGGAAAATCCATCATCAGTGGTGTGCTGAATATAACGGCGAACGCCGCTCAGAGTCGTTTGGCCCATCAGGAAACCAAACCCGGTACCACCGCCAGATTTCAAGGTGCGGCCCATATACAGACCATCAGTGTCGAAGTCTGAAGCGCTACTCTTGCCCATTGAGAAACCGGCAGTCAGGGCATTGATCGTAAGCAATTCGTCAATGATCAAATGCTTGGAATGCACTTCATCATCAGCGATGTGCTGACTCAAAATAGCGTTGTCACTGATCAGGGTGCGTGTGGATTTCTTCAGCACCTCTAAGCCACCGAAGGCGGCGACCTGTGTACCACCGGCAGAGCGCGTCAAAACAAATCTGGCGCGACGGGCGTTTGTATCCGTGGTCACCTGTGTCGATTGATCTGAAACACCAGCGGTATATGCGGTATCCGTTGCCGTGGCGATGGTTACCACTGTCAGTGATGTTGTGGCCCCGGCAGCATCCAGACTTGCCGTTTCAAATTCGACCTTGGCCGTACCTGCACCCACAGCCCCGGTCGCCAGCCACGCGGATGCACCGATCACATAATCAGTGCCAGGCTCAACCAAAAACCATTCGGTTGTGATACTGCGCAGCGCAGCATTTACTGCGATCTGGAGATATTGCTGACCAATGGCCTGAGTGGCAGTTGGAATTAGCGTAGCAATGGCACCATTGGAAGTCGCATAGAAATCATCCAACACCATATCGAAATCAGGATACATATTGAACGGGTTGTCAAACAACCGCAGCGGGGTTTGCGTCGAGGGGATGAACACACCGGGCGCGGGCGATGACGGCAACAGAGAACCGGTCGACCAAGTATAATCGTTCGGATCACGTTCGCGCACGGCCAAAGCCTGAAGCCCGGTATTCAGATCGTCATTGACCGAGGCAGCCTCGAATAGTTTCGTGGTGTAACCATTTGCCGCCGAGGTCCAAGAGATCGTATCAGTCGGTTCAAGAATCATTGCGGATGGGCCGAGGGTGAACGCATGGCGACGGAAGCGCCGAGCGTCAAGCTGGTAGGCTACCATCAGGCGCTGTACTTGCTCAGTGAAGGGCACAGCAGGCAATTGGAGATCAGCCACCAGTCGCCGCCCACCATCCTCAGTCTCATAGGTGCTGGACAGGCGCACCGGTGCCGATATGCTTTCATAGAGGCTGGTTGGTTCGGGATAGGTGGCGCTGACACCATTGAAGGTTTGAGCGAGGGACGGGAACGAATCGAATTGCTCACTGGCCGAACGGATAATATCGTCATCGGTGATCACCATGACAGGCATGGCAGCGGCACCGACAACCATTTTCCAGACACCGCCAATCTCAAACAATTGACCGGAACATGCTTTCGTCAATTCGTCCAGAATATCGGCAGGTTGATCGTTGACCTTGATCTCAATACCAGAACGATAGGCAGCCTCGGTACCACCGGCACCCAGCGCCGTGGCGACATCGCAAGCATTCATTGCAGCAAACCAAGCCGCAAGCGGCAGATCGGCAGCAGCAACACCACCGCCCCAAACGCTACCGTCAGCCAAGCTGATACCGCGAAGGATATTATAGCACTGGACAGCCGGATTGCTTGACGCAACCCAAGTCGAGGGAGTCGCCCACCGCTGGCTGCCAGAACCACCGACAGTGGTGTCGAAGCGAGGATCGTAAAGCGGAATACCGGTAGTCTCGAAACGCACCGCAGGGAAATTTTTATTCAGGGTGGCGGTGTACAGGAAAGTCACAATCGCGTAACAGGTGTCCCGACCGATCATGTCACTTTGCCATGGGCGCGACGGATACGCGCTGTATTTCGAGATCAACGTAGCGTCGGCAGTCGTTTGGCTGCCGTCATAGTATTTGATCCACGCCTTATTCGCCCATTTGCCACCGAGATCATTGCCATAGACAGTCGCCGAGGCACCGCCAATGGTGACATATTCCCCGTCAATCATCAGCCTCGACAATGCCATCCCGCGAATATCCGACATCGAAATGACATAGGTCAAATAGGCATTTTGCGTTTTGCCGGATTTACCGTGCGACATCGGCGGGCAAACCATGCTTCCCGAAGTCGCAGATTTACCAATGACAAATGCGACCGGGTTTATCCCGCCAGTCTGAGTCGCCGAGGTTCTGATGCCACCGCCGATATTCTTCTTTTGGGATGCCTTGGCGATCAGCACCTCGACCACTGTCAATGCGAGGGAGGTTAAAAGCCGCGCAGCAGCCGCGCCAATCCACGTCGCCCATCCCGCGCTGGCACCGGCTGCCAATGCGGCAGAAGTGAAGAAAGAAACGATTGCTGCACCGACCTGTGGCATTATCCCACCCTAAACATTCTGGTTGCATCTGTCAGCGGCACGGTGCCAATACCTGAAGGCTGGCGCAAGACATAAACGCCCGCGCCCTGCACAATTCCAAGTGCATCACCAATCGCAGCGATATCGCCTTCCTGACCAAAGGCGACCGGTATTTCAGGCAACTCGGAAGCGATAATTGCGATGTGATCATCGAAGCCAAGACGACGCAATTGAATCAAGCCCTCGGTGCGGGAGGAATACTTACCGACCCATTCCGCAAGGAAATTGCTACCGGTTTGCACATCAACGGCACCGGCAACAAATAGGGCGCAGTCATGGGTGCCATAATCAAGATCGGCACTTGCAACCGAATTGACGAAATCAATCAGGTCTTGTTTCCAAGTCGGCTTTTTCATTTCTGCCCCCATGCGACATCAACAGAACCACTGACATCAACATATCGACGGAACCGATCATTTGATCGCAATTGCTGATAGGTATCAGATTGCGTGAGAACCAATGACCGGGTGAGGTTCACCGCAGAAGAAATCAGCTTCAGAGTGCAGGTCGAGGTGCCGTTGACTTCAGGCGTCACCAGAGGTGCTTCCTCAATCTGACCCTTGAAAACCCGCGTCGGTTCCTCGACCAAATTACCGGTCAGAGGATCAAAGAATGCCCGGTGGATTTCCACAGCCGCCATGCGGCAATCGTACAGGCGAATTGCATCGGCCACCTCTTGCGACAGCGGAGCCAAAACTAATTCGAAATCGGTCGGCTTCACACCGACCTGATAAACAAGCGGTGAGGACGGATTTGCGAGATCACCGGCACCGTAATAAGTACGGGCAACCGCATTGATCGTGAAGTTTCGGTTGTCGTCGCCATTCCAGAATCCCAGTGTAACCGGGCTGCCGGTCGACCGATCTTTTGCCGTGATCCAAAACAGGACCCGCGACATGAGGTTGCCGGTTGCCAGATAGGTTGTGAGGGTGCCGGAAAAGCTTTTCATGGGCGGAGACTCTGTGTGATCTTGAATGACAGGCCACTCGACAGGCGACCTGATGATCCGGTGGAAGGCTGGTAACTACCGGGTACGATCTTGGCAAGCATCTGAGGCTTGGACAAGGCCACAGCCGCCCCCAGCGTGTATCCGGCGCGGATGGGCGGTGTAACCTCGACCGATGCCACACCACCCGTTGTCGCGGCCCCGCCTACCACAACCCGGTGGAGCGCATAGCGCGTCGGGCTGGATAGATAGCTGAAGCTGAACATGTCGCCAGCCGTCAGCACATAACCGCTTGGCAGCCCCGCCAGAGCGATGTCGCGGTTGTTCGCGTTGACGGTCGACAGGGTGACCGAGGCAGCCCCTAGCACCCGTCCTATGGCGTCCTTGGCCGGAAATAGCTTGCGAGGGTCATAGGCCATGAAGCTGGCCCCAGCCTCAAGCAACACCTCAATCTGCGCCTCAATTTCAGACATGCTGTGGTGCGACTTGGGCACCAGTGCAACACCGGATGCCCAAAGCCGAGTACCAAGATTGGCGTCGATAATTTGACCGGCACCAGTAACATTGAATTGCCGAGATTCGCCAAGGCTGAATTGGTCAATCGTTGCCAGATCAGCAACGATCAAATCCCAAAAGCTGGCGACCGACAGAGGGTATGTACGGGCCATCAGCTATTCCTCCGGGGCTGTTTGACGATCCGGTTGATAGACCGAGGCAAGATGCTTTGGTCATACACCCGCAGCGCCGAGGTGACTGCATTTTGCGTGATCTCGTGCAACTCGGAATTACCGGTCGCGCCATTGACGTTGACAACGATGGTCACAGGGGCAGAGCCACCACCGCCGCCAGCATCAGCGCTGCCGAGGGTATGGTCGGTCACCGTTTCTTTCGGGTGCATCATGGCAAGGAAGCCACCCATGCCGTCGAGGCCACCGCTACGGCTGCCGTTGCCGGTGCTGCCGCCACCAGCGAATGACGGCATGGCGGGCATGGACCCGAGCCCAAGGAAGCTGAAGATGCCGCCAGTCAGCATATTTGCCAGACCGTCAAATACCGGCTGCATCATCAATTCAATGGCCTTGTCGATAACGGTGTTGAACATGTTGATCACACCGTCGAGGATCGACTCGGTACCTTTGCGGATTTTGTCAAACTCGGTCATCATGGACCCAGAGATCGTTTTCGCCATATCCTCGTAAGACTTCTGCAAATCCTCAAGAACCTTCTTAACCTGATCGAAGGTTTCTTTGATATGGTTCATGTCACCAGTCAGCAACGCCGCCTTCATCTTTTCATTGGCGTCTTTAAATTGCTGAGTGGCAAGGATTGCCGGATTCAGCGAAAGCACCAGCCGCTTGTAATCCTCGGCCATGTTAGCCAGAGCCGCACCGCCCTCTTTAACGCTGGAACCCATGCCATTGAACCAGTCAGCAATATCAATCGCACCGCTGGCACCTTTTCCGAAGGCAGCCATTAGCGCGTTGACAGACTCCATCGGTGCAGACAACTTATCACGCAAATCTGTAATGGCAGTTTGTGCGGCACCCATACTAGCAACAAAAGCTTTTGTATCAACCGGTGTGAAAGTCACAGGGGTTGCAGTGCCTCGACCTTTATTTGGACCATTCAAGAAATCATCTAGCGTAAGCAATCCATCCTGAAGCCATTGCAACGGAGCGGTTGCGTCAGCCATGATACCATTCCACATATCTGCGAAATAAATCTGAATTGCGCTAGTAACAATTTGGGCTGCGGGCGAAAGCATTCCCATTGCAATCCGTATCCGAGCAAACACCTCAACCGCTACGTCTTTTAACAGCGACAGAGCCGCGCCGAATCCACCGGCACCCTTGGCGAGTTGCAAGAACCATTTGATCAGCAAAACGGCTGCCGCAATCATGGCGACAAGCGGCACTAGATTCATGGCGACAGTCAGCAGGTTCATCGCACCGGTCAGGAGAGAGGTGCCGATCACGCTGGCAGCCTCGACCGGGCCGAGGGTAATCAGTGTGAACATAAATGCCCGCACCACATTGGTCGCCATGAGCCACGATCCGACCCAACCAATCGCCATGTAACCGCCCACCAGAGAGGCGGCGATCAGGATCATATCCATATGGTTGACGATCAGATTGCCAAGCCAGAGCATCGCGTGACCCAGCGCCCTAAACACCTCGACCAATGGCCCCAGCAATGCGCCAGTGGCCCCGGCGACATTACCAAGTTGGCTGAATACACCTTTGGTTTTCATGCCAATAATAACGATGGTACCGACCACCGTCAGTACACCGGCAGCGACAGCACCAAATACCCCAAAGAATTGGAGCATCTGACCACCCTGTTGAACAAAAGCAAGCATGGCATTTTGCCCGCCCGCGATCTGCACAGCAAAGTCACCCACTTGGAAACCTGCCTGTTGCAGCGCCCGCCTATTTGCACTCAAGCCCCGGTTCCAGCTTTGACTGGTGAGTTGCTGTGCAGCCTGCCGACCGGCAAGATTGTTGGTGCTGGCGGCGACTTCATTTTGCGTTCGCCCTACAGCAGCAAGAGCGCGTTCAAGCTGGTAAAGCTGCCGCTCATATTCTTCATCAGTAACGATCTCCATTGCCTGTGCTACCTTCAGGCGGCGCATCGTTTCTAGCAGGGCTTCCTTCTCAGCCCGCAACGGATTGAATTGCCGAATGAGTGACCCCATATCGGCTTCCATTGCATTCCACGACGCCTTGGCGGCATTGGCAGCGGTCGAAATACCAGACACCGCCCGAGACATGCCGGTGACTGCCGCTTGACCGGCGACCGAGGCGCTAATCTTGAAATTCACAGCCCGGTCAGCCATCTTTGCTTTCCTTCAATTCGAAATAGCAGATCATGTCCCTGATATCATCAAGGGTCCATGACCTGACAGAAGCGGGGGAAAGGTGAAGGCGATCCGCCAGCATGAGACACGCCAGCGTCAGCGAATCGCCTAAGATTTTCCCTTGCGGGCCTCGGCTTCATCCTCGGTCTGTTCCACCGACAACGCATCACCGAACAAGTCGCTGAAGATAGTCGAGATCAGCGCGACCTTCTGCCGCACCAACACCGGCTTGTGTTCCAGCGTAAACGCGGCGTTGCCGTCCGGCGTCTTGGCTTTGCGGATGATCAGGTCAACCATCGCCTCCAAGGACGGATTCGACATGAAGTCGGCCTGTTTCTTGCGGGCGAACGCCATGTCTTGACCGGTCAGCCCCGAAGCCATCAATGTGACTTCGGAACCGCCAATCGTAACCTTGGAGGTGGCAAGAGCATCAGAGTCGGCCTCGACCTGTGCCTTCAGAAGCGCCATCATATCCATGTCAGATCAAATCCCCGTCAGAGTGGGCGCACCGTAGCCCTTGTATTTGATGGAACGGGCCACCAACCCATCATGTGCCTGTTTCACACCGATCTCGGTAATGGTCACAGTGCCCGCGATGGTTGAGGAAGCATTGGCCGAGCCTTTGGGATAAAGGATCACGGCAATGCGGGAGCCGACGATATCGGTACCCACCTCGGCGGCAAGCTGGCCGGTATCCGCAGGGTCCCAAAAGCAATCCAGACTGCCTTCCCACGACTGGTGAACCGCTTCATCTTTGGTCCAGTAGTCGCCCATGCGAGTCGAATCGGTCGTCGCAGCGGAGATCGTGCAGTCGAAGCTGGTAACTTCGCCGACCAAGTTTCCGGCGAACCGGACAGAGCCTTCGCGGCCTTTAAAAGTTGACATGTCAGGTCCTCACGGTTTCAAGGTCATCTATGGCGGCACGATAATCCAAATCATATTGCAGCACAATGGCCGCGATTACCGTGCCGGTCGAGGCATCATCAGCAAAAACAGTCCGCGTCAATTCGGGCTGTTCCTCAAGCAACGCACTCCAACTATAGGCTTGGATTGCGGCATTGATCAGGATTTCATCGGCGTCGAGCAGATCATCAACGGCAGTCTCAGCCGCAACCCGCTGGCACCGGATGAATAGGGTGGCGGTGTGTTTCCGCGTTTTACCCATCATTTGCGATTCGGTATCATCCGACTGAAACCCGATATCAATAGTGGCTTGAGCCGTAGTGTTTAGGTTATATTTGCGCGAAGCAAATACCTGATATTTACCGGATGGTAGCGCGGCGACCAATACCGACTTCATGGTTGAGCGGATTCGTGATCTGATATGGGTCATGTTAGACCTTCTCCAGATAAACGACTGTCACGCCGTTCCCATCATTTTTCCAGTATTGGACAGTGTAGCGATCACCGCGAATCACCGCAGGCTGACCCTGTACCAGCACCGGCAGCAGCGCCGTGGGTGCCGTCACATAGGCGGCGTGGGCAAGGCGCGTGATACCATCGGCACCCGGCACCTCGACATCTTCATCGTCAAAGAAGGCTTGCTGTACCTCGACACCATTGATGATCACACTGCCGCGATCCTCCCCGAATTCCTTCGAAGAAAATAGCGCCGCCAGATCGGTGTCGAGGCACGACATCACCATGTCAGATCACGCGGGCAGCTTGGGAGCGCGACCGGGCTTCTCAACAGATTCGGGCGGCAGCAGTTTGCCGGTTTCCGAATCATAGAGATAGTCATTGGTGCGTTCATCGGTTTGTTCCAACCGGGGCGGCGTCATCACCAGCAATTCCTGCCAGTCGCCTTTGGTGCCGATCAGGTTCTTGGGGAATACGCGCCCGGTCAGCATCGGAATGCCACCAACAGCGATGGGAACAAGAACCTTCAGGTTCGGTTTTTTCGGATCATCGTAATTTGCCATGATAGCGTCCTTATTCGGTTGGTGGTTGAGGTGGCAACAGGCTGCCGGTTTCTGCGTCATAGAGATCGTCATTGACCGGTTCATCGGTTTCTTCAAGTCGCGGATGGGGTACCATCGTCACCAAGTCATACCAGTTGCCCGTGGTGGCGATCAAATCCTTGGAAAACACTCGCCCTACCAGCATCGGGACACCATTGACCGCAATGCAATTCAGAACCTTCAGGTTCGGCTTGTCGTTTTCCATGATTTTCCCCTCAGAGGATAAAAGGGGCGGCTAATACCGCCCCTTAGTTGATCAGCGATCAGTTGCCGATGCAGAAGGAGCCGACACGGGCGACGGCGAAGTCGACCGACTGGATTGCACGGATACGGACACCACCAGACAAGAATTTGGCGGCAAGGTCACGGTCGAGGCTCAGGCCACCCCACATACCCATCAGCAAGTCAGACCAATTGCCGAAATAGAGGTCGGCGGCGATGACTTGGTTGGACGCCACGTATTTGTAGCCGTTGAGGCCGGAATCGTTGGAGTCCATGATGAAGCGGGCACCCGAGGAAGCCGCTTTTTCCGTGGTTTTCAGGTAGCCGCGCAGCGAGGTCGGGCCGATGTACGCGGTATTACCCAAGAGGGCGTTGGCGTTGGCAACGGCAGTTTCCATCGCAACGATTTCCGACCAGATCGGCAGCGGGCCAACGGCGGCGTAGGAAACAGCGCCGATACCAGCGGTGTTTTTCACGCCGAGCGGGACACCAGCGGCACCGGAACCGGCCAGACCGGCGAGGTCGATGGATTCAATCATCGACCGAGTCAGTTGGGCGCGGATATAGGCTTCCACGTCAATCGACGACTGTATCATCATCCGGCGCGTCAGATCGGTATAACCGGCCACGTCCTTCAGCGAGAGGGTGATCTTGCGGAAGGTCGGCACGGTTTCAGCCGCGTTCGCATCTTCAGCCGCCAGCCACGCGCCCGCAGTATTTGCGTTGCCACCGGGGATTTCAACGTTGGCGTCGAGGCCACCGAGGACGGTCACACCGGCTTGCAAAACCGAGGAAGCGTTGCGCAGGTTGTCGATAAACCGGTCGCCGAGGTGCTGGGTAAATTGCACCTGCGTTTGAACGCCGGTCGAGACAGCGGCCCGTTGCTGCATCTCACCAGCGCCGCGCACCTGTTCGCCACCCATGCTGAAATTCGACCACGAATCCATCAGGTCCATCGGCAGCATGTAGCCAGACCGCGACACCTCGGCATTGCGGGCGGCAGCCTCGCAGGCTTCCCGTTCAAACTGCGACAGGCGCAGATCAGAAGCCGTGGCATTATCAGCCAGCGTCGAGGCGAGCCGCAGCACAGAGAAGCACTGTTGTTCGCGCTGGGTCAGGCCGATATTGCGATTCACCAGCGGCACGTCAGCAGGGATTGCGGCCCGCAGGACACCACGGAACGCTGCCAGCGACGGAACCTGACCGGCACGGATTGCCGCATCAATGTGGCCTTCAGCCAGATCGAATTGGTTGTGGCTGCGGGCCAGCGCGTAGATTTCGCGAGTGGCGTCAGCGATCTCGGCACCACGATTCACAGGTGCCGGGGCGGCGTTCGGCGCGGCGACCTGTGCGGGCGCGGCAGCGGCGGCAACCGGCGCAACAGCAGCCGGTGTCGTTTCGATTTGATCAGGCGGCATTTGTTGGCCCCTCATAGCGGTTGCGTTGCGTCCAATACCAACTGTGGCATCAGCCGGGACTGTGACGAAAGAAGCCTCGGTCGGCTTCCACCGCGTCACGCGGTATTCCCCCGTATCAGGACTCAGCGGCCCGACAGCGAGAATATCATAACCGACCGACACGTTACGGATAATACCGTCCATGATGTCAGTCAGAATCTCTTGGGCACCTTCCTTGCGGGAAAAGCGCACCTCGACGTAAAGCCGCCCATCTTTGAGCCAAGCCCGTTGGATCACGCCGATCTGACACTCCAATTCATCGCGGCAATGGCTATCCAAGAGCGGAGCATTGCCGGAATTGAGGAATGACAGGTCGACGGCCTCAGAGGTATGGTCGAGGATTTCAAAACCATCCCAGCGCCGAAACGGGGCTTCCGAAGAAAGCGGAAAGGTGATGACGTTCGGATCAGCCGCGCTGCGTTCTGCGGCGACAATGAAATCCGAACGAATCTCAGCGTGGATTTGATCAGGCGGCATTTGTTGAACCCTTCGGCGGTTTAACGGGCGTTGTAACAGCATCAGTGGTCAGTGTCAAACCAGCCGCCTTCAGCAATTCTTCATCTGACTTGATCTCAAGGATCAAATCGGTCACGTCCATTCCGCGATCCGCCGCAATTCTGGACAGCGATGTTTGACGGGTGCGCAAAGCCTCGGCGTTGGCCTTGATATCCTTGGCAGGATCAACCCAATCCCAGCCCCGGCCTCGGAAGGTCGAGTTAAACAGGATTGCAGGACCCTTGGAGGGCGGAATCTGCGCATCAGGACGCAAGAGGTGCATTTTCAGCCACTCTTTAAATATCGGTTCCTTCAGGTTGTCGATAATAAATACCTGCATGGATTTATAGGTATCCCGGTCCTCAATCGTGACCGTCCGACCGCCAGAATAGCTGACGCCACCCACTTCCATACCGAGCGACATATTGCTGATGTTCACACCCATGCTGATATCTTTTTTCAGTTGGGTGTCGAAGTCGGCAAAGTCGGTGACGGAGCCGCCGGGATTTGCGACCTTGAAACTCTGACCGGGCTTGAGGCTGCGATAGGTACCCGGTTCAAGCGACATCACCAGATCAGAGTCTTCATCATCAGTCTCGGTACCATCGGCCAGAGCGTCGATATTGGAAGCCGCACCGATCTCTGTTTCGATGAAGCCGCCCTGTGCTGCCATGACGCGGCGACCGGTCACCTCGGCCTCACGGTACCCATCAAGCATCTTGATCGTGTTGACGACCGATGACGTTGGAGGTTCACCACGCGACTGGCCGACACGCAATTCGTCATAGACGTGAATGATTCGTTCGGCAGGGATTCGCCGGTGGCGATTCTTGGCATTATTCACCGTCCACCCGAAGTCACCGGGATGGGAAGTGAAAAACCAATAGGCAACCGGCGTATCCAGGTCGTCCATTTCAACACCCAGCTTGATCCGATTGCCGTTGGCGGTGTTGATCGTATTCAGGGTGTGATCCAACATATCAGCTTCAATCGGATGAACAGCAATTCCATCCGCAAATTTGCTGAAACTCAGGTCATAGATATACTCTGCGAAGAATTCACCATCGCGGCAAATCGACGCCATTGCTAGCCGGTCGAGATCACGCATCTTGTGTTTCTTGTTCGCCATCGGCGATTGGCAGAACGCAAACCAAGCATTCTCGACGCGGGAATTCAGCGATGTGTCCAAGGTCGCATCTTGCTTGCGCACCCGGCACTGATAATGGAAGCCACCCGGCCCAACCACGTTGACCTGCATCAGGTGGATATACCGCTTCATGGCCGAGGAATTGCGACCCAGCGACCGAGCCTTGGCGCGCACCTTCTGAAGGCCGATGGACAACTCGGTATCTGCGGAGCCTTCCGAGGTGTCGAAGTCGCTGTAGCGGGCCACAGACTGCGCGGCCTGATAGGACCGGCGACGGGCCACAGTTGGCTCTTGGCGCACGACTGCCGGTGCCGGGGCGCGGGAAAAGGGATTCCATTTCATCCGAACATCACCTTCACTTTATTGGTTTTCCGGCCCGTCGAATTCTCGGCGATCTCAGATTTGTAGTATTCGCGCCACTTGCGCAATTCGGTGATCGGCATCTTGGAAATCGACCGGCCCGAGATCGAATAAGAATCGACATCATTGTCAGCCCGATTTTCAAGGATGCTTTCGATCTTTGCCAGCATGATCTGCGCATGGATACGGCGATCACTTGCAGGCAAGGTGATTTCAATCTGGCCCGACTCAACAATAGCTTCCTCGGAATCGGAAATACGCTTGACGCTGTAGTCAATTGCATACTGCCCAACCGTCCAATTTGCCGAGGTGACCGAGGGGATTGCAAATGACCAATATCCACCACTCTGGTAAACACCGGTAATCTTGTGGAGCGGTTCACCGGTCATACGGAAAGAGCAATAGACGACGAAAAGCGCCGAATCATAGTCGAAGGATTTCCGCCAGTTGATATAGGAACCGGCGATGATGGTCACAGGGTTACCGATTGGCGAGGCGGCAGCGTCGAAAGGATTGCTAGTCATGTTTCCACCCGTTGACCCAATCATCGCGCCCGGTCGACTGTTTCTTGGCCTTGGCCTTTGCCGCTGGTGCCTGATCTTCAGCTTGCCTAGTAACACGGCGAAGTGCAATTCGCAATGCTGCCCGCCGCTGTGCCCCAAGGTCGACCTGAAGCATTTCGAGGGCTGCCGTGGCATATACCCTCAAGTCGAAAGGTTCGTTCCTCGGCCTGATCTTGACCCATTCCTGTTTCTTGAAGCCCTTGACCAATCTGGTGATCAGCGTTTCAGCCGTCAGCCCTCGGAAATATTCTTCCTCCCGATCTTCAGGGAAGGCACAGTATCCGGCCTCGGTTGTTTTGGCGACCTTCAGTCGTGCGACAACCAATTCCTTGATCGTGTCCACACCCAGCATAAATACCTGTGCCCCGTCGAGGTTATTTCGGGATGCTGTACCAACCATCGGCTTACCGAAACCGCTGACGCCTTTGACAGCCGCGACACGGGTTGTCGACTGAGTAAATTTATAGACCGATGATGTATAGTGACCACCAGAGTCCATGCAGGTCATCCGGCAGGACATTTCACCAAATATCGGATGCACCCATGTCTGCCCCAGCAGAGATCGCAATTCCTGCCACGGTGCCGGTGTCGACAAATCACCGTAAATCTTGTGGTATCCCAGCGACCACGACTTGTGATCATCGCCCCAGCCGACAAATTCAACTTCGAAACGATCATCCTGAGTGTCGACTGCACCAGTAATTAGCGTGACTTCGGGCGGCACCTTGTTTGGGTATTCTTCCCGGTGACCCATGATGTCAGACCATTCAAGGCGCTTACCAACGTCCTCCCAAGTCTCGCCGAGAAACGTATTTACCCAAGTCTTGAGCAAATTAGCGTTACCCTTGGCCGCGAGGAAGTCTCGCACACCGTCAGCCAGAGGTGCAAACGGGGAATAAAGCTGATTCAGGTGATAACTGACGTTACCGTTAAAGGGCTTCTCAGCCCGCCATTCACCTCGACGGACGGCGATATTTCTGCGGGAATCATCCCAAACGCTACCGCAATGCTCACAGATATAGCGGGCAGTGTCGGCATCACCATCCTGCCAGACCACCGATGACCACTTGAGGGTCTGATATTCCTTGCAGTCAGGGCACGGGCACCAATAGCGGCGCTTGTCACCGGCCTCAAATGCCATTTCGATCCGGCTTGAGCCTTTATCGCCCGGCGTCGACACCATAGCGATAATACGGTTCCAAAATGTCGTGGTGCGCTTGATCGCAAGGTTGATCGGATCACCCTCGGTACCGGCAGATAATTCAAATCGGTCGACTTCATCAAATAATACTGCCCTGATCGGCCTCGACGCCAGACCGGCAGGAGCATTTGAACCAACCATCGCCAATGTTCCACCGGGGAACGATTTAGCCATAAGGGTGTTACCGCTATCGCGGCTACGAGCCTCTTTCACCAGCCCGCGCAATACCGGTGTATCGCGGAGCATCGGGGCGAGACGTTCTTTTGAGAACATTTTAACTGAGTCGATGGTCGGTTGCACCACCATGATCGGGCATGGGTCTTGGTGCATCAAATAGCCAAGAGTATTTTCAAGGAATGTGGATTTAGCGACCTGTGCCGACGCCATGAGGGATACGATACGGACACCGGGCCGACCGATCATGTCCATCGGCTCACGCATGTATTCAGTGCGTTCGGTGCGATAGATACCGGGGCTGGCCGAGGACTCAGGGGATAGACGACGATATTTGTCAGCCCACTGAGAAACAGTGAGATCGGGCGGTGGAGCAAATAACTCCATCGCCCGTTCAATGACCGCGTTTATGTCGGCAAACTTAGGCACCGAGTTTCTTCAGCGCGGAGCGCCCGGTGACCGTCAGCAGCAACGGCAGCACCAGATGGTTGATCCACGAAGGATCGGCAGCAACGCCGGGGATGGACACACCAAACACGTTGACGGCAACTGCCAGCGCAATGCCGAGGCCGGAAACAAGGTAGGTTTTGGACCCGTCGAGGTTCATTCGATTTCTCCCAAATATTCGATATGTGGCCCGTCAATGTGATCGGGGCCGGGGTGGCGCTGACAGTAGGCGGCGACTTCGCCGTGGAGGTCTTCAGCGTTCAAATCCTCCAACTTACGATCCCAAACACCGCCCCAGCGAAGCGAAACTCCCTCGGCGCGGGCAGCAAGTGCGACCGATTGAATTACCGGGAAAATAAATTCCCAATTCCAAGTGGGTGCCCCGTTCATAAACGGCACCAGATCAACGGCGTTGCCAGACTGATGGACGGATTCATCGCCGGGGGCACCGCTTTTGTCGGTAACGGTTTTGCCGGGGTTGCCGAAACGCCCTTGCACATAAAGGCTGTGCTGTTGTGCCGCGTTGCGGATGCCGCCGAGGTCGAGAACGCCGAAGTCGACCGGCGTGATCGTCAAGGCTTGGCGGATCACCTCCACCAACTTGGGATTCAAGCCGTGGATATTTCGCTCAGTGCGGGAACCGAAGGAAAAAGTCATGGATTTGCCCCTCCAAGAGACAGTTTGAGTGGTTTTGCAACAGGATCATCAATAGCGCAAAACTGACAAACACCAGAAGTGGCTCTGACCGCTTGATCGCTATTTTAAGATTTGTCATCATCTTTCGTTGCCCCTGCGATACGGTTGCGGATGATGGATTGCAGGAATTTGCGGTTCCCGACCGTCATCGTGAAAACGTCCAGTACCATGAAACCGATAGCCATGATGATCACAGCCGCCCATGTTTCGTTGGCATGGATATAGTCAGCGATAGTCGGGGATAGGGATACGGTCAACCCGCCTGAAACGACAGTCTTGACGATACGCTTGAGGATAGGATCGGCCTCGGCGTTGCGCGTAACAACGTACAATGCCACGGCAATTACGCCAATCCAGTATTCAGTCGGTTTCTGTTGGATCATTCTCGGCCCCCGCTGATTTCCAATCCACTGAAACTTCTGACAGAGCATCGTAAATGCCGTCTTTCAGCTTGCTCTGGATCGAATACACATCGTCGTCACCGAGAACAAGTGCCGCCAGCGCAACCGGAAGGCGAAGGAGTCGGTTCTTTACCCTCACGATCATTTGACTGAGGCCGGTTTCAACATCGGCAACAGGCACTAGTTGACCGGCAGCCACCATGTTTTCCATTTCCAGCTTCTCAGCGCGGGCGGTATTCACCCTGATCTCGGTATCCGTCTTGGTTGTGTCAGCTTGCGGTTCGGGAAGCCCCGGTAATCCCGGCAGTCTGATCGGCTTGGCTGTGGCATGGCCGGGACGCCAACCCTCTGGAGCAAAAGGATAATTCTCGCCGAATCCGCGACCACGCTTGGTAATCTGGCGCTTGCGCATCCACTCGCCGAATTCTCTGGCCGGATAGGCACCGGTCGGTGTCCTAGGTGGCGGATTTTCCTCTTGATCCCAATTATATAAGGTCACAGCGGTAACACCGGCCAGTACCGCTGCCTCTCTCTGAGACAGAAGGAAATTGCCGTCCTCAAACTTGTGAGTTGTCGCTACCATGCCTGTTTTCTAGCGTTCTGGACAAACTTAGTCAATCTGCTAACTATTTGGTACAATTGGCCTTCGGCCAACAGCGAAAATAGCTATTTATTCACTATTTACTGGCGATTTGAGAATATTTTCCCGCTAGAAATGCTTTGGGGTGGCGCGTTACC
>Ga0228698_1000353_pt1 | contig 38802 bp, 28 predicted proteins | sample McNCre117_Aug_MG_FD_178015 | JGI IMG/M metagenome (GOLD analysis project Ga0228698, IMG submission 178015) | Freshwater microbial communities from McNutts Creek, Athens, Georgia, United States - 1-17_Aug_MG | ecosystem: Environmental > Aquatic > Freshwater > Creek | place: USA: Georgia... | reverse complement strand
TCTGCCCACGTAATAGGTTTCGGCAATGCCCACCAGCACGGTGAGCACCATGGCCAGCACATTGGGCACGGCCAGGCGCACCAGGGTGGGCAGGATGGCGCCCTGCAACAGGGGCGAGGCCGTTGACGGTGTGGTCATACAGGGGCTCAAGCGGCCTGGCTGACCCAGGGCTCACGGCCTGGGCAATGCGGCACAGGGCCTTCAAGGTGATCAGCCATGCTGCGGTGGTGCCACCAGCGATTCGCGGTCGTAGTAATCCACGGCCGATTCGGCCCGCAGCATGGTGCGCAGCGGCGTGGCACCAGCGGCGCGGCAAAACACGCCAATCTTGCCCGAGTCGGGGTACTCGCACACCTCATTGCCCGACACCGTGGACAGCGACAGGTAACGCATGGGCACGCTGCCGGTGTTGATGATCTGGTGCGCCGTGCTGGCGTCGCCCGGGGGGCAGGCCACCACATCCATCGGCCGAAGCGGGTAGCGCTGGCTGCCGTAGCGCAGCTCACCCTCGCCTTCGAGAATCAGGAACATCTCTTCCTCTTCGCGGTGCGCGTGAAACGGGCACTGGGCCTTGCCCGGCGGCAGCAGCGTGAGGTTGTAGCCCAGCTTGCGCGCGCCGATGGCGGCACTGAACATGGCCCGCCGCGACGTGTAGAAACCGTTGTTCTCGATGTCGTCGAAGGCGACATCGTCCAGGTTCACCAGCGGCTGCGTCATCGGGGCTCCTGCGGTAGGCTGCGAACCAGTGTGCCATGGCCCTGCCAAAGCTGCCGGCCACCTGCACAATGGCCCGTTGCCGCCAGATGCGCCTGGCACAGCCGCCGTTCACATGGCCCACCACCCTGCTCCTCATCCCGCCCCGCGCCGTCGTGCACTGCCTGAGGTCTCGGCACGCTGCACCGGCTGCGGCCGCTGTGTGGCCGCCTGCCCACCCCAGGTGCTGTGGCTGCAGGTGGAAAACTGGGTCAAGCGCAGCACCTTGCATGACGCGGCCGCCTGCACCGGCTGCGCCCGCTGCGTGCCGGTGTGCCCCTTTGATGCCATCCGGATGGTGCGGCCAGGCGCTGAGCCACCGCGTTAACGCTGCCGCGTCAGCACCACATGCGTGGCCCGTTCAGTGGCCACGTGCCGGGTGCAGGCATAGCCCAGTGCCGGCAGGTTAATGCTGTCGTCCAGCAGGCGCTCGCCGGCGCCCAGCAACACCGGCGAGATGGCCAGGTGCAGTTCGTCGATCAGGCCCCGGCGCAAATACTGCTGGATCACCTGCACGCCCCCGCCCACGCGCACGTCCCGCCCGCCCGCGGCCTCGCGGGCGCGGGCCAGCGCGGCCTCGGGGCCATCGGTCACAAAGTAAAAGGTGGTGCCCCCTTGCATCACCAGCGGTGGCCGGGCGTGGTGGGTTAGCACAAACACCGGCACCTGGTACACCGGGTTGTCGCCCCACCAACCTCGCCAGCTGTCATCGGGCCAGGGCCCGCGCACCGGGCCAAACATGTTGCGGCCCATGATCCAGGCACCCATGTTGTTGAAACCACGCTGGGCAAAGTCGTCGTCCACGCCCGTGGCGCCACCGTCCGATCCGAACACCTTTTGTTGAAAGGTGCGCGTGGCCATCGCCCAGCCATGCAAGGCCGTGCCGCCCACACCCAGCGGGTTGGCCAGGTCTTGATCCGGGCCGGCACCAAAGCCGTCCAGCGAGACGGTGAAACTCTCAACACGAAGTTTGGACATGAGGCATCCTGATCTCGGCATGGGCACACCGCCCCGGTCAACTGTGCCACGAGCTTGAAGCCCTCCGACCCCCGGGCGCGAACCGGCGGCAGACATCAAGCCGGCTTGGCGGTGCCGCTCACAGACGGCAGGCAGGGCTGGATCAAATCCCAAAGGTTGCCGTACAGGTCCTTGAACACCGCCACCTTGCCATAGGGCGCAGCCTGGGGTGGCCGCACAAAGGTCACACCCCGGGCCTGCAAACGCGCATGGTCGCGCTCAAAATCGTCGGTGTGGAGAAACAGAAATACCCGCCCGCCGGTCTGGTCACCGATGCGGTCAAGCTGCTGACGATTGGATGCGCGCGCCAGCAGCAGGCGCGACTCGGTGGCCCCGGGCGGTGCCACCACCACCCAACGCTTGTTCTGCTCGGGCACCGGGGTGTCTTCAACCAACACGAAGCCCAGGGTGCCCACGTAGAACGACAGGGCCTCGTCGTAATCGTTCACCAGGATCGACACCAGGCCAAGCGATTGCTTCATCATTCAAAGGGTGGTGCAGCATGGATGGGCCGCTGAGTGTAGGGGCCACGCCGCCAGGCCCACCACGCGATTGCACCCGACCCACGTGAATCAGGAGCCCTCGATGAGCACGCAAGACACCTTGTTGGCCGCCTTTGAATCCCATTCGACAAGCGACGTCCAGTCGATTCTGGATGCGGGCGTGGACATTCACGCCACCATCGATGGGCGATCGCCGATCACCCACCTGGTCGAGATGTACTACCGATCAGACCAGTTTGCCCACTGCCTGCGCCTGATGCTGGACCGTGGTGCAACGCTGGACGACATGCGGCTGGTGCCGGTGTTGCTCAATGACCCAGCGGCACTGGAAGCAAGCATTCGCCATGACCCGACCCTGCTGCATGAACGTTTCTCGCTGCGTTGTACCTTCTCGCCACTGGTGGGGGTGACCTTGCTGCATGTGGCGGCCGAATATGGCCACTTGGCCGTGGCAGCCAAGCTCATCGAGTTGGGTGCAAAGGTGGATGCACGCGCCGACGTGGACGCCTGGGGCCTGAACGGGCACACGCCCCTGTTTCACACGGTCAACAGCAACCGCAACCGCTCGGCACCCGTGATGAAACTGCTGCTGCGGGCCGGCGCCCGCGCTGATGTCTGCCTGCCCGGCATCGTCTGGGGCCAGGGATTCGAGTGGGAGACCACCTGCCTGGACGTGACGCCCATCAGCTATGCCCAGCTGGGCTTGCTGCCGCAGATGCAGCGCACCGAGCGTGATTGCTACGCCAATGTGCGCGCACTGCTGACCGCCGCCGGCAGGCCCGTGCCGCCATTCAACAACCTGCCCAACCGATACCTGGCTGGGTCATGAGCGCCCGCGCAGGCCAGGCGATGCCCAGGCTTCACAGCTTGAGCATCAGCGCCTCATAAGGCCGCAAGGCCAGCACATCGGTCAGCGCCGGGCGCGCCGGCCAATTGGCCAGCAGCAATTGGGCATTTGCCAGGCCCCAGCCGGTGACATCCAGCTCGCACGCTGCCTCACCAACATGGCAGATCACCACGATCTGCTCATCACCCAGCACACGGCGGTAGGCCAGCACCTGCGGGTGATCGGCGGCCAGCAGTTCAAACCGGCCGTGCACCAGGGCGGGCTGTTGCTGGCGCAAGGCGATAAGCTGTCGGTAATGGTGAAACACCGAGCCGGCATCAGCCAGCGCGGCCTCGGCGTTGATCTGCGTGTGGTTGGGGTTGACCGCCAGCCAGGGTGTGCCGGTGGTGAAGCCCGCCTGCGCACCCGCGCCCCACTGCATGGGCGTGCGCGCGTTGTCGCGGCCCTTGGCGCGGATGGCGGCCATCACCTGCTCGGGGCTTTGGCCCTGTTCGGTGGTGGCCTCGCGGTACATGTTCAGCGATTCAATGTCCTGGCACTGCTCGATGCGCTCAAAGGGGTAGTTGGTCATGCCCAGTTCTTCGCCCTGGTACACATAGGGCGTGCCCTGCATGCCGTGCAGGCAGGTGGCCAGCATCTTGGCCGACTGCACGCGCCAGGGGCCGTCGTTGCCAAAGCGCGAGACGATGCGGGGCTGGTCGTGGTTGCAGAAGTACAGGCTGTTCCAGCCGGTGCCGGCCAGGGCTTGCTGCCAGTGGTTCAGCGAGTATTTCAGGTCACGCCAGTCCAGGGGCTTGAGCGCCCACTTGGATTGGCCGGGCTGCTGGTCCAGGCTCATGTGGTCAAACTGGAAGACCATGTTCAGCGGGCCGGTGTCGCGGTGGGTGATGGCGCGGGCCATGTCAACGCCCACGCCGGGGCATTCACCCACGGTGATGCAGCCGGGGTAGTGGTCCAGCACCTCGCGCCGCATGTCACCCAAAAACTCCAGCAGGCGCGGGCCGTTCACCGTCAGGTCAAAGCCCGGCTGCAAGAAACCTTCGCGCACCACCGGCGCATCGGGCAGGCGGCCATCGGCACCCCAGTGCTTGCTGATCAGGTTGATGACATCCATGCGAAAGCCGTCCACCCCCTTGTCCAGCCAGAAGCGCATCAGTTCGAACACCTCTCGGCGCACGGCAGGGTTCTCCCAGTTCAGGTCGGGCTGCTTGCGCGAAAACAGGTGCAGGTAGTACTCGCCCGTGGGCTCGTTCCACTGCCAGGCCGAGCCACTGAAGAACGACTCCCAGTTGGTGGGCTCGCGGCCATCCACCGGCTCGGCCCAGATGTAGTGGTCGTGATAGGGGTTGCTGCGTGACGAGCGCGCCTGCTTGAACCACTCGTGTTCATCCGAGCTGTGGTTGACCACCAGGTCCATCATCAGCTTGATGCCGCGCTGGTGCATGCCGGCCAGCATCTCGTCAAAGTCGGCCATGGTGCCGAATTCGGGCATCACGGCACGGTAATCACTGATGTCGTAGCCGTTGTCGTCATTGGGCGACTGGTACACCGGCGACAACCACACCACCTGCACGCCCAGGGCCTGCAGGTAGTCGAGCTTGCTGGTGATGCCGCGCAGGTCGCCAATGCCGTCGCCATTGCTGTCGCAAAAACTGCGCGGGTAGATCTGGTAGACCGCGGCACGTTGCCACCAGGCGGTGGCCTCTGGGGTGTTTGGTGTGTCAGGGGTCAGGGAGGTGATGGCGTTCATGCGGCAAAATTCTGATGAACGCAAACGTTTGCGTCAAACCGCTCCAAAACCCCGACCACCCCAACATGCCCCGCCGCCCTGCCCCGCCCGGTGCCCGCCGCCCGCAAATGATCGACATCGCCCGGCTGGCCGGGCTGTCGGTGTCGTCGGTGTCACGGGCCCTGAGCGGCAGCACCGAGGTGAGCGAAGCCACCCGCGCCCGCGTGCAGGCGCTGGCGCAGCAGCTGCGTTACGCGGTGCACGCGGGCGCCAGCGCGCTGCGCACCCGGCGCAGCCGCACCATCGCGGTGGTGGTGCCGGCCGCAAGCGACCACGCCCAGCGGCTGACCGACCCTTTCCTGTGGGGCCTGGTGGGCGCCATGGCAGAACACCTCACGGCCTGCGGTTATCGCATGCTGCTGTCGCGCGCCGGCCCTTCGCCGCAGGCTCTGGCTGACGACCTGCATGCCGGCCTGGCCGAAGGCCTGATCCTGACCGGCCAGTGGTGGTCGCACAGCCAGCTGAACCAGCTGGCGCAAAACGGCCTGCCCTTGGCGGTGTGGGGTGCCGAGCGGCCCCGGCAGTTGTATGCCACGGTGGGCACCGACAACTTTGCCGGCGGCCTGATGGCCACCGCCCACCTGCTTCAGCAAGGCGACCGCCGCCTACTGTGGGTGGGCGACACCCTGGGCGAAGAATTTCGGCAGCGCCACCTGGGCTTTGTGCAGGCGCACCGCGCCATCGGCCTGCGCCCGGCCGAGCACCTGCACCTGCCTTGCACCTTTGATGCCCAGGCCATCGCCACGGGCGTGCAAGGTCTGCTGGCCAGCGGCCCGCCGCCGCAGGGCGTGGTGGCCGCCAGTGACCTGGCCGCGGTGGCGGTGATCCAGGCCCTGCAGCAAGCTGGCCTGCAGGTGCCGGGCGATGTGCGCGTGATCGGCTACGACGACGTGCCGCTGGCCGCGCTGTTCAACCCCGGCCTGTCCACCATCCGCCAACCGCTGGCCCAGGCCGGGCAAGCCCTGGTGGATGAAGTGCTGTCACAGGTGGCCGGCCACCCGGCTGCCAACCGCGAAGTGCCTTGTGAGTTGGTGCTGCGCGGCAGCAGCCAGGCGCATCTGGCCACCCACAACTGCTGATAAACCCTGCATCGGGCAGGCCATACAGCCCTCCCGGCTTGCCGACTGGCAGCAGGCGTGGCACAAGGGCATCCCCTTCACCACTTGCCCGATAGGCCCCACCACCATGTGTGATGTGAACGACCAGGAAGAACTCAAGCGCTACACCCGGCGCGACTTTGGCACCTGGGCCGCCTCGGCCGGCCTGCTGACCGCCCTGCCCAGCGTGGCCAATGCGGTGGCCGTGACCGAGCGTGAGGTGAGCATCACCACGCCCGACGGCGTGTGTGACGCCTACTTTGTGGCCCCCAGCGCCGGCACCGCCCCTGGCGTGGTGGTGTGGCCCGACGTGTTTGGCCTGCGCCCGGCGTTTCGCCAGATGGGCCGCCGCTTGGCCGAATCGGGCTACAGCGTGCTGGTGATGAACCCCTTCTACCGCCAGAAGAAGGCCCCCACCGCCGCACAAGGTGGCCAGACGCCCATCGCCGAAGTGATGCCGCTGATGCAGGCGCTGACGCCCGCCATGCACCTGGTGGACGCCAAGGCCATGGTGGCCTGGATGGATGCACAAGCCGAGGTGGACAAGGCCCGCAAGCTGGGCACCACGGGTTACTGCATGGGCGGCCCGATTGCCGTGCGCACCGCCCTGGTGGCACCAGGCCGCGTGGGCGCGGTGGCCACCTTCCACGGTGCCGCCATGGTCACGCCGGCCCCCGAGAGCCCGCACCGCCTGGTGGCCAGCACGCAGGCCCGGTACCTGATCGCGATCGCCGAGAACGACGACACCAAGGACCCCGAAGCCAAGAACAGCCTGCGCACCGCGCTGGAGGCGGCCAAGCTGCCCGCCGAGGTGGAGGTGTACCCGGCCGCCCACGGCTGGTGCCCGCCGGATTCACGCGTGTACAGCGCCGCGCAATCCGAGCGCGCATGGACGCGCCTGCTGGCCACGCTGGCCGCCGCCTGATCAGCGGTGCCGAAACTGCGGCGGGCGTTTGTCCAGGAACGCCCGCATGCCTTCGTGGGCATCATCGCTGGCAAAGCGCGCATACAAGGCGCGGCGCTCAAAGGTGATGCCTTCGCTCAAAGAGGTTTCGTGGGCGCGGTTCACGGCCTCCTTGATGGCCGCCAGCGCGGGCGCTGAATAAGCCGCGATGCGGGTGGCCAATTTAAGCGCCTGATCACGCAGTTCATCATCGGGCACCACGCGCGACACCAGGCCATAACGGTCGGCCTCATCGGCATCCAGCAAGCGGGCCGACAGGCACATGTCCATGGCCTTGGCCTTGCCGATGGCGCGCGGCAGGCGCTGCGTGCCACCGGCACCGGGCAGCATGGCCAGCTTGATCTCGGGCAGGCCAAAGCGGGCGCTGTGCGCGGCCACCACGATGTCGCAGGCCAGGGCCAGCTCGCAGCCACCGCCCAGGGCATGGCCGGCCACGGCGGCGATCACCGGTTTGCGCACGCGGCGGATGGTTTCCCAGTTGCGGGTGATGAATTGATCGTGCGCCACCTGGGCGTAATCCCAATCTGCCATGTCGGCGATGTCGGCACCGGCTGCAAAGGCCTGGGGCCCGCCGGTGATCACCAGCGCGCCCACCTCGTCGTCGGCATCAAAGGCCAGCAAGGCCGCGCCCAGGGCGTCCATCAGCGCGTCGTTCAGGGCGTTGAGCTGGCGCGGGCGGTTCAGGGTGATCCAGCCCACGCGGCCGATGCGCTCGGCCAGCACCACGGCATCAGCGCTCACAGCGTGCCCTCACGCACCATCTCGCGCAGCTTGAACTTTTGAATCTTGCCGCTGGGCGTGGCCGGCATGGCGTCGCGCAACACCAGGCGCTCGGGGATGTATTGCGGCGTCACCTGCTGGGCTTTCAGAAACTCGACCATGCCAGCGAAGTCCAGCGTCTGCCCGGGCTTGGGCACCACCACGGCGCAGGCGCGTTCGCCCAGGCGCTCATCGGGGTAGGCCACGATGGCCACCTGGGCCACGGCCGGGTGGCGGTACAGCAGCACTTCGATCTCGAAGACGGGGATGTTCTCGCCGCCCCGGATGATGACGTCCTTGCTGCGGCCGCTGATGCGGATGTAGCCACGGTCATTCATGTGGGCCAGATCACCGGTGTCGAACCAGCCCTGGGCGTCGGTGTTGTTCCACTGCGGGCGGTTCAGGTAACCGCCAAAGTTGGACACCGAGCGCACCAGCAGCTTGCCCACCTGGCCACGTGGCAGCTCTTGCCCGTCCACATCCACCACCTTCACCTCCACGCCGGGCAGCGCGCAGCCATCGGTGGTGAAGGCCAGTTCGTCGTCGTCGTCCAGGTTGATCAGCGTGACGGCGCCGTTTTCGGTCATGCCCCAGGCCGACACGATCTTGGTGCCCAGCACCTTGCGCGCCTGCTCAACCAGCGGGCCGGGGATGGGCGCGCCGGCACACAAAAAGGTGCGCAGGCTGGGCACGGCCAGGCCGCTGGATTCAACGGTGCGAGTGAGGTCGGTGAGGAAGGGCGTTGAGGCCATGGTGAAACTGGCCTGTTCGCTGCGGATGAGCGCCACCGCGCGCTGGGGCTCCCACACGTCTTGCAGCACGGCGCGGGCGCGCAGCATGATGGGCATCATCAGGCCATACATGAAGCCTGTCTGGTGGGCCATGGGCGAGGCCATCAGGATCACATCGTTGGCACCCAGGTGCAGGCGCTGGGCATAGGGCACGATGTTGGCCATCACGGTGTTGGCGCTGTGCATCACGCCCTTGGGCTCGCCGGTGGTGCCCGAGGTGTAGATCAGCTGCGTGACATCGTCGGGGCCCGGGCGGTGTGCGCTGAGCACGGCTGGTGCATCGGCTTCGGCCTCCCAGGCCGGGCCGCTGAGCAAGGCCTCGAAGCTGTCGGCGCCCTGCCCGCCCACCACCACCACACGCTCAAGCTGGGGCAGCTTGGCCCGCAGGCCGGCATACATGGCTTCAAAGTCGAAGCCCCGGTACTGGCTGGGCACGATGGCGACCTTGGCGCTGCCATGCGCCAGCATGAACGACAGCTCACGCTCGCGGAAGATCGGCATCAGCGGGTTGATGACCGCGCCGATGCGCGAGCATGCCAGGTAGCTGACGGTGAACTGCCACCAATTGGGCAACTGCATGGCCACCACATCGTTGGCGCGAACGCCCAGGCGGTGCAGGCCCACGGCCACGCGGTCGGCCATGGCAGCCAGCTCGCGGTAGGTGAAGCGGCGCTCGTCGCCGGCCTCCACGCGCACGGCCGTGACGGCGAGTTGGTCGGGGCACTGGGCCAGACAGTCGTCCAGCGCGTCGTTGATGGTGCGGTCAAACCAGTGGCCCTGGGCCACGCTGGCGTCACGACGAGGGGGCAGCAGGACGGTGTCGAATTGCATGGCTGGTCTCCGGTCTGGTTGTTGTGCGGTGAAGGGTGCGTGCTCAGATGGGCACAGCTTTGCGCCCGGCCCGGGTGCGCGCAATGATGGTTTTCATGATCTGCGCCGTGCCGTCGCCGATCTGGAAGCCCAGCACATCACGCAGGCGCTGCTCCATCAGGCCACGGTCGTAACCGCCATGGCCAAACATCAGCAGGCACTGGTGGATGGCGTCGTAGGCCAGCTTGGGGCCCCACCACTTGCACATGGCGGCCTCGGCGCTGTGCGGTGCGCCGCGGTCTTTGAGCCACAGGGTTTGCAGGCACAGCAGGCGCGCGGCACTGACCTGCGTGTCAAAGTCGGCCAGCGGGTGCGACACGCCCTGAAACGCCGACAGCGGCTGGCCAAAGGCTTCGCGCTGCGCGACGTAGCCCCAGGTTTCTTCCAGCGCCACACGCGCCACGGCCAGCACCTGCAGGCCGATCAGCCCGCGTGAAAAATCAAAGCCCTGCATCACCTGCACAAAGCCCTTGTTCTCGTCGCCCAGGCGGTGGTTGACGGGCACGCGCACATTCTCAAAAAACAGTGAGCCGCGGCCGATGGCGCGCTGGCCATGGCAATCAAAGCGGCTGCGCGTGAGGCCCGGCACATCGGTGGGCACCAGCAGCGCGGTCACGCCATGCGCGCCCGATTCGACCGTGCCGGTGCGGCCAAACACCACCACGGCGTCGGCCTGGTCGGCCGCCGAGATCGAGGTTTTTTCGCCATTGATGACGTACTCGTCGCCCAAGCGCTCGATCTTCAGGCGCAGGCTGGCGGCGTCGGATCCGCCGCGCGGCTCGGTCAGCGCGATGGCCAGCAGGGCCTGGCCCGCTGTGAGCCGCTTGAGCCACGGGTTCACCACATCGGGCTGACCGTGCTGCGACAGGATCTGCCCGTTCAGCGAGGCCAGAAGGTTGATGTAGCTGATGCTCAGATCGGCCCGGGCGATTTCCTCGTGGATCACGCCGGCAGCCAGGCAGCCCAGGCCCTGGCCACCCACGGCTTCGGGCAGCTCGGGGGCGATGAACCCCATCTCGCCCATCTCGCGCATCAGGCTGCGTTCGAGCGCGCGGCTGTCGTTGCGCGCCAGAAAGCCCGGTGCCACGCGGTCGGTGGCATAACGCCGCGCGTGATCGGCCAGCGCCAGCAGGTCTTCGTCGAGATAGGGGTTCATCATGGGCTCACTTGGCGAACTTGCGGAAGTCGGGCTTGCGCTTTTCTTTCAGGGCGTTGACGCCTTCGCGCGACTCGTCGGTGTCGTAATACAGCTTGAGCGCGTACATGCCCATGCCGGCAATGCCGCTTTGGTGGGCGGTGTCCATGTTGAAGCTGCGCTTGGCAATGGCCAGGGCCGTGGGGCTGCGCTCGCACAGCTCTTCGCCCCATTGCTGCACGGTGGCGTCCAGTTCGTCGTGCGGCACGCACACATTGGCCAGGCCCATGGCCACGGCCTCTTGCCCCGAATAACGGCGGCACAGGTACCACATCTCGCGGGCCTTCTTTTCGCCCACCACACGCGCCAGAAACGCCGTGCCATAACCCGGATCGACCGAGCCCATCTTGGGGCCCACCTGGCCGAACTGGGCTTTTTCAGAGCAGATGGTCAGGTCACAGATGGTGCACAGCACATTGCCACCGCCAATGGCATAACCCTGCACACGGGCGATCACCGGCTTGGGCACATCGCGGATGGCGGTGTGCAGCTCTTCCATGGGCAGGCCGATGGTGCCGCGCCCGTCGTAGTTGCCGTTGTGGGCCGATTGGTCACCACCGGTGCAAAAAGCGCGGTCGCCGGCACCGGCCAGCACGATGGCGCCCACGCTGCGGTCGTAGCCGGCGCGGTTCAGGGCCTTGATCAGCTCGTCGCAAGTCTGGCCGCGAAACGCGTTCATCTTGTCGGGCCGGTTGATGGTGATCCAGGCCACGCCGTTGCGCACCTCGTACAGGATGTCTTCGAATTCCATGTGTCGCTCCAGTGGTGTGTTGGGTTTTGTGGTCGATCAGCCGGCCATGGTCAGGCCGCCCGAGACGCTGACCACCTGGCCGGTGACGTAGGACGCGTCGTCGCTGGCAAAGAACAGGATGGCGCCGGGCAGGTCATCGGGCTGGCCGATGCGGCCCAGCGGGATCGACCGCGTGAAGGCCTCGACCAGCTTCTCGGGGTTGCCCGCGCCTTCCTTGTAGTCGGCAAACAGCGCGGTGTCGGTGGGGCCGGGGCACACCACGTTGACGGTGATGCCGTGGCGGGCGTGTTCACGCGCGATGGTCTTGGAGAAGGCCACCAGCGCGCCCTTGCAGGCGGCATACACGGCCTCGCCCGACGAGCCCACGCGGGCGGCATCGGACGCGATGTTGACGATGCGGCCGGCGCGGCGGGCCGCCATGCCGGGCAGCACCGCGTGGTGCAGGTGCAGCGCGCCGATCAGGTTGATGGCGATGAGCTTGTCCCACTGCGCCGGCTCGGTCTTGGTGAAGGGCTTGAAGATGTCCCAGCCCGCGTTGTTGACCAGCACATCGATGGGGCCCAGCTGCGCCTCGGTGGCGGCCACGGCGGCATTGACGCTGTCGCGGTCGGTGATGTCGCAGGCCACGGCCAGCGCGGTGCCGCCTGCTGCGGTGATGGCGTCGGCCACCACCTGGGCGGCTGCCGGGTTCAGATCCAGGATGGCGACGCGGGCGCCTTCCTTGGCAAAGCGCTTGCAGGTGGCGCCACCAATGCCACCACCACCACCGGTGACCACCACCGTCTTGCCTTCAAATCTGCTCATCGCCAGTCCTCTTGTTTGCCTTGGTTGATATGGTGGGCAGCAAGACTGCCTGCACCGATTGCGCTAATTGACAACATGTTGCCTAATGGTAGGCCTGCACCCGCCTGGGCGCAAGGCCAGCCGGCCGCTTGAATACCTATGGATAACCCTGCAATGAAGCCGCCATCCACCCGCATTGACCTGGCCAACCGCCTGTTCTTCAGGCTGTACCAGTGCGCCAACATGTTGCATAAAACGGGTTCACGCGCGGTCGAGGCCGAAGGCCTGACCACCCAGCAGTGGGCGGTGCTGGGTGCCTTGTCGCGGCCACAGGCCGAAGGCGGCATGAGCATTGGCGAGCTGGCCCGCTACCTGCTGGTGAGCCGCCAGAACCTGGCCGGCCTGATCAACCGCATGGAGCGCGACGGCCATGTCGCCAGCGCCCCCGATGGCCGCGACCGCCGCTCGCGCCGGGTGACCATGACCGAGCAGGGCCGGCTGGCGTTTCAGGTGCAGGCGCAGCCCAAGATCCACGCCTATTACGAGCGGGCGCTGGAGGGCTTTAGCACCAACGACATGACGCACACGCTGCACTACCTGCTGAAGATGCTGGACAACATGCAGGCCCTGGACGCCGAAGCCGGCGGCCTGCCCGACGAGGCCTGAGCCCGTACCGGCCTTGGGCTATGCTCCACGGCCACTGCACTCCCAGGCAACAGCACCATGGACATCGACCCCCAAGAGCTGCTTGAAGAAGCCCGCCAGGCCAGCGCCTCGCGCCTGAACGCCGCCGTCGCCATCACCGTGGCGGTGCTGGCCACCTTCATGGGCATCTGCAAGGTGAAGGACGACAACATCGTGCAGGCCATGCAGCAGGCCCAGGCCGACCGGGTGGATCACTGGGGCTACTACCAGGCGCGCAACATCCGGCAAGAACTGGCCGAATCAGCCGCCACGCAACTGGAGCTGGCCCGTCCCCCGGGCAACGGCGAAGCCGCCGCCCGCTACGACGCGGCGATCAAGCGTTACCGTGACCAGGCCGCCGACCAGGCGCGCAAGAAGGAAGAGGTGCGCAAGCAGGCCGAGCAGGATCAAAAAACCTACGACGCGCTCAATTACCGCGACGACCAGTTTGACCTGAGTGATGCGCTGCTGGCCATTGCGATCGCCATGCTGGCGGTCACCGCCCTCACCCAGCTGTGGCCGCTGTACTTTGCGGCCTTGGTGCCCACCGCGTTTGGCGTGCTGATGGGCACCGCCGGCCTGCTGGGCTGGGCCCTGCACCCCGATGCGCTGATCAAGCTGCTGTCTTGATGGCCGGCGCGCGCCAGGCCAGCGCGGCAAAGGTCAGCATGCCCAGCAGCAAGGCCGCTGCAGCGATGTGCAGTGACCAGGCAAAGCCCTGCGCGGCCGTGGCGCTGTGGCGCAGCAAGCCGGCCACCATCGGCGGGCCCACGATCTGCCCCAGGCCGTAAGCGGCGGTCAGCAGGCCGATCAGCGCCGCCGCGTTGTGCGGCCACAGGCGCCGCGCTTCCTGCATGGCAAACAGCGTGATCGCGGTGAAGGGCAGGCCCACCAGCAGGCTGCCCAGCGCAAAACCGGCCAGCGTGGGCCAGACCACACCCAGCCACACCCCCGCGGCCTGCATGGCATAACAGGCCACCAGCAGATGGCGGCGATCCCAATGCATGGGCAGGCGCACGGTGAGCAATGCACCCAGGGCCACGCCCACGCCAAAGATCGGCCAGAACAGATCCAGCCAGATCGAACCCGGCAAGGCCTGCCGCGCGATCACCGGCAGGAAGGTGGCGGTGACGATGTAGCCAAAGCCGGCCAGGCCATAAGCCAGCGTGAAGGCGGCCATCTGCCCTGCCGACGCGTGGCCGGCTGGCAGGGCACGGGCCGCAACCGGGGCCACGGCCCCGCGCAGTGCCGGCCAGGCCAGTGCCGTCATGGCCAGTGCCAGCAGCGCCATCACCACCCAGGCCGTGGCCGCAGCCAAGCCCTGCGCCACCATGGCCGTGGCCGCCAAACCGGTGACCGTGATGCCCAGACCCGGGCCCACGTAAATGATGCCGGCCAGAGCCGGCGCACCCAGCGCACTCAGCCGCGCCAGGCACCAGCCCGACACCTGAACAAACACCAGCGCACTGGCCACACCCGCCAGCCCGCGCCACAGCGGCCAGGCGGCCGGCCAGGGCAAGGCCATGCCCACAGTCAGCAGCACCGTGGCCACCAGACCAGCACGCACCAGCGCGGTCTGCACCACCGGTGCCCAGCCCAGCCTCCGCCACAGCACCGGCTGCACCGCGCAAGCCATCGCGCCCAGCCAATACCCCAGGTAATTGGCCGTGGCCAGCCAACTGGCCCTGGGCAAATCCACCACCCCATCGTGCAGCATCATCGGCAACACGGGCGTGAACGCAAAGCGCCCAACCCCCATGGCCACGGCCAGCACCAAGAGGCCCGCGATGGCGATGACCAGGGGGCGCTGCGGGGGAACGGGCGGGTTTGACATGCAGGGATTGTCGGGGTGGGCGGCCAAGCCCTGGCAACGCTGACCACGAATTCGGAAATCGGGGCGACTGTGCCGGTGAGGGGTGGGTCGACAGTGCGGGCGTCAGCCGGTCAGCGCGCAGGAGTCGCCCTATTGCGGATCGACCTGATAATCTGTGCGGGCAGGATGGGATGTAGCCCAACATGACGATGGCCGCCGCACTGGAGATCAACATGACAAGACTTTGGCACCTGGGCATCAGCATCGTTGTGATCGGCTGGTCCACTGCCACCCAAGCCCAGCGGGATGTCGACCTGGTTGCTGTCAAGACCAAGTCGGACTGCGAGGTCCGGGTGCCGAAAATGCCTGACTTTGGCGCGCGCGTACGCTACGAATACAACTGGGGGGGCGCTTGTGTCGGGGGCATGGCCCAGGGCACCGGCGAACTGAGCATCACTGTGACCGGTCAGTTCGGCGCATCCACGACGACCAGCACGCAGACCTTTAACGCAGGGATTCCTTTCGGCTACCAATTTACGCCCCAGACCACGATGGCAATGGGCATGGTGATGCCGCGCGCTGTCGGGTTCATGCACGACGGCCAATCTGTTTCCTTCACAGAAGGCTGGGGGCTGAGTATTGATGGCCTGGCGGGAGATGGCTTGTCAATGAACCTTCCCGCGCCAGCACCCATCACGGTGCGGCCAATGCAGCGGATCACGGCAGGCACACAAACCCTGCTGCTAATGAAGTCTTCTTGCCTGCTACACAAAGACCGGCTGCCAACTTGTAACAAGGACGCCGACCCAGAGCGCGAGGTCTTCGAATTCAGTGAGACCCAGGTGGGTGGTGACCCGCAGGCAAACTTCCGCAATCGCGTGCGAACCTATTGCCCAGACCCGCACCAACTGGCTTCCTGCACGCCGTTGGCCCAACAACTTGGCGCGCCCTATCGTACGCAGGTCATGGCGTTCCTGCAGCGATCCAAGCCTGAAGTTGACGCGCTGCTGCGCAGAGTCCGCGACGCAGTGCCGACAGCCACAAGCAGCCCCGGCAATGTGGCCGCGGCGCCGCCTTCGGCGGCAGCGATCCCTGGTGCGGGCTCGCTGGAAACCATGTCCGTGGGCGCACTTTTCGCTGCTGCCGACGAAATGGCATCCAAGGGGGACAAGCCGGGCGCGCGCGCTGCACTGCGAGCACTGCTTCGTCGCTTTCCCGACCACGCCCTGGCGGCGACAGCTGCCCAGCAACTGACGGCACTGCAAGGGCCGTGATGGCGCCTGAGGCCACTGTTCAGGAGACGACATGACGCTTCGATTTCCCTGCGTTTTCGTGGCCATCCTGTCGGCCTTCCTCCTGCTTTGCACCCCAGCGCGTGCTCAAAGTCTTTCCGACTCCGAATCGGACTTTGCCAGTTGCAGGGAACTGAGTGATCCGGACGGCACGCTCAAGCTGGAGTTGTGTTCATCCCACCTGGGCTGCCGCATCGTGGCCAAGGTTTACAAATCCTGCACTGCAGTGCGCAGTTTCCTGGATCGGCTGTCTGCCAGCATAGGGCGGGGCGTGAAAACGCTTTTTGGCTACCGCCGCGAGGTGCAGGCCGACAACCTCTGGGACGCACTGCAAAGCGATAGCAGCGTACCCCGTCTCGATGATCTTCCAGCAGAAAAGGCCCGAAGCGCGACCATACGGCAGGCACTGTCAACTGCCGATCTGCGGCCGACCGAAGTTCGGAGCGCAAACGGCAATTCCGTCGCGTTTGGCAATACCAAGAATGGTGCCTTGCAGGGCTGGGGGATGAACGTGTCGGCCGATGGCACGGTCACCCGCGGCCAATTCCGGGACGGCAAACTTGAAGGGCCGGGCGAAAGGCTGACCGTGGTATCCAACGGACTGAGTGTCCGCATGTCGGGCGAGTTCAGCTCGAACCAAATGCAGGGCGAAGGCGCGATGGCCACCGCTGCCGGCATGGTGGCTCAAGGACGATTCCAGGCCCAGGTGCTTGTCGACGGAAGGCTGACCGCTGTGGACGGCTCGCGGCAGGAGGGACGCTTCGATCCCCAGAGCCGATTGCTCATCGAAGGCAGTAAGTACAGTGCTGCCGGCAGCCTGGTGGAGAAAGGGACTTTCCGAGACGGGCAATTGCATGTCGGTGATCGCTACTCGGAAGGTCAGGTGGTAGCCCAGGTCAACCGTCCGCGCGAACTGATGCAACAAGCCGAGGCACTGCAGGCGACAAATGCCGATCGTGCTCGCGCCAAGTTGGCCGAGCAAGTTGCCGCCGAGCAGCGGGCGCGGGACGACGCCGCCATGCGCGAACAAAAGTTCAGGTCAGAGTTGGCGGCACTGAATGCCGGGCAGTTGTTCGCTCTGGCCGACGAGTTGCGCGACGCTGGCAAGGCCGACCTGGCCCGGCAGGCGTTGCGCGCGTTGGTGAGCCGTTTTCCGGACCATCCGCTGGCTTCGCAGGCTGCAACGAGCCTGGCTGGCGCCAGCATCAAGACACCTGCCGCGACAACACCTGCACCACCTGATCGAATACCCACTTCCGGCAACTCACAGGCGGCCGCGCGCGGTGCGTTGAAAGGCAAGAGTTGCGATGCTGAACGGGCCAATGCCGAAGGGGCGTACCGGCAGACTTATCCCCGTGACGACCTGAAGGTCATGAACATCTCGCTGGCGAGTGCATCCATCAGCGTGCCCATCGACGACGAAGAGCAGGCGCGCCGTCTTTTCCAGCAGGAGTCGCAGCGCCGCGCCAGCCAAATGAACCCATTTCAGGTCGCAAGGTCAAACTACCTCTCTTGCCTGCTAGAACGGGCTTACGGCGACCTCTCAGGCCCGGCACCGGCAGCAGCTGGACCGCGCCCCATCGATCCTGACAACCCCAACAACGGTTCGATCACCGGTATAGCCGCCGCCTATTCCGGCGCATCGAGAGGCGACGTCTGCAACGGAGAGCCTCTGCGCAACCCATACTTCGAAGCGGCCATCCAGCGACTCAAGGAAGTCAACAGCGCTTCTGCCTCGCTGCGCGGCTCAATGGTTGGGATCGAGATCATGCTGATCAGCCTGCGCAAATGTCCTCCCAATGCGCGTGTTCAATCTCAAATTGCCCAATACGAACAACAGCGAGATAAGTCCTTGACGGCGTGCAGGCAAATTGTGGCGCGCGACAACTGCACGCAGTCACCGTTCTAAGCCTGGGCAGTGCCGTTGCCACCAGACCGGCGCGCACCAGCGTGGTCTGCACCATCGGTGCCCAGCCCAGCCGCCGCCACAGCACCGGCTGCACCGCGCAAGCCATCGCGCCCAGCCAATACCCCAGGCAATTGGCCGTGGCCAGCACCAAGAGGCCCGCGACGGCGATGACCAGGGGGCGCTGCGGGGGAACGGGCGGGTTCGACATGCGGGGATTGTCGGGCGCGGCGCGGTGGGGGGTGGCCGCTGCACGACTGGGCTCCACGGCACCCCAGCCACTGGACTCTTGCCGAAGCGAGCTGCAAAGGCGCAGCCGAGCCCAACGCGCAGGTGGTTCGGGGGGCGGGCGCAGGGCCCATTCCCGGTGACCGCTTGCCTCGTGGTGGCACCGGCGGTGAGGATAGTCAGGCCTTGTCGCACCAACGGCGGTGCCCCGGGAGCGTGGTCCCGGAGAACGACCCCCGGGCCATCTGCGCACCGCACAAGGCAGTCGAACGCATCGGCCAACAAGAGGCCAGGATGCTCAAAGCACCCAACGCGAACTTCAGCCCGCCAGCCAGGCGTCCAGCTTGTCCAGGCTGCCACCCCAGCCACCCGTCATGCTGGCCATCTGCTGCACAAACATGGCCAGCGCGGCTTCGGTGTACTCAAGGGGTATCCACTTCAGCGTCAGGAAGGTGCCCTGATCGCGGGGCTCCAGCTCAACTTCGGTCAGCAGGGTCTGGGGCCAGTCGTTGAAGAAGGGGGGCGCGCACTTCAGGCCTTCGCGGGTGCAGAAGCTTTGTTCCCACACGATGCGGCGGTGGGGGGTGAGTTCGCGCCAGCGGCACAGGCTGAACATCTCGGGGCCACCACGCATCGCGGTGCGCGAGATGGTGGTGTGGCCTACGGCCTGGGTGCCTTCCAGCACCTGCACCGTGGCGCCCACCGGGCCTGACCACTGCGCCATCTTCTGCGGATCGGCCCAGGCCTCGTACACCCGCTCGGGCGTGGCCTCGAACTGGCGTGTGATGACAAAGACGGGAACCTGGGGCGTGGTCATGGGCTGTCCTGTGTAGCGTCCAAAAAAGTGGCCAGGGCGTTCAGCCGATCCGGCCAGTACGAGGCCATGTCCTGCAGAAACTGCTGGGCAGGCACCAGGCCATGGGGGCTGAGCCGGCGCAGCCGCTGCTGCCCCTCGCGCTCGGTTTCAATCAAGCCGGCGTCTTCCAGCACGCGCAGGTGGCGCGAGATGGCGGGCTGGCTGATGGCAAAGCGTGAGGCGATGTCGCCCACATTGGCCTGGCCCGACCGCAGCTGGCGCAAGATGGCCCGCCGCGTGGGATCTGCCAGCGCAGCGAAGGCCTTGTCGACCTGCGTTTCGGCCTGGGCTGTTGGCGGGTGGTCTCGTTGCATAGCGATCTTATTATATAACTATTTCGTTACCAATCAAGCGAACGGCGGCGATTGGGGGATTGCCGGGCTGGCCTGTCATGCCCAGCCCGGCACAGGCTTCACGCCACCCCGCGCCCCTGCTGGCTGGCGTAATACGCGGCCTTGCGGGCGCGCATGATCTGGCCCAGCGGCCGGTGGGCGGCCAGGCCGCCCCAGATGTCGAAGCGGGCCAGCTCGGCTTGCGCTGCAAAGGCGGCGTCGGGCGTTTGCACTGGCAGCACCAGGTGGGCCACGGTGACATAGGGTGACACCGATTCGGGCCAATCGACCGTCGGGTTCTCGATGGGGGTGCGGGCTTCGTCGACAAAGCCTTGCAGTTGCAGCTCAAAGCGCATCTCGCCTTGCGCCAGCTGGGCAAAAAAGTCGGCCCCCCAATCGGCCTTGGCTTGCGCCAGTGGCCGGGCCTGCTGGCGGGCGGGCAGCAGGCGCACACGCACCGCGTAAGGGCCGTTGGCCAGCGGCGCGGCGCTGTGAAAGCGCTCGGTGGCAAAACCCGTGAAGGGCTTGCCCACATTGCCAGCCAGCTTGCCCAGTTGTTTCAGGCCGCCCAGCACACCATGCTGGCGCACCAGATGGGCCAGCAGTTTGGCCGGGCCTTGCATGGCGGCCAGGGCCACGCCCACAAAGGCGTCGGCGGTGGCAAACGAAAAGGCCGCGTGGTTGATCAGCAAAAAATCCTGGCTGGTGACGGTGCCACCCAGGGTGCCCGGGCCCGAGGTGCCCAGGGCCTTGATCGAGAAGCCCCGGATGTCGGGCCGCGTATCGGCCAGCTTGTCGGCGCCGCCATTGGACAGCCGCACCCAGGCCTTGTAGGTGCCGGGCTGGGCAAACAGGCCTTGCGCGGCAAATTCGGGCAGATCGGGCAAGACCTGCAACTGCCCCTTCAGTGCGGCCAGCTGCTTGCGGTGCAGCGCACGCCCCGCCCCCTGCTTGCTGTTTCGCGCCTGCTGGGCCTGCGCAAACGCCTGGGCGTAGCCGGCAAAGCGTGCCTCTTCATCGGGGGCGATCTGCTCTTGCCAATCGGTGCGGGGTGCGGCCATGCGGGCTCTCCTGGTTGGGCAACGGTGCGGTGAAGGCCATCCAGGCCGGTTGCACATTTTGCGTGATTGGCCCGCAGCACCACGCACTGCCCATGCAAGGCCCTGTTGGCCACCCCTGTTGAGGCGCCAACTTTGCACGCGGCGCTGCACCGTTATCAGGCCGGTGCCGCCAACGGTTCAAGTTGGTGCATGGGCGGCCGAAATGACGAGTGTCGAACGCAGGTTGGCCCACCGGCTGCCCTGCTGCCCCTACCCTGGTGCCCGCCTGGCTCAACTGCCAGCGGGCCCGCACGAGCCCTGCCCATGAATCAATATCTGCGATCCATCAGCGTCAAGACCCGCCTGTTCTGGCTGGCTGGCCTGGCTGCCCTGGCCTTGCTGGCCCTGACCGGTGTGCAAGTCTTCATGGTCGAGCAGATCAACCGCCAGACCGCGGCCCTGATGGACGGACCGCTGGCGGGTGCCCAGGCCCTGGCGCAAGCCGGTGTGTCGGTGGGCAACTCGCGCCGCTACGAGAAAGACCTGTTTCTGAACATCGCCGACGCCAAGGCCGTGGCCAAGTACCAGAAATCATGGGCCGACGCCGTGGACAGCGTGGCCCAGCGCCTGGATCGCGCGGCACCCCTGCTGGGCAGCGAAGACGCCGCCGCGCTGGCCCGCCTGCGTGAAGGCGTGGCCGGTTATCGCAAGGGCATGGAAGGCGTGCTGGCCCAGATCAGCGCCGGCACCCTCACCGATCCGGCCGCCGCCAACCAGGCGGTGGGCCCTTTCAAGGGCAGCATCCGGGCGGCCGACACCGCCCTGGAGGAACTGACCGCCACCGTTGAAAAACGCGTGGCTGCCGCCCGTGCAGATGCCAGCCAACTGGCCACCCGTGTGCAAGCCGTGGCCGTGACGGCCTGCGTGCTGATCGGCGCCGCGCTGCTGGGCCTGGCCTGGGCCATCACCCACAGCATCGTGGTGCCCTTGCAAGCCACGGTGCGGGCCGCCCAACGCGTGGCCGCCGGCGAATTGAACGAACCGCTGGACACCCAGGGCAGCGACGAAACCGCGGTGATTGCCCGCAGTGTGGAGCAGGCGCGCGCCAATGTGCAGCGCCTGGTCAGCGATGCCAAGTCGCTGTCGTCTGCCGCGGTCTCCGGTCACCTGACCACGCGCCTGAACCCGCAGGATCACCCCGGCGAATACCGCGCGGTGGTGGTGGGCCTGAACGAGACCATGGGTGCTTTCGTGAAGCCGCTGGAACAGTTGCAAGGCGTGCTCGAATCGATGAGCATGGGCGATTTCACCGCCCGCCTGCCGCAAGGTCTGCCGGGCGAGTTTGGCGTCATGCAGGTGTCGGTCAATGACACCGCCGACCGCCTGGCCAGCACGCTGGCCGAGGTGCAGGAGGCCGCGCTCAACCTGATCTCGTCAAGCAACCAGGTCAGCCAGACCGCCACCAACCTGTCCGATTCGGCCTCGCAGCAGGCCGCCAGCGTTGAGCAGACCTCGGCCTCCTTGCAAGAAATCAGCAGCTCGGTGCGCGGCAATGCCGAAAGCGCCCACACCACCGATGGCATCTCGACCCAGGCGGCCAAGCAGGCGCAGGACGGCGGCACCGCTGTGGGCAAGACGGTGGACGCGATGAAGAGCATCGCCACCAAGATCTCGATCATCGACGACATCGCCTACCAGACCAACCTGCTGGCGCTGAACGCCGCCATCGAGGCCGCGCGCGCCGGTGAACATGGCAAGGGCTTTGCCGTGGTGGCCGCCGAGGTGCGGCAGCTGGCCGAGCGCAGCCAGGTGGCCGCCCAGGAGATCGGCAACCTGGCCACTTCGTCGGTCACGCTGGCTGAACAGGCCGGCAAGCTGCTGACGCAGATGGTGCCCAGCATCCGCAAGACCAGTGAGCTGGTGCAGGAGATCGCCAACGCATCGGGCCAGCAGAGCGAAAGCGTGGCCCAGATCACCGGCGCCATGGACCACCTCAACAGCAGCACCCAGCACACGGCTGCGGCCAGTGAAGAGCTGTCGGCCACCGCCTCGCAACTGCTGGGCTCGGCCAACCAGCTGACCGGCCTGATGTCGCACTTCAAGCTGGTGCAGCGCGGCCCCACCGGCGGCAAGGGCAAGCCACGCCCCGCCATGCCGCCCCGGGAAGAAATCTCGATCTTCTGATCGCGGGGCCAGCGTGCCCCGCCACCCGAACCCAGGCTGCCGATGGCAGCCTTTTTTCATGGCGGCCATCCCTCTCGGGCGCCTGACCTGAGGCTTGAAACAATTTGTGAATCGCTGCCGAAGGCTGTGGGCTCTGGCACCATCTGTGGCCCGTTTTCCGGAAAGCTGTCCCGAACCGAGCGGCTCCTTGCCTTGCCCCGTCTGCCATGACAGCGCCCGCCTCCCCTGCCTCCGTCCTCGCTGCATTCGCGCCTCGCACACACCGCCGCCCGGTGCTGCTGGTGCTGGTGCTCACGACGGTGGTCATCGGCCTGATCTGGTTTGCCGCACTGGAGCGGGTGAACTACGAGCACCAGCAGGCGGTGGCGGCCGAAGCCATCAAGAACGACAACCTGGCGCTGGCCCACGCCGAACGCATCGGGCGATCCCTGGAGGTGTTTGACGGCGCCCTGCGCACCGTGCGCCACCTGTACCTGCGCGGCGCGGCCCCACGCGACCTGCGCCCACTGCTGGCCGATGCGGGCCTGAACCCGCAGGATTTCACGGTGCTTTCGGTGATCGGCCCCGATGGCCTGGTGCGGGCCTCCAACGCGCCCGACATGCAGCAGAACTTTGCTGACCGCCCCTACTTCAAGGCCCATGCCGCCGACGCCAAGGACGAGCTGCTGGTGGGTGCACCGCTGCTGGGCCGCCAGACCGGCCGCTGGATCGTCACCCTGACACGCCGCATCGAGGCGCCCGGTGGTGGATTTGGTGGCGTGATGTTCGTGGCCGTTGATCCGGCCTTTCTGGCCGCCAATTTTGAGCGCACCACCATGGGCCCCAAGGGTGTGATGTCACTGGTGGGGTTGGACGGCATCGCCCGCTCACGCCGCAGCGGCGGTGCAGTCACCTTTGGCGATGACGTCAGCAAGTCCAATGTGTTCACCGCCGTCAAGTCGTCGCCCAGTGGGCACTTTGTGGCGCAGGGGGGCGTCGACAAGGTGATGCGCATCGCCAGCTACCACCGCATGTCGCAGTACCCGCTGATCACGGTGGTGTCGTCGGCGCTGGATGACGTGCTGGCGCAATCGCGCGAACGTGACCACGCGGTGCATGCCTCGGCCGCCCTGGCCACGCTGCTGGCCGGAGGCCTGGGCTGGACCTCCATCGTGCTGCTGCGGCGCAACGCCCGGGCACTGGCCACGGCCGAAGCCGGGCGCCTGCAATCCGAACATCTCAACCGCGCCTTGCACGACAGCGAATCACGCGCCAACCGCATCATCGAGGGCTCACCCGGCGCAATGATCGTGATGGATGCGCATGGTGCGGTCAGCCGCGCCAACCAGCGCGCCGAGGCCCTGTTCGGTTATGCGCCCGGCACCATGACAGGCCTGCCGCTGCCGCACCTGCTGGCTCGGATGTCCGAGGCCGACGCCGCTGCGCTGCTGGCGCCATGCCTGGACGAGGGCATCGCCGACAAGCTGCGCCAGGGCCAGGAGCTGCTGGCCCGCCGCCGCGACGGCAGCGCGTTTCCGGTCGAGATCGGTCTGGCGCCACTGGCTTACGCAGGCCAGCGCCAGGTCATTGCCGCCGTCCTCGACCTGACCCAGCGTGAAGCCATGAAGGCCGAGTTGCTGCGCCAGCAGGACAACCTGGAGATCCAGGTGGCTGCCCGCACCATCGAGCTGGTGGCGGCCCGAAACGAGGCCCAACGGCTGGCGCAGGTGAAGGCACAGTTCCTCACCAACATGAGCCACGAGATCCGCACGCCCCTGAACGCCATCAGCGGCATGGCCCATCTCATCGAGCAGGACGGCCTGACCCCCGAGCAAGGCCGTCGCATGCACACCCTGATGCGTGCCAGCGACCACCTGCTGTCGGTGATCAACTCGATCCTGGAGTTGTCCAAGATTGACGCCGGCGCGCTGCGGCTGGCCACCGAGCCCATCGACTTGCCGGGCCTGGTCAGCGATGTGCTGGACATGCAGCGCGCCGCAGCGCGGGCACGCCACACCGAGCTGCTGATGGCGGTGCAAACCCCGCCCGCGCCGCTGTTGGGTGACGCCATGCGCCTGCGCCAGGCCTTGCTGAACTTCGTGGCCAATGCGGTGAAGTTCACCGAGCGGGGCACGATCAGCGTGCGGGTCACCAGCCAGGCCGACGGTGACGAGGCCTGCTGGCTGCGCTTTGAGGTGGAGGACACCGGCGAGGGCATTGATCCGCGGGTGCTGCCGCGCCTGTTCAAGGCCTTCGAGCAGGCCGACAACTCGCATGCGCGCAAGCATGGCGGCACCGGCCTGGGGCTGGCCATCACCCGCATGGTGGCGCAGCTGATGGGTGGTGATGCCGGCGCCAACAGCCAGGTGGGCCAAGGCAGCCTGTTCTGGTTCACGGCCAGACTGCCCTGCGCACAGGCGGTGCAGGCCGCGCCCGAAGCGGCTGCACCCGAGGCGCACGCTGCCCCTGTGGCGGCACGCCAGACCCTGCGTGACCAGCATGCCGGCAAGGCGGTGCTGCTGGTGGACGACGAGCCGGTCAACCGCGAGATCGCGGCGGCCTTTCTGGCGCTGGCTGAGCTGCGGGTGCTCACCGCCGCCGACGGGCACGAGGCCCTGAGCATCGTGCAGGATCAGGCCATCGACCTGGTGCTGATGGACGTGCAGATGCCGGGCATGGACGGCCTGGAGGCTGCACGCCAGATCCGGCGCCTGCCCCGGCACGCCAGCCTGCCCATCGTGGCCCTGACGGCCAGTGCCTTTGCCGAAGACCGGCAGGCCTGCCTGGACGCGGGCATGGACCACTTTCTGGCCAAGCCGCTGGTGCCCGATGCGCTCTTCGAGGCCGTGCTGGCCTGTCTGCAGGCCCGGCACTCGCCGTCCACCAAGCAGCAGGCAACCTTGTGAGGCTAGGTGGCCACTGACCACTGCCTGGCCGTGATGGCCGGCCAGAAGGCGCCTGCGCCGCCCTGGATGGCTGCACGCCCCAGCTCGGCCGCCCAGGCCGATGCCCCGCCTGCGTCATCTCGCCAGGCCCACAGGCGCCGCGTGGCCGCCTGCAAGGGGTGCGCCTGCGTGAAGCCCATCGCACCGTGCAGCTGATGGGCCACCCAGGCGGTGCGGGTGGCGGCCTCGGCCACACGCACCTGCGCCACCGCCGCATCAAATGGCAGGCAGGCCACGGGCGCGGCGCCGCTGGCCGAGCCCGCCGCCACCAGGCTGGCCAGCCGTGCGCCGGCCACCTGGGCGGCCGCATCGGCCAGCGCATGGGCCAGCACCTGGAAGCGCGCCAAGGGCTGGCCAAACTGTTGACGATCCTGCAGGTGCTGGCGCGTCTGGGCCAGGGCCGATTCGGCCGCGCCCACGGTGGCAGCGGCGCGCATCACCGCCCATCGACACCGCATGTCGCGCCCGGCGCCGGCAGCCGGCAGGCGCGCCTGGACGGGCTGACGATGCAGCTGCAGGCGCGCCTGCGGCTCGCCACCCTGGGCTGGCAGCGCCTGCACCTGGCAACCGGGGTGCGCAGACAAGTCGATGCACACCAGGCTGCCGTCGGTCAGCGGCAGCCAGGCCCATGCCGCCTGCGCGCCCCAGGGCAGTTGGGGCACGTCACCTGACACCGTCATCATGCCGTCTTGTTCGCTCACATCCAGGGTTAGCAGAGCATGCAGCGCCAGCGTGCCGATGCCCGCAGCCGGGGCCAGGCCTGCGTGGTCACATAGCCAGGCCGCCAGCATGGTGTGCAACAGCGGCAAGGGCACCTGCCAGTGGCCCATGGCGTGGCACACCGACCAGGCCTGCGCCAGGCTGGCACCCGTGCCACCGCGCTCGCCGCCGACCAGGGCCCAGGGCAGGCCCAGGTCCTGCACGGCCTGCCACAGCTCGGCGGGCAACTGGCCCTGCAAGGCCTGTTCACGATGGGCCGGGGTGACCACCTCGGCCAGCAGGCGCTGCGCGCTGGCTTCGATCAGGATGGCCAGTTCGTCGCCGGGGGCTGCGGGGGCCACCGGCAACGTGGCCCCGGCTGGCAGGCCGCGCCCGATGATGCCGCGCAGCACTTCGCGGGTGCCGCCGCGCAGCGAAAACGAGGGCGCGGCCAGCGTGGTGTAGGCCGCCGTCTGGGCATAGTCGTCGCCCAGGCCGGGCCGACCGCCAAACAGCTCGTGCGCCACATCGGGAATGGCCTGCTCCAGGTTGGCGCCCAGTTCCTTGACCACGGCGGCTTCCAGTGCCGGCTGCTGGCCGGCCTGCAGCAGGCTGGCCACGCCCAGCGACATCTGGCGCAGGCAGCCATAAGCGGCCACCAGACGCCCCAGCGCCGCCGCGTGCTGCGGGTTGTTCGCATCGGCCACCCGCAGCATCTCGATCATCAGCTGGGTGCTGCTGAGGTAACGCTCGGGGCCGCTGCGCTCGAAGGCCAGCTCTTCCATCACCTGTTGCCAGCCCTGCCCTTCGCGGCCGATCAGGTGGTCATCGGGCACGAACACCTCGTCCAGGAAGACCTCGTTGAAGTGGTGTTCACCCAGCAGATTGGGCACCGGCTGGATGCGCACCCCCGGCGCGTCCATGGGCACCAGCAGCTGCGACAGGCCGGCATGGCGCTGCCCGGCCCCCTCCGAGGTGCGGGCCAGCGTGATCATGTAGTGCGCCGCATGGGCCGACGAGGTCCACACCTTGTTGCCCGTGATGCGCCAGCCGCCGTCTACCTGGGCCGCCCGGGTGCGGATGGCGGCCAGGTCAGAGCCTGCACCCGGCTCGCTCATGCCGATGGCAAAGCAGCACTCGCCCCGGGTGATGCGCGGCAGGATGCGCGGCGCCAGCGTATCGGGGGCGTGGCGCATCAGCAGGGGGCCGCTTTGCCGCTCGGCCACCCAGTGTGTGCTCACCGGCGCGCCAGCGGCCAGCAGTTCTTCCAGCACCACATAACGCTCGAGTGCGCTGCGCTCAGCGCCGCCATGCCTGCGCGGCCAGGTCATGCCGATCCAGCCCTGCTGGCCCAGCAGGCGGCTGAAGGTCGGGTCACTGGCCGCCCAATTGGGGGCCCGTTGCAGCGGGCTGGCCTGGCCCAGGGTGTCGGCCAGGAAGGCGCGCACCTGCTGCCTCAGCGCTTCGCAGTTGTCGTTCAAGGTGGCAACAGGGATGGCGATGCAGGTCATGTGCGGCACCAGGCAGTGGGCAGATCACCCAGCATATGCCGGGAAAGCGAGCGTGCATGCAGCCCTGGTGACAGCCCGAAAGCGGGTGATACTGCCGCACCCCTGCCATCTCTTGCGGGATGCCCGGGTGGGGCCTGGTCAGCAGTTCTGCCCCTGCCACGCTGTACCTTTGCGCCAACAGGCCGCTCGGGCCAGCCTTGAGCTGATCCGGCCGGCGTCAACCTTCGGTTCATGCCCCGCTCGCCGCTCACCTTGCATGCAATGCGCCTGCCGGCCCTGGCCAGGGTGTGCTCAGGCCTGCGCGCGGCCCTGGCGCTGAGCCTGGCACTGTGCCTGTGCGCCCTGCCCCGCCCCGCCTGGTGCGCCGAAACGCAGGTGGTGCGCGTGGGCATGCTGGCCTTTGTCGATGCGGCCGCCATGGTGCAGCAATGGACGCCCACGGCGCGCGCCCTGGAAGCGGCCATGCCCGGCGTGACGGTGCAATTGCAGGCCATGGATTACGACGCCCTGAGCGACGCCATCCAGGCCCGCCGGATCGATTTCGTCTTCACCAATCCCGAGCACTTTGTGGTGCTGCGCAATCTGTACAAGCTGCGTGCACTGGCCACCATGCGGCGGCGCATCGGCGATCAGGCCACTGACCGGTTTGGCAGCGTCATCTTTGCCCGCGCCGGGCTGGGGCTGCGCAGCCTGGCCGATGTGCGCGGCCGCTCGGTGGCCGCCGTGGGCGTGTACTCGCTGGGCGGCTTCCTGCTGGCCGATGACACCCTGCGTAATGCCGGCGTTGATCTGCGTGACACCGAGCGTGACCGGCTGGTGTTCACCAGCGTGCCCCATACCCGGGTGGTCGACCGCGTGCTCAGCGGGCAATCCGACGTGGGCATCGTGCGCACCGGCATGCTGGACGCGCTGGTGCAGGCCGGGCGCCTGAAATGGTCGGACATCGAGGTGCTGGAGCCCCGGCCACCCAGCACCTACCCGCAAGTGGTGACCACCGACCTCACGCCCGAATGGCCCTGGGCCGCCATGCCCCACGTCGACCCCGAGCAGGGCCGCCGCTGGGCCGCCGCCTTGATGGCCTTGCCCGCCGACGATGCCGCGGCCCATGCCGCCGAGCACGCCGGCTTTGCGCGGCCCGCCAACTACGCGCCCGTCGAAGACCTGATGCGCCGCTTGCACACCTATCCCGATCGTGGCGCCCTGGCGCGCCTGCAATCGCTGTGGGTGGCCTACCAGCGCGAGCTGAGCAGCGTGCTGGCCACCATGGTGCTGGTGGGCCTGGTCGTGTCGGCCTATCTGTTCCGCACCAACCGGCACCTGCGGCAACTCACCGGCCTGTATGAGCGCGCCAAGCAGGATCTGCAGATGACCTCGGCGGCCTTTGACAGCCAGGTGGGCCTGATCATCACCGACGGCTACACCCGGGTGCTGCGGGCCAATGACGCCTTCACCGCGATACTGGGCTACAGCGAGCAGGCCCTGAAGGGCCAGAGCACCGCCGTGCTGCGCGGCCTGGGCATGCCCGAAAAACGACTGGGGCAGGTGTGGGCCCAATTGCAGCGTGAGCGCCACTGGCAGGGCGAACTGATGTGCCGCCACCTGGACGGGCGCGACGTGCCCTGCATGGTCACCATCACGGCGCTGCACGAGGCCGAGGCCGGCGTCGAAGGCTTTGTGGGCTCGTTCGTCGACATGAGCCGGCACCACCAGGATCAGCAGGCCATCCGCCAGCTGGCCTTTTTTGATGTGCTCACCGGCCTGCCCAACCGGCGCCGCTTTCTGGACGAATTGCAGCAGGCGATGAACCGGGTGCGCGTCACGGGCCAACATGGCGCCCTGATCTTCATCGACCTGGACCACTTCAAGCTGCTCAATGATTCGCACGGGCACAGCATTGGCGACGCGCTGCTCAAGGTCATCTCCAAGCGCCTGGATCTGACGCTGGCCGGTGAGGGCCTGGTGGCACGGCTGGGCGGTGATGAGTTCGTGGCCCTGCTGGGCGACCTGCCCGCCGATGACCACGCCGCCCAGGTGCAGGCGCTGGCGGTGGCGCTGCGCCTGCGCGAGGCCATCCTGGCGCCCTGCCAGCTGCAGGCCCCTACCCGCGCCGGCGAGCTGGGCCAGTTGATCAGCCACAGCTGCAGCGGCAGCCTGGGCGTGGCCCTGTTTGACGCCCACGATCAAGAGGTGACCGAGGTGATGCGGCGCGCCGACATCGCCATGTACCAGTCCAAGCATGCAGGGCGCAACACCATCCGGCACTTTGACCCCGAGGTGAATCGGCAGCTGAGTGAGCGCGCGATGCTGTCAGCCGACCTGGCCCACGCGCTGGCCGGCCAGCAGCTGGCCTTGCACTACCAGGTGCAAGTTGACCACACCGGCGCGGCCCTGGGTGCCGAGTGCCTGTTGCGTTGGCAGCACCCGACGCGCGGCATGGTGTCGCCCGCCGTGTTTGTGCCACTGGCCGAAGAATCAGGCGCCATCATCGCGCTGGGTGACTGGGTGGTGGACACCGCCTGTGCCACCCTGGCCCGCTGGGCCGCATCACCCGCCACCGCCCACCTGGAGCTGGCGGTCAACGTCAGCCCCAGGCAGTTTGCCGAGCCCCGCTTTGCCGACAAGCTGCAACAGTGCCTGGCCAGCCACCGCGCCCCGCCGCAGCGCCTGGTGCTCGAGATCACCGAGGGCCTGCTGCTGGACAACGCCGACGAAGTGACCCGCCTGATGCACCGCCTGTGCGAGCTGGGCGTGAGCTTTGCCATCGATGACTTCGGCACCGGTTATTCGTCGCTGTCCTACCTGCAACGCCTGCCCTTGCGCCAGCTGAAGGTGGATCGCTCGTTCATCCACGATCTGACCAGCAACCGCAATGCCGAAGCCATTGTGCGCACCGTGATCGGCCTGGGCAGCAGCCTGGGCCTGACGGTGGTGGCCGAAGGCGTCGAGACGGCACAGCAGCAGGCCCTGCTGCTGGCCATGGGCTGCGGCCTGCTGCAGGGCTACCACCTGGGCCGGCCCGTGCCCTTGCCGCAATTTGAGGCCGCCCTGCCTCAAGCGGCACCCACCCTGCCAGCCTGAGCGCCTGTCAGCGGCTTTTTTCACTGGGCAGGCCGGCCGGGGCTGCCGCGTCACGCGCCCGTCACATTCATCGGTTGTAGTGCGCTGCTTGCGCTGGCAGTGCCAAGTTGGCTGTCTTGGCTGGGTGCACACCCCACCGGAGACCCTGACATGCCCGTCACACCTTTCCCTCGTCGACCAGCGGCGCCCTGGCCCGCTGCAGGTACCGTGCAGGCACTGATGGCCGGTGGCCAGCTCAGGCCGCACTTCCAGCCCATCGTCGATCTGGCCACCGGGCAGCTGACCGCCCATGAGGCGCTGATCCGCACGCCAGCCGGCTGCAGCCTGCGCAACCCCGATGAGCTGTTCGCCGCGGCCCGGCAGGAAGGCCTGACGCTGGAACTGGAGATCGAATGCGTGCGCCTGGCCCTGAGCGAATGGGCCCGTTGTGGCGGCCAGGGCAAGCTGTTTCTCAACCTCAGTGCGGCGGCGCTGGTGTCGTCGCTGGCGCAGCGTGACCTCGAATCGATCATGACGCTGACGCAGCGTGAATCGGTGGCACCGCACGGGGTGGTGGTGGAGCTGACCGAACACGAGCAGGTGCGCGACATCAATGCCCTGACCGCTGCCGTGGGCCGCCTGCGCCGGCACAAGGTGGCCCTGGCGCTGGACGATTTTGGCGACGGCAGATCCAGCCTGCGGCTGTGGTCACAGATCAAGCCCGAGTACGTCAAGATCGACAAGTATTTTGTGCAGGACCTGCCCATGCACCCCGAAAAGCTGCAGACGCTCAAGGCCTTGCAGCAGATTTCCCAGACGCTGGGTTCATCGTTGATCGCCGAGGGCATCGAGACCGCCCATGCCCTGCACCTGGTGCGTGATCTGGGCATCGCGCTGGGCCAGGGCTGGTTTCTGGGCCGGCCGGGGCCTGCGCCGTCGCTGGCGCTGCCCGCCGACGCCCTGCAGGTCATCCAGAGCAAGGATGTTGCGGTGTTTCCCGAGCGGCGCCGTGCCAACCAGGTGCGTGCATCGGCCTGGACCCTGCTGCGCGACGTCAAACCGGTGGCGCCGTCGGCCAGCAACCAGGATCTGTTCGACCGCTTCAGCGCCGAGCCCGGGCTGCGCGCCGTGGCCATCGTGGATGGAGGCGGCCGCCCGCTGGGCATCGTCAGCCGCCAGCGCTTTGTCGACCAGTTCGCCAAGCCGTATTTCAAGGAGCTGTACGGCCGCAAGCCCTGTCTGCTGTTTGCCAACCAGACCCCGCGCGAACTCGAGCTGGGCGCCAGCCTGGACGAGTTGACCGAGGTGCTGACGTCCGAGGACCAGCGTTACCTGTCAGACGGGATCATCATCACCCAGGCCGGCCTGTACCGCGGCATGGCCGCTGGCGAAGACCTGGTGCGCACCGTGACCGAGGCGCGCATCGAGGCCGCCCGTCATGCCAATCCGCTCAGCCTGCTGCCGGGCAACATCCCCATCACCCAGCACATGGCGCGGCTGCTGGAAGCGCGCCGCGAGTTTGTCGCCTGCTATGTGGACCTGAACCACTTCAAGCCCTTCAATGACCTGTTTGGTTATTGGCGCGGCGACTCGATGATCCTGCTGGCGGCACGCACCATGACCGAGCAGGCCGACCCCTTGCGCGACTTCGTCGGCCATGTGGGCGGCGACGACTTTGTGGTGCTGTTCCAGAGTGAGGACTGGGCCGATCGCTGCCAGCAGGCGGTGGATGCATTCAACCAGTCGGCGGCCCAGCTTTACGGGCCGGACGAACAGGCTGCTGGGGGGGTGCAGGCTGAAGATCGATACGGCGTCACGCGCTTTCACCCGCTGACCACCATGAGCATCGGGGCGGTGCGCGTCAAGGGCGGTCCTCGGCTGCTGCCCGAGGACATTGCCAATGCCTCGGCCCTGGCCAAGCGCCAGGCCAAGGCTGCCGGCCTGGGTGTCTGGCTCTCGCCCAGCACCCTGGGCTGACGACGCGCTGATCACTCGGCAAAGCTCATCTTGAAACGCTGCGCGCGGCTACTGCTGCCGGCATGGCCCACCGGGGCCGCGGCGCTGCGGCGGCTGGCAGGGCCCTGCGGGTGGCCATCGTCCAGCCGGAAGTAGGCCATCAGCGTCTGCAACTGACCGGCCTGGGCCAGCAGTTCTTCAGCGGTGCTGGACAACTCTTCGCTCGCACTGGCCGTTTGTTGCGCGGCCGAGTTCAGGTGATCCATGGCGCCGTTGATCTGGGCCACGCTCTGGCTTTGCTCGCCGCTGGTGGCCGCGATGTCCTGCACCAGTTCGCTGGTGCGGGCGATGCTGGGCAGCATCTGGGACAACGCCTGGCCCGCTGATTCGGCCGTGTCCACCGACGCGGTGGCCAGGGCGCCGATCTCCTGCGCCGCCACCTGGCTGCGTTCGGCCAGCTTGCGCACCTCGGCGGCCACCACGGCAAAGCCCTTGCCGTGTTCGCCGGCACGCGCGGCCTCGATGGCGGCGTTCAGGGCCAGCAGGTTGGTCTGGTAGGCGATGTCGTCGATGATCGAGATCTTGGTGGCGATGCTCTTCATCGCGTCCACGGTCTGGCTCACCGCCGAGCTGCCCTCCTGGGCCTGCGTGGCCGCCTGGTTGGCCATCTCATCGGTCACATGCGCGCTGTTGGCATTGCCCTGGATCGAGCCGCTCATCTCTTGCAAGGATGCCGTCGTCTCTTCAAGGTTGGCTGCCTGCTGTGAGGCCAGGCGCGACAGGCTTTGCGAGGTCTGGTTGACCTGCTCGCTGGCGTTGGACAACTCGTCGGCGGCCGTGCGCACCTCGCGGATCGTCTTGCTCACGGTCTCGATCAGCAGATTGAACTTGCTGCAGAGCTCGACGTGGAAGTCTTGCTTGCCGTCCAGGCTGATGCGGTGGGTGAAGTCGCCCTGGGTCGCGCCATCCACGGCGACGCCGATTTCGCGCGCCAGTTGCGTGGTGGCCAGGGCCGCGGCTTCGGTGGCATGCAAGCGTTCTTCATCCTCGCGTCGGCGCTGATGCAGGCTGGCCTGCATCACCGAAAACTGCTTGAGCAGCACGGCTGCTTCGTCGCGACCGGCGTCATCGATGGCAAAGGCCAGGTCGCCCGAAGCGACAGCGTTGGCCGCCTCGATGGCGTGGCGGGTGGGCCGCGTGACCGACGAGACCACCATGTAGGCGCAGGCCAGGGCCAGCGCGGCCAGGGCTGCCATGCCGGCCAGCAGCATGTTTCGGTCGTGTTCTCCACCAGTGACCCGGTCATCCAGCAAACGCTGCAGGGCCGAGGCCGCTTCTTCGGCCAGCTTGTATTGCGCCGCCAAGGCCACCGAGCCCGCAGCAAAAAAATCAGCGGCCTTGCTGGTGGGCGCGGCCGTGCCCAGCAACTGGGCCTGCGTCAGGTTGACGAAGCGGTCCGCGGCCTCATTGGCTTCTTTTTGCACCGGGGCCAGGCTCTTGCCCAGATCGGGCTGCAGCTCGGCGGCCTTGTTCATCTGGCCGACGGCCCGGCTGCGCAGGTAGCTCACCTGATCACTGAGGTATTGCAGGCCGGCTCGGTCGATCGGCTCGGCGGTGCCGCTGGCCAGCATGGCGGCGCCCTTGCCGCGCACCTGCGCCAGTGCCTCGGCCAGCCTGGGCAGGTGGTCGATCACGGCGGTCATCACGTAATAACTCTCGGCCACCGGATCGAGCGACAGGCTGGACGCGTCCGCCAGTTGATCCATGAGGTTCAGGTTGGACTGGATCAAGGCGGTGTGGGCGGCGAAGCTTTCCGGTGGTTTCAGGCCCTGGGTGTCCACCTTCTGGCTGAGCGGGCCCCAACCGGCCTTCAGGGCCACCAGGCTGGCCTGCGCCTTGGGATAGGCCAGCTCTTCGGTTTGCTTGATCAAGGCCTGCAACTGGGCGCCAATGTCTGCACGGCTGGCCTGTCGTTCGGGTTCACTGGCGGTTTGACCGTTGAGCACGATGCCCGACAGCCCCCGGTGGTTCTGCAGCTGCCGTTGCAGCGCCAGGGCCTTGCGCACCGGCTCGATGCCTTGCAGTTCGGCCCGGGCAACGGCGATCTCGCCGTTCTTGTAGTCGATCACCTTGTGAAGGGGTACGGCGCAGCTGATGGCCCCGATGACGCCCAGAACGGCGAACTTGTGGCGAAGCTGGAGAGTGCGGAGCATGTTTGTCACGGGGTCGACCCTTTGAAATGCGCAGGTGTGCGGTTTGGCCCTTTGGCGCACGGCCTGACGGCCGCACAAGCCGTGGGTGCCTGAACTCTCACGCTTATCGACGGTGACACCTGGGCATTGAGCGCAAACTTGGGTTTCTCCGCATGAATGCACAACAGCGAAAAGCCGACAACGCGCCACGCCCAAAGGGGGTGCATGAGCACACCGACTTGTTGCGTCGGGCACCAATGTGGACGCGCCGCATGCACCACTGCCGCGCAGCCTGGCCCGTTGGTTTGGCCACCGATGGCCACAGGCGGGGGCCGCCCGCCCACTGGGGACGGCGCACAGCGCACCACCCTGCCAAAGGCCAACGGCGGTTATTTCGCCATGCATGATTATTTAACTTATCATGTGTTGCATTTTGGGCTGACAAGCCCGCATGGCATTTTCAGCAATCGTCACTTTTACTTTTAAATCAACGACTTAGCGCGTACTTCACAGGCAATATGGCAGCTTTGAGCAGCAACTGGGTGTCCAAAGGCGTATCGGGGCCTCAGCTGGCCTTTGTGCGCAGTTGGGCTGAAGGCCTGGATGTGGCCGCCGCCTGGCAGCGTTATCTGGCCCCTCACGAAGCCCCCGATATGCGCCGCGCACGGGCCGAGCTGCAGCGACTGCTGGACGATTTGCGCACCCTGGCGCGCTCGCAGAGCCGCCCGCAGGTGGCCGCCCTGCTTCGACGCGACCCGGCTGCCATCGTCGATGCGCCCGGCCATCGACCGTCACTGGAGGCCTTCCGCGAGCAGCAGCCCGCCGACTTCTACAGCGAAGACGAGCTGGTTGAACTCTATGAGGCTGAATTCGGCCGTGTGGATGCGCGCAGCACTGCGCGACGCCGGCAGCGCCTGCGCGAGCGCCTGCTGCAGGCCCTGCAGTGGTTTGACACCCTGGTGGCACCGGTCCCCAAGCTCTCTGACCATGCACAGGCGTGGTTGGACGAGCGTTGGTGCGCCCGGCTGGCGCAGGCGGGCATCAGCACCCTGGCTGACTTGCAGGCGCGTGTACAGGCGCAGGGGCAGCATTGGCACCGGGGGGTGCCCCGCCTGGGCAAGCAAGGCGCTGCACGCCTGGCGCAGTGGTGGGACGGGCACGCCGCCAGCCTGGGACCCTGGCCCTTGCCCGAGCCCCTGCCGCAGCCCCGCTCCTCGGCGCCCTGCTTTGGTCTGGTGCCCCTGGAGCGGCTGCAAACCCGGCCAGACCTGGATGGCCGCCACGGCAGCAACCGGGCGCCCATCCATCTGGCAGGTGTGGGGCTCGAAGACGATTTGCAGGCCGTGCGGGCCTGGCTGGCCGAGCATGCTGCGCAGCCACACACCTGGCGCAGCTACCGACGTGAGGCCGAGCGCTGGCTCTTGTGGGCCTGGCTGGAGCGTGGTTGCGCCCTGTCGTCGCTGACGCCCGACGACTGCGCTGCTTACCTGGCCTTCGTTCGCAACCCGGGTAAAAGCTGGACAGCTCCACGCCAAGTGCAACGCTGGCAGGCCGATTGGCGTCCGTTTGAGGCGGGCCTGTCTGATCGCTCGGTGGCGGTGGCGCAGGCCATCTTGCAGGCTTTGGGCAACTGGCTGCAGGGCCAACGTTATTGGTTGTGCAACCCGTGGTCGGGCTTGAACAAGCCGCCTGCCGCTTCGACCACGCACGCGAGTGCCGAACGCGCCATCAGTGGCGGCCAGTGGCGCTTGCTGCTGCGCTGGGTGCAAGAGCGTCCGCCCTCGCCTGCCCGTCGTCGGCAGCTGTGTGCCCTGGCCTTGGCCTATGGCTGCGGCCTGCGTGTCTCCGAGATGGCGCGGGCCCGGGCTGATTGGTTGGTGGCATTGCCGGGCGAGCACCCCGGCCCTGACACCACGGCTTGGATACTGCGGGTTACGGCGTCCGATGGGCGCTCGCGTGATGTGCCGCTGACCGCCGAATGGCTCCTGGCCATCCAGGCCGAGCTGTGCGCGCGGCCAGACCCTGAGCAGGCTGCAACGCGCCCTTTGCTCGCGTCCTGGCGCGGAGGACAGGCCTTGAGCGCGCATCGCATCTACAGCCTGTTGCGCGCACTGTTTGCTGCCGCAGCCCATGACCTGGCGGGTGTTTCGCCTGGCCTGGCTGACAAGCTTCAACGCGCCAGCACCCATTGGTTGCGACGCAGCTGGGGCTTGCACAGCCTGGCCGATGGTGTGCCGCAGGCCCTTGTGCAGGCGCGGCTGGGGCACGCCAGCGCAGCCATCACAGCCGAATACGGCGCCTGCATTCAGCAGGTTTCAGCCTGAACGGCCTGGCAAGCTCAAGCGGGGCATTCGCCAACAAAAAAGGGGGTTGAACCGTTCAACCCCCCTTCTGGTCTCGATGGGCCCGGCTGGGGCCTGTCGACAGTGCTGCGGTTTATCGCAACTTCTGGCGTGAACGGGCGACAAAGCCCTGCAGCAGCGCCGTCAATTCAGGCACCTGGTCAGCACCCACCGCACCCGGCTTGAACGTGATGGTCAGGCCACCAGCCTTGGCCAACACCGTGGCCACCGATTCGCCCTCCACCACCACCTCTGACGACGCAGGGGGGTTGAACCGTTCAACCCCCTGCCCGTCCACGCCGATCAGTCGCTCAAAAACCTGCTTGGCCGGCAAACGCCGTCCCTCCGTTTTCAAGGCCTGTGCCCGCGACAAGACCCCCTGTTCATCCGCCGCCAGCGCGTCATTCAGCGGCTTGGCCCACCTGAACTGCAGCTCAAGCGGTGAGGCAAACGCTGCCACCACCGCGTCCGGCAAATCGGCCAGCGACAAGGCCTTGCCCACCGCGCCCAGGTCCACCCCGGTCGCCTCAGCCAATTTGCGGTTGGAGGGAAACAGGCCTTCACTCAGCGCGCGCCGGTACATCTGGCCCTGCTCCCAGGCCGACAAATCCTTGCGGCTGCGGTTCTCCCGATCCATCTCGACAAACAAGGCCTTGTCGTCCAGGTTGTCGACCACCGCCACCACCGGCAAACCCAACTGCCGACAGGCCTCGTGCCGCCGATGGCCAAACACCAGTTCATACAGCGGCTCACCATCTGCGCTGGCCAGGGCCCGAACCTTGATGGGCTGCACATTGCCACCAGCATCCCGGATCTCGGCCTTGAGCTGTTCAAACTCGTCCCCGACAAAATTCTGGGCATGTCGGTTGGCAAACCGGCTGCGCACAATGCGTGCGCAATCAATGGCCCGTGTCGCCTTCGCGCCCTGCCACTGCTGCAGCTCACCCAGCACTTCATCCAGACGGCCCTGCACCTCATCGGCCTTGGCGGCACGCTGGCGCAAGGCCTCGTTCTCCTGCACCAATTCCGAGCGCTGGTCCACGGCAAACGCCATCATCGCGCCCGGTGCCGTCTTGGGTCGCTTGCCATCGGCCACCAGGGGCAGGGTAACCGGTGGTGGCACCGCTGCACCTGGCAAAGAGCCAAAGTCGATTCGTGAGGCCTTGTCTTTCAGTCCCATGTCACGCTCCCAGTTGCTCAAGCTGATTCGCCCACACCGCCACCACCTGCTGCTCGACCAGTTCGCACATGCGATCGTAGGCATCACGGGCACGCGCAAACGTCTTCGCGTTCATCGAGCCTCGGGGCAGGTCATACACGGTGCCAAACTCGGCGCTGGCCGTGGCCGTGACCGCTGTTTTCGGGATCTCGATGGGCAACACCTTTTCGCCATAACCCTCCAACACCCACTGCCGCACCACCGAACTGGCCGCGTCACTGGCCTCTACCCGTGACAGCAGCACGTCGATGAATTCAAAGCTCTTGTCCTGCCCCCGACTGCGGATCAGCTGGTTGCACAAATCGCTGAACAGATCCCAGAACTGCGCCGACGAGGCAAAGTCCAAGGCCGAAGGCGGCAACGGCAGGATGACGCCGTCTGCAGCCATCAGGGCGTTGATGGTCACGTACGACAGGGCAGGGGGGTGTCGATCACGATCACCTCGTAA
>Ga0228698_1000352_pt1 | contig 38863 bp, 44 predicted proteins | sample McNCre117_Aug_MG_FD_178015 | JGI IMG/M metagenome (GOLD analysis project Ga0228698, IMG submission 178015) | Freshwater microbial communities from McNutts Creek, Athens, Georgia, United States - 1-17_Aug_MG | ecosystem: Environmental > Aquatic > Freshwater > Creek | place: USA: Georgia... | reverse complement strand
AGCAGTTTTACTACGTGCCGATCTTGCTGGCGCTGATGAAGGCTAAATTGAGTGGGCTTTGATGCTCACCTCACCACCACATCCATCAGCCATCCATCATGTCCACTGCTACGCTAGCCGAACTGGCCGCCCCCATCTTCAGCAACATCTACCGAGTCCGCGTGCGTCAAGGTGACTTGACCCCTTTGGAAGAGATCAGTCGTCATGGGTCGCCCTCGACAGGTCTCAAGGAGTGGGACAGGCACCTCAACGAAGCACCCATGTTTGTCTACTGGACGATTGCGCGCATGGTCGAGTACCTCGAGCATGACGTCCCGTTCAGTCTGGTGGAGAGCGGTGACGCCAAGCGCATCGTGAGCATCATCGATACGTACTTGGACGCTATCCTCATCTCTACGGTGATGAGCCTCAATATCAAGCTGCCTCCTATGGAGGATGTGGCACTGCTCGACGCCTTGGCAGACATCCTCTATCCTCATGCGCTCGATGAGACTGCGGTGGAGATTTGGCAGACCAAGCGCCCGCATGGGCTGCTCAATCCCCTCAGCCCCAACGGCCTCAGACAGAAGCAGCGTGAGCGCTCATTTGGTCAAACCAAAGCGGTGGAGCGCAAAGACTATCGCACAGAGCTGGCCAAGCTCTATGCGCGGCGAGGTGAGTGATGGACTTCAGCACCAGTCCGCTCTACGCGGAGATCCAAGATGCCATCACCAACTGTGATGGTGCGTCTCAGGTCGCATACCGCGCCATTATTCACTTGGATGACCAAGGTCATACGGTCACACCTCAAGCAGTGGGCAACTTCACCACCACTGCTGACTTTGTCAACAACTTTGCTGATGAGCAAGGCATCGAGCTGGTGGTAACGCTGGGCGAGTACGCCAAGCTCATCTACCCCAACCGCACACGGTTGCAGATCACACTGACCAAGTCAACGCTCTTTGAGAATTCAAGTGGTTCCAACAAGAACGAGCCTGAACAATCGGAGCGGTATACGGCCATCCTCAAAGAGGACCGGTCGGCTCCGACACAGATGCAGGGCTTCGAAGTGCGATCCAAGGAAGACCTGGACTTAGGGGGCGTCATCACGTTACAGTTTCAGATATTCTCTAAGGCCGTGGAACGCCTGAGAGTGATGCAGTGCGGCACCATTCACCGGCGCAACTCGGTAGAAGCCATCATGCGCGCTGAAATCACGCGCGCCTTTCAGCGCGTGGAGGTGGATGCCTCTAAACGCCTCTTGGGTGTGACAGTCTTTCCAGCAGCCAACAACAAGGTCTATGAGCAAGTGATCGTCGATCAGGCCACCATGGTGGTGGACCTGCCGGGATTCTTGCACCGCAACTACGGCGTTTACAACGCCGGGCTGGGCACGTACATCCGCGGTCGCCAGTGGCATGTCTATCCGCTGTACGACACCAGCATCACACACCAGCAAGCCAAGTCGCTCACAATCTACATTGTACCCAAGCGGCTCTTTCCGGAGATGGAGCGCACCTACCGGGTCAAAGACGATAGCATCTCCATCATCAGCAGCAGTGACACGGACTTTCGTGGTGATAACGACATCAACTATGTCGACACCGGTAACGGCATGCGTTTCACGGATGCCGATGCGCTGTTCAACAACTTTGTGGATGTCAAAGACAACCGAGCTGTCACCAGGCGTAAAGCCACGGTCAACGAGTTGGCTGCGGCCAAGCAAAGCACGGGTGTCAACTACGCGCCGGTGAACAACCGGCCCATCACCGCCAACCATCAAGTCCAGTACAGTGAGCTGGCGGCTAAGAAGGGCGGCTATCTGCAGCTCTTCTGGCAGAACTCAGATCCTCAACTCCTGATCCCGGGACAGGCCGTGCGGATCATGTACTTTGACAAAGACCGTGTACAGCAAGCGCACGGCATCCTCCACAAAGTAGTCTCTATGGCAGCTAAGGTGGGCGGCTACCAAACGCCCAAGCATGTTCATGCAACCAAGCTCACCATCTTTACCACCCTGCGGCGTGGTGATCAAAGCTAAAGCAGCATAGCATCCCACACCCTCCTAGACCTGATATAGGCACTAGGAGGGTGTGGGGTGTTATGACGTCATTTCGACCAGGCGTTTTCTCTCAGAGCCCACGCATGGCGGCCCAGGAAAGAGGACTTGGGCGTGTGGGTAAGGATAAAGTCGACCAAGGTACGGGTCGTCTCTTGGAGCTCGCAGCCGCCTAACTCAGGCGGGTTGGTGTTGACGACCATGCAGTCACCTTGGGAGTCTCGGCCCCAACCTGTGCCCTGAGTGCAGTAGCGACGGTAGAGCGCTTGGGCATCACCGCTGTCGAGGAAGTCTTGGTCCATCGTGTCCATGACACGTCCTTTTAGACGCTCCTTGGTGACAGCCAGGTCTGCTTCCAGACAGAACGTCACATCGGGCTCCAGCAAGAAGCGCGCGTCGCTGGCCAGGATGCTGAGCAGACCAGAACCCAAACCGCGCAGGTGGCCTTGCAGCACGTGCGTGGACACGTGGAAACGTTCACAGATCACGATGGCCTGTGTCTGCAGTGCTTTGACAACCAGGTCAATTGCGCGCAGTCGGTCTGCTGCAAAGAGCAGCGCCTCGTAGGTCGCATCAGGGGCTTGGTCTGCAGGGCGATTGACCAGCAGGCTGCGAATGGGCTCATCGGAGCATCTCAGATGCACGACAGGACGAGTGTCGCCCAATTGAGCGCGCAGCTCGCTCACCAGGGCTTTGGCCATGGTGGTTTTGCCAGTGCCTTCAGCGCCTTCAAGCACAATGAAGAGTCCCTTTTCAAAAGTCGACATGGAGTACCGCCTATTCAGTGGTCACCACGCGCAGGTGGTTGCGACGCGGTTCAGTGGGAGGAAAGTCAGTGGTGTTGGCAATGACCTTGGGGAAAAAACCTGGCTTAGAGTGGAGCACCTCGTGCTCGATTTCACCGAGCTTGCGCATGAGAATGGTGACCATCGTCTCATCCGGTGTCAGACAGTCACGGCTGCAGATCAGGGACGACAGGCTGCATACATACGTGACAGTTGCCCTGAGGACAGCGGCATCCACCTTGGCGTAGCCTTGGCCTTGGAGTCGCTTGAGAACACCCCATTCATGGATCACGCCGTTGATGGTGATGCACGACGCCGTCTCTCTGGCTGCATTGGCCAAGATGCGCACCACGTCTCGCTGATAACCATCGATGGCATATGAAACACGCTCGTACTCTTCGTCGCTCACGTGCTCCACCTTATCGATGCGACTGTAGGTGTGCTTGAGATAGTTGAGCGCCTGCATGGGGGTGGCCAGCTGCAAGTGCATGGCGTATTCTTCCAAGAAGATGTCCATCTTCAAAAAGTGGGTGACCCAAGCAGGCACCTTGAACTTGTAGTAGACGGCGGAGACCAGCAGTGCCATGAGTTGTTTGACGCGAGCGGTCTTGTTGGCGTCGTCTTGTGTCACGGCGTCGATGGTGCCGAGTTCGATGCACAGATGCAAGATTTGCTCCGGCGTGTAGAGCCGGATGTGCTTGGCGACTGTGGAGCTCAAATGAGAGTTGATCCACTCACTCTGAGTCTTTTCCAGCCGTCTGGCAATCTTGATGTAGTTGGGCTGTTGAATGATCTCGTCTTGGCTCACCAAGATCCACGGCTTGTACTGACAAGCCTCTTCGGCAGACTGAGCCACCTGCATGGTGGGCCTCTTGCTCAATCCGAGTTTACGCATCCATGCAAACATGGCTGTTCTCCTAGTTCTTAAAAGTCAACAATGATGTTATTTACTATAGCACATCATAGCCAAGTCTAATGATTCCAAAAAAGACTAGACGGATATTATCCCTCTGGATTCTAAACCCCATTCATCAGGAGTGACACCATGACTTACTCTAATCAACGTGGCCCTGTGCATCTGCGCAGTCAGGCTTACGCCGTAGCCATTGGCCATCAAGCTGCCAAGATGATGGAGATGTGCCAGGCAGAAATCAAGGCGGTCAATACGTCGTCGCCCCGTCACGTGTCGTCATACATGCGCGCCACGCACACGCATCTGAAGGATCTGCAAAAGATCCAACAGCAGATGGTGCTGGATGTGGTGGGTGTGGCTGACTACACTCTCTCACCAGGCGCTCAAGACAACCTGGCTGCTGTCGGTGTCGGGCTGGAGACACTGCGTTTCGAGGTCACGCGTGCTATGCTGCTCAAAACGCATAGCTCAGGGGTGAAAGCACGTGTTAGCTATTCCACCAAAGAGACAATCCGCATGCTTGGGCTGTTGGTCGATACCGGCTCTGCCACAACCATCCCTCGCAGTGTGGCCTACCGCGTGCCCTCCAAAAGAGGGCACTATGGCAAACTGATGGTCAAGATCATTACTGCCGCCTACAAGACAATCTATGCGGCAGCAGTGAACGCAACTGCGGATTACACAAAGGACGCCAAGTACATGCACACGACGTTCATGCCCCATGACACGCCTGCATTGGACCACCATGTGTCAGACGAGCAAATCAAAGGGGCGTGCCTGAATGCAGCGACAGCGGTGAAAGAGCAAGCTGTGGAGGAGTTCATCCAGTCCGCACTGATCGACCATGACGGCCGTCTGGAAGATCGCATGGAAAAGTTGGCGGCTATCTTTGAGTGCTACCGCACCATCTGCCGTATTCGTTAATCCCAATTGAATCTCAGGAGAATGTCAATGGCCAATGTTCACCAAGCCATGGGGCGGCTGGCAAGTTCAATGGAGCTGCTGGCGCTGCGCATGTACAACACGCGCGAGTTTTACGCGAAACTGATCCATCGGGAACGCCAGTTTGCGCGCCTGTTCAGCAACCAGCGCATGAAGATGCTGGAACAAGTGCTCGAGCTGGAAATTGATCACTACAAGGAATGCATCGACACATGGATGACGTTCTTCAACCCTACTGCCGACCATGAACACCTGGGTGTGACGGACGGTATGTGGGACAACCTGATGGTCATGACACAGCAGCTTGACCATCTGGGCATGGTCAATTCGCTGCGTGGCCCTGCCACAGACCACTACGGCATCTATGCGCTGGGTCGCGATCACGACGGCTGCAATGCAGCAAGTGCGTTTCGCATGCTGAGCGTCAATGCAGGCATGAATTTCTCGATGTACCGCGCATCTGCTGTGGTGCGCAACAACTTGGCGCTGGGACTCTACAGCAAACTGGCGTTTGACGCCATGGGCCAAGCGTTTTACCGCGTGTTTGGACAACACCTGCAAGTCCAAGTGGTCAAGAAAAAAGGCAACTTTCGTGACGTCTACGGCTACACGCTGCCTGAAGGAATTGGCAATCAGCACCGGATCGCCACCCGCACACTGCTGATTGCCATGTCGGAAGAGCTCTTCAAGTGCTACGAAAAGTTTAGCAAGAGCTATTGCCAAGACGTGCTGGACCCCAAGAAACTGCGGTGCTCTGACATGCGCTCGACCAACAGCAGTTTGTGCTTGCTGTCGCACACTATCCGCCACATCCACGACTGATCAGGAGAAAGCCCATGGAACAACTCGCCATTATGGCGGCTGGCCCCGATGCCCAAAAAACCATGCATCTCCTCAAGGAGAACCTCCTGGACTGGGCATACGCTTACTACGCCCAGGACGACCCCAAGGTGACGGACGATGTCTATGACACGTCCTTGCGGGCACTGGCTGAGCTGGAGCAGGCGTATCCCCAGTACGTCGAAGCCGACTCCCCCGTTGGCAAGGTGATGGGGGGCTTGAGCCCCTCACTGCCTGCGGTACCCATTCAAGTGCCTATGCTCAGCTTGGTCACACAGACTACTCCGCCAGCCCAGAACCCCTGGCTCATCAGTTGGCTGGAGATGATCTACAAGACGGCCAATGGGCGTGACCCCATGCTCCGAGTGGAGACCAAGTACGACGGCTTGGCTCTCAACTTGGTCATCTCCAACGGCCAGATTGTGGGCATGAATACCCGTGGTGAACACGGCACGGGTGAGAGTGTGATGCACGCGCTGCCCATCATGCGTTTTCGTCAGGATAGTGCAGACTCGTTTGACTCGGAGCAGTTTCAAAGCTTTCTCCAGAGTCAAGTGCGGTCCAGCACACCTTACGAGCTTCGCGGTGAAGTCATTGTGACATCGCCTGTGTTTGGTTATATCAACGAGGTGCTCAAAGGCGAAGGACGCAAACCCTACGCTACGCCCAGGCATGCCGCCAGCGGTCTGGTGCGCTCGCTCAAGCTGCCCGAGTGTCTCAAAGGCCTGACACCGCTGCTCTTCATGATCTATGGCTGGGGGATCGAGCCTGAAGGGGAGCCCAAGGACATTGCAGATGTCTTTGCCATTCCGATAGAGGAACAGTTTACCCCTGAATTGGCCGGCAGGCTCAAATATGACTGGGGAACAGCGCAGGGCGCCAAGCACTGGATCGCATATATTACAGGCATCTTTGAGGACATTCATTTCAACTTGCCGATGCCTAACGATGGCCTGGTTTTCAAGGTCGGCAACAAAGCCATCCAAATGGAACTGGGATCCACTGAGCTCGGCCCTCGCTGGGCCTATGCTCAGAAGTTTGAGCCGGAAGTCTCTTACACCAAGGTGACCAAGATCACCCTGCAGGTGGGGCGCACGGGCAAGATCACACCGGTCGCTATTCTACAGCCAGTGCTCATTGGCGGCGTGATGGTGAGCCGCTGCACTCTGCACAATGAAGACCGCTGTAAGAAACTGGGCATCTATGAAGGCGCCACCGTTTGTGTGCGCCGAGATGGTGACGTGATCCCTGGCATCGCTCACGTGCTCGATCCGCATGAGGATGGCTTTGACATGGAGGCTGTTCTGAACGGCAAATGCCCTGCCTGTGGCGGTGTGACTTACCGAGCCCCTGGTGAAGCCGACTACCGCTGCCAAGGCGGGTGCCAGTGCCCTGCTCAACAAGAAGCACTGCTGGAGCATTATTGCTCTAAGCAGGCCATGGACATCCGTGGTTTTGGTCCTGAAACAATCAAGAGCTTGTTAGAAATTGGCATGGTCAAAAGCTATGCTGATCTCTACGAGCTGAGCGAAGAAGGGCTGATGTTGGGACTGGGCTGCACCGCAGCGACCGCCAAGAAGTTGGCGGAAGCCGTCCAGGCCTCGCGACACACCACACTGGCACGTTTCATCTACGCGCTGGGCATTCCTGAAGTCGGCATGGCCACCGCCAAAGACTTGGCTCAACAGTTCAAACGGTTCCACATCCTGTTCGGTGTGGACTTGGATGACCTCACTCAGACCCCTGGCGTAGGCACTAAGACCGCGGTCAACTTCAAGCTGCACGTGGACAATCCACAAAACCGCCAACAGCTGTTCAAAGTGGCTGAGCTGCTCCACTTTGAAGTCATTCCTGAGGGCAGCCTGCCGCTGCAAGGCTGGACGGCAGTCATCACGGGCACGCTGCGAGGCTACACTCGTGAGCAAGCCAGAGCCGAGATTGAACGCCGTGGCGGACGTGTGGTCGGCAGCGTGGGTGCTTCTGTGCCTGAGCGCAGTGTGCTCATCTTTGGTGCAGGCTACACCCAGAGCAAGTTCCAAGCGGCGCACAATGCCAACTGGAACATGACCAATGCATTCCAGCAGTTTCTGGACAATCCCACCCTGCGTTAAAACAGGATTGGAGATGGATTGGCACAGATATTACTTCTGTGCCAATCCTTGGTTTTCAATCGACCCTTTACCTCTTACAGGAGAATTTCCATGACCAATGTCGACCGCCCCTACGTCTATGTCGAGCGTACCATCAAACCGGTGCACTACGACATCCCTAAGATCGGCAGCTGTGTTGGCCTGCCCAAGCGCCTCACCAAGAGCGAGCGCAAGGCGTACAACTTCCGCCTGCGCGACAGCGCAATGGCCGGCAACGACATCTATGTCGACTCAGCTGCTGAGCTCTTCGAGCTCCTCAAGAGCCGCAAGGTGATCGCCGAGCGCAACAAGCGCATCTACACAGCTATCATCGACTTCTCCCAGAACGCCGTCGCTGAAACGTGGTTGTGCAACTACGATGAAGAGCTGTTCGGCCACATGCAGCTGCAAGGCTGCATGGGCGCTCAAGGCACCATGGTCATGCCGCCCATGGCAGGAACGACCGTGGACGGAGAAGCGTTCAATGAACTTGGCCAGAGCTACACGACCATCAGCCACCTCGGCTGGCTGTTCAAACTGTTCGAGGACGGGACAGAGAATACCGACTACGTGGACACCACCTACATGCGAATCAAGCTGAGCTTCTCGCAGTTCGGCAGCTCCTGGGTGGGCGCTGCCAACTACGGCAAGGAGATGTTCGGCATGATGCTGCCGGCCGAAGTGGAAAAGGCCATGGTCGACAACGTGCGCTTGCTGGGCTGACCACCACATGCGAGGAGAGATGCCCTCAGTCTCTCCTCTTCCTTTCTTTCTCTTTAGGAGTGTTCCCATGTTTCGTTTGAGTGTGGTGCTGAGCCCTTACGCCAAGTCGACGCAGCCGTTCGAGCGCGTGTTCGACTTGACCTGCGCCATCAGTGACAGGATGGAAGAGCGGGTGCGTGAAAATGGCTACTTCCGGATGATGATCAGCATCGAGGAAAACGTCACTATCCAGCGCAGTCAGCTGGCTCGTGCGTTTGGCATCAGCGAGCAAGAGCTCTACAAGCACGAACAAACGGTGGGCATTGCCGCCTACTACGGCCTGGCGGGCAAGACCTTTGATCTGCCCATTCCGAATTACCTGATGACTGACATGACGCTGGTCTTGGGTCTGAGGGACCGGCTGCTGTACTGATGCAGCATAAAGCCCCAGGAAGTGTTTCCTGGGGCGCCTTTCTTTTTTGTGATTGCAGTCACTTATACCGATACATTATCCCTATGGAATTCAATCCCTAATTCAATAGGAGTGTTTTATGAAGATGCGTCAAAGAAAGATCGCTACCCAAGCTGCCGCCAGCTACGAGCGCAACAACCTCGTGGGTGGACGTTGGGGTGATTACGATTCTGGCATTGGCCCTGCCGTGCGCGTGAGTATTTCGGACGACACCGAAGAAACAAATGTGCTTTTGAGAGCTGACTTGGCGGGTGATACGCTCAATAGCCTGCCGGCCAACATGGAGATCACCTCGCACTTCGATGGCGATGCCCTCGAGCTGGTGTGCGATGGGATCAAAATGGGCATTATGACCGAAGACGAGGCCGTGCGGATCATCACCAATAATCCGCCGAAACGAGTCGGTGTGATTAAAAGGGCCGGTGCTCGATTGGACGACGGGCGCGACACTTTTGTGCCCATAGACGTCCCGACTTATAGGGACGAGATGAGTATCCCGTCCAAGGAGCTGATGAGTGGGTCGGAGCTGGTACAGCGTGCTGTTGGCACTGGCGTCAAGCCTAAAATTCATACTGGCCAGCCCGCACTCATTCTGGGCAGTGCTGGTTTGCTGGCGCACGCTGCAGCGGGCGTACTGAAAGACCCCCACAAGTGGGTCGAGATCGATTCCACCAATCCGTCGTCAGCTACGGGTGTGCAAGTATTGCCGTCAGACAGTGAAGACAATGTCTCAGAGATCAGACCGCTGCAGCCCGATCTGGACATGCGCGATCGCTTATCAAACTACCTCAAAGGGGTGGCTGAAAACCGAGCGATTGCGCGCCTGGCATCGATGATGGAACCTACTGATGACGACGTCGGTAGCCAAAACGATGTCGACTCGTAACATCCAGACCATCCAGTTCAGCACAGTGGACAACGAGTCACGCACGCTGATTTTGCGTGCGCTGGGCTATCACCATGACGCGGTCCAGACGGCTTGTCACCAGTCCGGCTATAGTCGGCTGGACATCAGCTGGGTGATTAAGGGTGAACACGTTATTCTGACAGGCGCTCGAGACGACCTCAAAGCGTTTGCTGCTGAACTGGAAGATGAATGCCTAGGTATGCCTTATGGGCACGCTCAATACCAATCCTGGCTCAAGAAAGCCAGAGCGCTTCAGGAGGACGCATGATCACTCACATCACCATCAACCCCAACGCCAAAGGCATTGAGACTGAACGTGTGAGGCACTGGAAACCGTTCAACCACAGCGTGCGGATCTTCTCGTCCATCGTGACGGCTGTGCAGATCGCGCCCGTGAGCCGTGCCCGCATGGCTGATGCGGGCGAGTCGTATCAATGCTGCACGATCTCCATTCTGCCTGAAGGCGGCATGATCTCCTTGAGCGGGCGTCTGGAAGGCACACCACTCAAAGAAGCCTTGAAGTTCAACATCGGTGATGTGGGTCCTCACACCACCCACTGCTGGCTCAAGACAACCAAGCCCATGCGCACCACCAAAGTCAACAACCAACTGGTGCAGTTCTTGATCACCAGTGACTACCATCAACGCGACCGCCTCATGTCGATGGTCGTGGGGCCTTTGGCTACACAGTACATGCTGGACAACTTCCCCACGATCCACGACATGCCTGGTGCCAAGTCCATTTTGGACACGCCTGAAATCCCGTTGTAGGATTTCACTTCCGTCGTAACTGGTATGGCTACAATCGGCCATACTGGTTGCATTTCTTCTGCCACACACCACTGATCTGCCATGGACAACGACGTCTTTTCCATCACACGGGGCCGTCATCAAGGCTTTCGTGAACGCATCATCGAAGTGACCGGGGACGCTGCTATTCCCGAAAACTTCTTTTGTGCCAAGGTGCACGACACGGTCACGGGTCGCGTTGCTGCCATGAGTGTGGACGCCTGCAAGCTGCGCGTCTATACGTTTCACGGCATCACGCCGCATTCGTGCATGGTCGTCCACACGCTGGACCACGCCTATGTGCGTCGTATGGGGCCGGTGATGTTCACCGACATCAAAAAGCGCTGGAACGCCTGGGAGTGCACCATCTCACATCCAGAGGTGTTGCAGCCTTTGAAGTTCTTCCTTGACGAAATGTCCCATTCCAGGTGGCGCTTGCTCAGTGAAGCTTACGCTACCGCCTTTCACCAGATCTGATTTCTTCCACCCCCCCCCACTCACAGGAGTAATGACCATGAACGCCAACGACATCGCCGCCAACACCAACCAAGTTGGCAAGGAAGCACTGCAACAGGTTACGCTCAAACCCATGTTGCTGCAAGATCAAGACGCCACTCTTACGGCTGAAACCTACGTGATTGATGCGCAACAGGCTACGCCCAAAGAGTTTATCCGACATGTCCGGACCTGCTCTGAACTCTTTGAAATCACCTGGTGCCAGCATGTGGTCAAGATGCTGGAAGACGGCACCAGTCCTGCTGACGCACTGGCCTATCGGCTGCAACAGCAAAAACATCGAAGCATGCTGGGCGTCACGTGGCTCAACCACCTCACCAGTGGCGTCAAGGTGCTGGTCTGGGTTGATCTGCGTGAAAGCGAGCGTGAGGTGGGTGGCTCCACCCACCTGGTCATCGATGACTGGGGCATGGCCTACGACCTTGCCAATGCCCAAGAGCGCAGTGCTGCCAGGCAACCCTGGGACAACGATCTGGCAAATGGCCTGGCCGCCATCATGCTTCAGATCTTTAACATCACTCAGCACCGGGTCTTGGTCTACAATGAAAACAACGATCACAGCTACCTGGCGCCCAATGACGAAGTCATGGTGCGTGCGCTGTCAAAGGTCGGCGCCACCCTGTCCACGCCCACTAGCTTCATCGCCTGGATCGATCAGGCAGAATGCATGGAACAACTGAGCCTGCGCCCGATGGAGGAACTCACGCCCATCCAGGGCACGCAAGGTGTGATGATGAAAAACCCGCTGCAGGCTGCGCAAGAAGAGCTGGCCATGAGCCCGCTCGAGCAAGACGCCCTCAAGGCCCAAGAAGAAAAGAAGGTGTGCGTTTCGGGTTTGGAGGCGCCGATGGCTTTTGCCATCGACGAGCCTCAAGACCTCGCCTTTGGGGTGTTTGACCAAGTGATCCAACATGGCTTCAATTGCGAGCCGGCCAGCCTTGAGTCGTACACGGCAATGTACGATCAGCTGGCCAAAGGCATGGATGTCTGCGTCCACTACTTGGAGAGCGGCCCGTCCCAACTGAGTGACAAGGAGAACTACATCCAAGCGTTCAAGGGGCGTGAGCTCTTGACGCCGGTCACAGGCCGGCAGTACCGTCCGTACATGACGGTGGTCAAGTACCGTGACCACATCAACAACATCACGGTGATGGTCTGGATGAAGTTTAAGGTCAACATCCTGGGGCATGCCGTCGTCACCGAGTTCAGCATCAGCGCACAGTCGCAGCGGCCTGACATGGTCCAACGGGTCAAAGACCAGTACCCCTTGCTGGGTCAGCATTTGGCCTATGCAGCGGCCGTGAGCATGCGGCGCCTGATGAGCGCCAAGCGGGTCAAAGCCATAACGCTGGTCTTTATCGACGCAGTATCGTTCCGGGAGCAAGGTCCTCAACCAGGTGCAGTGGTCCTGGCAGCCCTGTGCAACCTGCCTGGACGAAAGCAGGTCAATAGGCGTGGTCAAGACGTGGTGTGCACGGACGCCCATCTGGCGATATACATCGACACCTGGACTCGTCGTGTCGACACGGACAACACTGCTCAAGCCCAAGAGCAGGTCGCAGTCAGCCAGGTCAACGAGCCGAATCAAGGCCCTCAGCTGGAAGGGTGCAACTGTTTCTGGTACTATACCGACAACACTGGCGCTGGGCCGCTCGGCATGCTCCCGATGATCACCAATCAGCTTGAATCTCGGGTTGTCTATGGTGACAGTAACCACCCTGCTGATAGCGACCCTGCTGCTGCGTTCCTGAAACTGTTCGGTACAGGCGGCATGCTGGGCGAGAAGGAAGAACAAGCGTCGATGCGACCGATAGTCGCTGTGATGCGAGTTCATGATCAGACCAACGACATGGACGTCGCCGTCTGGATCAATCTGGTCCCTCAAGTGGACTCGAACAGTCTGTACATCGCAGACTTTCGCATGTTTTACCCGCAAGGGGTCAGTGGTGAGCCGGCTCTCCAAGCACAGCATCTGGCATACTGCCTGGCACACACGGTGGCTGCGTGGCTGTCTTACCACGGCCGAACCAGCGAGAAGGTGTTTTACTTCGTCAGCAGTCTGCACAGCTCGACGCGCACTGGACCGGCAGCCAGTGTGCTGGTGCGCGCCATTGCGTTGTTGCAAGCACCTGTCACCGACATGTCGGGCAACCTCCACGAATATGAGTTCACGCTGGACAACCTGCGCGACTATCTCAAGGATCACCGCACACGCGGTGCGCTGAAGATCGACAGTGGCAACGTCATCGCGTCCCTGAGCAAGCAAGCTCAGGACGCGGTCGACCAAGTCAATCAAGCGGTGGACAAGTTCTTGCAAGACTATGCGCCGCCGCCGTTCGAGACGTGCGATGTGGCATTCAAAGGTGAGCTGACCCTCAGCGATGGGGATTTGGCATCTGTGATCAAGGCCAATCCGATCAAGGTCATGGAGCAGCTGCTCCAGCACTTCAAGGCTTGTGCAACGCCTACTGACACTGCTCTGGAAGAGGCCACCAAGACCATCGCTCACGTGCGTGACCGCGTGAGTGCGATCCAGCAAGAAGTGGAACAGAAAATGCCCACGACAGAACCCGCCCAGCCTGTGACAGGCCGGCACTTCGTGGACATGGACGTGCAGTTCATGTACCCGCACAATCCCCGGCTCACTCCGGAAGGGCGTGAGCCGGGCGGCATCTTTAACAACGACATCCAGCCGGTGTACCCGGACAACATCGCCGTTGACCATGAGCCCGCCAACTCTGTCCAGCACGAGCTGGATCTGGGCACACCACCCAGCAGCAACGCGGCCTGCAGCTCGCCCATTCCCGCGCAGGCTCTGCAGGACAGCACCCAGCTGTACGCCTCTCAGCCGCATGGTGCCAACATCGCTGCGCCCATCACCTTCCACGCAGGCATTGACCCGGAGATCATGGTCATGACCAGCTCCAAAGGTGATGTCACGATCTACTGGGACGTGATCGAACGCATGGCCCAGAGTTACATCGACGCCGGCTGTCCGTCGGGCCAGTTCACGTCGCCTATGGTGGCGTGGATGATGATGCTGGTCAAGCAAGAGCTGACCAAGTCCTCCAGCGCTGAATAAGCGCTGACCCCCTCAGGCCCAGTACTGGAGTGCACCTGCTCCAGTACTGGGCCTTCATTTATTACCCCCATCCTACCAGGAGAATTTCTCATGACGACTCTGTCCCTCATCCAAAAGCAGCGTAACACCTACCATGTGCGCTGCGAGCTGGCCAACAGCACCTTCTTGAACACCAAGACCTTCTACCTCGAGGATGATCTGGTGGCCTATAATGATCGGGAGCCTTCACCCCGGATTTATGAGGCGCTGACTGATGCCATCAACGAGTTTGAAAACAACAGCCGTGACCTGCGCAGTTTCTGGCTGAGCGCAGTGGTCGGAAGCACGCGCTTCACGCACATCTACGTCAGCCCTCAAGGCCGGCAATGGTTGCTCAACGACCGCAGTGCTTGGCTCATCAAGCCGGTGAATCCCAACCTCTTCATGGCTGCAGCAAAAGCGGTGGTGCCGCCACCCACGGTGCTCAGCCAGCCAAACATCCTGCTGGGCCGACCGCGCAAGGTCATTCAGGGCTACAATGGTTGCATCACCGCTGAATCGTGGGATGTGCCTGGCATGCTCATCGGCACTACGAGCGGCTGCTCCCAAATGCACGTGCCTGATTCTATCGAAGGCGGTAACCCGTGGTTTTACTCCAGCGGTATCACGACGGTATTCCCTAACGAGCTGCACCTGCGAGTACGTCAGGCCCACAAGACAGGCAAAGGCGCCATGAACGACTGTCGACATCGGACCTTCACTGAGAATGACGCCATTCACGGTGAGGTGGAGCTGGTGTTCGAGCTGATGGACCATAAGCAAGTTCGGTGCGCTGTGGCAGTGCGCTTCTCGCCTGAAGCGGCCACCATGGCCGTCAAGCTGTTGCGTCGCTGAGCAAATAGGAAACATAAATGCTCAGTGTGCAATTCATCCTCGGCAGCGACGTCAGTCAGTATCAGTTCCAGCTGTTTGATCCCGGCAAGATCATGGAAGCAGCCGAAGAACTCAAACACAACCAGATCGAGCCAGCCATCTTACTCATCCGTTCTGGGGATGAGCTGGTGAGTGAAGTGGTCTGCTGGGAAGGTGCCATCGAAGCTGGCAATGCCAACCGCATGCTCTACTCCCGAGAGATGGCTATCCGTGCGCATGATCTTAACGCGGCTCGCTTTATCTACATGCGCATGGTCAGTGCGCTGGAGCAAGACGCTGAGCAACGCGGCGTCTTCATGGTGCTGCACTGCTCTGACGCGTTGAGCAACGACAGCGTCATCGCAGGGCGATTGCATGCATTGGGCTACAGTGCAAATGGCCCTGATGATAGAGGCACTATCTGTTGGCATCGCCAATGGCGAGAGCGCTTCATCATGCCTGATTGATGCGGCATAACCCTCCCCTCTTAGACGCATGGTGACGTCTAAGAGGGGAGGGCCACTATGCTGCAATTTTTTACACTCACATATTACAATCATGAGGAAGTTCCCTCAGTTCTTATCACTTTAGGAGTTATCATGTCGAACGTCAACACTCTGGCAGGTATCAACATCCCGGAAAATTTTGAGGTCGTTTTTCATGACGACCTCGAGCTGTACGCCGCCTCTGGCGGCGCCCTGCTCCTCAAAAGAGGCTACTTGGGCGGTGCCCAGGTCGATGGTGGAGACGGCGCCTACGGCGCCGCTCAAGAGTTAATGGTGGGTAATGCCCATCTTAACCACATCATCATGCCCAACATGGTTAAGGACTTTGCGGTGGTAATCCACCGCGGGTCTTTTGAACTGTTGAGCCCGCAGGCTCAGCAGTTCATGATAGCACATGAACTCGGGCACTATTATAGCGGGCACATCGCCCGCTATGAGGCCGGCGGGGTCTCGTCCGAAGAGGCTGAAACCATGGAGGTCCAGGCTGACGCCTGGGCTGCCGGGTTCTTGGGGTCCAGCACTGCTGCAATAGGTCAAGCCGTGAGCGAAATGCTCGCGGTTTTTCCGCGGGTTGCTCGGCCTGACAAGGCCGATAACGAAGAATGGGTGGCGCTAGCCGTAGCGTCGCTCCTGTCCGCTGTGCGGACAGTGATGCCGCATCGGCTGGAGGTGCTGGGCCTGTAAAGCCCAGCACGGAATAAAGAGGCTCACCGCCTCTTTATTTTTTTCATATTGCAGTCCAATATACTGGTACATTACATCTTTGAGCTAAAGCGCTCAACTGTACCCCTCACTTTTGGAGTATCCCATGTCCCTTGATAGCTACAATCACCGAGACGTCACCAGTGAGCTGCATGCTGCACTGGAAGCTTTCTACAAACTGTTCCCCAATGCGCCCAAAGGCATTGTGGTCAAGCGCATGCGCAAGCAAGCCGCCGGCAAGCACTGCAGTCCGATGCAACTCGCGTATGTCAAGGCTGACGGCACGATCACTTTTGTGATCAATGCAGATGCGTATTTCGTTCGACACATGTCGGGCACGGCGCGTCAACAGTTCTTCACCGACGCCATCACGGCGTGCTATGGCATGTTTTGTGATGGCCAAGCTCGTGCCGTGGGCACAACCCTTACCTACTGAAAGAACACCATGACCACTGTTCAAAAATTCGCTCTGCCCAAAAGCGTTGTCGTCAGCTACAACGACTTTGACGGCGAAGGCTGGAAATACGTCGCGCGCGACAGTGCGTACTTTCGCCGTATCAAGCACTCGGCAGGTCACACGTCCAGCCTGGACCTGGTAATGCAAAACCAAGATGGCAGCGATGCGCAAGCCTGGCGCATTTACAGCGTTAATGATGACGACGCCCTACCAGCGGACGTGACGTTACTGCACCTGCCGCAATACCGCGTCATCGACGGCCTGGCCATGCTGGACATGTCCACGAGCAAAGCTGCCGACTTCCGTCTGACCATGAGCGTCGATTGCTGGCAGCTGCCGGAAATCCGTGCTGTCGATAGCACTGACACGATGATGGTGACGGTATGAGTATGCTTGTACTCAACGAGATGCTTCAAACAAAAACCAACCTGGGAGCATCCATCAAGCTGACCATTCAAGATCAGGTCACAATCTTGAATGATGCAAACGCCCATTTGGAATGGTGCTTGACAAATCTGCGCTTCACCTCCTTGGTTCTGGTGCAGCATGCCAATGCCCAACACAGTGAGCGCCGCTATCTGCTCATGTGCCGTAAAGGCAGGCCTGACGGCGTCATTCCCATGCATGTCGTTCAGCGTCAATGGCGCCGCAAGCATGGCAAGCCCTGCATCAAGAGCGTGCGTTGGCGCACGCGTGACTATTGCAACGCTATGGGCAGCCAGATCGATATCGCGGTGAGCCGCGATAGTCGTTTTGATCTGGGGCTCTTAATCTGACCAGCAGTCGCTGATCATGGAGTGGGCTATCCCTTAGCCCACTCTTTTCTTTTTATGGAGGTGACTGTGATGCCTGCCAAGTATGCCACCTATGCTGACGCCCTCAAGGCCGTACAGCATGCTGTAGACCTCATGCCACATTGCCGTCCAGGCCAAGCGTATTGCAATACGCACCAGCCTGAAGAAGCGTTGCAGATCCAAATCTATTACGACTTTGGATCTGTCAACCATGTGGCAGCAATTGTCTACAACTACTATCAGTTTAACGCCTGAGCGGTCAAACGCCTGCTCCTCCTAGCTGCCAGCGATGATGCTGCGCAGCTAGGAGGAGCAGGTATGATTGCACTGTTTCACAGTGCTATATTATCCTTGTAGAGATGCGTGACCATCTCTAGCCCTTCAATATCCTACAGGAGAACTTCATGGATTTGCGCATCAACCCCCTGACGGGACTGCTCTATACTGCGTTTGGTCAAAGTGTGACGATGCCCGACAAGCAAGTCATCATTTTCACTTTCAATGCAGGCCAAACCGCCGCTGCTTTGTTGCCCAGCAACCCTGTGGTCAGTCGCAGAATGCATAACCTTCGACGCGGTTACTGTCAAGAAGAACCGCGTTACCTCATCGGTGTGCCCTATGAGGAAGACCGTGATGACCTGGCCGCGTCAGTGGTGGCCATCCAAGGTAACAAGCTGCTGATCAATATCGCCGGCAAAGCGGGCACCAGCTGGCACAACCTTATCAGCGCCCTGCCCAACTGGATCCATGCACTGGTTGCCGGCTGTGAGGGTTATGCCGTCACGGTCACCGTCGAAGTGCAGCTCAAGAACGACTCGCGGCCCGGATGGCAAGCGCTTGCCAAAGACTGCGTCTATCCGATGACGGCTGAGAAATTCCTCATGTCACCGGAGCTGCATGGCGGCTCCGAAATCACCATGGACCGCACGGGCGCTGAAATCGCGCTGATCAAAATCATCCAAGGCAGATGCAGTAAGAGCCAAGACAGGTGGTCCATGATGCGCGGTTTTTACTACCAGCGCATGGTGGCACTTCCTGCTGGCAATGGTCAAGAGTTCACCCTCTACAACCGCCATCTGGAAAACCACGAGGGTGACACCTACATGCGATACCACGCACCTGGTGCACATGAAATCCATGTGCACCAAAAAGACCCTGCTAGCGGCGTGACCTTCAAGAAGAAGTTCAAGCTGGCTCAGTGGGAGGCCCATGGTGTCATCATGGGCTATGAGGTCTACAGCCTCAATCAGGGCTTGATCTTTGAACTGCTGGCAGTTGCCAAGTAATCCTAACTTCTACAGGAGTAACTCTCATGCTCAAACATCGCAATTCGAATGTGATCGAAGCGATCGCTCGTGCTCTGATGGCGCCCCAAACACAGCGCCATCAGCACATCCAGTTCCATTTCAACATGGACGACTTCAAAATTCCCGCGGCTTTGGAACGCGACATTTGGGGTGAAGTAGGAGTAGACACGCCGTGCATGTCATACTCAGATATTGGGATGGACGCGGTGGCTGTTATGGATGGCCATCAACTGGATATATGTATCACGCTGACCCACGAACTGCTCACCGGCAATCGTGTCACAGCTGATCGCGCAGTAGATTATGCGCTGACCCACGTCTGCGTACTGTGCCATGCCTACAGCGAAATGGCTACAGGCTGTGGAGTGGCGGTAAGCATCCTCAAGTACGGCAGTGAGCGTTACACGCTCACGGATCTCAACAACAGCTTTTTCTACAAATGAACAAGGAGTCGCCATGTTCATCACCGATCCCGTCTCTGCTGCTATTCGTCTAGTCTTGATGTGGCCATGACCAAGGCCAGCAGCCTGGATGCCAACCTTGACGCGTTGGACCAAACCGACTACACTGTGTCGCTGTAAATGGCCCCAACCGCACAACCTACAGGAGCAATTCATGATCTACCAACAAGACTGCCTCTCCGTCATGATCCGCGAGGATCCGGTACTGATCCCAAAAGAAGAAATCGATACAGATGCCGTGGCCCGCATGGCTTTCACCATGGAACTGTAACTTCAACCAGGAAAAATCCAAATGGACAAAGTCCTCGTTTTTCAACCGCTCTGCCAAAACCCGCTGGTGGAGCATCCGTGGCTCAAAGAGCTTTGGCGCACTGACGATTTGCGTCAGATGTTTGCTGAGTCCATGGAGGCTTTCTTCGATGGCACGGAACAGGACTGCTCCGGACAAGTGCTCTTGATCGGCTACGCCAATCCGAATGCCGACAAACTGCTACCCATCGGCATCACGGGCTACTGGCATCTGGATGACAGCTGTGACGTGCTGGGCATGCGCTGGACCGGCATCAGCAAAGAGAGATCTGGTGGCAACATGCTCTCGCAGGTGGCGTACAGCTTGCTGTCGGGCGTATTCCCGCTGGGTCGTTTTCTGGTTGAGGTCACCCAAACGCCCGAGGTGGTGGCGCAGTACCTGAAGAGCGGCTTTGTGCCGCTGGAGGAGGTGGATGACTTGATTGAGTTTGCCGATTTGAGCCGGGGTAACCTCCTGCGCTCAGCAGGCATCAATCAAGACAATGGCGAGACGATCTTGGTTTACGACGTGTGCCGCTACAGCGGCTTCAAGTCGAAGTACAAAACCGTCTTGCTTACGGAAAGCAGAGAGCCTTATAAAAACACGCGCCGATAGTCTGCCATCACCCAGCTGAAATAAACGCTCTAGCGGCCCATTGCGGGCCTGCTAGGGCCATCGCTGCCGCCCGCCTCGCGCGCCCAGGAGATGTTGGTATTGATATCTTAGGCGGAGGAGAGTCTTACTCTCCTCCTTCTTTTTTCTTTTGATGGATTTGAATAGGGTTGCAGTGTGTCAAACACTGCTGCTCTACCCAACTCACCTCTGGAGATGAAACTCCTTTCATCTCCTTGTCATGATCAGTGAGATCATCATGATCTCACTCACTTCTTCTTTTCCAGTAGAGTTCTGAGGGGTCAGCATAGACCCCTCAAGTCACCTCACTCCTACTTTTGAAAAAACATAAGTTATATCCTATTTTATGAAGAGTACTTACCCCTTTTCCTTTGGGGAAAAGGGGAGGGGGTTTATGATGGGGGGAGATAGAGAGTGCAGAGAGAAAGAGGGGGGAAGAAAAAGGGGGAGGGGAAAAACCCCTTTCCTTTTACGCTTATTTTCTTTTATTAGGCTAACCTCTAGGAGAGTCCATGGGTTTTAAGCTCAGTAAGGGTTAAGAGCAGGTCACTGCTCTAATTGCAACTCAATCTAAACATACATTATCTTTAGGTGTATCGGCTAAATGTTACAAAACCTGTCCCAACAGGTCAAAATCCGATGTCACAAGACTCACCCATTAGAGGGTGGCTCCAATGGTAAGGTGTGTAGCACACACCGCCATAGTGTGCACTGCGGCTCACCGATTCAGTCGGCTATTGCCTGCTCGCACGAAATCAGTCTTCCCGTCACCTCAGGTACTGGACGCACTGCAACACTCAGCGGCGGCGCTATGCTGCCAATGAGCACTGGTTTCGAGTGAGCGGCTAACGAGTCCGCAGTGCGTCTACAGACCCGGTGTAAAGGGCGTAGCTCTATCTGGCCCTGCAAGGGGTTGGGTAGAGCTACGCCCAATATGCCGCCATCCCTAACGAAGAAGGAAATCCGATCATGTGGAGATATATCAACTGGAGTTGGTTTGTAGCACATCCCGTTGGCTGGAGCTGTGCGCTGGTTTTGACCAGCTTGCTGCTGCAGATGGCCTGGTGGGATGAGCCCAAGATCATCCGGAATGAAACACTGCCTTATGAAAAAACAAATGACTAAGCGAATCTTATGCGTTGGAGGACCGTGGTGGTCTTCGTCGAGCTGAAAGTAGCGTCAGGTATGGCCTGTTGGCGTTCGCCCTGAGTACTGAAAGCTAGACACATGTAGGCGGTTTGCCTGCACCCGGGAGGGTGTAGCCAGTTGCCGTGACGTCCGCAACCAGAAGGGGTTCGGTCGAGCGTGCTGCTCCACTCTAAGAGCGACAAGATTGACTCCTGGTCAGTCGCTTGGGAGCGGTGCTTAGCGGATACAGTGAGCATGAGTGTCATCGGACAACATTCATGCTGCTTGTCACCTGCAGCTAGGGAAAGCATTGCCAACCCACCACAACTCTCCAACGCACCTTACACCACCAAAGCCTCCAAGCGGGACCTTGCCTCACGGCAGGCCTGCTTGGAGGACTTTTATGCCGTAGCCCTGCATTTTTTTATAATCACATATTACCTCCAGGAGAAGAAATGGTTCTTCTTTAGGAGATGATTGTGTTAGTCCGCATTCTGCTTTTGCTCATCGCCATGATGAGCTTTGGTCCCTCCGCGTTTGCGGAGGAATCACTGGCCCCCAAGGTAGGTGTCCATTTGGGCACTTACCATGGGGAAGCGGGATTTAATTCCCGCAATCCTGGCGTGTACCTCCGCGACTCTCGCGGAGGTACCATGGGATTTTACTGCAACAGCGAGTCTAAGTCGACTCGCTACCCAACCGCCCCGACCTGCAAGGTTTCGACCTATGCAGGTCGCGAGTGGTCGTGGACCATCCCCTACACCAACGGTGATGAGGCATCGCTGATGGTGGGAATACTTGGCGGCTACGACCGCGGTATTACGCCGGTGGTAATACCATCGCTGCTGGTGCAACAGCACCTGCGAGTGATTATCATCCCTCGTCTTGACCCCAAGACGGACACGTGGGGAGTGCATTTCGCGTGGGAGTTCTAATGAGTGACTGCACATCCCACCACCTCACAAGGGTGGTGGGCTTGTATGCTCACTCATTCTTTTTTGTTTTTACGGCATAGGACCCTGCTCTACGACTGACCCATAGTGGCCGTCGTAGAGCAGGGCTCGGTCAGCGAGCGATCGTGTTGATCAGCTTGGTCTTGTCCGCACTGCCACTGGAGCTACCGAAGTAGTAGCCCAGCACCAGCGTGACGATGCTGGACAGTGTGCCCAGCACGTAGAGGACCACGTCCTTCTTGTCCTGCGAGATCGGCACCGGACTGAACATGAGTGCAGCCAGCACACCCAGGATGAACACCACCGTCATGAGCGAGAGCACAGAGTGGATGTTGTGGGTGAGCCAGGAGCCTTGAGGGGCCTGCAGCAGCTGGATCTGCGATTCACGCGCATTGGCGGTATTGCGTTCATCGATGGCGGCTTGGTCCACCATAGCGCGCATGAAACCCTCGTTGGAGAGCAGGCTCATGGCGTTGACGACTTGAGCCGCACGCTCCTTGCGGATGAGGCTGTCGACGTCGACGTCATGCTCACTGCCCACGGCAGCATCGATTTGGTTTTGGATGTCAGGCATCAGTTGTTCTCCTTGAGGGCGCGACGCACCCATCCGAAAAAGTACGCCTTGCTGGTGGGGCGCTTTTCACAGATGGAAACGTAGCGTGCGATCTTTCCCAGCGTGAAGCGGTCCAGGAAGTAGTGCGCGTTGGACGCATTGGCATCGTTCACATAGTCGTCGCTGGCGCTGGCGTCGACCACGTCCATGTGTAGTGCCACCTTGGCGACCTTCAGACTGGTGGCCACACCGGCATTGACCGCAAAGTCAAAAATGCTGTGCGCCATGTCCAGATCATGCAGCTCATCGCCACGGATCTTGTCCCAGAAGTTGGTCTTGTAGAACTGGATGACCGCATAGCGGTAATCCATGTCGGCCCACAGCACTTCGTTGATTTGCTTGACCTGAGCCGGGGTGGCCTTGTTGGCCACCACACCGGCTTTGGCTTTGGCCGCATCCACCTTGGCCCAACCGTCCCACTGAGGCCAGTTGGGCTTGGTGATGCCGTGAGCGGTTTCACCACCAGGGTCGTTGGGGTCACAGACCCAGCCCCCTTCGTTGACCACAGTTGCCAAAATGGCCTGCGTACTGTCTTTGATCGGCATGCAGTTCCTCCTAAGGAAAAGACGAAAGCTCCGCCAAAAGCCTTCACATTAAGAATCATCGAGCATGCCCATGGCATGCTCCAACCCGAAGCATCCCTTCATTCACCGAGACGCACGTCATGTCCACGACCCAAGAATACGTCACCATTCAATCCACGCCGCATCGTTCGCCCAACCTCAAGGCGGTCGACTGGTCCCGCGTGACCGAGCCGCAGCACGTGATCACGCTGCTCAAGGCTCTGGACCTGGAATTCGATCCCCAGCATCACGAGCCGGCACTGCGCTCGCTCTTGGTCGACGGCCCGCCGCCGATCAGCGAGACTCACGCCAAGATCATCGCCCAGAAGATCGGCAAGACCCTCAACCAACTCAGTACCATGGTGGGCGGTGACTACTTGGATCTGGTGCAACAAGTCGCGCATGTGCTGAGCATGCAACAGACCGAAGTTGCTCTGAAGAAAGACCAGTTCATCCAGCACCAGGCCCAGTTGGCGCAGCAAGCTGCCGCACAAGTCGATCAACAGCCGGTCGAGGTGGATGCGGAAGAGCCCCGCATCGTGAGCGTGATCACCATCACCCTGGATGAGCGGCCCGGCCGCATCTATGTGGTCGATCAAGACCTGGTGGACATGGCCTCGAGCATCATGAACGTGCCCGGTGTGGTGCTGGGCCCGCAGCATGACGACGTTGACAGCCTGCCGCCCGAGATGGTCGAAGCTCTCAAGACCGTGATCCGGCGCATGGGCGATGCTCGTCCGCATGTTGAAGTCTACCTGCGTGATCTGCTGGAGGGCACGACGCATGCCGACATTGCTCTGGTGGACAAGTCACTCGGGATGCTGCACATTTGCAGCGCAGATGTGTTCGAACTGCTCGCCAACCATGGATTTGGCTTGCTCAGCCAGCAAGCCAAGTCCATGACGGCTGAGCAGTTCGATCAGCACACCTATCCGCAAGACAATGTTTGGATGGACGTGCAGGCAGCACGTTTCATCTACGCAGCGTTTCACAACGTGGTCAACTCCGAGCCGCAGCAAGCTGCTGACCAGAATCCCAAGTTCACCAACTTGGACCAGCTGCCGGTAGTGACTCGTTTTGAAGTCAGTGCTCCCAATGAAGCCGCGATTACCACTCGTCATGAGCTGACCGATGCGGACAAACAGAAACAGATTGACTATCTCAACCGCACTGCTGCCGAAAAGCAACAGCCGGAGTACGAGAATCAGTGGGTGATGCCGACCAAAGTAGCGGACAAGTCCAAAAAAGAAGGCGTGCTGGTAGGCGTCATTGCAGTCGATGAGAACGACTTACATCTGCGTGTCTGGGATGATCTTTTGGCATGGTTCATGGACATCCTAAACAACACGGACTTGGCAGACCTTGCCAAGGTGACCGCTGCTTTAGCTGAACTGGGTTTGACGGCGGATCAAGCTGTCAAACTGCTGGGCAGTACGCCTGAGGAGCGCGCCGCACTGATCCGCAATGCGCAGGATCTGTCATGCGGCAGCTTTCGCGAGTACGCCAAACGCTTTAACGAGAGCGTCGCGCCTCAATCACTGAGCAGCGAAAACGCTTGGCTTTTCTACGACATCCTGCGCAGCGCGGCTGTCAATCAGCTCAGCGTGAACGATCGGGTCAAGATGGCGCTGGCCACAAGTCAAGATGGGTCACTAGAGCAGCAGCTGGCCGATCTGTCTCAAGAGTTCAAGGCCAACATGGCTAAGGAAGTCAATCTGCTGGCAGGTATCCTAGGCACCGAGCTCCCTACTGACTTTGCGCAGCATGTGGTCACATCCAACGTCGCGCCGAGTTTCATTGCTGAGCAGGCAGATGGTGCCAACTCCCAGGTGACCTACCACATGCATGCGATGAATGAGGCGCGTCCGCACGTAGTGGCTTATCTGGTCGACTTGATCATGGGCACTCTGACGGCCGACATCGCTCAAGTCGATGCTCACCTCAAGGTGCTTGGCACCGACCGCGCTGATGTGCTCACGCTGTTGGCGGACGGACGTTCGTTCACCGAGCTCGTCACTGCTGCGCAGTCCATGCCTGCCAAGGAGTTCAATGCCTACGCCGACAACGGCCGCACTGTTGCAAAAATGAGCCGCATGTGCGCACGCATGATCCTGGTCTTTTTCCGTGATGCTGCTCTGCAAGCACTGACCCCCACCACGCAGCACAGCATGCTAGAGGACGGCCATGCGTTTGCGACTGTGGCCAATACTGTTCTGGCAGATACTGCAGCCGACACCCTCAATCAGGCTGACAAGGAAAAAACGCTGGTAGATGTCATCGATATTGACGGCGACATCGATGCTGTCATCATGCAAGACCTGACCGCTTGGTTCACGGACATTCTGAACGGCACGGATCTGGCCGATCCGGACAGGACCAAGTTGTCCCTGGCTGCGCTGAGCCTGAAGACTGATGAAGCGTTCCTCCTGCTGGGCGACACGCCCGAGCAGCGAAATGAACTGGTGCGCAAGGCGCAAGAGTCTTCGCGTGCCGAGTACAGCACTTATGCGGCCACTCTCTTCAAGGAACAAAAGAAAGACAACCTGCGTGAAGAGGACGTCTGGATGTTCTACGACATCTTCTTCAACACGGCCACTGCCCTGCGGCCGGGCGGAGCGGCACAAGCTGCATCGGCAGCAGTCAATGGCGACGTCGTCTCCGTGGAACGCGTCGGCGATGTGCCGGTCTGTGAGATCGAGGAACCGCCGGCCAACAAGACCAAGAGCAGCAATAGTCCGAGCATGCCAGCGCTCATCAAGCTGCCGGTGAAGTACGGCCAAATCACGTCCGTTTTTGAGGCACTCACCAGCCAGAATGCCTATTCAGACATGTCGGCCAAAGGGTACGCGATGATGGCGGCTCGACGCGTCATTGAAAATCTGCCCAACACCACCGAGCCGTCGGCCATTGCCACTGCTCTGGAGAGCATTGAGCGCCTGGGACAGATTCAGCCGCTGGCGTTCCAGTCGTATCACGACTACATCACCTATGCTCACCGGGTGGTTCAAGCTGAAACCTCGGCGCTGGATGAGGAAGTCATCGACGAGCTGCTCATCTCGCTGTGGAAGATGTCGGTGGTAGTCGGTCACCCGACTGATGCTGATTACATTTCTGCTGATGATCGCAAGATTTACGAGCAGGCCAGCGCCTTGGCCAAGAGCAAGACGGGTCAATCGCTGATCAACGCTGTGCTCAGCAACTTCATTGCCAACGGCACGCCCTACAGCGCTGCTCGTCTTAAGAAGATCGTGGCCGAGGTGGAAACTTACTACTGGCCCGCTGCGTAAGCATTAAGTGATTCCTCCTGCTGGCAGCAACTCTAGCAGTGCCTGACAGTCCACGGCCTCAACCGCCGTGGACTCTTTTTTCAGAGGAACACCGCCAACCAAACCCATCAGCGCCCTCACTCCCGCAGCATCGAGCGACGGGAGTGAGGGCGTTATGCTGTCATCTTGTGTAGCTGGCGTCATGGGCCTTTGTAAGAGTGCACTTATGCCCGACAAGGCCTTTGATCCCACAACCTCCAGCTGCGCTTCTCAATTGTGGAATAGGAAGAGTACCCCATGTCGAACACCCTCGATAGCATCAAGTCCAAACTGGTCGCCGCTGCTGGCGTCAATCCCATCACCGCGGATCTGCTGGCGCAGGCCTGTGCGCTGGAAGGCGAGGTCCTCACCGCCGTCAAGAACCGCCTGCCGGTAGCCAAGCTGCAAGAGCTCGAAGCTCGTGCCAAGGCCTGCCTGACCGAAGCGGAGCAGCACCTGCACAACTTCGAAGGCGAGACGCTCTCGCTGGTGAGCGTCACCATCGAAGACGCTCTCAAGCTGGCCAAGGACGAGCTGGCCAAGGCGGTGGATGTCGAACTGGCCAACCTGCTGCATCTGAAGTCGGATCAGGGTGTGATCAGCGCCATGCTCGATCACCTGGTCTACCAGATCAAGGTCTTCTTCGGCGTGGTCAAGTGATCAGCCTGTAGGTCTGATTCCAAGTATTCATAAGCCTACATCATCACTCTGAGACAAGCGCGCTCTTTGATCCGTCTTGGGTCAAAGAGCGCGCGCTTGTTTCTTTGCCCCCCTACAGGAGAACCTTTCCATGACCGAATCCCTCACTCCCCAGCAGCAATTCGATCTGATTTTCGACGATGTCAAGCGCTGCGAAGCTATCAAGCTGTTCGTCATGTGCGAGCCGCTCAAGACGCTGCACCCCATGGCCAGCTATTATCGCCTGCTGGCCTTTGTGCGTTTTGCTGGGCAGTTCAAGCCGGCCAGCCGCACCAGCCAGCACACGCTGAGCAAACATGGCCAGAGCATCTTCTACCGCCGCAATGGTTTCCCGGCAGACACTGCTCGTCCGGTGGCGGTCAAAGGCGCCATTGGCGAAATGTTGGCCTTCATCAACGGTGCGACTTCTCTGGCCGAGTTCCATGAACACGGCTGTCACTTCTGGGACAGCTGGGCGGACGAGAACGGCAACCTCGGCCCCATCTACGGGGCAGCCTGGAACGACCGCGAGCTGGGCATCAACCAGCTCAACCGCGTGGTCGAACAGATCAAGAAGGCGCCCTACTCGCGCCGCCACCACGTCAGCGCGTGGAAGCTGGGCCTGCTGCCCGATGAAGGCATGTCCCCGCAAGAGAACGCCAAGAACGGCAAGATGGCCCTGGCGCCGTGCCACATGGACTTCACCTTCGAAGTCCGTCCGATCAACGCACGCCACCCGGTGATTGTGGCCGAAACACTGCTGGGCATGGACGAGGTCGCCAAGCTGGCCGCTGAACGTCCGAAACATCCCGACGGCACGCCGTTTGAACTGGACCGCGGCAACATCCTGGACCTGACGGTTCACATGCGCGCCAATGACCTGGGGCCTGGCCAGCCGCACAACGCCATTGGCTACTATGCCTTGCTGGCCATCGTGGCCAAGCTGACCCACATGCATGTCGGTAACTTGACGTTCTACATTGACGACGCTCACATCTATCTGGACCAACTGCCGGCCGTGGATGAACACATCCAGCGAGCCATCCAGGAAGTCAATACTTGGAATGAGACCAAGCCGAGTGAGCGCCCTCATCAGGTGCTCGCAATCAAAGGGGCTCAGTCCTTCACGGAGCTGAGCCAGTTCCGCAAGGACAACTTTCAGGTCGTCAACTACCAACCGCAGCAGCCGCCCATCAAGTACCCGGTGTGCGTCTAACAACAACCAGGAGACAAGTTCATGAGTCAGCTCTTGACTCAGATGACTGACAGCGAGATCGCTGCTCACACCGCCACCAAGGTCAGTCCTTTTGTGATGGCGGGCACTGGCATGGTGATCGCTGTGAGAAAGCAGCACCATCCGATGCCTCACATGGATCTGGTGACACCCGTCCATGTGACCTGCGCATGGGTCAAGCCGTACTGCACGGCAGACGGTGTCAAACCGGTGACCATGGTCAGCCTTGTGACAGATCTGCCGCATCAACGGCAGATTGACTGTGTGCTGGCTGATGCCCATCAACCACTCACGGATCACGATCCTGACGAGTTGGTGATGAGCGGCTTGGAGTTCATGAACTATCTGATCGAGTGCAGTCGTGCTCGAGCCAATCAGATTCGTGAGGACTTCAAGAGAACCAAGCTGTAAGTCAGCGGCATAAAGGCCTGCAGCCTGTAAGAGGGAGACCTCTTACAGGCTGTTTCTCTATGCTGCTTCTTTTTGATTGTAGAAAATTACACTCACATATTACAGTCATGAGGAAGTTCCCTCAAGCTTTTAGTTTACTTTAGGAGTTAAGTCATGTTGTATTCTTACGAACACCTCCAGTGCGACACGCTTGCTGGGCTGGTGCAGCAAATGGGCTTCAAGCCCATTTTGGCCCGCCCTTGGTTGCAGGGTGTCATCACCCTGCAAAACCTGCAGGGCGACGTGATAGACATCCTGGAAACCCAGGATGACCTCGGTCGCCCGCAAGGGCTGGGTGGCCTACTGGCCCTTCATGGCCCTGGGCAGGTCATGAAGGGCCTTTGGGCCCACGAAGAATTCTATCAGGTGGACGACACAATGGAACCGCACGCGGTTCCATTTCCGTGCGGAGTCGTCCCCTACCGATAATCTTCGGTAGGCGAAAAGAACCCCCTCTCACAGGGGTTTCTTTTTTTACCTCAAACAAAAAAGTACAACGTTCACCACTGATTTGACCTTACCCGTAAAGGCGCATCAACATGACTACCCTAGCGTTAATGAAGCGCTAGTCTGACATTTGGAATTGAATGAGTTCAGCCAGGTGGGCTATTGTGCCCACTTGTTTCTCCACTGCCCCACACCTCTTTTCTTTTTGACTTTCAAGGACACCTGACATGTTGCAACGTGTGATCAAGCGTGACGGCTCCATTCAGCCGGCAGACATCAACAAGGCCATTGGCTGGGTCCACTGGGCAGGCCAAGGCCTGGGCGAACGCGTCGATCTGGTCGGCGCCATCCGCTACGTCTTCTCCAACCTCGGAGAAGAAGAAAAGACCTCCACCATCAATCTGCAGCTGCGTGAATACCTCATCAGCAAAGGTACCAGCCCCAACTTGCTTGCCGCAGGCCGCCTGATGATGGCCGACTGGCGCAAGACCATCTTCCCCAACGGCATCCCCACCGTGCGAGCCCAGGTCGAGCACATGCATGCGATCGGCCTGATGGAGTCGCCCGCCTACACCTATTCCGACTTCGACTTCATCGAAGAGGTCATCCAGCATGACCGCGATTTCATGCTGGACTCTTCGCAAGTCCAGCAGATCTTGTTCAAGTACGGTCTGAAGAACACCGTCACCAAGACCTACTACGAGACACCGCAGTTCACCTTCATGCGCAAGGCCATGGCCATTGCGGCCATGGAGCCCAATCGAGACCTGCGCCTGCCGCTGCTGCGCGACCTCTACAACCAGTACTCCCTGTCGTACCTGAGTTCCCCCACGCCCAGCTACAACAACCTGGGCACTTACAACCGCGGCCTGGCCAGCTGCTGCGTGATCGCCTCTGAAGACACCGTTCCCTCCCTGGCAGCCGGCGTATATGCGCAGTACGTGATGACGTGTCAGTCGGCCGGCATTGGCCACTTGCTGATGACGCGTTCCCAGAACGACCTGGTGCGCAATGGCGCCATCATGCACAAGGGCAAGCTGCCCTACATCAACTGCAACACCGGCGTGGTCAAAGCCAACACGCAAGGCTCGCGCGGCGGTGCCAGCACCGAATACACCATGATCTTCGATCCGGAGATCAAGAAGCTCATCCGGCTGCAAAACCCCCGCACCCCCACGGATCAGCAAAACCGCGACATCCACTTTTCCTACCAGGTCAACCGCGTCTTCACCGAGAAGGTGATCGCCGATGAAGAGATCGCGCTCTTCAACATCTACACGCAGCCCGGCCTCACGGCGCTGTTTTACTCACCCTACATTGACGAGTTCCGCGCCGAGTACGAGAAGTTCTGCGCCAGCGATGCACCCAAGACCTGGGTGCGTGCACGTGAGCTCATCCTCACGCTGCTGGAAGAAGCCTGTGCTGCCGGCACAGTCTATCTGAACTTCGTGGATGAGATGAACCGTCACACGCCGCTCAAGGACACGATCCATACGTCCAACCTGTGCGGCGAGGCCATGCTCAACTCCAAGCCGTACAAGGACGTATTGGGCCTGTTCAAGGAAGAAGACCACGGCGAAGGCGAGATCGGTCTGTGCTCACTGGGCGCCATCAACCTGGTCAAGGCTCATTATCTCGACGATGCGGCCTACGAGCGGCTCTATTACCTGGCGGTGCTGGCTGCTGACACCACCATCGACATCTCTGACTATCCGCTGCCGCATCTGGGCTATACGGCCAAGCGCCGCCGCTTCATCGGCATCGGCGTGATGGGCTTGGCCACACTGATGGCTCAGCAAGGCCTCAAGTACGACAGCACCGAAGGCAAGGCGTTCCAGCACCGACTGGCCGAGCGCCACATGTACTTCCTGATCAAAGCCAGCTTGAAGCTGAGTAAAGAGCGCGGCAAGGCCGAGTGGATGCACAAGACCCGCTGGCCTGAAGGCTGGTTGCCCATCGACACCTATGCGCCGGCGGTGGACAGTATCACCCCGCACGTGCTGCACTACGACTGGGAAGAACTGCGCGAAGAGATCATCGACAACCGCGGCCTGCGCAACTCGCTGCTGTGCAACTTCATGCCGGGCGAGTCCTCCAGCAAGGCGCTCGGTGTGCCCAACTCGCTCTACAAGATCCGTCAGCTGCGTATGCTCAAGTCCGATGGGGACCAAGTGCTCGAATGGGCTGCACCTGACGATGACTTGCTGGGTGACGCCTATGAGATTGCCTGGGACGGCGGCCGTGCCGCCATGGTCGACAGCTATGCCATCTGGCAAAAGTTGTGCGATCAAGGCATCTCTGCCGACTATCATGACGACCGCTCGCAGTCGCTCACGCTCTATGACGACAATCTCCTGCACTGGTATTTGCGCCTGGAGGAGACGGGTCAGAAGAGCGTCTACTACATCAACAGCAAGACCAGTGGTGGTCAAGTCAAGATCGAGGAGAACTGCGGCAGCAACTGCAAGAGCTGATCAGCTCTGCACCCATCTGTAGCATTTCCACCTCTATCATCATACGGAGCCTGACATCGTGAGCACCACTTCCCGTTTCCTCAACCTCGACAACACGTCCGCCCCCACCAAGCTGTTCTTCGGTCAGCGCCTGGGCATCTTCGACACGGTCCACCAGACCTTCCCGGAGATCGACCGCTTCGGCAAGCTGCAAAAAGCCCTCGACTGGGATGAGCGTGACATCGCCATGCCCACGCTGCGCGATGAGCTCGAGCGCTCGGATCCGTTCGAGCGCGATCAGCTGATCAATACCATCGCCTGGCAATGGGAGACCGACACGCAAGCCGCTCGCATGCTGGTCGCCATCCTGGCACCGTTCATCTCCTACGACGGCCTCAATCGCGCGTACTTGGAGATCCAGCGCAACGAGTGCGTGCATGGCGCCACGTACTCCGAGATCGTGCGCAACGGTTTTGCAGACCCGAGTATGGTGATGGCTGACATCAGCTCGCGCCAGTTCGCTTTTGAGCGCCTGCGTCCGGCCTCCACCATCTTCGATGAGGCCTACGAGGCCAGCCTCGACTACGCCGCTGGCCGGCGACCCCTCAACGGTGAGCTGGTGGAGACGCTGCTCAAGTTTCTCGTGGCGGTCAACACCATGGAGAACACGCAGTTTGCACCGAGCTTTTCGGTGGCGGCGTTCTACAACCTCAACAGCCAGTACGTCACGGCCACGGAAAACATCCAGCGCATCGCGCAAGATGAACTCCAGGTGCACGTGCCCTTTGGGCAAGCGGTGCTGGATCTGTTCATGCGCACGGACGAGGGCCTGATGGCCTTCCTGCGCTGCCGTGAATGGATCGCGGACTTCATCCGCCAGGTGGTCAAGTCCGAGCAGACTTGGAATCACGAGATCCTCTTCAAGGAGCGTGACTCCATCCAAGGCAAGAAGATCAGCCACAGCGCCACCAAGGCCGATCGCTACGTGCTGTGGCAAGCCAACAAGCTCGAGAAGTTTTACCAGATGGACTGCGGTCTGGAAAAAATCGATGAGCATCCCATCGCCTGGATCGAGCCCTGGCTCGACATCAGCTCGCGCCAAAGCTCGCCGCAAGAGCTGCGCTCAGGCACCTACATCCTGGGTGAGCTGGTACGCCGTCTGCCGGCCGGCCCGATGCCGTTCAAGTTGAGTGCGACGCGTCAGCCCTGGCAGCCGCGTCGCTGAGTGATCTGTTGATCAGCATAACTCCCTCCCGACCCTCACGTGACTGTGGAGGTTAGGAGGGGCTTATGCCGTACTGTAGAAAGTTTCAATCACATATTACCTGGTTGAGGAAGTTCCCTCAGATTTCAATTGGAGTTTAAGATATGACCGCACAATTCATCATTGTCATCATGGCGATTGCCATGATGGTGGCGTACGGCCTGGCCTTTCCGGCCAGCCGTACAGTGCACGTCCTCGAGGGGGACTACCCCCACGGGGAACTGAAGGTAATCAAGCATGTGTTCCATACTCAGTGGGCCGTAACTGGCCCCATCGGTATGGCGGCGCTTGTGGCGCTGCTGGGCCTGGCCCAGTACCCAAAAATGGATCTGGCAGGCCACGCGGGTGGCCTGCTGGCGGCATGGGTCATTGGCGGCGCCTGGTTGGCGTTCGCCGCCGCCCGAGCGGTGACGTCCAACATGGCGCACTACCGTGCGCTGCGGGCCACAGTACCGCAGTACATTACCCTGGTGAGCTACCTGCGTGGCACCATGGTGGCGCGTGAGCTCTTCTGGGTGGCGGCTTACGCGGCCATTTTGGTGGAGCTCATCCACCTGGCGGCGTAAGCCGATGTGGATCACTCTGGCGAAAGCCTCAGTGATCCACATCTTTCTTTTTTGCTTCTAGGTAGGCACTGTAGAAAACCACATTGTAAAAATCTACACTCACATATTACTACCCCGAGGAAGTTCCCTTAAGCTTGTTCACTTTAGGAGATCAGAATGTTCATCAACATGACTCAGCATGAACCCACCCCGCAGCAGCTGGAGGCGGGAGTGATTACCGTGGACCACAGCAGCGTCAAGGCTATGCTAACGTTCCAAGGGCTGCCGTCGGCAGCCCAGGTGCGCGAACGTGCCCAGGCACTGGCTGCCTGGGCTGTCAGCCATGGCGCTGGTAGCGCCATGGTCGGCGGAGCGCCGTGGCTGATGGGCCCGCTGGAGCGGGCCCTGATGGCAAAAGGGGTCACCCCCATGTACGCATTTTCCAACCGCCAATCTGTCGAGGTCATCGACCCCTCACGGGGGTGGTGACCAAGACGCAGGAGTTCGTCCATCTCGGCTTCATGGAGGCCGTGATGGGCTAAAAATCTCCCTGTCCCCAGCCTCTGAGCTGGGGTTTGAGCACCCTTGACCGGGTGCTCTTTTTTTTGCCAAAGCGGCATAACTCCTCCTCGACTGAGCAGCCTGGTGTGGGCAAGCTCAGTCGAGGAGGAGCAGTATGTTGTCTCTCATTTTTCTTTGTCTCTTACACTCAGGTCAAGCGCCGATGTGGTGGTCTTCTTTCTCCGGCACATAGGTCGGGTTGATGAACATCATCATCAGCTCACAGCCGATGTGAAATGCGGTGGTCCAGTTCAGCATGATGCGCTCCGTTACAGTAGGGATGGGAAAACCACACTATAGATATTTTAACAAGCGCTTCTGCCATAAACTGTAAGCAACCACCCTTGACCCACTGGAGTCTATCCTCATGACTGACGACGTCACCGATATCCCTGTCGACATCGACCAAGCCGACCACAGCCCCCTCGAGGGCTCACGTCCGATGGTGTGCCTGTACCATCGCAACTGTGCGGACGGCCTGGCCAGCCTGATCGTGGCTCAAGCTGCGCATGAGCTCTATCGCAAGCACTTCATCTCCGTGGGTGAATTCCACTCGATCGCCATGCAGTATGGTCGACGTACGGACTTCACCTCCCCGGAGCTGGCACCGCTGCTCTACAACGCAGATGTCTACATCCTGGACTTCTCGCTGTCCAAAGAAGAAATGGACCAGTTGCGCAGCGTCTGCAGCTCGGTGACCATGATCGACCACCATGCGTCGGCCGCCCGTGTTTGGGGCGGCTACCGCACGTTCGACGACGAAGCAGTCGCACCGAGCATGGGTGATGATCCCAAGGACTGGCGCTGCTTTATGCGCGTCAAGATCGATGACTCGTGCTGTGGCGCACAGCTTGCCTACGACTATTTCAAGAGCACGTGCGCCAACATCGTGGAAGACAGCGAGCTCACCACCGCGCGCTTTTATCACCCCAACATGCCGGTGATGTGCGCACATGTCAACGACTACGACCTGTGGAACTGGCACCTGCCTGACACTGGCGCGTGGAACCTGTTGCTGCGTGATGGCAAGCTGCCGAAAGACCCCCTGCAGTTCACCGCCGAGCTCGACGAGATCACGGATCTGATCTTTGGTGAGCCAGCCATCTTCAACAAAGAGCTCGAGCGCTGCGTGCAGCTGCACAAGCAGCATGTCGACACGTGCCGGCGCTATGCGCACAAAGCTCAAGCCTGCGAGCTCATGGGACAAGACGCCACCATCGTCAACATCCCAGCCGACTACACCAACCACACGGCTGAAGCTCTCAAGGCCATCCATCCAGGCCGTGTGATCATCTGCTGGTCGGCCAGCACGGACACAGTCAACGTCTCGCTGCGTCAGTCCAACGGACTGCAGCGCGACCTGAGCCAGCTGGCTGAACGCTTTGGCGGTGGTGGTCACAAGAACGCTGCAGCATTCAGCATCAGTCCGAGCCGGCTGCCCAAGCTGCTGGCAGGTGACCTGCGCCCCAGCTGGATGCAGAGCCTGCGCGCCATCAAGCGCTCGCTCAAGACCTTCATGTTGGGTGAGCCTCAACCATGAGCGAGCCATTCAGCTGGGCTCGCACCAAAGGCTACGAGTGCTCGAGTAAAGGTGACAAGACCTACTCAGCACTCTTTGCCCTCATGGAAGATGGCCGTAGCCTCGAGATGCACTATCAGTGTGACGTCAAAGGCTATGACCCTGGCGGCTACAACTGGCGAGCAGGTAAAGGCAAACCGCCACTGAAGGAGTCGTCGTTTGACGACTACCTCAATCTGTGGAAGAAGTGGGCAACAGTCCACGTGACCTACATGCGCCGGCTCTACGAGCATGCCAAGCGCTATGACGGGGTGCTGAGCGACTGCTTTGCCAAGACGCCTATCAACCAGGCGCACGCTCTGAGCGTGCTGCTCAACGACTTGGTACGCACCAGCGGCTCTCCCAACTGGGGGTATGACCGTGAAGCTCTGGTGAAAGAATACGCCAAGCCCAAGCTCTACAACCGCCACCACGGCATTGCGCCGTCCAACAGCCTCTACATTGGCCGAGGCACGCCGTGGGGTAACCCATTCCCACTGGACGAGTGTAAGGACCGCATTGACTGCTTTGAGCGGTTTGAAAAGCACGTCTACCAGCAAGAGGACATGGTGCACCATGTCCGCCGAGTGCTCTGGGGCAAGAACCTCGTGTGCTCATGCCAGCCCGATCTGTGCCATGGCCACTTGCTGCTGTGGATTGCCAACAGCACGCCGGTGGATCAGAGGCGCTTCATGTGCAAAACGGATTATGAACATCCCAGCTTGATCCGGATTGCAGCGGCGTAGAGTCCCACATTACCTCACTGGACCAACTTTTCCATTGGAGTTTCTCATGATGCAATTGATGCACTCAACGCTCGACTATTGGGCCGCTCACCAGGGCTGGTTCTGCGTGGTGATCGTTCAGCTGCTGCTCACGCAGCTGGTCGCGTTTTACTTGTCCACCAAGATGGTACCTCTCACCACGGACTTTCAGCTCTACTTGGTGACCGTCACCGTTCACATGACCAACGTGGTATGCATGCTGCTGGCGCTGTTTGTGCAGCCGCAGATCCTTGCAGCTACACAGATGGTGACCAGCATTGCGCTGATCATCCTGGCGTTCTTCTGGGATGCTCGTCAGCGCATCGGCATGGTGTTGCACTGCAGCCTGACAGCTGCAGGTATCGCGCTCGCCTACAGCCGATTCGCTTACGCGCAGCTTTGACCAGAGATCCATCATCCCTGCATTGCTGCAGCCCTAACGCATGATGCTGTAACGCGTCACGTGTTAGGGCTACGGCAGTGTATGACTGATTGATTTTGATTGGAGTACCGCATGTTACAGACCTTCCTGTCATGGCTCAACCATGAACAGCCCATTATTGTCGACGAGATCGACATCCTGGCAGCAGGCATTGCTGTTGGGATGATCTGGATCATTCTCAGGAGTAACAAATGAACCCTTTGGACCTGACTGAAAAGAAGCGCCTCTACCACATCAAACGCTTTGCTGACAGCCTCATTGAGAACGACAATGCGTTCATCGATCGCAGCAACCAATTCAGCGTGGATCCGAACGATCGCGAGATCACAGTGTCTGATCCGCTCATGCGACTGCATCTGACCTTTCAGATCCCCACGTACTTGCCCTATAAAGCGGCCAATGGTCCACAAGCCCCCACAGGCCCGTACGTCCAGGTTGTGATCCCGGTGGGCATGGCCATTGTTGACTATATCAGCTACACGTCGTTCATCTACTACGAGAAAGTTCAAGCTGACGCCCCTTACAGCACCGAAGGTGTCGGCATCGCCATGACTAAGCCCAACCTGGGATTGGACAGCTGGGTCACTCCGTCGCTGATCTTGATGATCTTGGCCCATGAAGCAGGCCACTTCATCCACGGTGACACGGACAACATCAACATGATCCATGTGCAGCGTGAAGGCTTTCAGCCCTACCTCCGTCAAGATCAGTTGAAAGGGCGTCGCTACGCCGACATCCGCAACACGCTGCTGGCTGTCCAGACAGGCGTGAACTATGCTGAGTTCTATGCCGACTTGTTCGGCATGCAGTTCTTGGGCTATGCGCCGTATATGTCGGCTGTGCACGCCATGTGGATGCGGCGCAACCTCTCACCCTACGGGCGCTTTGAGCTGCTCAACCGGGTGAGCTACCTGACCGAGTGTGCCCAGAACATCTTTGGTTTTCAAGCTCGCAGCGATTGGAGCATGCACATCGAGTTCACCGAACTCGGCAGCAAGTACCTGCCCCACTTGGAGAACTCCAAAGAGTTCGCCTCCCGCATCATCAACCCTTAGGAGTTAACGCAATGGAGCTTGAACAGGCAAAGCTCAGGGACATGAAAAAGCTGGCGGCCGCGTTACTGGCAGCCAACCGGCATTTTGTCAGCCCTGCAATTCAGCATCATGTTCCTGAACTCACATTTGCTTATTCAGGGCTTCCGCTCATAATAGCCCATGTGAGGTTTCAGCCGCCAGACTACTTGAGTATGGGCACTGTCGCTTATCCCCAAAAGCCGTCTGGGGGGTTCATAGAGATCAAATTGCCCATCTACGCCATCATAAGGGTAGATGGGGTCGATAGCGAGGCCTTCAAAAAGCTGAGGTCGTCATTTGTGTGGTTTGACTCCGCTGAAGAAATGTGTCGGCATGATACTGCCAACACCAAGATCTACATGTCCGTTGCAGATCTTGGGGGATATAGCACCACCCCGCCAGATGAGGTGTTAGGAATCATTGCCCATGAAATCGGTCACTTTGTGCAAGGCGCTGCAAACAAACTAGGTATGGCGTCAACGCATACGCCGGATCAAGAGTACACCTACCTCGACGGTCAGAAAAAGATCAGGGATAAAGGTTTCAGCTCGACACTGGACCGGATACAATCGCTTGTCGATTATTCCGAGTTTTATGCCGATCTCTTTGCCACGATGTTCCTAGGCTACACTAAGTACATGTCATCGATGCAAGGGTATTACAAGCGACTTAACGTG
>Ga0228698_1000351_pt1 | contig 38911 bp, 35 predicted proteins | sample McNCre117_Aug_MG_FD_178015 | JGI IMG/M metagenome (GOLD analysis project Ga0228698, IMG submission 178015) | Freshwater microbial communities from McNutts Creek, Athens, Georgia, United States - 1-17_Aug_MG | ecosystem: Environmental > Aquatic > Freshwater > Creek | place: USA: Georgia... | reverse complement strand
TGCGGCTCGCAGGGCATGCCCTCGGTCGGGCGGTTCGACAGAGTATTCGCAGTCAACCAGGTCAGCGAAGTCGCGGCCTCTAAGAGCGGCTAACAAAACGCTGTCAGCGCCGAGGGCCTGGGAATCGTTGATGGCCGATGGGAAACAAGGAAGTCAGCGCTGCGCTGTGGAAGAAGTTGAAGCCTCTGGTGCCCGAGCCGGCGCCTCGCTCGGCCAAGGGCGGCAGGCCACGGGTGGACGACCAGCGGGCCCTGGGCGGCATCTTGTTCGTCCTGCGCACAGGCATCGCGTGGGAAGACTTGCCCCAGGAGTTGGGCTACGGCAGTGGCATGACGTGCTGGCGAAGGCTGCGCGATTGGCAAGCTGCGGGCGTGTGGCACCGTCTGCACTTGGCCTTGCTGGTCGAGTTGCGAAGCGTGGGCCAGCTCGACTTCAGCCGAGCGTGTGTGGATGGCGCCAGCGTTGCCAGCCCCCGGGGGGTGAGTTCACGGGGCCGAACCCGACGGACCGGGGCAAGCTCGGCAGCAAACGCCACCTCGTCACCGACCGGCAAGGCCTGCCGCTGATGTTCTGCGTGACCGGCGCGCACCGGCATGACTCGGTGGTGTTCGAGGAACTGGTCGATGCACTGCCGGCGGTGGCGGGGCGGCCGGGCAGGCCCCGGCGCTGGCCTGACAAGTTGCACGCTGACAAGGGCTACGACTTCAGGCGCTGTCGTGCCCACCTGCGCGCCAGGGGCATCAAGGTGCGCATTGCCCGAAAAGGCGTGGAGAGCAAGGAGCGCCTGGGACGTCACCGTTGGGTGGTCGAGCGCACCCATGCGTGGCTGGCTGCGTTTGGGAAGCTCCGTATTCGATTCGAGCGCCAGGTGCAAACCCACGTCGCCTTGCTCAGCCTGGCTTGCTCCATCATCTGCCTTCGCACGCTCTTGCGGTTTTGTTAGCCGCTCTAAGGTCCAGGTCCCCAATGTGCAGGACCAACTCGCCGTCCGGGCGTTCGATGACGACGCGAAGTTGCTTCGAGGTCATGACGTCGTTCAGCCAACTGCGCGCTGCCGAGCTCCAGAGAATTACTCCGATGCGTGCTGCGTGAGTGGACGACGCTAGCGTCACGCACACGAGCGGCAAGCCTTCGCCCAGCCAGAAGATGCCCAGCGAGCCTCGCCCAACCGAAGCGGTTGATGGGAGGAGCGTTGGTGTCCCCGTGCTCGCCAGCTCCGACCAAATTGCCCAGTGACCAGACGGAACGTTGTCCGGAGGCGCTAGAGCCTGGTCGAACTGAGCAGGACTGAGCAACGCGGCAGGTGCTAGCCACGCGCTCTGCTTCAGGGCTGCGCGTGCGGTAAGCAGAGGGAGCTTCGAGGTGGCAGACAGGCGCCCGAGGTCGTCAGTGATGTCGGACATAGAGCAGGGGGAGGTGTAACGAGTGAAGCCTGACGCTCGGCAAAGTAGTCGAAGTCAACCAAAGTGTTCGTATCGATGAATTTTCTCAAACTGCGTCGCAGTTCGATTCCGAAGGTGGGCATGCCGGTCCGAAGCAGCGAAGCAGCGAAGCGGCCGTCGCCAACTTGCCTGAAGATGGCGGTCGCGCGGGTACCGAGCAAGCGGCTTGGCACGCGAGTGCGGCCGACGGTCCCCGGTAGACGGTGGAGGGCAGACATGCCTAGTTTGAATGCCTCATCGAACGACCTCAGACGCTTTGTCGAGGCTCAAGGCCCGGTGTTTGGGACAGTGTGCTCTGAGCTGGCGGCCGCCGCGAAGCGCTCGCACTGGATGTGGTTCATCTTTCCGCAGCTCCGTGGTTTGGGGCGCACCAGCACGGCGCAGTATTTTGGGCTTGCGTCTGCTGCCGAGGGACTGGAGTACTGGCGGCATCCACAGCTCGGGCCGAGACTCAAGACCTGTGTAGGTTTGGTGCTCGCCGCACCTGCTGGGGTTTCGGCGCATGACATCTTCGGTAGCCCCGATGACTTGAAGCTGCGTTCCTGCCTCACCCTCTTCGACCATGTTGCTCCTGACGAGCCGGTCTTCGGCCTCGCGCTGGCCAGGTTCTACGGCGGCCAGCCAGACCAGCGGACTCTGGACCTGATTTCCGGCAAGCAGTTGCCCTCGGCGACGGCGGAGCATTGAGGCCGGTGTCCACCGACAGGGGACCGCTGCTAGGCAGGACGCTGGTCAGCTCAGGAGGCCAGGAGCCTGCAGGCATAAACCGCTCGCTAGACGTGGGTGATGTCGGCCCACTGCCCCCTCGCAAGGACACGCATCCTGAGAGGTCCCTCATGGCATACTGGAACCACGGAAGTTGACCCAGATTTCCTACACAACTTCCTACATTTTGTCGTGTAGGGTGGGCTTCTAAGTGGTTGTTTTGTAAGGGTTTTTGGATGGCGGGCGGGTTTCCCATCAGCCACCCCACCTGATTGCTCAGACAAAGGCCCCGATTCGGGGCCTTTGTCGTTTCTGGGGCTCACCTTTGCATTGAGGCCCATGCGATGGCGGGCCGATGAAGGCGAATGGATGGCTTGGCGCGGGTGGTTTGCCGCACGCGGCGGGCAAGAAAAAGCCCCGCTCGGGGCGGGGCTGCGGAGGCGACGGACCCGCCAATGGCGAGCCGTGCTGTCGGGGTTCAGAGCACCTCGGAGGCGTAGTCGGCCAAGCGGGAGCGCTCACCGCGTGCCAGCGTGACATGGCCGGAGTGCGGCCAGCCCTTGAAGCGATCCACGGCGTAGGTCAGGCCTGAGCTGCCTTCGGTGAGGTAGGGCGTGTCGATTTGCGCCAGGTTGCCCAGGCAGACGATTTTGGTACCCGGGCCGGCGCGGGTGATCAGCGTCTTCATCTGCTTGGGCGTGAGGTTCTGTGCCTCGTCGATGATGACGAACTTGTTCAAGAAGGTGCGTCCGCGCATGAAGTTCAGGCTCTTGATGCGGATCTTGCTGCGCACCAGGTCCTGAGTGGCGGCGCGGCCCCATTCGCCGGAGCTGCCGTCGCCTCGGGCCAGCACTTCCAGGTTGTCGTCGAGTGCGCCCATCCAGGGGCTCATCTTCTCCTCTTCATTGCCGGGCAGGAAGCCGATGTCCTCGCCCACCGGCACCGTCACGCGGGTGACGATGACTTCGCTGTAGCGCCGCTCGTCGAGCACCTGCGCCAAAGCGGCGGCCAGCGTCATCAGCGTCTTGCCCGTGCCTGCCGTGCCCGTGAGGGTGATGAAGTCGCACTCCGCGTCCATCAGCAGGTTCAGGGCGAAGTTCTGCTCTCGATTGCGCGCGGTGATGCCCCAGACGGCCTGCTTGGCGTGGGTGAAGTCCTTCACTGTGCGCAGCACCGCGGTCTTGCCGGTGATCTCGGTGACCTTGGCGTACAGCGCCGCGCTGCCCGGGGCCTCAAGGTAGACGAACTGGTTGATCATCAGCGAGGGCACCAGCGGACCGGCGATGCGGTAGCAGGTGGCGCCGCCTTGCTGCCAGCTCTCCATCGACTTGCCGTGGCGATCCCAGAAATCCGGGGGCAGCGCGAGCACGCCCGTGTAGAGAAGGTCGCCGTCCTCGAGCGTCTTGTCGTTGAAATAGTCCTCGGCCGGCAGGCCCAGCGCACGGGCCTTGATGCGCATGTTGATGTCCTTGGACACCAGCACGATCTCGCGCCCCGGCTGCGCTTCGCGCAGGCCCTGCACCACGCCCAGGATCTGGTTGTCGGCCTTGCCCTGCGGCAGGCCGTCTGGCAGCTTGGTGTTGAGCAGCGTGGTCTGGAAAAAGAGCTTGCCGCCCGCCTCACGGTGGCCCGTGGCGGCCAGCGGAATGCCGGCGATTGTGTCCAGTTCGCTTTTGCCCTCGATGCCTGCGGCCAGGGCATCCAGCTCGCGGCTGACTTGGCGCACGTTGCGGGCGACCTCGGTCATGCCCTTCTTGTGGCCGTCCAGCTCTTCGAGCGTGATCATCGGCAGGTAGATGTCGTGTTCCTCGAAGCGGAAGATCGACATCGGGTCGTGCATCAGCACATTCGTGTCCAGCACGAAGAGCTTGGCCGGGCCGCTCCCGCGTGGGGTGCGGCGTCGGCGCGTCGGGGTGGGGGTGACGGCGGTGGCGGCTGGCGGCGCGCTGACCGGTGCGGCGGGGGCGACGGAACTGGCGGTGTGGGTCGTGGCCGCAGGCGTGCGCGGGGCCTTGGTGGTCTTGGCGGCCGGCTTGCGGGTGGATGCGACTGGGGGGGCGACGTCCGCTGGCGCGGCCACGCTCTGTGCCGCCAAAGGGGCTTCAAGGGCGGTGGGTGAGGCCGCGAGCGCCACCACCGGGAAGGTTTCGACCGGCGTGGTCAGCGGCGTGCTGCGCGCTTTGGGGGTGGACTTGCCGGGGGCCTTGGTACGGGGCTTCGGCTGGGCTTCGAAGGCGCTCGCGTCGAGCATCGCGCCGCGCTTGGCGGGAGGGGTGGGCAAAGGCATGGGGCAATCAGATCACGAAATGGCTTCGCCTACGCGATTGGCGTGGCGGCGGATATGAAAAAGCCGCACGGCCGAAGCGGCGGTGCGGCTGACGATCGCACCAAGCCGCCGAGCGGGCTCGGCTGGTGGTGGATCGAAGCGAAGAGGGCCGAAGGGCCCAGTTGTAGCTGGGCGATGGCCGAATGGTTCGCGTCAGGCGGCAGGTGCGAGCTCCTGCACGGCCTTGAGCACTTCCTCAACGTGACCGGCCACCTTGATGCCGCGCCACTCGATGCGCAGCACGCCTTGGGCGTCGATCAGGAAGGTGCTTCGCTCGATGCCCTTGACCTTCTTGCCGTACATGATCTTGTTCTTGACCACGCCGAACATGTGGCAGAGCTTCTCCTCGGTGTCGGCGATCAGCTCAAACGGCAGCTCGAGGTTCTGCTTGAACTTGTCGTGCGAGGCCATGTTGTCGCGCGACACACCGAACACCACGGCGCCGGCCTGCGCAAATTCCTTGTGGTGATCGCGGAACTGCAGCGCTTCGGTGGTACAACCTGGCGTGTTGTCTTTCGGGTAGAAATACAGCACCACAATCTTGCCCAGGAAGGCCTGGGGGGTGAACTTCACGCCACCGGTGGCATTCGCTTCGATTTCCGGGAGAGGTTTGTTCAGAGCGGGCGTCATGCAGCAGGAGTTTTGTATGGGCGCCCCGGGCGGACGCTAGCCGGCAATTATAGATCCGGCGGTAGGCCTCATCGTGCCGGGTTTGACGGCTGCGGGTCTCGTTCGATGAGCCGGCCGTACGTTCAGCCAGCCAGAAGGGCGGCCGTGACCCGTCGGCGCTCCGACACCAGCACGTTGTAGGTGCGGCAGGCAGCGACGGTGTCCATGCACTCCACGCCAATGCGCCGTTCGATGAGCGTGCGCAGCAGGGCCGCAGGCACGAAGCGCTGCCGCGCGCCGGTGCCGATCAACACGATCTCGGGCGCGTCGGTGAGCAGGGCCTCAAAGTGTGCGGCCGTCAGGGCTTCGAACTGATCGCAGGCCCAGCCCCGCACTTCGCCCTGAGCGGGCACGACCACGGCGTCGGTCCAACGCTGGGCGTTGACGACGATGCCCCGGGCGTCGTGTCCGGCGATGACGTTGACGCCTTCAAGGCGATCGGGCTGAAGTTTCACGGCGATGATCCTGACGAGTCGTTGGATCGGGGAGCCCTGACGCAGTTCATTGCGCGATGTCCAGGGTGTGTCCGCGGCAAGGGAGCGGCCCCGCTATGGTTAAATTCTAACTTTTTGGCCCCGTGACCCACCCCGACGCTGCGCGCCGATCCAAGCGGGTCCGAGAGCGCGATCCCTCCCGTCCACCGACCCGAACCCGGGCGCCGCAGGCGTCCGTGCCGACTGTTCCGAGCCCTCCAGGAGTCCCCGTGCTCAAGACCGTTTCCAAGTCCAGCAAGCTCGCCAACGTGTGCTACGACGTGCGTGGCCCGGTGGTGGAGAAGGCGCGCCAGATGGAGGAGGAGGGGCACAAGATCATCAAGCTGAACATCGGCAACCTGGCGGTGTTCGGTCTGGAGCCGCCCGACGAGATCGTGCAGGACATGATCCGCAACCTGTCGAACGCGGCCGGCTACACCGACAGCAAGGGCCTGTTCGCCCCGCGCAAGGCGGTGGTGCATTACTGCCAGGAAAAGTCGATCAAGGGCGTGACGGTCGACGACGTCTACCTGGGCAACGGCGCCTCCGAGCTCATCGCGATGAGCATGAACGCGCTGCTCGACGACGGCGACGAGGTGCTGATTCCCTCGCCCGACTACCCGCTGTACACCGCGGTGGTCTCGCTGTCGGGGGGCAAGCCGGTGCACTACGTCTGCGATGAGCAGTCCGAGTGGATGCCCGACATCGCCGACATCCGCGCCAAGATCACGCCGCGCACCAAGGCGATCGTGATCATCAACCCGAACAATCCCACCGGCGCGCTCTACCCCGACAGCGTGCTGCAGGAGATCGTTGAGGTGGCGCGCCAGCACCAGCTGATCGTCTTCGCCGACGAGATCTACGACAAGACGCTCTACGACGGCCACACGCACACCAGCATCGCCTCCCTGGCCGATGACGTGCTGTTCCTGACCTTCAACGGCCTGAGCAAGAACTACCGCTCCTGCGGTTACCGCGCCGGCTGGATGGTGGTGTCGGGCGACAAGCGCCACGCCCGCGACTACATCGAGGGCCTGAACATGCTGGCCACGATGCGCCTGTGCGCCAACACGCCGGGGCAGCTGGCGATCCAGACCGCGCTGGGCGGCTACCAGAGCATCAAGGATCTGGTGGCGCCGGGTGGCCGGCTGTGCCGCCAGCGCGACCTGGCGCACAAGCTGCTGACCGAGATCCCGGGCGTCACCTGCGTCAAGCCCAAGGCGGCGCTGTACATGTTCCCGAAGCTCGACCCGAAGATGTACCCCATCGCCGATGACCAGCAGTTCGCCTACGAGCTGCTGGACCAGGAGCGGGTGCTGATCGTGCAGGGCACCGGCTTCAACTGGGCGGCCCCGGACCACTTCCGGCTGGTCTTCCTGCCGAACTCGGACGACCTGACCGACGCCATCGGCCGCATCGCCCGTTTCCTCGAGAACTACCGCAAGCGCCACGGCACCTGAGCCGGCACGCTGCAAGGCCGGTTCGCCGGCCGACGTGACCCCGTTTTTCCGCTTTCCCAGAACCCGGCGCCCCCGAGGCGCCCGTGAGACCCTCCATGAAACCCATCCAAGTCGGCCTGCTGGGCATCGGTACCGTTGGCAGCGGCACGTTTGCCGTCCTGAAGCGCAACCAGGAAGAGATCCGCCGCCGCGCGGGTCGCGGCATCGAGATTTCGATGGTGGCCGACCTGAACGTCGAGCGCGCCCGCGAGGTCGTGGGCGACGCCGCCCAGGTGGTGGCCGACGCCCGTGCCGTCATTGCCAACCCCGCCATCGACATCGTCATCGAGCTGATCGGCGGCTACGGCATCGCCAAGGCCCTGGTGCTCGAGGCCATCGCCGCGGGCAAGCACGTCGTCACCGCCAACAAGGCGCTGCTGGCGGTGCACGGCACCGAGATCTTCGCCGCCGCCCGGGAAAAGGGCGTGATGGTGGCCTTCGAGGCCGCGGTGGCCGGGGGCATCCCCATCATCAAGGCGCTGCGCGAAGGCCTGACCGCCAACCAGGTGCAGTGGGTCGCCGGCATCATCAACGGCACGACCAACTTCATCCTGTCCGAGATGCGCGACAAGGGCCTCGACTTCGACGTCGTGCTCAAGGAAGCGCAGCGTCTGGGCTACGCCGAGGCCGACCCGACCTTCGACATCGAGGGCGTGGACGCCGCCCACAAGGCCACGCTGATGAGCGCGCTGGCCTTCGGCATCCCGGTGCAGTTCGACAAGGCGCACGTCGAGGGCATCACCAAGCTGTCGGCCACCGACATCCGCTACGCCGAGCAGCTGGGCTACCGCATCAAGCTGCTGGGCATCGCCAAGCGCCGTGACGACGCCAACGAGGGCCAGGGCGGCATCGAGCTGCGCGTGCACCCGACCCTGGTGCCGAGCAAGCGCCTGATCGCCAACGTCGAGGGCGCGATGAACGCCGTGATGGTCCAGGGCGACGCCGTGGGCACCACGCTGTACTACGGCAAGGGCGCTGGCAGCGAGCCCACCGCCTCGGCCGTGATCGCCGACCTGGTGGACATCACCCGCCTGCACACCGCCGACCCGGACCACCGCGTGCCGCACCTGGCCTTCCAGCCTGACGAGCTGCACGCCACGCCGATCCTGCCGATCGACGCCGTGCGCACCGCCTTCTACCTGCGCCTGCGCGTGGCCGATCAGAAGGGCGTGCTGGCCGCGATCACCCGCATCCTGGCCGAGGCCGACATCTCGATCGACGCGCTGCTGCAGCGGGAATCGGCTGAGGGCGAGAACCAGACCGACGTGATCATCCTGACGCACGACACCATCGAAGGCGAGATGCGCGCCGCCATCGCCCGGATGCAGGCGCTGCCGACGGTGCTCGCACCGATCGTCTCGCTGCGCAAGGAAGAACTGGCCTGATTGGGCCGGCGCCGCGAACGGATCAGATTGCCCATGAAATACATCAGCACCCGCGGCGACGCCACCCGCCGCGGCTTCTCCGAGATCCTGCTCGAAGGCCTGGCGCCGGACGGCGGGCTGTACCTGCCCGAGGCCTACCCGCGCATCGATGCGCCCACGCTGGCGCGCTGGCGTGAGGTGCACGCCACGCAGGGCTACGCGGCCCTGGCCTTCGAGATCCTGTCGCTGTACATCGACGACATCCCGGCCGAGGACCTGCGCGCGCTCTGCGCCAAGACCTACACCGCCGAGGTGTACGGGACCGACGCGATCGTGCCGCTCAAGCCGCTGGAGCCGGGCCTGTGCCTGGAGTCGCTGTCCAACGGGCCGACCCTGGCCTTCAAGGACATGGCGATGCAGCTGCTGGGCCACCTGTTCGAGTACGAACTGGGCCGCCGTGGCGAGTCGCTCAACATCCTGGGCGCCACCTCCGGCGACACCGGCAGTGCGGCCGAGTACGCGATGCGCGGCAAGCGCGGCGTGCGCGTGTTCATGCTCAGCCCCTTCGGCCGCATGAGCCCCTTCCAGCAGGCGCAGATGTTCTCGCTGCAAGACGAGAACATCCACAACCTGTCGGTCGAAGGCGTGTTCGACGACTGCCAGGACATCGTCAAGGCGGTGTCCAACGACCTGGCCTTCAAGCGCCAGTACCGCATCGGCACGGTCAACTCGATCAACTGGGCGCGCCTGCTGGCCCAGGTGGTGTACTACTTCGCCGGCTACTTCCTGGCCACGAAGTCGAACGACGAATCGGTGAGCTTCACCGTGCCGTCGGGCAACTTCGGCAACGTCTGCGCCGGCCACGTCGCGCGCATGATGGGCCTGCCGATCCGGCACCTGGTGGTGGCGACCAACGAGAACAACGTGCTGGAAGAGTTCTTCCGCACCGGCAGCTACCGCGTGCGCGGCAGCGCCGAGACCTTCGAGACGTCGAGCCCGTCGATGGACATCAGCAAGGCGTCCAACTTCGAGCGCTTCGTCTATGACCTGCTCGGCCGCGACGGCGCGCGCACCAAGGCGCTGTTCGGCGAGGCCCTGAACCGCGACGGCGTCTTCACGCTCAGCGCCGAGGAATTCGCGAAGATTGGCGGCTACGGCTTCCAGTCCGGGCGCTCGACCCACGCCGACCGGCTGGCCACCATCCAGGCTACCTATGAAGGCCAGGGTGTGCTGATCGACACCCACACCGCCGACGGCGTTAAGGTGGCGCGCGAGCTGCGCGAGCCGGGCGTGCCGATGATCGTGCTGGAAACGGCGCTGCCGGCCAAGTTCGAGGCCACCATCGCCGAGGCGCTGGGCCCCGACGTGCACGCGCCGCGGCCCGCCGCGCTGGCAGACCTGGAGTCGCGCCCCAAGCGCTTCCAGAAGATGCCGGCCGACACCGCCGCGATCCAGCAGTACCTGCGCGACCACGTGCCGCTGTGAGGCCCGCAGGATGAAGGTCGTCGGGCTCTGTGGCGTCTCGGGCTCCGGCAAGACGCAGCTGGCCGAGGGGCTGATCCGGGCGCTGAAGGCGGCCGGGCAGCGCGTCTCGGTGGTCAAGCACGCGCACAAGCGCTTCGACATCGACGTGCCGGGCAAGGACTCCTACCGCCACCGCGAGGCGGGTGCCTTCGAGGTGGTGGTGGCCAACAGCCACCGCCTGGCCAAGGTGCGCGAGTTCGACGCCGAGATGGAACCGACGGTGGACCAGCTCATCGCCGAGCTGGTGGACGGCGGTGACGCGCACTGGGTGCTGGTCGAGGGCTTCAAGCACGCGAGTCTGCCCAAGGTCGAGGTCTGGCGCGCCGAGCGCGGCGCCGGTGCCCTCTATGCCGAGGGCGATCCCTTCGTGGTGGCCGTGGCCACCGATGCGCCCGACCGGCTGCCGGCGCCGACCGGACTGCCGGTGCTGGATCTGAATTCTCCCGAGGCGGTCGCCGCCTTCCTGCGGCAAGATCCCGCCCGCTATGACTACCGTCCTCCCGACTTCCTCCCCTGAACCGAGCGCCGGCCTCGGCGCCGCTGCCGCCCGCCCCGGGCTGACGCCCATGGACGACGCGCTGGCGCAGATCCTGGCGCGCGTGGCGCCGCTGACCGACTGCGAAACGCGCCCCACCTTCGACGCGCTGGGCTGCGTGCTGGCCGTGGAGGTGCGCTCGCTGCTGGACGTGCCGCCGGCGGACAACACCTCGATGGACGGCTACGCCCTGCGCGCGGCCGACGTGCCGCAGGCCGGCACGGTGCTGCCGGTGCAGCAGCGCGTGCCCGCCGGCGTGGTTGGCGCGCCGCTGGCGCCGGGCAGCGCGGCGCGCATCTTCACCGGTGCGCAGGTGCCCGCGGGGGCCGACGCGGTGGTGATGCAGGAGGACTGCCGCGCCCTTGCGCCAGCGCCTGGTCAGAACGGGCTGGGCGAGGTGCAGATCAACGCCGTGCCCAAGTCCGGTCAATGGGTCCGCCGCCGCGGCGAGGATGTGCGCGAGGGCAGCGTCGTGCTGGCCGCCGGCACCCGGCTGACGCCCGCGGCGCTCGGCCTGGCCGCTTCGGTGGGCGCGGCCGCGTTGAGCGTCGTGCGCCGCCCGCGCGTGGCGCTGTTCTCCACCGGCGACGAGCTGGTGATGCCGGGCGAGCCGCTCAAGCCCGGGGCGATCTACAACTCCAACCGCTTCACGCTGCGCGCGCTGCTGCAGAGCCTGGGCTGCGAGGTGACGGACCTGGGCATCGTGCCCGATCGGCTGGACGCCACCCGCGACGCGCTGCGCCGTGCGGCGGTGGACCACGACCTGATCCTCACCTCCGGCGGCGTGTCGATGGGCGAGGAGGACCACATCCGCCCGGCGGTGCAGGCCGAGGGCCAGCTCACGCTCTGGCAGCTGGCGATGAAGCCGGGCAAGCCGCTGGCCTTCGGCGCGGTGCGCCGCGGCGAAGGGGGCTCGACCGGCTCCGCCTGGTTCCTGGGCCTGCCGGGCAACCCGGTGTCCAGCTACGTGACCTTCCTGCTGCTGGTGCGCCCGCTGCTGCTGCGCCTGCAGGGCGTGGCGCTGGCCGATCTGGCGCCCAAGGCCTACCCCCTGCGCGCCGATTTCGATTGGCCGAAGGCCGACAAGCGCCGCGAGTTCCTGCGCGTGCGCCTGAACGAGCGCGGCGGGCTGGACCTCTTCGCCAACCAGAGCTCGGGCGTGCTGACCTCGGCGCACTGGGGCGATGGCCTGGTCGACAACCCCGGCGGCCAGACCATCCGCGCCGGCGACCTGGTGCGCTACCTGCCGGTGCGCGAGCTGCTCTGAGCGGGCGGCGCGCTGTCGGCACGACAGGACCTGACGATGAAGATCCAACTGCGTTACTTCGCCTCGCTGCGCGAGGCCCTGGGCCCGAGCGAGACGCTCGAACTGGCCGGCCCGACGACGGTGGGTGCCGTGCGCGATGCGCTGATCGCCCGTGGTGAGCCCTATGCCAGCGTGCTGGCCCGCCAGCGTGCGGTGCGCAGCGCGCTGAACCAGACCATGGCGCCCGATGCCGCCGAGGTGGGCGAGGGCGCCGAACTGGCCTTCTTCCCGCCGGTGACCGGTGGTTGATCCGCGTCCGAGCACAAGGAGCTCCGCCATGACGACGCCGCTGCCCCGGGTGACCATCCAGACCGAGGACTTCGACCTGTCCCGCGAAGTGGCCGCGCTGCGCGCCGGGGATCCGGCGGTGGGGGCGGTGACCGCCTTCGTCGGCACGGTGCGCGACCGCAACCCGGCCGGCTACCAGGGCCAGGCCGAGGCCGGCGAGGTCTCGGCGATGGAGCTGGAGCACTACCCCGGCATGACCGAGCGCAGCATCGAGGCGATGATCGACGCCGCGCTGGCGCGCTTCGACATCCGGGCGGCGCGGGTCATCCACCGCGTCGGCCTGCTGCGCCCGCTCGACCAGATCGTGCTCGTGGCGGTGACCTCCGCGCACCGCGGCCAGGCCTTTCAGGCCTGCGAGTTCCTGATGGACTACCTGAAGACCCAGGCGCCCTTCTGGAAGAAGGAAAGCACGACCGAGGGCGCGCGCTGGGTGGACGCCCGCGTCAGCGACGACGACGCGCTGCGCCGCTGGGGCATCGAGGCCGACAATTCGGCAGGCTGAACCGCCGGCTCAGGGTTGACCGCCCGCGAAGAGCCGCTGCATCAGCGCGGTTTCGCGCTCGACGATCGTGGCGAGGAAGTCCTCCGCCCCGTGCATCGCCCGAAAGGCGCGGTAGCCCTCCTGAAGGAAGCGGTGCAGCTGGCCCAGCCCGGCCGCCTCGGCGGGGCGGCGCATCAGCTTGAGCGTCGTGCCCAGCAGCGGCAGGTGGGTCAGGCGGTCCAAGGTCCCGCCGATCCGACCGACCAGTTCGATCTGCAGCGCGCGGTCGGCCGGCCGGCCCGCGGCGCGGTAGGCCTCGGCGTAGGCGGGGGCGTCCAGCGCCTCGGCCTGGCCGGCGCGGCGCAGCGCCCCGACGACGTCGGCGTCCAGCGATTCCGACAGCGCATCCATCCTCACCGCGTCCATCAGCGTGACCAGCGCCCGCGCGGGCAGCATGGCCACCAGCGTCGGCAGCACACGCGCCAGTTCGGCGTCGCGGTGGGTGAAGTCGTGCGGGCCGTAGAGCTCATCCAGGAAGAACTGCGTCGCCGCGGCGTAGCGCCCATCGGCCCGCAGATCGGCGTAGGTGGTGGCCAGGCGCTCTGCCTGCCAGGCCTTCAGACGGAGGTGATCACCGGCGTCGGCCTGAGCGCTGCGGGCCTGACGCAGCGCACTCGCCGTTTCGAGTTGATGCTGAAGTTCCATCCCCAGACTGGCCTTGTCTGGCAAGGACTCGGTATCATATGGGAAAGAATTCCATGAAAAATTGCTCACATCCCATTATCCGGACGCAGCGCAAGGTGGCTCTAGAGCAACCGGTCTAATGCCGCGACGGGGTCAGAACTAGACTGATTGCGGAGGAGCAACGTCCATGAACTACACGACCAGCCGAACCGACACCGCCGGCATCGGTGGCGCCACTGCCGCCGCGATCGAGCGGATGCAGACGGTGTTCGCCCGTATGCGCGAGGCCACCCGGCGCGACCCCGAGGTGGACCGCGCCACCCGCGAAGCCCGGCTCGATGCCCTGGCGCGCGTGCTGCGCGACGACGCCGAGGCCTGGGTGCAGGCCATCGACGCCGACTTCGGTCACCGCTCTGCGCACGAGACGCGGCTGGCCGAGCTCTTCCCATGCCACGACGCGCTGCGGCACACCCGCCGGCACCTTGGGGCCTGGATGCGGCCGCAGTCGGTGGCGCCCTCGCTGTGGTTCCGCCCGGCACGCGCCCGGATCCTGCCGCAGCCGCTGGGTGTGGTCGGCATCGTGGTGCCCTGGAACTACCCGCTGCTGCTGTCGATCTCGCCCCTGGCGGCGGCCTTGGCGGCGGGCAATCGCGTGATGGTCAAGATGTCCGAGCTCTCGCCGCGCTGTGGTGAGCTGCTGGCGCGCCGCATCGCGCAGGCCTTCCCGGACGGCGCCATCGAGGTCGTGCTGGGCGACGCCGAAGTGGGCGCGGCCTTCTCGCGCCTGCCCTTCGACCACCTGCTCTTCACCGGCTCGACCGCGGTGGGCCAGCAGGTGATGCGCGCGGCGGCCGAGAACCTCACGCCGGTGACGCTGGAGCTGGGCGGCAAGTCGCCGGTGATCGTCGACGCCGGCTATCCGCTGGAGCGCGCCGCCGAGCGCATCTTGGCGGGCAAGCTGATCAACGCCGGGCAGAGCTGCATCGCGCCGGACTATGTGCTGCTGCCGGCGGGGCAGGAGGCGGCCTTCCTGGCCGCGGCCCGCGCGGTGGTGGCGCGCTTCCACCCCGACCTGGCAAGCTCGCCCGACTACAGCTCGATCATCGACGCGCGGCACTTTGCCCGCCTGAACGGGCTGGTCGAGGAGGCCCAGTCGCTGGGGGCGCAGGTGCATCCGCTCAGCAATGCCGCGCCCGACGCCACGCGACGGCGCTTGCCGCCGGTGGCGCTGCTGCAGGTCAGCGACGCGATGCGGGTGATGCGCGACGAGATCTTCGGCCCCGTGCTGCCGATCGTGGCCTACCGCAGCCTTGACGAGGCCGTTGCCTACGTCAACGACCGCCCGCGGCCGCTCGCGCTGTACCTGTTCTCGCAGGACCGTGGCGCCCAGCAGCGCGTGCTGCAGGGCACCGTGGCCGGCGGCGTGACGCTCAACGACACGATGCTGCACATCACGCAGGAGAACCTGCCCTTTGGCGGAGTCGGCCCGAGCGGGATGGGGCAGTACCACGGCCATGAAGGCTTCCGCACCTTCTCCAAGTTCAAGCCGGTGTTCCTGCAGTCGCGCCTGAACGGCATGTCGATGTTCAATCCGCCGTACGGCCGCCTGATGGAGCGGATGACGGCGTTGATCACCCGGTGAGGCCGAGATGCTCACGCGTCGAACCTGGTTGAAGACGGGCATCGCGGGCGGGTTGCTGCTCGCCGGGGCCGCGGCCCTGCATCGGCCGCTGGACCGCTGGGCCAAGCGCGGCCTGGTCGCGCAGGCGCCGCTGGACAGTGCCTTGCGGCTGGTGGTGCCCGCGCTGCTGCCGGTGATGCTGGCCGGCGTGCTGCCGGAGCAGGGCCCAGCGCGGCAGGCCGCCCTGCGCGGGGGCACCGAGGGCGTGGCCACCGCGGTCGCGGCCTTGTCTGCCGCGGCGCAGCAGGAGGTGGCTGAGCTCTTCGCGCTGCTGGCCCTGCCGCCCACGCGCATCGCGATCGCCCGCCTGTCGAGCCCCTGGCCGCAGGCCAGCGAGGCGGAGCTGCGCAACTTCCTGGATGGCTGGCGCCACAGCCCGCTGGGGCTCTTGCGCAGTGGCTACCAGGCGCTGCACGATCTGCTGCTGGGCGCCTGGTACGCGGACCCGGCGCATTGGGCAACGATCGGCTACACCGGGCCTCCGGAGGTGCCCCGGCCATGATCAACGACCCCTACCGAGACGGCGCGGCCCGCGGCTGGCGGCTGGTGGACGCGGCCACCCTGGAGCGTGACGGCGAGGCGGCCTTCGACGTCGTCATCGTCGGCAGCGGCGCGGGCGGCGGCATATCGGCCGAGGTGCTGGCCAAGAGCGGCCTGCGCGTGGCCATCGTCGAGGAAGGCCCGCTGCGCAGCACGCCGGACTTCCGCATGCGCGAGGCCGACGCCTACCCGGCGCTCTACCAGGAGTCCGCCGCGCGCAAGACGGCCGACAAGGCGATCAACATCCTGCAGGGCCGCTGCGTGGGCGGCTCGACCACGGTCAACTGGACCAGCAGCTTCCGCACCCCGCCGGACACGCTGGCGCACTGGCGCCGCCATTTCGGGCTGGACGACTACACACCTGAGGCCCTGCTGCCCTGGTTCGAGATGGTCGAGCGCCGCCTGGGCATCCACGAGTGGAACGGCGTGCCCAACCTCAACAACGAGACCCTGCGCACCGGCGGCCAGGCGCTGGGCCTGGAGGTCAAGGTGATGCGCCGCAACGTGCGCGGCTGCTGGAACCTGGGCTACTGCGGCATGGGCTGCCCGACCAACGCCAAGCAGTCGATGCTGCTGACCACGCTGCCCTCAGCGCTGGAGCAGGGCGCGACGCTCTACAGCCACCTGCGCGCGCAGCGCCTGCTGATCGAGGGCGACCAGGTGCGCGGCGTCGAGGGTGTGGCGATGGCGCCCGACGGCGTGCAGCCGCGCGCCCAGCGGCTGCGGCTGACGGCGCGCCACGTCATCGTCGCGGCCGGCGCCATCGGCAGCCCAGCGCTGCTGCTGCGCAGCGGCGTGCCGGACCCGGCCGGGCGCCTGGGCAAGCGCACCTTCCTGCATCCGGTGGCGGTCAGCGCCGCGCTGATGCCACAGGTGGTGGCCGGCCACGCCGGCGCGCCGCAGAGCCTGTACTGCGACCACTACCTGCACGGCCAGCCGGTGGACGGGCCGGTGGGTTTCAAGCTGGAGTCCGCGCCGCTGCACCCGGTGCTGTTCTCGACCACGCTGCAGGGCTACGGCGCGGCACACGCCGAGCTGATGCGCGCCTTCCCGAATGCGCAGGTGATCCTGGCGCTGCTGCGCGACGGTTTTCACCCGGAGAGCCCGGGCGGCGAGGTGCGCCTGCGCGACGACGGCACGCCGCTGCTCGACTACCCGCTCAACGCCTACCTCTTCGACGGCATGCGCCGTGCGCTGCTGGCGATGGCCGAAATCCAGTTCGCCGCCGGGGCGCGCGCCGTGATCCCGGTGCACGAGGCCGGTGTGCGCTGGTCCAGCCTGGCCGAGGCCCGCCGGGGCGTCACTAGCCTGCCGCTGGAGCCCCTGGCCCTGCGCGTGGTCAGCGCGCACGTCATGGGCGGCTGCGCGATGGGCCGCGACCCGGCGCAGTCGGTGGTCGATCCGCGTGGGCGGCACCACCAGCTGCGTGGCCTGACGGTGGCCGACGGCTCGCTGTTTCCGACCAGCATCGGCGCCAACCCCCAGGAGTCGGTCTACGGCATCGTCGCGCGCAACGTCTCCGCGCTGGCGACTGAACTCAGCGGCCGCCCGGCCGCCGCGATCGCATGAGCGGCGCGCGCGGGCGCCCCAGAAAGGGCCGGCTGCGATGACGGCGCACCAGATGCGGCTTGCGCTGCTGGTCGAGGGGCTTTCCTACGCCGCCTGGGTGGCTTGGCGGCTGGGTGAGGGCGCCGCTGTGTCCCACGCGCTGGGGCAGGCAGTGGCCTTTGCCTTTGCGGCGCGGGCGGCGGTGGTGCTGCTCAGCTATTTCTTCCTGCTCTTCGCGTCCGGCCCGGTGCCGCAGCTGCTGGGCTGCGGGCCGCTGCGCGGCCTGCGCATGGTGGTCGAGGAGTACGTCGGCCTGTGGCTGCTCTTCACGGTGATCCAGCCCTTCGAACGCCACTGGCTTCCGCCCGACGAGCTGACACGCGAGCCGGCCGACCCGCGACAGCCGATGCGCCCGCCGCTGCTGCTGCTGCACGGCTACCAGTGCAACCGCGGCTTCTGGTTCTGGCTGGCGCCTCGCCTGCGGCGTGCGGGCTGGACGGTGGCCACGCACACGCTGACGCCCGGCCTGGGCAGCGTCGACGTGCAGGCCGACGGGCTGGACCGCCGTGTGCGCGAGGTGCTGCGTGCCACCGGGGCGCCCAAGGTCATCCTGGTCGGCCACAGCCTGGGCGGGTTGGTGGCGCGCGCCTACCTGCGGCGCTGGGGCGCGGCGAGCATCGCGCGCGTGATCACGCTGGGCACGCCGCACTACGGCAGCCGCCTGGCGATGCTGGCCTGGGGCCGCTGCGGGCGGCAGATGGTGATCGGCAACCCCTGGCTGCGCGCGCTGCAGGACGAGCCGCTGCCGGTGCCGCTAACCTCGATCTACAGCGTGCACGACAACCAGGTGCTGCCGCAGCGCGCCTGCTCGGCGCTGGCCGGGGCGACCAACTGCGCCATCGGCGGCGTCAGCCACCTCGGCATGGCGTTTTCGCCCGAACTGCTGTCGGTGCTGCTGGCGGTGCTGCGCGACGACCCCCGCCGCCCCTCGGCCAGCCCGGTGCGGCGGGTGCGTTGAGTCGCAGCGAGCCGCATGGCGCCGAATCTCGATCCAGCGCAAACCGGGTGGGCCGGGCGGACTTGAAATCGCGCCGGACCCCCTCAGATCTGCGTCAACCCGGAGGATTTCCATGCGTGCCGACAAGCTCACCACCCTGCTGCAACAGGCCCTGGCCGATGCCCAGAGCCTCGCCAATGCGGCCGACCACCCCTACATCGAAGCGGCCCACCTGCTCAAGGCGCTGCTCCAGCAGGCCGACGGCCCGCGCTCGCTGCTGCAGCGCGCCGGCGTCAACCTGCGCGCCCTCGACGACGCGGCCGACAGTGCCCTAAGCCGCATCGCCGCGGTGCAGGGCGGCGAGCTGCAGCCCGGGCGCGAGCTGGTGGCGCTGCTGCAGGCCGCCGAGAAGGAGGCCAGCAAGCGCGGCGACCAGTTCATCGCCAGCGAGATGGTGCTGCTGGCCCTGGCCGACGCCAAGACCGATCTGGCCCAGGCGGCGCGCGGCGCCGGCCTGACCCGCAAGGCCCTGGAAGCCGCCGTCGAGGCGGTGCGTGGCGGACAGAAGGTGGACAACGCCGAAGCCGAAGGCCAGCGCGAGGCGCTGAAGAAGTACACCCTCGACTTGACCGAGCGCGCCCGGCTGGGCAAGCTCGACCCGGTGATCGGCCGCGACGACGAGATCCGCCGCGCCATCCAGGTGCTGCAGCGGCGCAGCAAGAACAACCCGGTGCTGATCGGCGAGCCGGGCGTGGGCAAGACTGCCATCGTCGAAGGCCTGGCCCAGCGCATCGTCAACGGCGAGGTGCCCGAGACGCTCAAGGACAAGAAGGTCCTGGTGCTGGACATGGCCGGCCTGCTGGCCGGCGCCAAGTACCGCGGTGAATTCGAGGAGCGCCTGAAGAGCGTGCTCAAGGAAGTCGCCCAGGACGAGGGCCGCATCATCCTCTTCATCGACGAGCTGCACACGATGGTGGGCGCCGGAAAGGCCGAGGGCGCCATCGACGCGGGCAACATGCTCAAGCCGGCGCTGGCGCGCGGCGAGCTGCACTGCATCGGCGCGACCACGCTGGATGAGTACCGCAAGTACGTCGAGAAGGACGCCGCGCTCGAGCGCCGCTTCCAGAAGGTGCTGGTCGACGAGCCCAGCGTGGAGGCGACGATCGCCATCCTGCGCGGCCTGCAGGAGAAGTACGAGGTGCACCACGGCGTGGAGATCACCGACCCGGCCATCGTCGCCGCGGCCGAGCTCAGCCACCGCTACATCACCGACCGCTTCCTGCCCGACAAGGCCATCGACCTGATCGACGAGGCCGCGGCCAAGATCAAGATCGAGATCGACTCCAAGCCGGAGGTGATGGACCGGCTGGATCGCCGCATGATCCAGCTGAAGATCGAGCGCGAGGCGATGAAGAAGGAGCACGACGAGGGCTCCATCCGCCGCCTGGGGCTGATCGACGATGAACTGCTCAAGCTGCAGCGCGAATACAACGACCTGGAAGAGATCTGGAAGGCCGAGAAGGCCGCCGCCCAGGGTTCGGCGCAGGTCAAGGAAGAAATCGAGCGCATCAAGCTGCAGATCGAGGAGTGGAAGCGCAAGGGCGACTTCAACAAGGTGGCCGAGCTGCAGTACGGCAAGCTGCCCGAGCTGGACAAGCGCCTGAAGGAGGCGCAGGCCAAGGAGGCCGGCAAGAAGGCCGGCGGCCAGGGCCCGCAGCTGCTGCGCACCATGGTCGGCGCCGAAGAGATCGCCGAGGTGGTGAGCCGCGCCACCGGCATTCCGGTCAGCAAGCTGATGCAGGGCGAGCGCGACAAGCTGCTGAAGATGGAGGGCAAACTGCACGAGCGCGTGGTGGGCCAGGACGAGGCCATCGTCGCGGTGTCGGACGCCATCCGCCGTTCACGCGCTGGCCTGAGCGACCCCAACCGGCCGCTGGGCAGCTTCCTCTTCCTCGGCCCCACCGGCGTGGGCAAGACCGAGCTGTGCAAGGCGCTGGCGGGCTTCCTCTTCGACAGCGAGGAGCACATGATCCGCATCGACATGAGCGAGTTCATGGAGAAGCACTCCGTGAGCCGCCTGATCGGTGCGCCCCCAGGTTACGTCGGCTATGACGAGGGCGGCTACCTGACCGAGGCCGTGCGGCGCAAGCCCTACAGCGTCGTCTTGCTCGACGAGGTGGAGAAGGCTCACCCGGACGTCTTCAACGTGCTGCTGCAGGTGCTCGACGACGGCCGCCTGACCGACGGTCAGGGCCGCACGGTGGACTTCAAGAACACCGTGATCGTGATGACCAGCAACCTGGGCAGCCACCTGATCATGCAGATGGCCGGGCAGGACAGCGAGTTGATCCGTGAGGCAGTCTGGGCCGAGGTGAAGCAGCACTTCCGCCCCGAGTTCCTGAACCGCATCGACGAGACGGTGGTCTTCCACGCCCTGGATCAGGCGCACATCCAGTCCATCGCCAAGATCCAGCTGCACGTGCTGGAAGCCCGCCTGGCGAAGATGGAGATGAGTCTGGACGTCAGCGCCGAGGCCCTGGCCGAAATCGCCAAGGTCGGCTTCGACCCGGTGTTCGGTGCCCGCCCGCTCAAGCGGGCCATTCAGCAGCGCATCGAGAACCCGGTGGCCAAGCTGATTCTCGAAGGCAAGTTCGGTCCGAAGGATGTGATCCCGGTGAACCTGTCCGCGGGTGGCGGCTTCGAGTTCGGGCGAACGGTGCACTGACCCCTCACGAATGGGGGGCTCGGCAGACGCCTTTCATGGCGGCCCTGCCGAGCCGAGGCTTGCACCCTTCACTTGGCGAAGCAATCCGGCGCCCCGTGGCGGATCAGGAATGAACGCCACTTCTGCTCGGGCGTCACACCGATGCCCATGAGTGGAATCTTGCCCAATTCAGTGCGCATCGTTCTGGTGGCATTTGCCAGCGCACTGCTCCAGCAGATGTTCGTCGCGGAATAGCCGGCGATGCAGCCTACTACGGCGTCGGATGCCCAGGCGTTGCGGTAAACCGTCACCAGACTGGCCATCGCTGGTGAAGGCTGCAGTCCGTAGAGGGTGGGTATGAGCTCCGGAGGCGGGAGCGGAGGGCAGTATTTCGGGCCGTTGGCGGGGCGGTTGTCGATGGCGGCGAGTTGTTCGGGGGAAAGGCTCTTTCTCTGGGGCTCCGACAGGCTGTCGAGCTGCACCTTGTTCAACCCCGCCAGTTGGGTGGCGGTCATCCCCGGCAACATCATTTGAACCTTGCCCGGACTGAGGCTCTGCACGACCTCCATACTCAGGATCGACACCTGCGTGGGCGACAGCGACTTGACCGATGCATCATCGATCATGGCCATTTGTTGGGGTCTGATGGCCGCCACTTGCCCGGGGGTGAGAGGGCTGATTCCCGCGTCGCCCGAGCTCAGGAGCGCCTGCAGCACAACGACAGGCAACGCCTCGATGGATTTGGTGTCGAAGGCCCGGATCTGTGCGGCATTGAAGTATTTGAATTGTGTGGATTGCAGATTGGTTGCCTGCGAATGAATGAGCCCATTGACCTTGTCGGTTGGAATGGCCGCGATCTGAAGTGAACTCAGGCGAGGAATGGCCAAGCGGTTCAACGCCGCCCACTGGGGTTCAGTCAATGCGCCCATCTGTTCTGTGCTCAGCGCAGCGACCTGTTCCGGCGTTATGGCGGCGAGTTGTCCAGAAGACAGGGCTAGAAATTTTTCTGCGCCCAGCGAAGCCAGCTGCGGCGGCGTCAGTACAGCAATGGACTCCGGATTCATCAGCCCGATTTGGGCAGTGCTGCTGGCGGCAAAGTTCTTGAGGGCGCGATATTGATCTTGCGTCAAGGCCGCGTATTGGTTAAGCAGCAGGGCAGGGATTTGCTTGTCGTCCAACTCTCCAATCAGCTCTGGCCGAATGACCGGAATCAGACTTTCTGGCAGCGCTTGAATCTGCGCGATCGTCAACTGTTTGAATTGAATGGGCGTGAGTCGGTTGATTCGTTCGGCGCTTAGAATCGAAGCGGATTGTGCGAAGGACGCGGATGCAATTGTCCCTGCAACGAGGGCTGCACACACAGTGAAGCGAGAAGACATGTAGTTTCCCTGAGAATCGACAAAAGACGTGGCCGACCCGGACAAAAGGTCGGGGCTGCAGTCTAGGTTTGTCGCTTACCGCCCAAATGTGAAAATTTGGCGACCCACAAGGAAATCCAGGTGCTTCACGTTCACCCACCGCAGATGAGCGGGTCAGGCGGGGGAATGCCTGCGCCCGAGCTGAGCGGGCCCCCTGCGGGGGCTCAGCGCTTGGCGGGAGACTGTTTCAGCCAGGGCAGCATCACCGGCCAGACGTGGGCGAGGATGCGCGGGTGGGCGGTTTCGTTCGGGTGAATGCGGTCGGCCTGGAACCAGCGCAGCGGGTCCGCGTCGTCGGCCACGCCCGCCAGCAGAAAGGGCAGCAGGGCGGTGGACTCCTGCTTGGCGACCTGGGAGAAGAGGGATTGGAAGTCGCGCGTGTAGGCCGGGCCGTAGTTGGGCGGCACCTGCATGCCGATGATCATCACCCGCGCGCCGGCCGCCTTGGCCTGCTGCGTCATCGCCAGCAGGTTGGCGCGGGTCATGTCCAGCGGCAGGCCGCGCAGGGCGTCGTTGCCGCCGAGCTCGATCACGACGTGGCTGGGCCGGTGCTGCGCCAGCAGGGCGCCCAGGCGGGCGCGGCCGCCCGAGGTGGTGTCGCCGCTGATGCTGGCGTTGACGACGGCGGTGCCGGGCAACTCACTGCGCAGGCGCTGATCGGCCAGGGCGACCCAGCCGCTGCCGCGCTTGAGGCCGTATTCGGCCGAGAGGCTGTCGCCCAGCACGAGCAGGCGGCGCTGGGCGGCCTTTGGCGCGGGCGCGGCCGGGCTGTTCGCCCCCGCGGTGGTGGCTTGGACGGCCGGGGCCAGCACCCCGAGGGCGGTGGCCAGGCCACCGATCAGGATAAAGTGCCGGCGTTTACAGTGCCGCTCTTCTTTGAAAGGCTTGCAGCCGCTGGGCTGCCGACGCATGGGCAACAGAAACATCATTGAAGTCAAGGGCGTGACCAAGCAGGTCCGCGATGCCACCGGGGTGCTGACGATTCTGCACGAGATCGATTTCGCGCTCGCGCAGCGCGAGTCCGTGGCGATCGTCGGGGCCTCCGGCTCGGGCAAGAGCACGCTGCTGTCGATCCTCGCCGGGCTGGATGTGCCCAGCGCGGGGCAGGTGCTGCTGGCCGGGGTCGACCTCTTCGCCCTCGACGAGGACGCCCGCGCCGCGCTGCGTGGTGAGCGCGTGGGCTTCGTCTTCCAGAGCTTTCAGCTCATGGGGCACCTCACCGCGTTGGAAAATGTGATGCTGCCGCTGGAGCTGCGCGGCGAGCGCGACGCGCGCCGCCTGGCCGGCGAGATGCTCCAGCGGGTCGGCCTCGGCGAGCGCCTGGGCCACTACCCGCGGCTGCTGTCCGGCGGCGAGCAGCAGCGCGTGGCGCTGGCGCGCGCCTTCGTGCTGCGCCCGGCGGTGCTGTTTGCCGACGAGCCCACCGGCAGCCTGGACCACGCCACCGGAGAGGCGGTGATGCGCCTGATGTTCGAGCTCAACCGTGAAGCCGGCACCACCCTGGTGCTGGTGACGCACGACCCGGCGATCGCCGCGCGCTGTGACCGCCAGCTCCGCTTGGAGGCCGGGCACATCGTCCAGGACGCCGCAACGGCGGCCGAGCCGGCCTGAGTCGGCGGCGTCTGCCGTTTCTTTTTTTTCGCTTCTCTGTTCCCGTCTCGATCGGACCCCGATGCCCGCCAATCTGCTGTTCGGCTTCCATGCCCTGACCGTGCGCCTGAAGATCGCGCCTGAAACCGTGCGCGAGCTGCACTTCGACCCCGCGCGGCGCGATCAGCGCATGCGCCATTTCATCGATCGGGCCAAGGCGGCGGGTGCGGTGCTGGTGGAGAGCGACGACAACCGGCTGAGCAAGCTGGCGCGCTCGCCGCGCCACCAGGGCGTGGCCGCACGCGTGGACCCGCTGCCGCAGCGCCACTCGATCGACGAGCTGCTCGAGGAGCTGGAAGCCGCCGGCGGCGTGCCGCTGCTGCTGCTGCTCGACGGCGTGACCGACCCGCACAACCTGGGCGCCTGCCTGCGCGTGGCCGATGGGGCGGGGGTGCAGGCGGTGATCGCGCCGCAGAAGCACGCCGCGGGCATCAACGCCACGGTGGCCAAGGTGGCCAGCGGCGCGGCCGAGACGGTGCCTTACTTCATGGTGCCCAACCTGGCGCGCACGATGGGCGAGCTCAAGGAGCGCGACGTCCGCCTCATCGGCGCGAGCGACGACGCCGAGGTGTCGATCTACGACGTCGACCTGACCGGCCCCGTGGCCCTGGTGCTGGGCGCCGAGGGCGACGGCATGCGCCAGCTCACCCGCCAGACCTGCGACCAGCTGGTGCACATCCCGATGAGCGGGGCGGTGGAGAGCCTGAACGTGTCGGTGGCCACCGCGGTGTGCCTGTACGAGGCGCTGCGCCAGCGCCGCGCGGCCGCGCCGCTGCAGGACGAGGGGGCTGATGAGACTGAGGCGGCGCAGGCGGCTGAGGTGGGTGGGGCCGACGGCGCTGGCAGCGAGGACGCGCCCGCGCAGTCGTGAAAACCACACGGCGGGCTGGGTACACTGCCGGCGTTTCCACGTCGTTGAGCAGTGTCCGATGCCCGTCCTCGCCGTCCCCCATCCGCTGATTCGCCACAAGGTCGGCCTCCTGCGCGAGGAGGGCTCGACCAAGAAGTTCCGCGAGCTGACCGCCGAGATCGCGCGGCTGCTGGTCTACGAGGCCACCGCGGACTTCCCGATCGAGCCGGCCACGGTGCAGGGCTGGTGCGGCGAGATCCCCGTCGAGCGCATCGCCGGGCGCAAGGTGACGCTGGTGCCGATCCTGCGCGCCGGGCTGGGCATGCTCGACGGCGCGCTGGACATGATCCCCAACGCCAAGGTGAGCGTGGTGGGCGTGGCGCGCAACCACCAGACGCTGCAGCCCGAGCCCTACGTGGACCGCTTCGTCGGCCACCTCAGCGAGCGCACCGCGCTGATCCTGGACCCGATGCTGGCCACCGGCGGCTCGATGATCGCCACCATCGACATGCTCAAGGCCCGCGGCTGCCGCGATGTGCGCGCGCTGGTGATGGTGGCCGCGCCCGAGGGCATCGCCGCGCTGGACCAGGCGCACCCCGACGTGCGCTGCTGGACCGCGGCGATCGACAGCCACCTGAACGCCGACGGCTACATCATCCCGGGCCTGGGCGATGCGGGCGACCGCATCTTCGGCACCCGCGAGGATTGAGCCGCGCCGACCCCCCGCATTGTTCTGATTCCGGAGTGTTCTCCATGACGAAGTCGACCCCCCTGCGCCGCGCGTTCACCACCGCCGCTTTGATGTTGAGCGCCGCCTCGGTGGCCACCCTGGCCGGCTGCACGCAGGAAAAGCAGAACGAGATCCGCCGCAACATCCAGAACTGGACCGGCACCAATGGCGTGCTGGAGGTCTATGCCGGCGACAAGCTGGTGCGCCGCTTCATCAAGATCGACAAGATGAGCACGGCCTACGGCACCGACGACCACCAGGCCCGTCCCTACCGCTATGGCTACGGCGTGCTCGACGAGAACCTGAACGGCGAGCAGGACAGCGGCGAGAAGCGCGTCTACTTCGAGGTCAGCGACTACTCGACCGCCTACGTCTTCTACGAGAGCCCGCGTTGAGCGGGGCGCAGCCGCCCGGCCCGGCGGCGACGCGCGGGCTGGTCGCGCTGTTCGCGTCCACGTTTTTGGAGCTGTCCGGGCTGTTCATGCTCGGGCCACTGCTGCTGCTCACGCTCAAGGCGCGCGGCGTCGAGAGCGCCTGGGTGGGGCTCTTCGCTGCGGCGCAGTGGCTGGGCATGGCCGCGGCCACGCCCTTTGCTGCGGCCGCGGTGCGCCGCCTGGGCGCCCGCCGGGCGTTGCTGGCCGCTGCGGCGCTGCCCTTTGCCGCCTTCGCGGCGATGGCGCTGACCGACCGCGTGCTGGTCTGGGCGCTGCTCTACCTCGGCGCCGGCGTGGCCGGCGCGCTGCGCTGGATCGTGGCCGAGGCGATGGTGGCCGAAATGGCCCCGCCCGAACGACGCGGGCGCATCGTCGGCCTGTACGAAACGATGGTGGGACTGACCTTCATGGTCGGGCCAGCGCTGTTGGCTGCGCTCAGTGCCGGCGGGGTCGAGGCCGGGTCGATCCGCTGGGTGGCCCAGCTGCTGCTGGGGGCTGCGCTGCTGCTCAGCCTGGGCGTGCCGACGCTGCACAGCCACCTGGACGACGACGGCGCGCGCCTCGGGCTGGCCGGCATCGTGGACACCCTGCGCGCCACCCCGGCGGTGATGGCCGCGGGGCTGGTGGGCGGCTTCTTCGAGGCCGGGCTGGCCAGCGTGCTGCCGCTGTACGGGCTGTCGATCGGGCTGGGTGCGGCACTGGCGGCGCTGCTGGTGTCGGCCAGCGGGCTGGGCAGCGCGGCGATGATGCTGCCCGTGGGTGAACTGGTGGACCGCTGGGGCCGGCGCGGCGTCTGGCTGGCCTGCGCGCTGCTGAACCTGGGGGCCACGCTGCTGCTGCCCTGGGTGGGGCAGTTCGGCGCGCTGGCCTGGCTGATCGCGCTGCTCTGGGGCGGCGCAGGCGGCGGGCTTTACACCGTGGCGATGATCGACATCGGCCATCGCCACCAGGGCGTCTCGCTGGTCAGCGCCACCGCGGTGCTGGTGCTGGCCTATACGATCGGCGGCATGCTGGCCCCGGCACTGGGCGGCGTGGCGCTGCAGTTCGCGCCGCAGTGGGGCTTCCCGGCGCTGCTGGCCTTCTGGGCGGTGGCGGGCGTGGCGGCGATCGCGTTCACGGCGTTAGCCCCGCTCGGCCGTTCCGAAGGGGCTAACCGCCCCCTTGGGGGGCAGCGAGCGAAGTGAGCGTGGGGGTCACGTCAGCCCCGCCCGGCCGTTCCGAAGGGGCTGACCGCCCCCTTGGGGGGCAGCGAGCGGGGTGAGCATGGGGGTCACGTCAGGCCGAGCGAACCGGCCAGTGCCCCGAGGCCGATCAGCCACAGCGGGCTGATCTTGCTGCGCAGCATCGCGACGACGCTGCCGATCACCAGGATCCACGCCGCCCAGCTGCCGCGCACCGGCGCCGCCAGGATCCAGCCGGTGGCGCCCAGCAGGCCGATGGTCAGCGGCGCCAGCCCGCCGGTGAAGACGCGCACGCCGAAGGCCTCGCGCCGCGTGGCCAGCCAGCGCGAGGCGGCCAGCGCCAGGATCGAACTGGGCAGCATGATGCCCGCCATCATGGCGAGCAGGCCGGCCAGGCCCGCGACGTTCCAGCCCAGCACCGCGATGAAGAGGATGTTCGGCCCCGGCGCGGCCTGCGCCAGGCCGATCGAGGCGCTGAACTGCGTGTCGCTGAGCCAGCCGTGCTCCTGCACCAGGTAGCGCTGCATGTCCGGTGCGGTGGTGATCGCACCCCCCACCGCCAGCAGCGACAGGATCAGGTAGTGGCCGAAGATCTGCGCCAGCGTGGCGGCGTCCAGCCCGTGCGTGCCGGCGAGCTGGGCCCAGCGGGTGGCGTCGAAGAGGGCCGCGAACCCGTCCAGACCGGTCACCGCGGCGCTCCCCGGCGCAGCGCCCAGGCGACGTGCAGCATCGTCAGCGTGCCCAGGCCCAGCACCACGCCGACCATCGGCCAGCGCAGGCCGCCCACCAGCAGCGCCGTCAGCCCGGCGTAGCCCAGCGCGACGCCGCGGCCCAGCGGGTGCTTTTTCAGCGTGAGGGCCAGCTTGGCGCCGGTGGCGATCACCAGCCCGGCGGCCACCGCGCCCATGCCGCGCAGCGCCCCGGCGAAGACCGGCAGGTGCTCGACCTGCTGGTACGCCAGCGTGGCGGCCAGCACGATCAGCAGCGGCAGCGCCAGCATGCCCGCGCAGGCGGCCAGCGCGCCGCGCCAGCCGAAAAATCGGTCGCCGAACATCAGGCCGACGTTGATGATGTTAGGCCCCGGCATCACCTGGCCGATCGAGAGCAGCTCGACGAACTGCGCGCGCGTCAGCCAGCCTCGGCGCTCGACCAGCTCGCGCTGAGCGATCGGCAGCACGCCGCCAAAGCCCTGCAGCGCCAGGCGGTTGAAGGCCCAGAAGAGATCGGCGGGGGAGCGGGGCGCGGCGCGCGGCTGCTCGGGAGGCGCTGAAGAAGCGGAAGCAACGGGGTCAGACATGGTCGGGGTCGCGGGCGATGCGGCGCTCGGCCCAGGTGCTCAGGGCCAGCGCGGCCAGCAGCCAGACGAGGCCGACCCAGTGCAGCGCGTCGTAGGCGCCGGGGCCGCGCTCGCCCAGCAGCAGGCCGCCGCTGGCGGCGCCAGCGGCCTGGCCGAAGTAGATCGCCGAGGTGTTCAGGGCCATCAGCGCCGGGGCCAGTGCCGGGGCTGTGTGGCTGAGGCGGGCCTGCTGGGCCGAGTTGGCCGAGAAGCAGCCCAGCGCCCAGGGCGAAATCACCGCCAGCATCACCGCCAGTGAGCCGGCGGCCACGCCCAGGGGCCAGAGCAGCATCGACAGCGCCATCAGCGCGATCGCAATGGCGGCGGCGCGTGGAGCGCCGATGCGGTCGATGCGCCGCGTGACGTAGACGTTGCCCAGCACGCCAAAGGCCCCGAAGCCCATGAACAGGCCGCTGATGCCGGCCGCATCGGCGTGCAGCACCTCGCGGTAGAAGGGCGCCAGGTAGGAAAACAGCGTGAACTGGCCGGCGCTGAACAGCGCGGTCACCGCGACGATGGCCATCAGCACCGGGTGGGTGAAGACCTCGCGCCAGGCGGCCAGCGACAGGGCAGGGGGCTTGACGCCATCGGGCATCACCCGCCAGACCCAGGCCGCGCCGCTGAGCGAGAGCAGCACCACCAGCGCGTAGGCCCAGCGCCAGCCGAGGGTCTCGCCGATGTAGGCGTGCAGCGGCATGCCCAGCACCGAGGACAGTGACCAGCCCAGAAAGATCGTTGTGATCGCCCGGCCCCGCTGGTTCGGCGGCGTCATGTGGCCGATGGCGGCGGCGGCTTGCGGCGTGAAAACGGCCGCGGCCAGCACCGCCGCCGCGCGCAGCGGCATCAGCAGGGCGAAGGAGGGCGCCAGCGCGCACAGCGCGTGGCCGATGGCGAACCACAGCAGCGCCGCGGTGAGCAGGCGGCGGCGGTCCCAGCCGGCCACCGCGGCGGCCAGGAGTGGGGCGCCGAAGCACAGGCAGGCGGCGCCCACGCTGATGAGCTGCCCGCCCATGGCCACCGAGACGCCGAGCGAGCGCACCAGGTCGTTGAGCGAGCCGGCCACGACCATGACGCCGCAGCCGATCGCGAAGTTGCCATAGAGCAGGGCGCCCCGCACCGCCAGCGGGTTGGCCGACGGCGCGTTCAAACGCTCATGCCCTCAGACCCCCATCAGGCGCAGGGCCTGCGGGTTGACGATGTTCGTCGGCTTGCCGTCGAGGTAGGCCAGGATGTTGTCGAAGGCCGAGCTGAAGAAGTGCTCGTAGTTGTCCAGCTCGACGTAGCCGATGTGCGGCGTGCACACCGCGTTCTCCAGCCGCAGCAGCGGGTGGCCCTGCAAGATGGGCTCGCTCTCGAACACGTCCACCGCCGCCAGGCCGGGGCGGCCGCGGTTCAGCGCGGTGATCAGCACGTTGTCGCTGAGCAGCTCGGCGCGCGAGGTGTTGACGAACAGCGCGGTGGGCTTCATGCGCGCCAGGTCCTCGGCCAGGATCAGGCCGGTGGTCTCGGGCACCAGGCGCAGGTGCACGCTGAGCACGTCGGATTCGGCGAACAGCGCCTCGCGGCTGCTGAAGACGCCATGGCCGTCTGCCGCCGCCTGGGCCAGAGAGGCCTCGCGGCCCCAGATGCGCACCTCCATGCCGAAGGCCCGGCCGTAGCCCGCCACCAGCTGGCCGATGCGCCCGTAGCCCCAGATGCCCAGGGTTTTGCCGCGCAGCAGGTTGCCCAGGCCGAAGTTCGGCGGCATCGAGCCGGCCTTCAGCCCCGACTGCTGCCAGGCGCCATGCTTGAGGTTGCCGATGTACTGCGGCAGCCGTCGCATCGACGCGAGGATCAGCGCCCAGGTCAGCTCGGCCGGTGCGGCCGGCGAGCCCACGCCCTCGGCCACCGCGATCCCGAGCTTGGTGCAGGCCTCGACGTCGATGTGCGCGCCCACCCGGCCGGTCTGCGCGATCAGTCGCAGCCGCGGCAGCTTTTCCAGCAGCGCCTTCGGAAAATGCGTGCGTTCACGGATCAGGACGAGGATCTCGGCGTCCTTCAGGCGCACGGCGAGTTGTCCGATGCCCTTCACGGTGTTCGTGTAAACCTTCACACTGTGAGGGGCCAGTCGGTCGGCGCAGGCGAGCTTGCGGACGGCGTCCTGGTAGTCGTCGAGGATGAGGATGTTCATCGGCGGTCGGTGGGGGCTGCCCCGCAATTGTGCCTGTGCGGGGCCGGTTTCGCCGCTTCGGGGCTGCTGGCGCGGACTGGGGCGGGGTGTGACGGGGTGATGTCAGAGGCGGTCTGGGCCAGCGCCCCCGCTCTGCATCGGGCATCAACGGGACATCCACAGGGTGTCAGGAGTGGGCATGACGGGTTGGCGGCGTTGGGCGGGCAGGGCGGCGGGGGCGATCGGCGCGGTGGCCCTGCTGGCCGGGGTGGCGGGTTTTGTCTACCGCGAGCGGGCGTTGCCCATCGACGACGGTCGCCTGCGTGTGCAGGGGCTGCCGGTGGGTGCGGGCGAGGTGGCGATCGAGCGCGACGCCCACGGCATCCCGACGATTCGGGCCGCCAACGCCCCGGGCGCCTGGTTTGGCCTGGGCTTCGCGCACGCACAGGATCGGCTCTGGCAGATGGAGACGCACCGGCGCATCGGCGCGGGCCGGCTGTCGGAGGCCTTCGGGCCGGGCGCGCTGGAGATCGACCGCTTCTTGCGTGCGCTGGGTGTGCGCCGCGTCGCGCAGCAGCAGTGGGAGCGCACCCAGGGCGAGGCGCGCGAGGCGCTGCTGGCCTACACCGCCGGCGTCAACGCCTACCTGCGTGACCACCTGCGTGCGCGCCCGCCCGAGTTCCTGATCCTGGGCATTCAGCCCGAAGCCTGGGACCCGGTGGACAGCCTGGCCTGGTCGATCATGATGGCCTGGGACCTGGGCGGCAACTGGACCAGCGAGCTGCTGCGCCTGCGCCTGGCCAGCCGGCTCGACCTGACCCGCCTCCAGCAGCTGATGCCGCCGTACCCTGGCGACGCGCCGCTGCCGGTGGCCGACTACACCGCGCTGGCGCGGCAGTTGCAGCTGGCCAGCGCCCCGACCGGTGCGGCGCTCGACCGGCTGGCGCGCGCCGCACCGGAGTCGGGCGTCGAAGGCGTGGGCTCGAACAACTGGGTGGTCAGCGGCGCGCACAGCGCCACCGGCAAGCCGCTGCTGGCCAACGACCCGCACCTCAAGCTCAGCACGCCCGCGCTCTGGTACTTCGCCCGGCTGGAGGCGCCGGACCTGCACGTGGCCGGTGCCACGTTGCCCGGGCTTCCGGCCGTGGTGCTGGGCCAGAACCGCCAGATCGCCTGGGGCTACACCAACACGAACCCGGACGTGCAGGACCTCTACCTGGAGCGCCTGCACCCGCAGGACCCCGAGCGCTACGAGACGCCCGGCGGCGGCTGGGCGCATTTCGACCTGCGGGAAGAGACGATTGCGGTGCGCGGCCAGGCGCCGGTTCAGCTGCGCGTGCGCAGCAGCCGCCACGGGCCGGTGATCTCCGACGCGGACGGCAGCGCCACCGCCGGTCTGCCCGGCCTGGGCGCGCCGCTGCCGGCGGGCGCCTCAGCACCGTCGGCCGCGGCCGGCGCGCGCTACGTGCTCGCGCTGCGCTGGTCGGCGCTGGACGCGGACCCAGGCAACGTCGTCGCCACGCTGCGCTTCAACCGCGCCCGGTCGGTGGAGGAGTTCATCGCCGCGTCGGCCGGCTACACCGCACCGATGCAGAACATGGTCGTGGCCGACGCCGCGGGTCCGCAGGGCCACATCGGCTTGGTCGCGCCGGGGCGGGTGCCGCTGCGCCGCGCCGACAACGACCTGCTGGGCCAGTTCCCCGCGCCCGGCTGGGACGCCCGCTACGACTGGGCCGGCTGGATCGATGCGGAGGCCACGCCGCGCGAGCGCGACCCGGCGCGCGGCTGGATCGCCACCGCCAACGCCAAGGTCACCCCAGCGGGCTACCCGCACTACCTGACCAGCGAGTGGGCCGCGCCGTGGCGGCAGCAGCGAATCGAACAGCTGCTGGCCGAGCGGCCGACGCACGACCTCGACAGCTTGGCGGCGATGCAGCGCGACATCCGCTCGCTCGGGGTGCAGCCGCTGCTGGCGGCCTTCCGCGCCGCGCGCAGTGGCCACGCGGCCGCGGCGGCGCTGGCCCCGGCGATCGCGGCCTTCGACGGCGAGATGCGACCCGACAGCGCCGCGCCCGCGGTCTACCAGGCCTGGCTGCGGGCCTACACCGGGCTGATCCTGGCCGACGAGCTGGGCCCCGTCTGGTCCGGCGCCTACAGCGAGCGCCGCAGCTTCCGCGACGCGATCGAGGGCATCGTCGCCCGGCAGGACGCCTGGTGGTGCGACGACAAGACCACGCCCGACACCGTCGAGACCTGCGCGGGTCTGGCCAACGTCGCGCTCGATCAGGCGCTGGCCGACCTGACTCAGCGCCTGGGGGCCAACCCGGTGAAGTGGCGCTGGGCCGACCTGCACCGGGCACGCTCGGAGCACCGGCCCTTCAGCAAGGTCAGCGCGCTGGCGCGTTTCTTTGAGGTCAGCGTGCCCACCGGGGGCGACGCCAACAGCATCAACGCGATGCGCGTCAGCCTGGACGCGGCGGCCAGCAGCCCGCGCAGCTACAGCACCGAGCACGGGCCGAGCCTGCGGGCGCTCTACGACGTGGCCGACCCATCGCGCTCGCGCGTGATCCACTCCACCGGGCAGTCGGGCCTGCCGTTCAGCCCGCACTTCAGCGATTTCGCGTCCGACTGGGCCGCCGGGCGGTACGTGCCGCTGTGGCCCGCCGCGAACGAGCGCCTGCGCCGCCTGGTGCTGAGCGGGGCGGGCGGTACCGATCGTTGAAGCCGCAGCTGCGACCGCGGGACGGGCCGCCGAGCCCAATCAGCGGGCGCCGCGCCGAGTGGATCCCGGGGCCGTCGAGGCGAAGCGGGCGTCGCTGTCGGGGCGCGCCGCCGTGACGCGGCGCGGGCGGGCGGCCTGGGCGGTCTGGGCCCGGCGCTCCTGGATTTTCTGGCGTAGGCGCTCGGTGTCGCCCCGGTCCACCTGAGCTTGCAGCTGGGCCAGCCGCGCCTCGAGGCGGGCGTGGCGCTCGATCTGGGCGAGCTGCTCGCTGCGGGACTGGGCGCGCTCGCGGTCGAGCTGGGCGGCGGCGTCGCGCTGCTGTTCGTCCAAGCGCTGCTCGGCGCGCAGGCGGGCCTGACGCTCGCGGTCCATGTCCGCAGCGGCGCGGCGCTCGGCCGTGCGGGCGCGGGCATCGGCGTCGTCAACCGCGGCTCGGGCCTGGTCGCGCAACTGCTCGCGTTCGAGCTGCACCGCGGCCAAAGCCCGCGCGTGGGCGGTCTCGCGCTCAGCCAGCTGGGCCTGCGCAGCGGCCAGTGCCAAGCGAAGGGCATCGAGCTCCGCCGCCTGGGCCTGAATCTGCGCCCGGGTTTGCGTCTGGAGGCGTTCGAGCCCGCCGGCCAGGGCATCGCGATCGGCCTGGGCCGCATCGGCCCGGGCCTCGGCCGCCAGGGCGCGCGACTCCACGGCCTGGTGGGCCAGGGCCTGGGCGGTGTCCCAAAGCTGGCGGGCCAAATCCCGCACCGGCTCGGGGGCTTCGGGTTGGGGCGCCCGGAAGGCCTGCGGATCGGCAATGCGCGCGCCCAGGCGGGCGAACCAGGTTTCCAGGTGCGGGCTGACCGTGTTGGGCGAGCCGCGACCGATTTTGAGCCGCACGCGCTCGATCGTCGGGCGTGCGCCCTCGACCAGCAGCGCATCCGCGGCCCTCCAGACGTCCTGTTCATTGATTCCGCGGCTCATGGTGAAGTGCCCTCTTGTATGCCGTTATCTACCAACGATAATTGAAGCTTATCGTTGGTTATAAATCTGTAGTGTCTGATATCATACAGCGCATGGATATTTCATACGAACTGATCGCGCTGGACCCGGCTGCGGGCATTCCGGTGCTCTCCGCCGACGAACTCAGCCCCGGCGCGATGGCCGCGCTGCGCGATCTGCTCGATCAAGGGGAATCTCCGAACACCGTGCGCAGCTACCGCTCGGCGATGCGCTACTGGGCCGCCTGGTTCAGCCTGCGCTACGGCCGGCGGCTGGAGCTGCCGCTGCCCGTCACCGTGGTGCTGCAATTCATCGTCGATCACGGCCAGCGCCAGGACGACGCCGGGCGCCTGCTGCACGACCTGCCCGAGCCCGTCGATCAGGCGCTGGTGGCCGCCGGCCACAAGGCGGCGCTGGGCGCACCGACGCTGTCCACGCTCACGCACCGCATCAGCGTGCTGTCCAAGATCCACCAGCTTCAGGGCCTGCCCAACCCCTGCGACGACGGCCGCGTGCGCGAGCTCACCGCCCGGCTACGGCGCGGCTACGCCCGCCGCGGCGCCGCCCAGCCCAACGCCAAACCGGCGTTGACGCGCGAGCCGCTCGAGGCCCTGCTGGACACCTGCGACGACTCTCTGGCCGGTCTGCGCGACCGCGCGCTGCTGCTCTTCGCCTTCGCCAGTGGCGGGCGCCGACGCTCCGAAGTCACCGCCGCCACGCTCGAGAACACCCGCGCCGCACCGCGATCGCCAGGCCAGCCGGCCGGCCCGGCCTATGTGCACCTGATGGGCGTGTCCAAGTCCAACCAGTCCGGCCGCACCCGCGCCGACTCGCACAAGCCGGTGGTCGGCCAGGCCGCGCAGGCCCTGCAGGCCTGGCTGGACGCCTGGCGCCTGCACAACGCCGCGCGCGGCCTGCCAGCGCCCGAAGGCCCGATCTTTCGCCGCATCCGCAAAGGCGGCGCCATCGCCGAGCCCCTGACCCCTCAGGCGGTGCGCGCCATCGTGAAAGCCCGCGCCGCGCTGGCTGGGCTCGACGCCGCGGGCTTCTCGGCGCACTCCCTGCGCTCGGGCTTCGTCACCGAGGCGGCCGCGCAGAACATCCCGATGCCCGAAACCATGGCCCTGACCGGCCACCGCTCCCCGTCGTCGGTGATCGGCTACTTCCGTCAAGGCGAGGTCTTGGGGATGAAGGCGGCCCGGTTGATGGAAGACGACCCGTCCGGCAAATGACGCGCCGCGGGGCCGTCTCGCGCTCGCACTTGGCGCCATCCTTGACGCTGCGCGCAATGGCTCCGCCGATCACGCAAGCGCTGGGGGAAATACCCCCTATCGCGTCACACCTTCGGGGGATACGGTGCGCGCTGAATTGCGGGCACCCTTCACGCTCATGGCACGCACCCTTCCCCACCTGAACCTGTCCGGCAGTTCCTTCGGCCCTTGGCCCGCCCTGCTGGTCACGCCCGGACCGCGCGTTGGCGCCGATCCGGCGGCTCAGGCCGAAGCGCTGTCCATCCACTGCCTGGCCCGCTGGACGATCGAGGTCGAAGGGTTTGAGGCCAACCAAGTCAGCCGATGCCCCTGCACGGTGAGGGTGCTGAGGGTCCATCCTCGGTTGATGTGCCTGCTTTGCTATTGCGAAGACAGCCGCTGCATCCGCAGTCTGTCGTGGACCGGGCTGCGCCAGGTCCGCGAGGCCGCCAGTGGCCGTTTGGTTGATCTGCCCGCCTGGATCGCGGACTACGTCAGTGGGATGCCGGAGGCGCATCCACGCGCGATTCGACACTCACACGAGCTGCACTGATTCAAATCTGAACCCGTGTGCCCAGTTCGACCACGGCGTTGTCGGGCAGGCGGAAGAACTCCACCACGCTGCCGGCGTTGCGGCTCATGGCGGCGAACAGGCGCTCGCGCCACAGGGCCATGCCTGCGCCCCGGGTGGGCACGATCGTTTCTCGGCTGAGGAAGTAGCTGGTCTCGAACAGCGGCACGGGCAGGCCGTGGGCCTCACAGAGCTTGAGCGCCTGAGGCACGTCCGGCGTGTTCATGAAGCCGAAGGTCAGCGACACGCGCCAGAAGCTGTGGCCCAGCGGTTCGACGCGCACGCGCTCGTCCATGCCGACCCAGGGCACATCGGCGAAGCGCACCGTCAGGATCAGGTTGCGTTCGTGCAGCACCTGGTTGTGCTTGAGGTTGTGCAGCAGCGCCTGCGGCACGGTGCCTGGATCGGCGACGGCATAGACCGCCACGCGTTGGCTGCGCGGCAGTTCGGTGACGTCGAGTGCAGCGATGAACGCCTGCAGCCCCAGGCCGTCCTGCCGGATGGCCTGCAGCGTCAGGGCGCGACCGCGTTGCCAGGTGCTCATCACCAGGAACAGCAGACCGCCCGTCGCGAGCGGGAACCAGCCGCCGTCGAAGAACTTCAAGGCGCAACCAACCACCAGCAGCGCATCCAGGACCAGGAAGAACCCGGTGGCGAGCGCCGCCAGCGGCGCCGGCAGGCGCCAGCCGTCTCGCACGACGAACCAGGTCAGAAGCGTCGTGATCATCATGGTCAGCGACACCGCGATGCCGTAGGCACCGGCCAGTGCCGACGAGCTGCGAAAGCCGAGCACCGCCGCGATCACGCCGACCAGCAGCAGGGCATTGACCGCTGGCATGTAGATCTGACCGGCTTCGCGCGCCGAGGTGTGACGCACCGCCATGCGGGGCAGAAAGCCGAGCTGGATCGCCTGGCGCGTCATCGAGTACGCGCCGGAGATCACCGCCTGCGACGCGATGATGGCCGCCAGCGTGGCCAGCAGCAGCGCCGGCCAGATCCAGTCGCCCGGGAACAGGCGGTAGAACGGGTTTTCGATCGCTGCCGGGTCCACCATCAGCAGCGCGCCCTGCCCCAGGTAGTTCAGTGCCAGACCAGGCAGCACCAGGACCGTCCAGGCCAGCTGAATGGGCTTGCGGCCGAAGTGGCCCATGTCGGCGTAGAGCGCCTCGGCGCCCGTCAGGGCCAGCACCAGCGCACCGATGACCAGAAAGACCTTCCAGCCCCGCCCGGCCGCGAAGTGCCAGGCCTGCAGGGGATTGAGCGCCGCCAGGATCGCCGGCTCACGCTCGATCCACATCAGCCCGACCGCACCGAGCACCACGAACCACAGCACGATCACCGGACCGAAGATGCGGCCCACCGCCGCGGTGCCATGGCGCTGGATGAGAAACAGACCCAGCAAGATCGCCAGCGACAGCGGCAGCACATAGGGCCGCAGCAGTGGCGTGGCGATCTCGACGCCCTCGACCGCGCCGAGTACCGAGACCGCCGGGGTGATGATGCTGTCGCCATAAAACAGCGTGGCGCCGAACACGCCGAGCAGCAGCAGCGCGCGCTTGAGTGCCGGCCGCTCTCCGACCGCGTGGGTGGCCAGTGCCGTCAGGGCCAGGCCGCCGCCCTCCCCTCGGTTGTCCGCGCGCAGGATCAGCGTCACGTACTTGAGCGTCACCACCAGCATCAGCGCCCAGACGATGCAGGAAATGGCGCCGATCAGGTTTTCCGGTGTCGGCGCCACCCCCGTCGCAGGCAGGAAGATTTCCTTGACGGTGTACAGCGGGCTGGTGCCGATGTCGCCATAGACCACGCCGAGTGCCGCCAGCGTGAGACCGGCCAGACTCGCGGGTTGGCCGCGCAGGGGACGATCGCTGTGGCGAGACGGCGCCGCCGTAGAGGGGTTGGGGTTCACTGCAAAGGCCTGGGAAGTCGCAACGCCACCAGCTTGCCGGCCCCGCCATCAGGAACGCATAAGGAGCCCCGCCCGGTGTCGCACAGCCGGCCCTCAGCTGGCCCTCGGTCAGCCCTCAGTGGGCCTCAAAGGGAGCGTCGGGTTCGACGAGCCGGTAGCCCACGCCCGGCTCGGTCAGCAGGCGCTGGGGTTCGGCCGGATCGGCCTCCAGCTTGGCGCGCAGCTGGGCCATGTACAGGCGCAGGTAATGGGTGTGCTCGGTGAACTCGGGTCCCCAGACGTCCGTCAGCAGCTGCCGGTGGGTGACGACCTGACCGGCGTTGCGCACCAGCCGGGCCAGGAGCTTGAATTCGGTGGGCGTCAGGTGCACCGCCTGCCCGGCCAACGTGGCGCGGTGCGCGACCACGTCGACCGCCAGCGCCCCGGCCCGGTACTGGGTCAACGCCGGCTGCAGGGCGGTGCCGCGGTGGCGCAGTGCCACGCGCATGCGCGCCAGCAGCTCCGCAAGCCCGAAGGGCTTGACGAGGTAGTCGTCCGCGCCCGCATCGAGCAGCTCCACCTTGTTCGACTCGGCCTGCCGCGCCGAAATCACCAGCACCGGCACGCCGCGGCGGCGGCGCAGTTCGGCCAGCAGCGCCTGGCCATCGCCATCGGGCAGGCCGAGGTCCAGGATCACCAGGTCGATCGCCGCGCCTGGCCGATCGGCGTGGCGCAGCAGGGCCTGGCCCTCGCTCAGGCTCGCGGCGGTCAGCAGCGTGTAGCCCTCCACCGCCAGGGCCGCCGCCAGCGTGGCTCGCAGCTCGCGGTCGTCCTCGACCAGCAGCACGCGCAGGGTCATGACCGCCCTCCTTCAGGAGACGCTTCCTCGCCCGACAACATCGGCGGCTCGCGCAGCGGCAGCAGGCACTCGAAGGCACAGCCGCCATGCCCGCGGGCGCGCAGCCGAAGCTCGCCGCCGTGCGCGCCGGCGATC
>Ga0228698_1000350_pt1 | contig 38982 bp, 60 predicted proteins | sample McNCre117_Aug_MG_FD_178015 | JGI IMG/M metagenome (GOLD analysis project Ga0228698, IMG submission 178015) | Freshwater microbial communities from McNutts Creek, Athens, Georgia, United States - 1-17_Aug_MG | ecosystem: Environmental > Aquatic > Freshwater > Creek | place: USA: Georgia... | reverse complement strand
CGGTAGTTGATCGATTCAAATCGGCTTGCAGGTGGTTTGCCGGGCTTTGCGCCAGCCCGCTCTTCCGGCTTCAACCACGCGGCTTCGAGCCCTTGCGATCCTCTGCGGCACCAGGCCGCCAGGAACGATTCCAGGCTCATGCCTGCCTTCTGCGCCTCGACCTGGGCACCCTTCAGCACCGTAGCCGTCACCGGCGCCTTCTTCGCCTTCCTCAGCGCCAGCCAGTCAGACCAGACCTGGGCATCGACGTCAGGGGGGCACTGCAACGGCGTAGCCGGTGCGGAGCGCTTGCGCGGTGCTGGCTTCGGCTCTTCGACGGCGGGCGAAACGCTCTTTCCGGAACGCTCTTCATCGTGGGATGGGGATGGGGATGGGGATGGGGATGGGGATGGGGATGGGGATACCAGCCTTGGTTCAACCTTGGAAGAAGGTTGGTTGAAGGTAGGTTCAACCTTGGTTGAGGCACCTCTTGCCTTCGCTCGGCGGGCCTCCGCGCTCTTCAAGCCGGCCTCTCGAAATGCGCCGGAAAGGCGCTCGGTCTTGGCAACCTCCTCGGACATCCGTTTGTTGTAATGCCCGTCACACATCTTGATGAAGTAGCGGCCAAGGATGTACCTCAGGGCCTCAATCTCATCAGATGACCGGCAGTTGCAGATGCCGGCGGCCTCCTGCTCGTCAAGAGGCATCGGCCCCTTGCTGTCCCAGCAGTGCATCAATGCCAGCAGGTAGACGCCATGACGGAGTGGAGAGAGGTGCCGCGTGTCGCGCAGGTAATCTCCTGTGAAAATCGGCATGTAGGCAAAGCTCATATCAAACCCCACCTTGTGCGCGAATCTTGTTCCAGCACACGCCGCAGAAGTACCTGAACTTCTGGTTGTTGGCAGTCGGAGCAACCAGCGCTATCTCTGCTGCCTCCAGGGATTCGTCAAACCCGAGGCGCTCAATGAACCTTTTTGTGCTCATGAACGAATCACGCGGCACTGAATCCTGCCCAGGGTAAAAGAGCCTCATCAGCCACCATACATCACCATCAATGCGAGCGCGCTTCGCCGCCATGACGGCCTCGTAGCCTTTGATCTGCTCTTCTCGCTCCTTCACCTCTTTTGCTTTGTCGGTGAGCGACTGAGGAACCACCGACAAGCTGACGCCTCCCTTTCCAAGATTGCATGGCGCGCAAGATGTCACCAGGTTGTCGGCGTCGTTTGTTCCGCCTTCAACAACTGGCGTGATGTGGTCTACGTGGAGGATTACGCCAGGAGGGTGCGCGCCGCAGTACTGGCAGGTGAATCCGTCGCGCTTGAAGATGTTGAAGCGCAATCGCTTGCCGATTGCTTTTCTCATGTCTTACCCTCCAAGCGCTTGCGCGCCAGCTGCAGGCCAGTGGTTGTGCATCCGGCCTGCTTGGCGGCCTTGCGCCAGCTCATGCCCTCGCTAAGCAGGCGCAGGCCTTCGCGCACCTCCGGGCTGATCCAGCCCTTCGCGTGCGTTCCATGGGGTCGTTTCTTGGGGTCCATGCTGCTCCTTGTGTGCATGGGTGCAAGTGTACATCCGTACCACGACAAGCGCAACCACCCAGGCGCAAAAACCTCACCCTGCCGGCAGGGTGAGGGCGCCGGTCTGGAGCGCGGACGCAAAAAAGCCCGCCGGAGCGGGCCAGGATCACGCATTCCCCATCAATCGATCCACCCTCAGCCGATACGCTCTAGGGTCACTGCCGCGCCGATCTCGCGTTATCTCTAGTATCCCGGCCGCGACAAAATGCCGCATCGCGTGGCTTGCCGTCAGTTGGTCGCATCCAGCTTGTGCGCCGAGTTCAGCCAGGCCGGCGGCGAATTCAAGCTGCTGGCGCTGGCAGATGGCGAACAGGACCAAGCGCCACTCGATCGGGATGTTCATGGCGGCGATGATGTTGTGCGCATCATGTGCAAGGCTCATTTCGCGGACCTTCGGCGGGTATATCGCGCAACTTGGGCTTTCGACCTGCCGGCTGATTTGCCAAACCATCCCAACTCCTCGGCGTCGGCTTTGCGCTGCGCCACCAGTAGCGCCCACGTCATGCGGCTGTCTATGCTCATCCCACTGTCGCAGGGGCCGGGATTTGCGATCAGCTGGGCGTAGCGCGTGGGGTCGAACGGTGGATATCTGGGGTCAGTCATGTGCGCTCCCGCACTCCGGCTTGACATTTCCTGTTCTGACCCAGCGCGCAATGCCGAGGGCGATTTTTCGGATGGCTATCATTTGCAATCCTCAACTTTTATGTGTTTGTAGGTCTCGCCCCTGCGTATTCTGCTGACAACACTCTCGGGTATCCCGAAAGATTGGGAAATATATCTTCCGGTGACTTCTGGCCCAAGAAGTCTTATTTCGAGGACTGTTTTTTCGTCAACAAGCTTGACCCCTCTTTTTTTCATCGACGAATAAACATTAGACATGTCTGAATTTTTATGCCTACCGACAAGTTTTCCAGCCCTAACAACGGCTCTGTATGATTCTTTTTTTGTGAGTCCTGCTCTCATGTGCGCAGGATTTACACAATCATTACAGCAGCACGACCTATATATAACCCTTCCTCTTGCGCCCTCGTTATGCGCTATATTCCAGACTGCTAGCGTTGCCGTCATTGTCCTTTTTTCTATTCTGTCATGATCAAGTGCATGCATCATCGGATACGGCTCGCCATTCGTTCCCTTTCCAAACCCGCCCTTCCAATGCCAGCAATGTGTAATCGGATCAACCACGCTGCGGGCCTTAATATCTGCAATGGTAGATATACCTCGACGCAATTCTGGTTTCATGGCCGCGCTCCTCGTGCTGCCGGCCACCAGTGCGGACGGTCGGGGAACGTGCAGCGACTGCACGGATACGACGACATTGAGCGCTTGACATCGACGCAGCTGGCGCACGCTGGCGTGGCCGCAGCCGGCGGCGCGATGTCGGTGCTCAGGCGGCCGTCTGTGCCCTGGATGATGCCGGGGCCGATGACCTTCGGCGTGGCGGGTGTCGGCGCGGGTGTTGGTCGAGTTGGCGCCCCGAGGGGCTGTTGCTGCGGCGCAAGGTCTCCGCGCTCTCCGTTGTTGATGCTCATGATTCGTCTCCGGTGGCTTTGGCAATTGCAGCGCGTGCCGCCCTGATGGCCGGGTGAGTGGTGGCGCTTGGCAGCGCATTCAGCAGGCCCTGCAGCGCTTCCAGCAGATTCGGGGCGGCGGCAATCAGGCGGGCATTTGCCTGCAGGCCCACGAGGCTTGTCAGCTTCTTGCACTCGGCAACTACTGCGCCATTCTCAGCCCGCACCTCGTTGAACTTTTTGAAGTTAACTTCCCATGGGCCAGGCGTGTGCTTACTCATTTCTTCACCTTTCGCTGTTGCAGGACCAGCCGCGCGCACCGTTCACGCTCGGCGGTCAGCTCGCCGGCCAGGCGGGTGATGGCGGCGTTGTTCATGCTGCTCCGCCCTCCTGGCCCGCGCTACGCACACCGATCGCATCCAGCCGCGCCAGGATGCGCGCCGTGATGTCCGTCATGCGCTCATCACCCGCCCAGTCATCCGGGTCCAGGGCCATGTCGAGCCGCTCGACGTCGGCACAGATCAGTGGCAGCGACAAGCGCAGCCGCTCAATCTCGGCGGCCTGCAGCGGGTTCTCCGCCGGCTCGGGCCTCTTGGCATCCATGTGGCGCAGTTTTGTGGCGGCCTCATTAAGCAGGAAGCTAATTGCGATCAATTCGGCGCTGGCGCTGTTGGAAAAATCTCTTGCGACACTCTCCAAATCGCCTGCAATTTCTTCGGCGGTAAAAGTCATTTATTAATCTCCTTAATCGTCGGCGGCTTGCCGGTAACAGCGAGCAGCGCCGCGATGGTGCTGCTCTTGACAATGGCCCCGGGCCGCATGGAGCGCGTCAGGGTGCTGGTTGCAATTCCTGCAGCGGCCGCAATCTGCCGGTGTGTCCAGCCGCGCCGCTGCAGGGTCTTGATGTGCTTGATGTGAGACATGGGCCAATGATGCACGCACGCACACAAGATTGCAAGCGTTTTGCCTGAATTAGAGTCTTGACTCTATATGCATGCACGCGCACTTGACTGTGTGCACGCATGCATCTACATTTGAGTCATGCCGCAACGACAGGCCCACCGGGCCGGGAGCGGGAAGGAGCAAGAAATGCAAGACGACATCGACAGAATCGCGAACGAGGTTGCGGACCAGATCCGCGCCGACATTGAGGCCGGCAACATAGCTGCAAAGGTCAGCACAGCGCACCGCAGCAGCGAGCGCACGCAGGCTGATGTGAAGTCGATGCTGTTGGAGTGGCTCGGCGACAAGCCGCACCGCGAGGACTGGCTGCTGCTGCTGCTGTCGCACGCAATCTGCAGACTACCCACGTCTGCAGCGATGGTTGCAGAACGCATTGCCGACGAGTTCGCGGCCGACACCGGAGACGCCGTGGCGCTGATGCTGGCGCAGTTGGAAGATGAAGATCTGGCCGAGCGCATCGCCCAGGACCGGGCGGCCGACGCCGAGGCGCGGCGCGACGAAGCGCTGAGGGACCTGTGATGAGCTCGATCAAAATCGAGACGCTCGGCGCAGAGTCGGCGCTATTCATCGGCGGCACGCCGGTGGAGATGCTGTCCGACGATCAGCTGATCGAGCTGACGAAGGCCGCAGGGCAGGCGCTGCACGCAATGCGCGGCCGCCGTGCCGCAGAGTCTGCATCCCACGCCATGCACGCGATGCGCATGGCCGCAAACACAACCCGGGCCGCCGATCTGACAGGCCCTGTCGATCTGGAGCTGTGATGATCAACCCAACACAAATGCACCGCCTCGATGGCGCCATTGCGACCAGCATCGCCGAGATTCGGCGCGACATGGAGCTGCAGGCAGCCAGCATGCGCTGCCGTCGCCAACTTGCTCCGATTGGCCTTGACCAGCAAGGCAAGTACGAGACACGAACCCCATTCAAAAACGCCCTCTGCGACTCTGACACGCTGCTGCCGGACGACACGGACGGGTTCGGCTTCGAGGCAGCTTACGTCCGGCCGATCGGCCGCGCCGAGCGGGTGATGCTTCGGGTCATTGAACAGGCTACGCCGATCCGCGTCGCCCTGGCCGTCACGTACCTGGCGGCACTGAGTGTGGTGGCTGGCGTCGTCTGGGGAGGCTGGCAATGACCCGCGCTGCACTCTGGTTCACCGCTGCGCGGCTGCTGATCGCGCTGCGGGTCGCGGTCTGGTGCGGCAGCGCGGTGTGGCGCGTCGTGTTGGTCTGGCTGATCGCGGCCGCTGTTGCGGTTCTGCTGGCAGTGCTGCATGTTTACTGGGATTGATGAGGGAAAACCATGAACGATTCAACGAATGCAATCGCGCTGATCGGCGCACAACTGGCCGAGTTTGATGCCGTCGAGGCCGGCCTAAGCGACCTGGAGCAGCGATTCGGCGGCGTAGCCTTCGCGGTGGCGACTACAAAAGGCATGGGCGAGGCCATCGCTGCGCGGGCCGCCTGCCGCACGCCTCGCGTCAAGGTCGAGAAGGTGAGAAAGGACGCCAAGGCCCCGGCGCTGGCCCTCGGTCGCAGCATCGACAGCCGCGCCGCCGAGATCACCGCTCGCCTGGTGGCGCTGGAAGATCCGATCGATGACCAGATCAAGGCCGAAGAGATGCGGAAAGAAGCCGCTCGCGCCGAGAAAGAACGGGCCGAGCGTAAACGGCTAGCCGCCATCGCTGCTGCCGAGCTGGCCGAGCGCGAGCGCGTCGCCGCCGAAGCTCGGCGCGTGGAGGAAGAGCGCCTAGCCGCCGAGCGCGCCGAACTGGCGCGCCAGCGCGAGGAGCAAGAGCGCGCCGCCGCCGCCGAGCGTGAGCGCGTGGCGGCAGAGCGCCGAGCGGCGGAAGCAAAGCTGACTGAAGAGCGCCGCATCGCCGCCGAAGCACTGGCGGCCGAGCGAGCGGAGGCCGCACGGCTGGCGCAGATCGAGCGCGATAAGCTGGCGGACGAGCGGGCCGAGTTCGAGCGCCAGCGAGCTGCCGAACGTGCGGCTGCAGAGGCGGAGCGACTGGAGCGCGAAGCGGAGGCCCGCCGCGCTGCCGAAGAGGCCGCCCGAGTCGAGCGCGAGCGCCTGGCAGCAGCGCGCGCAGCCGAAGCCGAGGCGGCACAGCTGGCGCAGATCGAGGCCGGTCGCATTGCCGCCGAACGCGCTGCCGCCGATGCTGCGGCAGAGAAGGTGCGCGCCGCTGCACCGCTGATGCTTGAGGCGCTGATTGCGCTTGTCGAGGCCGACGACGCGCAAGAGCTGCACAGCGGCCTATTCGAGGATGCGCGCAAGGCCATTGACGCCGCCCTGAATTGATTCGCAAACAAAAAACCTGAGGAAAGAACATGAAGTACAGAAAGCTTTACCGCGAAGTTTACGCGCAATATATCTGGCACGGCACAGAATATGCGCGCGAAATGGCTCGCAATATCGCGTTTCACGGCACCCAATTTTGAGGTGGTTATGAAGGTATACCAGGCAATCAACAAGGTGCAGGCTGCGCTTGCTGTTACCGGAATCGGCAAGGACAGAACCTGCGAGCAAGGTGCAAGGTTCAAGTTTCGCGGCATCGATGACGTTTTCAACGCGCTGTCCCCGCTGCTGGCTGAGCACGGCCTGTGCATCCTGCCGCGCATGATGGCAAGGACATGCGAGGAACGCACCAGCGGCGCAGGCAAGGCACTGTTTTACGTCACGGTCGAGGCCGAATTTGACCTCGTGGCTGCCGAGGATGGCTCGAAGCACACGATCCGGACATTCGGCGAGGCCATGGACAGCGGCGACAAGGCGACGAACAAAGCCATGTCGGCAGCCTACAAATATGCTGCGCTGCAGGCGTTCGCCATCCCGACCGAGGGCGACAACGACCCCGACGCGACGGCGCACGAGGTGGCTGCGCGCAACCAGCGCCAGCCGGCTACGCAGGACCGAACAGCGCCGGCCAAGCGCGATCAGGACACGTCGCCAGAGGCGCGCGCAAAGCGCATCCGGGCTAGCGTGGCATCGGGCGATGCCGAAGGCGCTGCTGCCGCCCTAGCCAGCCGGCCAGAGGACGAGCTGAACGCGGTCTGGGCGTTGCTCGACGGCGCCACGCAGGCGAAATTGACGGCCGCTTGGCCGAAGTGACACCAGCCCGGCCGCGCGCCGGGCGCAAGGAACAAACGTGAGCCTCTACCTCATCGCCACCGAATACCGCCAGGCACTCGACACGCTGGCCGAATCTGACCTGGACCCGCAGACGCTGGCCGACACCCTCGAAGGCCTGGACGGCGAGCTGCAGCCGAAGGCGGTAGCCGTCGCCATGTGGGCGCGCAACGTCGATGCCGACGCGGACGCCATTGAGGCAGCCGCCAAGGCCATGCAGGAGCGCGCCAAGGCCGCACGCGCTAAGGCCGAGCGAACGCGGGCCTATCTGCTGCAGTGCATGCAACTGGCGGGCGTGGAGCGCATCAGCTCACCGCATGTCGTGCTGTCGGTGCGCGCCAACCCGGCCAGCGTCGAAATCGAGGACGAAGCCCAGATCCCAGCCGCCTACATGGCCGACCCGAAGCCGGTGCCGCCGAAGCCCGACAAGGCGCTGATCAAGCGCGCGTTGCAAGATGGGCATGAAGTTCCGGGCGCGCGGCTGGCGCGTGGCGTGCGGCTTGAGATCAAGCAATGAACAGCAAGATGAACACCCGCGAGCGCGAGCACGTCGGCCGGGTCAAGGAACTGCCATGCTCGGTCTGCGATGCGCCGGGGCCGAGCGAGGCGCACCACGTCGAGCAGGGGCGGCACTTCACGGTCGTGGCGGTCTGCGTCGAGTGTCACCGTTGTCCGCTCCTGGGGTGGCATGGGCAGCGCCGGGCCTGGGCCATTCGCAAGATGACCGAAATCGATGCGTTGAACGTGACGATCGGCAGGCTGGCGTGATACACTGGTGGCGTCTGATCTGGGTGGAGCCGGTGATGATGCACGAATCGAGCCCCCAGGCTCGCGCTCGCCCGAAAGGGAAGTTCGGCTCCACCCGAACGAGCGCGAACCTAGGGGCTTTTCATTTGGTGGGGCGAATGGACGAATACACAGTCAAGGTTTCCTCTTGGGAGGAATTCAAGTCGCGCGACCTAGGGCCGGCAAAGGTGGGGGCAAAGACCACCAGCAAGAAGGCTGCGCGCCGACATCATGCGTATGTGAGCAGTCCGGCCAAAGCGCCAGCCATCGATGTGATTGCCACATTCGGCGGGCCGAAGAAGTTTGCAGAGGTGGCGCTCGCATGCCCTGAGGTGGTGGCGATCGTGTCAAGCGAGCTGCTGGCGCGCGGGCTCATCAGTACGGCATTTGGACGCGGCATCAAGACCAAGCGGGCCGGCGACTTCTATCAGTCCAAAGCATGGGCCACGGTTCGCTATGCGGCGCTGATGAAGCACGGGGCGCGCTGCCAGTGCTGCGGGGCGACTGCAGCCGACGGGGCATCAATGCACGTGGACCACATCAAGCCGCGCAGCAAGTTCCCTGAACTGGCGCTTGAGCTGAGCAACCTGCAAGTTCTGTGCGGCCTGTGCAACACCGCGAAAAGCAACATCGACCAGACAGATTGGAGCGCTCAAAATCCCGCTGATTCTGGCGACTATTTCGAGTACATGGAAGAAGAGCGGCGCATTGTCCGCCTGCTGAAGGCAATGCCCTGATCACCCTTGGCAGAGGTATGGTCAAAGGATCGCGGATAACCGGAACTGAAAATGAGCAACATCACCAAGCAGTTTGACTCCACGCCGATCACGTTCAACGATGGCGGATGGTTCAACGCGACAGAGGCCGCAAAGGCGTTCGAAAAAGAGACTGCGCAGTGGTTGCGCCTGCCGAGCACGGTTGAGTACATGACGGCTTTGGCCGAGGCAATTCCTGTGAAAATCACAGGTTTGGTGGCGACGAAGCGCGGCCAGAACGGCGGGACATGGCTGCATCCCAAGCTTGGCGTGGCCTTCGCGCGCTGGCCTGATGTCCGCTTCGCGGTCTGGTGCGATGCCCAGATCGACGCCATCATGCGCGGCGCGCAGACCATCAAGGCCGAGCGGTCCGCATTGCGCGTCGAGTTCGCCCCCATGACGGATGCCATCGTGCGTGCGCGCCAGGAGGGGTCGGGGATCTATGCGATCAAGTGCGCAAGCAATTCCCGCCTGTACATCGGAAGCGCAGTCAGCTTCCGTCGCAGGGTTGCGGTACACCTGTGCATGCTTCGGGCTGGCAAGCACCACAGCAAAAAGCTACAGCGGGCATGGGACAAGTACGGGTCGGACAAATTCATGTTCGGCGTGATCGAGGTAGTGCCTGAAAAAAGTGGACTCATTGCAAGGGAACAGCATTGGATTGACGCTTTGGACGCCTGCGGTTCTGGCATGAACTCAAACCCGGTGGCCGGCAGTGTTCTCGGCAGGAAGCACAGCGCCGAAACCAGAGCCAAGCTGTCCGCATCCCACAAGGGAAAGCCAGGGAGGCCGCACACGGATGAATCGAAGGCCCTCCTATCTGCCGCCCATGCCGGGAAAAAGCTCACCCAAGAACACAGGAAGAAGCTTTCGGAAGCAAAGGCCGGTCAGCTCAAGGTGATAACGGATGACGTTGTTCGGCGTGTTTTGGATGCCAGGGCATCCGGCATGTCCTACGTGCGGGCCGCCAAGCACTGCGGCGTTTCTGAATCGACCGCATTCCGGGCCGTCAAGCTGATCGATTTGTTCCGCCGCCGGCACCATGACGCGCTGATCGCCGAGCTTCACATTCTCGGGGCCTGATCGTGGACAGAATCTCCCTCAAGCTGCCATGGGGTGCAACTCCTGCACCTCACCCACTCGGTGCGTGATCATGGACCGCGTATCCCTCAAGCTCATCAACCCGGTGCAGGCCGCGCCGCTGCTGGCGGACCTGTGGCGGCATATCAAGGCTGCGCTGATCGCCGGGCACACGCTGTGCCTTGAGCTGCGGGCGGAGACGCGGACGACGGCGCAGAACCGGCTGATGCATTCGTGCCTGGCCGACATCAGTCGTCAAGTCGAATGGATGATTGACGGGGCAATGGTAAAGCCGAGCCCCGAAGATTGGAAAGATATCCTCAGCGCCGGCCTGAAAAAGAGTCAGCGGGTAGCGCGCGGGATTGATGGCGGGTTTGTGATGTTGGGTCAGCGCACAAGCAAAATGACCGTCAAGGAAATGACCGAAATGATTGATCTTATTCATTATTTCGGAGATCAGCGCGGAGTAATATGGAGTGATACTAGCCTTGGTCGCAGCAATCAACCTTAAGGTTCAATGATGAATTACAAACATGGCGGAAGTAATAAGCGTGCTTATCAGATATGGTGCGGAATGAAGTCTCGCTGTACAAACAAGAATGTGGCGGCATACCCATACTACGGAGGTCGAGGGGTTTCAGTTTGCGATCGTTGGCTAAAGTTTGATTGCTTTATCGCCGACATGGGTGAGCCGCCAGACGGAGCGACTATTGACCGAATAGATAACAACAAAGGATACGAACCCGGCAACTGCCGCTGGGCACCAAAAAACGAACAGTCACGCAACAGAAGAAATGTCCGCATGATTTCAGTAAATGGAAAGACAATGACGGCAACTGAATGGGCAAAAGAAAGCGGCATACCGTTTAAAACTATTTTTGCCAGGCTATCAAAAGGGTGGAGTGATGAAGCTGCAGTTACCTTTCCGAACATGGGCAAAAATAGATCAGGGATACGCCACGGAGCACATGCGTATGAATGATTCGGCGATCAACACGCCGTGAAGTGGTCGAAAACGTCACTCGGCCGGGAATGGCCGGAAGGGGAATGAAACGGCTGAACTGAAATACTTGATTGGAAGTACCCTAACCAGCGTTGAAAACGTGAACGATGAATAGATTGTTTTCACGACCGATGAGGGTCAACGGTACAAGCTGCACCACTCGCAAAACTGTTGGGCTTCGGCCCAGGAAAACGCAATGACGGTAACAATGATCAAAGGCCCAACGATCCTGTTGGCAAGTGGCAGGTACTTCGACCTGGCGACCCCCGAGGAATGCGCGTTCGACATCGAGGACATCGCGCACGCGCTGTCTCACATTTGCCGGTTCACTGGGCATTGTACCGAGTTTTACAGCGTGGCACAGCACTCGGTGATGGTGAGCCACGTTGTGCCGCCCGAAGACGCCATGGCGGGCCTGCTGCACGATGCGCCCGAGGCGTTCGTGGGCGACGTGTCCAAGCCGCTCAAGATGATGCTTCCGGACTATGCGCGCGTCGAGGATCGGGTGGAGGCTGCGGTGTTCCGCCGCTTCGGCCTGCCGGCCAAACTGCCCGAGAGCGTGAAGCTGGCAGATCTCGTACTGCTGCGCACCGAGCAGCGCGACCTGATGCATGCCGATGGCTGCTGCTGGACGTTCACGGGAGGGGCTGAGCCGTTGCCCGATCGCATTCAACCGCTGCCGCCGAGGAAGGCGCGCGCTGCCTTCCTGGCTCGATACGCAGCGCTGAAGCACAACGCATGAGTTCAGGCGCGGCCGAAGGCCATCGCCTGGAACGACGTGTTAGGCGGGAACCGCCACCACGAAGAAAGAGAACATGAAACCGAGACTGCTTGACCTGTTTTGCTGCGCCGGGGGGGCGGGAATGGGCTATGCGCGGGCCGGGTTTGAGATTACCGGGGTTGATGTGGTGAAGCACTCCAACAACCCGCACCGGGTAATTGAAACGGACGCGCTGACGCTTGACCCGGCGTGGATAGCCGAGAACTTTGACGCAGTGCATGCCTCGCCGCCGTGCCAGGGCTACACGACCATGCGGCACGCGCCCGGCGCGAAAGGCGCGCCGCGCCTGATTGGGAAGACGCGGGAACTGCTGCAAGCGACCGGCCTGCCGTGGGTGATTGAGAACGTGGAGGCCGCCGCCATGGAAATGCGGAACCCGCTGCTGTTGTGCGGAACGATGTTTGGCCTTGGCGCACAGGGCCACGAACTGCAACGGCACCGCCTGTTTGAAACGAGTTTCCCGGCCCTGCCGCTGGCCTGCCGGCACACGGAGCGCCCCGTGATCGGGGTGTATGGAGGGCACGCAAGGAACCGAAGCGCGAAGCACGGCGGGCGCGGGACAAAGGATTCATGGGACGGCGGGCATAAAGCCGCCGCCTCTGAGGCGCTTGGTATTGACTGGATGAACCTCGCGGAAATGAGCGAGGCGATACCGCCGGCCTATACCGAGTATTTGGGATGGCAACTGCGGGAGGTGCTGATGGTCCGCGCCGAGGCGGCTGATGCTGCCGCAGTTGCCGTCTAACGCAATTTAGGCGTCACACGCCAGGCGGCCACCCCCACATGATGAGCAAATGCACCAGCCACCCGCCCAGCAGCTCAGCCACCAATGCGAACACCCACGCCGCCAGGATGTCACGCTTTCGGAGCACGCCGCGCCTCCTTGGTCACATCGATATCAACCGGGATCATCCCGGGGTCAATCACGGGGTATTGCAGCTGTCGGCGTGGGCCCTGCATAGCCGCAGGAGACAAGCGGCGGCGCGCGAAGCCGAAGCTCGACGTCGGCAGGCTGGTGTCGAGCGGCCGGGGCGCAATGCGATCAGCGGCCCACCCCCAAGCTGCGGGGAGGCAAAATCCGATCGGGATGCCGGCGCACATGCCAGCGGCGCCCATCAGCCACAAGGCCGGCTCTGAATAGTACACACGCATTCCTCCAAAACTATCATTTTGAGGGCGCGCATCAACTTCGTGAACCCCCTCTTTCTTGGGGGTTGTCAGTGAGCAGAAAGAGTGCTCACTTTCCTTAAGGATTGTTCATGAAATACGCACTGAAGCTATGCGTCGCCGAACTGCGCGAGGCGCGCGGCGAAGTAGATGAGGTCATGCATAACTGCGCCGCTGCGCTGGCCGGCACAGAGAAGGGCGCCAGGCGCGTCGCTGAATATCGGCGACAACTTGTGCGGATTGATGCGGTCATCGCTGCTGCCGAGACAGCCATGGAGCAATCCCTCATAACCCGCCCCACCCCGTAATCGACTTGACCGGCCCGGGCGCACACGGCTGGCGAGACCAGATCACCAGCCCGGGTCCTACGATTGACGGAGCGAGTAGCCACACCACGCTGGGCTGGATCGGGGCTGACGCGGCAGCTATGTGCCAGCCAGGTCGTGCGTGGCGTTGTCACGGCCGGCCAGGAGCTGGGTGATGTGCTATGACTCGTCCAGGTCACCAGGGCCAGTGATGCGCTCCCACAGCTTGCGCAGCGCCCCTGGCTGCGTCAACGCAAAGCCGTCGATGGCGCGCCGCTTGGCGCGCTCAGTGCGAGCCTTTTCGACCGTCCACCAGAGCGTCGCGAGGGCGACCAGCACGGCCAGCGGAGACATGCCGTCTGTCAGCCACAGCGCGATGTTGACAGCCCATCCGATAGCCGGGTGATCAGCTACCCAGCTGGTGATCGGGCTATTTTGTTGGCTCATTGCACCACTCTCCAGTCGATCGCCGCTGCATCATCTCCATGGCACTGCCATGCGTGAGCGACACCGGACTGATCGACGCGCACAAATCCCGATCCAACGGTGTCGCTTATCGATGCTGCACGGATATATCCATCAATCCCCTGGCGAGTAACATGCGCTCCCCGCGCTGCCAGCATTAATGCATCCCCAAAATCCATAATTGCCACCTTATCGCGTAAGTGTCCACGTCAATACTGCGCCGCCGACCGGAGCCGCAACACCGAATGTCACGGTAAATCCATTTTGTGTTTTATTCCCAACCTGCATGTTATGCGCCCACGCAGGGGGGGTTGATGCGCCCCAATCAATTGCGCAGGATAGATTGTAGTTAATGTCCGCCTCTGCACGAGTAAATGTAATCGCAACTGTAGTTGATCCATTACCGATCGTCGCGCGACCGCTGAAATTAGCTGGCAAAACTGTGGATAGCTCACCCATAAATCCACGAGCTTGCGAAACAATATTTACATCAACTGCCGAGTTGATCGTACCGGTTGTAGCGCTCTTGCGCAGCACATTGCCACGGATTGCCCCAATATCAGTGGCGGAAATGTGATCTGTCGGAGCGGTACCATTGGCTATAATGGTGTGCTGACCAGTGAGCTTGATATTAAAATTACTCGCAGAGTTCAGCTTAATGAAATTGTCCGTCGCATTCCCAGCGCCAGTCCAGGTCCCTGAATCAATGTGGAAAGTGCCCCCTGCGTCGCCAAGGAATGCCTTTTGACATTTTGCAAACCACGGCGATCGGAGAACTACTTTCCCGAGACTGGAAGCATTTGAATAAATGCCAGCCGTTCCGCAGGACTCCATGTGCAGCTGATCGAATACAAGATTGCCCGTCGAACCGGCGAGAAACCTGACTCCATACGGCGACCAGCCGCCGATCAGCGAATTAAATTTCAAGCCCTGTGGCCCGACAAGGTTGCCGTTGATCGTGAAATCAGCGCACGAGGTCAGCATAAACTGACTTATAATCGAAGAAAATTCGCTTTCACCAGTGAATCCATACCCCATCGACATGCCGACGTTGCAGTATCTAAGATAAACCTGAGACCAGTCAGCAAACTGGAAGCAGTTTACAGAGCTGTTGCCGGGCTGATTTGTGCGGATGCCGCAGTTTGGGAATTCCTCAATCCAAAGGCGTTGCAAGCACGGCTCATCAATCCCAAACGGGTGGTTAAAATTGATGGCGCTTGCGTTGGCATACGGTACGACACCGGGGTATGTTGTGGCGATATTTGCCAGATTCATACCGCCGATACCGCCGACCGCGCTCGCAGTCCACGCCTGAGCTATGGTTATGCGAGTGGCGCCTTGCATGCCATAGCCCGGCCCGGTAATCCAAAGATCTGAAAATCGGGCCGACTGGAAGCTGAAACTTGGGATTGTCGAGGACCACGAAAACGCATCGAAATCGCCAAGAACTTTAATATGGGTTGCCCGCCCGCCCGCGCCGTGGAATCCGACTTCATACGGTATCACGATGCCAGCTGAACTAAGATTCCACAACCCGCCCGGAAGGTACACCTGCCCCTGTGCCGTGCTGGATGCGCCGCCAAACGTATTGACTGCCGCCTGGATATATGCGCTGTGATCGTCGGTGCTGGTGCGGTTGAGTATTGCAGCCCATTTTGAAATGGGAACTTGGCGCAAAGCGTTGTATGAGTATGCAAACTGGGCTTGCGGGTTTGCAAGCTCCCGCAATGCAGATTCAACTGTTTTCGGCGTATTTAGTAGCCAGCCACCGACGTCCTGAACTCCGATCTTGCTGGCCCCTTGGCCTGAGTCGGTACCGGCGTACAGCGCCTGCATGTATCCATCCGGCGCCTGGATGTCGTCAACATCCGTGCCGACCGTGGATCCTGCTGCCGTGGTCACGCGAAACGTGTAAATCTTCGTCGGGTCCAGCCATACCTCGGCCTCTCCCCGCGCATTTAGCGGGACCGGGTTCGTCAGCGGTGTCGTCAGCGCTGCGTCTGCATAGACCGGCTGCGGCGTGGTGGTGCCGCTGACGTAGGTGTGCAGCAGACCGCCGGCAAGCGGGGTCCCGTCGTCCGTGAACCCACGAAACGTGGTGCCGGTGAGTAGGTGTGCCATGTGGTTATCGTCCCCCGTTTTGCCCGGATACCGATCCGGATACCGATCCAACGCCTGCGGCGCGAGCCGCGCGAGCTGCGTTCAGGCGGCGCAGCGTCTCCGCCACCGCGTCAAGCTCGTTCCGGCCGGCTGCGCCCTGCGAAAGCAGAATGCGGCCCATCTCGTCGCGCACCGGCTCCGGCGTTGCGACCCTGTTCCACGCGCGGCCGACTGCCGCCATGGCGCCGAGCGCGTTGCCGCTGACGGCATCGCGCAATGCGCCGCCAGCCTCCGACAGTGCGGGAACATCCAGATCACCGGCGCCGTACTGGCGCGCGGCAGTCTGCGATCCGCGCCCAACCGACTCCAACCCCTTCATTCGCCCCTCACTGGCCGCTGCCGCTGCAAACGTGCGGTAGCTGCGCTCGTCGCCGAACAGCGCCTTCAGCTTGTCTCGCGTGGCCGGGTTCTTCCAGGCGTTCATTAGCTCGGTTCGGCCGGCATCGCTGGCTCCGATCTTGTTGCGCAAGGAGTCGAATGCGCCGACCCGGAACGCCTGCAGCTCGCTGTCCGATAGGCCTTGTGTCGCCTGGCTGATTGCCGTCTCGCCCTTGCTGATCGCCTGTTGCCCAGCGCGTGCGGCATCCAGCAGCGCGGACGGCCCGGCGTATGCCTGGCGCGCGGCGGCGTAGATAGATGCGCCATCCGCACCCGTGGTCAGCCGGTCTGACTCGGCGATCAGTGAATCCTTGAGTTGTTGCAGCGACCCGCCCAGCGGCGTGAGCTTGCCGGCCTGCGCGTCCCATTGCTTCGCGATGAGCGTGTCCAGGCCTTGTTTGAGGTGGTCAACGTCGCGCATCGATACAGGCATGCCCTTCTGCAAATCGCTGGCGTTGAGTGAGTATGGCATCTGCCGGGCGGTAGCGATCTTCTGGCCGACGCCGGACGCGCCGAGCTGGTCGGCCGCCGTAACGATGTCAGTCAGAGCGGCAGACGACTTCACGTTGGTGTTGTAGAGCTGGGCATAGAGCGGGCGCGAGGCCGTTTCGCGCTGCGCGATCAGGTTTTCAACCGTTCCAGCCAGGCGCTGGCCGTTGGTGCCCAGGGCGTCGTCGGCCGCGCCGATCAGGCGGCCCGCACGGCCTGCCTGCCGCGAGCGTATCGCCAGTTCGGCTGCATCTTTCGTCGCTCCGGGCAGCGTCGCCAGCGTGTCAAGCAGTTGGTTCGAGTTCCGCCCGCCGGCATCGACAATGCGCGCCTCCGGCCCCAGCGCATTGAGCCGAGCCCCCGCCATGGTCACCGGATTGGCCGCCCCGCTTTTTGCAAGCGCCCCTCGCGCATCGCGCTGCAGCGCCTCGGCGATCTTCTCGCGCGCGTAGTCTGCGGCGGCCGAATCACGCACGCGGGATACCACCGGCCGTGCAGCGGCGCCCAGCACGGCCTGAACTGGCGCCGACACGCCGCCGAGAGCGCCACCGATGGCGCCATTGGTCGCAGCATCCTGCGCTACGCCAGCGAGGCTGTTGGCCTCGGATGAGCCGGCCCCGGAAATCGCCCCGGTTGTCGCGCCGGAGATGCCTGCGCGCAGCGCATTGGCAGCGATGCCAATGCCCTTGACGCCAGCGGCCGGCACGCCGCCGATCGAAGCCGACGGTAGCCCGGCCGTGATCTGCAAGGCGTTGGCAACGATGGGCTGATCCCGCTTCGCGCCGGCCTCCTGGCCGCGCAGGTAGTCTCGATAACCCTCGTACCGCTGACGCCATGTCGTGCCCTCGGTACCACGGTCGAGCCCGGGGATGCCCTTGAGTGTGGCGGTGATCGCGCCGCCGATTTCATCGCCGAAACTGAACAGCGGCCCCTGTGCGGTCGCAGTAACAAGGGATGGGTTCGCTTCGCCCATTGCGCGGGCCTGAGATTTTGATTCTGTCCCGGCCGGAACGGATGACGCCAGATCTGGGATGCTCTTGATGTACGCTGCCAGCTTCTGAGCGCCAGCAGTATCGCCGGCCGCGTCAGCGTTGCGCAGTGCAGTATAGAGTTCTTCGCGAGTTGCCATTACTTGCCCCCGTGTTTGTCGAGTAGGGCTTGGATATCTGGCGGGACACTAGGCGATCCGCCAGCGCCAGCAGGAGGCGCATAGTTAGGCATTGTTGAGTCAGGCAATCCTGCAGCTCGGCGCTGCGTCAACAGCGCATCATGCTGGGCCGAAATCAGGTTTCGGTATTGCTGGATGACGCCCCTCAACTGCGCCGGGCTCTTTGCGCTCGCAAGCGTGCTGGACAACTCCTCTCTCTCAGATACCCCACCACCACCGGCCACAATTGCTTTGATCACCTCTTTGGCGACGACATCTTTTGCGGCGTCGAAATTTGTCACACCAGCGCCGCCTGACCACTGGCCGACCTTGTTTTTCACCGTGTTGACAAGCTGACTGTTGCCGTTGCCCATCGCATCGACCAACTCGCCCAACTGGTCAAGATGCTGGCCGGCCACGGCAAATGAGCGCATGGAGTTGCCCAGTGTACCGGTCGTGAAATCACTTGCCGCCTTGCGCTTTGCCGCCACCGTGGTCGCGTCATATTCCGGGTTTATTTCCATGACGCGCGCAAGGATCCGCTGATTCTTTGGATTAAGCAGGGCCATTCCGCTGGGCGGCGGTAGTTGCCCACTTGCGATGGCCCTTGCTGTCGTCTCCATGTCCGGAGCGATACCGCCGTCTGACGTGATGCCTGCGCGTGCATTTTCTCCGCCTTGCTGCAGCTTGATGCCCTGGATATGCGTGCTATTCGTTGCCGCGTTGTTCGACCTGCTGGTCTCGTTCGTGGCTGCGTTGTCGGGGCTTTGGGTATTCGCGACTCGGCCGACTTCGGAAAGAGCCTGCGTGAACGGGTTGAATACCTGCGTGACTGTGGCGCCGCCGACGTTGTTGGTTTGCAGCTTGAGACGCTCTGCAACTTTGTCGATCCCAAGCGAACTGCTAGCCTTCCATTGCGCGAACTCGGCCGGGGTCTGTGGAATTTTTGATAGAGCCAATTCTAGCGGCCCTGCTTGGCGTGCAATCTGTCCAAGATCCGGATCTTCATACTGAGCCCGCAACCAATGTGCCGCCGACTCTGGGTCGTTGACCATTGACCCGAGCATTTCCTTGGAGCGCGCAAACTTCTTATTTGTCAGATCAAACGCCGCCGCCCTCGCCTCGTAACCCGATTTTTCTCTCGCAGATGCAGACGACAGAACCTTATCAGCACTGGTTACGTCACCGTACCGCTGATAGATGCCAGCTAACTGCTCGGGGCTTGCGTCAGCACCAGCTGACGACAGGTCAACATACATCCTGTTTTGTCGGCTGCGCGCCTGCGCATCTGCGGCGACTTTTTCCTGAGTTCCTTGCAGTTGCAGGGCATTTAGTTGCCTAACTTGTCGAGCGTCATCCTGTGCCGCATAATCTTTTTGATATTCCAGCGCTGATTTTGGCTGCTGCAGCAGGGCGTTATAGATCGATGTGTCAGCTTGTGCCATGCTTACCCCGGGTATATGTCTGTGACCGGCGCCGGGGCTTGCGTCCCAGAATAGTTGCCGGGCTGCACCGTGCCATAGCCTCTATTGGTATTTTGGTTTGCATACCACCCGGCCAGTTGATTCCCGGTGTTCGCCCAGATATTGCCCTGAGCCAGCGAGTTTGCCGCCCCGGCGTTGCCTGCGCTGATGAGGTTGCCCCCAATGGCGCTGGCGTTGTTCTGGCCGGCGTTGTTGATACTGGTCGCGCCGACTTGCCCCAACTGAGCCACGCTGGCTAGCCGGTTAAACGATTGGTCGAACTTCGTGCCTGCGTAGTCTTGCCCATACCGCTGCGCAGCCTGCAATGCCGCGCCGCTGTTGCGCATACCCTTGGCTGCAAGGGTGTTGTTCAGCGACTGTGTGCCTTGCGTGAGCCCAAACTGATATCCGGGGTCAGACTTGATTGCATCGGCAGCCGCCGCGCCGCCCGGCTCAAGGCCAAGCAGCTGCTTCATCTTCGCCAGCGACTGATTCCGTGCATCGACCAGTGGCTGGTCGCGGGTTTGGATGGCGTTGAACTGGTCGTTGCTCGTCTGATTCGCAGCGTTCAGCGCGTCTTTCTGCTGATTAGATGCGCGGCGCGAAGCATCCGAATTGATGAGTCCGCCGACAACCGCGCTGCCGACAACCGCCGTTGCTACCCATGCCATTTAAGACGCTCCTGTTCATACGCCTCGAATGTCGGGGCAATTACCTGCTGTTCGATCAACCCCAGGTCATTTTCTTCGGTCGGGTGATAGGTCGTCCAGATGGTGTCCTCATGAGCCACCACCACACGCTTTGTCCCGGGTGTAGAAACAAACGTGCACGGGCCGACCAGCTCTTCAGTTCCGAATTCAGTTGCGACCGTCACCCGGCCGCGTGAAATGGTGTTGATGTGCGCATGTCGATGGATTTTGCCGACCACAACCGACCCGGCCGGCAATAGGATTTCGCGGGCGTACAGGCCAGGCGCAAAGTGGTGCACAAGCGGACAAACCTTGTCTGCATCCTCTTGCGGCATGTGGTCGCCGTCGATGCCCAGGATGTCGAGCATGGCGCGCTGTAGCTCCATGATCTGGCCGCGTGATGCGCCATTGGCCCGGCTGATCGCGGCCGCTGCTGCGATGCCTGCACTTGCCTGCGCTGGCGCGTGCCACTTGTACACGACCGGATAGCTCATGGTTAGACCGTCGTCACCGCGCCGGACGCGTCGAACGAGAGATTCAGGCCCATCGCCTGGATCGTGTCGCCAGCGTGCAGAACCTTGTTAACCAGCTCGGGGCAGTTGTAGGTTTCGCCGACCGCGATCGATCGTGCGCTGATGACCGTATTCGATGCACCGGCAGTGCCGCCACTCGGGACGCGGTAGACCGTCAAGGCAACCACGCCGGCCGTGGTGTTCGTCACCGATGCGCTCTTGATTGTGGTCCGGTTGCCGGCGCTGCCGGTGGCATAGGTTGCCGCCGAACCGGTGAGCTGCACGCCGGCAACAAGAACTGTAGGAGTAGTGCTCATCTGAAGGCAGTTTCGGTCTGAAGATCTTTGATCTGTGCCGCAAGCTGAGCGACCTGCGCATGCAGGTTCACCGATGCGGCCAATTCTGTTTCGAGGTCGGCGACGCGCTTGGACAGCTCGGCAATCTGCGCCAGCAGGTGCACAGGCTCATCGCCGGCTAGATTATCAACCCTGACCGCCACCTGCGCCACATCAGCAGGACTCGCCGCTTGCCACTGGTCGCGCTCCAGGTCGATCACCCGCTTTGCAAGCTCCGCCCAATCAGCTTCGCGCACATCGTACTGCAGGCCAGCGTCAAGGTCGGGCACGGATGCCGACGCGGACACGCCGCCGAGCGTGAGGAAAAAGCTGTTCAGGACGCGATACCACGGCGTGCTGATCGTCACTGGGTATTCGTTGCCGTTGATGACTACGGCGCCGAGGGGGATGCGCTGCTGCGGTTTGTCGAGGGCCATGTGATCGGGTGCAGAAAAGACCCCTAAGGGCCGTGGTTATATTGTGCATCCAGCGTGCAGCCGGCGCTTTGCCTCGATGTATGCTGCGTGTGCTTGTTCTGGCGTGTCGAAGCACCCAAGCGCTAGGTACTTGCCCGTGTCTTTCCTGAGCGACGCCCCAAGCATCCCAGTTGTTCTGTTGCTTGCCATTGCCGATCTGATGTTCTGCGCGTTGGTTGCCTGCGTAACATCACGAAGGTTACCGGCACTGTTGTCCGCATTGTCTCCGTTCATGTGGTCAATGATGCCCCTCGGCCATTCACCAAACATGTACAGCCATGCAAGCCGATGTGCGTAGCAGAGTTCTCCGTCAACAACGATCCGGATGTACCCGTGTGATGGGTCTGCACACCCAGCAATCGCACCTGCAGCGTGTTTGCGCCCCTTGTTGCGCCAGCGGAAAACGCCAGTTTCTGCGTTGTAGTCGAGAAGTTCACGCACTCTTTCTGAGTTAAGATCGCTTTTAGCCATGTTGCACCTTCATTGCAGTGTGGTTAGGGGCTCGCTTGTGTTTGCAGCACTTGCGGGCCTCGTCATTTTAAATCAAACCTCGTTCACCAGCATAGATATTGGCTCCGCCCTTACGGGATCTGTGCATCTGATTTGCCAAACACGGTCCTTCGCGCTGCCGAGCATCGTTGCGCGCGCCCGCGCTTGATACTCGCCGACGGCGCCAAGCGAAAGATAGCGCCAGTTTCCATAGGTTAGGCCGCCATCATTCGATGACCTGAGCATGATCTGCGCCGCCGAGCTGTCCGACTTGCCGGAGCCCACATTGCAGTCGATCTGCACCGAGCCGAACCGCACCCGGGCGCCGTTCGCCTGCGCGTTGTGCGGGCTGATGAGTTCGCGCACCAGTTCGCCAAGCGCGCCTTGATGGTAGGTCGGATCCAGTTGGTACAGGACGCCATTTGATCCGCCCACGACGTGTTTACCGTAGGCGTAGGCATGGCAAGTTGCAATGTCCTGTTGCCACACGCCGCCGACATACTCGCCGCGCTCGTGCCACATCTTGGTAGACAGCTCATAAACCCAAGTTGTCGCCAGACCCGGCACGTTGAGGCAGTAGAACGTCTGCCCCTCTTGATGGTAGGTGTAGGCAGTTGCCGCGTAAATCTGCGCCTCGGTCAAAGCACCCAGTTGTTCCTCAAGCGCGAAATTGCTGATCCGCTCCGGCACATAGCCCTGCATCGCAAACACGATGCCAGCGCCATCCTCATCACGCCCCAGCCATACGGCAACACCGGCCATTTTTACGAGCGAGTAAGGTGCGGCGCAACCTACCTCGATTGCCGCGCCATCATTGCGCGCGAACGTGAAATCAGCGCCGCCCGAGTTGTACCAAACCTCACTGGTGCGGGTCTGCATCAGAATCAGTTCACGGTGCTTGACGATGAACGCAACGATATCCCCGGGCGCACCTTCGGCCGATGCGAATTGCAGAGCATTAAGCGTCAGGAAATCCTGATTCGCCGAGATATACCACCGGCTTGTGTCTGGGTCTGAAAATATGCCGTAGCCATCCAGAGTATCAACGCCGTTTGAACCGAGCCACGCACCGGACGTGATCGTCGCGAAGGTCCGCGCCTCGAAATCCCACACATACCCATTCGGCCCGTCTGTCACGCACAGCTGCGTGGTGTTTTCCTTCATCCGCACAGGCCCGGATACTGTTGCCAGCGTGCCCAGCTCGGTCGCTGACCATGTGGAGCTGATCTGAAACAACTTGTCATCCACCACGGCATACAAAGAATCGTTGGCCTCTTTCAGGCCACGAAACACACTTCCGCAGCCCGCAAGCTGGCGCTTGCCGGGCACTTGCTTGAGGTATGCCGCAGCGCCGCCCTTGCCAGTGCCAGACTCAATGCCGCACGAAAACCAGTTGATGCGGCGCTGACAATCGGCCTTGCGGTTGCGCAGGCTGTAGCTCGGGCCGGCTAGGAGTAGGGTAGTCATGTAGCCTCAATACTCACAGGCAGGGGATGGGGATCAACCCATCTGGTCGACAACCTCGCCGATCGGCAAGCACACACATGAGCCCGCTAAAACTTTGGCCGTCAAATAGTCCATCCATATCTTGGCGTTAGAAGCGGTCATCTGATTGCCCGCAGGGGTGGTGGCGTCGTCAACAATGTCATGCATCAAAATAATGAGCCACTGGCGATATGCAATCGCTGAGTCAATTGCCGCCTGAACTTGCGCCTGAGTGGTGCTTGCCGTGATAGTCACTGTCGCGTACGACAGTTTGCATTTGTTGCCGCGCCACGGAGCCGGGCTATTCAGCATCGGCCATCCTGAGTTTAGCGACACCATATGCCGTACGCCCGCAGCATCCATCCCTTGCTTTACGAGCTGCTGGCGGGCGGCTGCCGTAGTGCCGCCAAAGTAATTCCCAGAGAATCCCTCGCATATCAAACCAATTCCTCTATACCAGCCTCTTGCCCTGTTCACAGCCCATGCGGTATTGATGTCATCGGTAATTGATGCCGAAGTTGGGAATCCCACGGTATCTATCCCGTATCCTGTGACTGCGGTTTTGGGATCGTAGTGATGAAGCCCAATCTCATGACCGTCCGCGTACATCTCGTCAAGCTGGGCGTATGTCATGTACGTACCGCCTGCCTGATTTCGCGTGTGGATTGGGTAAAAAGTTGCCGCAAGATTTTTGGTCTTGAGATACGACTTTATGTTGTTGTAAACGCCTATTAGTCCGTGGTCGAATCTCAGTGATACGATAGGAGTCGCAAACGAGTTGACGCGTAGTTTGGAAAACCAAAATGCTGTCCCGGCCGGAGGGGCGCTGGTAGCGCTGTTGCCATAGTACACAACCTGGATGTACGCGACCGTAGACGTATCAAGATCCGCCCACGTTGTACCGGCTGGGGATACATCATAAGTGCTTCCAGATTGATCGCGAGTCCATCGGAATACTTTAGTGCCGTCGGGTTCGGTTTGCCCCATTTGCATCCGCAGTCTTATTTGTTTTGCGGACGTTGTTACCAGCCAGTACTGCAAGGGTCCAGCTGATTGATAACCGATGTTATAAACGGTATCGCAAATCGGAACGCGGACTGCCAATTCAAGAGCAAAAAAGTTTTTGAGTGATATTGGGTTTGTTGGTGTGTATTTTGCGATGCTTACAGATAGTGATGTCGGCAGCGTGAATTTCATCGCGGGTTCGCCATCAAACCGCACTGTCTCATCCGCAGCGATAGACTCGCCAGAATTTGCCGTTGTAAAAACCCACGCGCCACGCGCGGTGCTGTGGTCAATCGCGTATGCGCCGTAATTGATACCAAGATCGGCCGGTATCTTTGACAGCACACCTGACGGCGGAACAGCCCGGCTTTTGGATGTGTGCCACCCCAGCACGCGATCGGCTCCAGCGGTTTTCTGTCCAGCACTAAGTACGATATTTGCACTGCTCATGACACTACTCACAGCACGGTCGCCGACCGGTAGAAATCAAACACCCACGCAGCCATGCTGGTATCCCAGCGCACCAACGTGCCCTTATCCACCCCGCCCGATGTGTCGGCTGTAATGTAGGTCGTGTCAGCCGTGTAGCTGCCCAGCGTGCCAGCGATGATCTGCGCGGAGGTGACGGTGCCGGCAACCCCACCCCCTGACACCGAGGACTGAACCCATGCGACTTGCGATGAGGTTAAGCCGCCAGATGCGTCGCCGCTGAAGTCCGCCGTAGCCGTGCCGGCCGTGAGTGTGACAACAACCTCGCGCTGAACCGCATAGTGCCCGAACGAGTAAGCCCCGCCCGCTGTCATGCTCGTTGAAACCGACTGGCCGGGCACCTCCGCACTCCCACTCGAATTCGTGGCGAGCGTTATCACCAGCGTTTCGCCGGCCTGCAGGATCAGCGGGACCGGGTTTCCAGCAAGAATAGTTGTCAGCGCCATTTGAATCCTCACATGCCGCCGCTCAGGAACTGCCCGAGCCGCGAAGTTCTGCGGCCAGAAGATTCCATCTGCGGCACGGATGAATTAGCGCGCTTGATGGCCTTGTAAGCCAGTCCAGCATGCCGGGAAAGATCAGCGGATACCGGCAGCTGCAGGCCGGGCGCCATTTCTACCGCAAGATTGAGCGTCAGGGCGCGTCTGTAGCCCTTGGCGAGTGTCTGGCTTGCGCTGACCGCAGCAAACTCGCCGACGTAGTTCAGCACCGTCAGATGCAGTTCCACGGGCGCAGACGCCAGCGGCCACACGTAGATATTCCCAGTCGGCAACCCGCCGTCATACCACAGGATATCGGGCCACGCCGTCCCTAAGCCCTTTATCAACACATTGTCATACTCCTGCTTTTCTACCACCTCCATCGGACGGTCGAGATTGTTCAGGCGCACAAATGCTGATTCGATGCGGATCGGGCGCTCAATGTCGATAGTCTGGCCCGGGCCAATGGTCAGGCTGCGTGTTGTGCTGGGCAGCGTGACCACCACCTCGTGGTTATTGTAGGCCGCTGTCGGCTCGGTCGCCCAGGTGTCGAGCAGGTCGTTCAGCTTGGTCAGGCCGAAATCGCAAAGGTTCGCGTCGGGCGTATCGTTGACATCGACGCCGCCGATTTCGAGTAGCGCAGTTTTGATGATCGCAAGCGCGGTTGTCATCGCTGCGCCCTCTCGATTTCAACCCGGAGCCGATCCGCGCCCCACCGCTTGTCAACTTTGATGCCGAGCTTTTCTGCCTCGATGCGCAGCGCATCGGCATCAGGTGTGAGCGCAGTCACCACGCCGTGCGGGTAGTAGTCGCGACCCGCTGCCGCTTCCTCTTCCGCCGAGCTACCCGCCGTGATGCAGTCATCACCGATAACGCCACCACGATAGATGCACTTGGGGTACTCGACATAGCGATACGGTGGGTAGTTTTTCATGGTGGCTGCGGAAGTTGGGCGGCGCCTTCGACAGCGCCGCCCAGGGTCAAGCGAGGTTGGCGCAGATCACTGGCTGACGCGGCAGCCGTGTTGGCCGCGAACGGCAGCGAAGCCGTACAAAATGTCCACTCGCGTGCTTTCCGTATCGGTTTGGCCATTGCCGAACGTCATCACCCGAACGCTGATGCCGCTCGGCAGCCGGGCGGTGTAGCCCTCGCACGAGGCCAGCACCGGCAGCGGCGCGAACGCGGCGGTATAGGCGTCGCGGTGCCACATCAGGTTGTTCTTGTAGCCCGTGGCATTTGATCCCCAGAACGTCACCGCACCGCCGTTAGTCGGGCTGGCGGAAACTGTCTGGTTCGGCATGGCTGTGTCAATGGTCGGGTAGATCGGCAGGGTTGCAGTAGCGGCGGCAGCGGTCACATCGGCGGTGATGACGAACTGACGCAGCGTGGTCGTTGCCGTGCCGGTCAGCGGGTGCACCTCGAACGCGCCGGCCAGGGTGATGACCTCGCCCTTCTTGAACGTATCGCCGCTGGTGCAGCCGACAACCAGGCTCGAACCGGTCTGGGTTGCGCCGCTCACCGTGATCGAACCAGCGCGCGTGCCGTTGGTGATGGTCGGCAGGTTGATGCACTCATACCAGCCGGCACCCTGGGCCTTGCCGAGCGAGCCTTCATAGAACATCTTCTCGACTTCGGCGGCCGGATTGAACTGCGCCTTGGTCGAGTCCACCAGTTCCACGTTCACTTCGTCCGACATCATCATGTAGCGCGGCGCAGTCGGAGCCAGATTGCGCTGCAGCTTGGCTCGTGCCTGGCTGAAGGTCTTCATGCTGGTCGGGATCGATCCGGCCGTGCCGACGATGTTCGGCGTGGCCTGCACGGCCTGCAGCAGTAAGTCGGCCTCGACGGCGGCGGCCAGCGTGGTCATCTGCGGCATCAAGATGCGCTCCTTGAAGTCCGTGATGTTCAAGAGCTTTTCCGTCGCCGAGAAGGTCAGCGGAACGTGCTTTTGCGTGTTCAGGCTCAGGGTGATCTGGCCTTCTTGGAAGTCCGGCGCCGATCCGCCCCCCGCGAAGGTGGCTCCGCTGTAGACCACGCCGGTCGGCGGAATCTTCACGGTTACGGATGAACCGGGCTTGTAGCCCTGAATGTCCTTGCCGAATTCCTCCTGACGCGCCTTGTTGACGTTCTTGCAGAAGGGGCTGAGTTCTTCCAGCAGCGCCGCAGCTTCGCGGGCAATGATGGCATGGGTAAGCAGGCTGTTTGCCATGATTCACTTTCAGGATTTGTTTCGTTTGCGCGCCGCATACCATTCGGCGTCGGTCATCTGAGACTCGGCCTTGCTGGCAGACGTGCCCATCGGGGTGACGGGCGTCAAAGCGCGCGGGACTTTGGATACTGACTTGGTCGCCATCTCGCCCTCGATTCGGGCGATGCGGCGGCCGAGTTGTGCGGCGCTGAGCCCTTCAAGACTCGCTGCCACGTCTGGGTTCTGCCCCAGGTAGTGCAGCAGGGTATCTGGCGCATCGCTGTCGAGAATCGCTTCCCCCAGTGGGGTAGGCATGCCTCGCTGGTTGATGAGTGGGCCAGCCTCGTCGATCACCGTAGCAATCGATTCCCGGAACGCTTCGCCATGCGCTTTCACGCCGGCCTCGAAGGTCCGGTTCGACTTCGCCGCGACTTCGTTCACCTTGGCGATTTCGCCCGCACGAGTGCTCACGAGCTCGTCAATGCGCGCCGGATCCAGATGGGCGTCCTGCTGCCCTTCCTGCGGTTGCGTCTGCCGCTGCTCATATTGCGCAATCCGTTCCCGCAGCTGGCGGGCTTCGGCTTCGGCCTGGTATCGAGCGGCTGTGACGCGATCAATGCGACGCTGCAAGCGCTTGACGGATTTGTCCGCATCGTCAGCCGCATCGGGCTTCACGGATTCCGCAGGCGTGCCGTCTGCACTGGTGCCAGGGGTTGCGACGTCCTGAGTTTGGGGCGCAATGTCATCAGACGTGGGGTTTTGAGTCGCTACGTCAGGCGCGACTTGAGTATCGGTGGTCATCGTAGGATGAGTCATGGCCTTGCCCGGCTAAGTGGGTTGCTGCGGTGCAGCGGGTTATTGGCCCTGGTGCACGAATGCCGTGCCAGTGCCAGATGGGAGCACCAAGGCGAGCTTGTCGCCCTCCTGAATGCCCTTGAGGATCACCGGCCAGTTAGGCGGGATCGCCATGCATGTGTTCGTTGCTGTCGGATTCGGCCCGCGCACGATAAAGGCGATGTTGGTGACAACGACCAGGACATCGCCAGCCTTGAGCGCACTGGTCTGTGCGCTCAAGGCTGACAGTGCGATCACCTGCCCCGTGCCGGCCTGGCTTGGGGCGGAAAGTACAGCGTAATCCATCAGATTTGCTCAGGCTGTTGTTCGGGCAATCCGCCCATTGGGTCACCACCTTCGGGCGGCTCGTTCGTTTCCTGCTGCTCAGGCATGCCGGCAGGCTCCGGCGCCTCTCCAGGCTCGGATTGTGGCATTTGCTGCACCATCTGCGGCGCCATCTGGCGTTCTGGCTCTTGCTGCTCGGTGCCGAGCTGCTGTTCCAGCTCTTCGCCGCCGTCGAGTGGCTCTTGCTGCATGGCCTGCGCAACGGTTTGCATCACCAGCGCCTGCACTTGCTCGGTCGTCATGCCGGCACCAAGCGCCTTGATGCGATCGGTGCGCGCCTTGAACTCGTCGTTCTCGATACGCGCAGCTTCGGCGAGGTACTTCAAGGTCGTCTCTCGGTCACCGCTCTGCAGCTCCTGCAGCTTCTTGGTCGCAGCGTCCATCACCTGGTGCATTTCGTTCAGCTGCTGTTCAAGCTGCTGGATCTTGGCCTGCGCCTGCGGCGGGATGTCATCCCCTTCCGATTCCAATGCCTGCACCTGCGGCGGCGCCATAGCCAGCAGCAGGCGGGCGATCCGGTCGGACTCCGGCATGTCCTTCATGCGCGCCCACATTGGCCCAAGCACCGGGGCTAGCTGCGGCTGCGCTTGGATCATGTCGGCCAGCTGCTGAGCTGTCTCTTCGCGCTGGCTGGTGTAGCTCGGGCCGGACTTTACCCTGACGTCGTACTTGCCAACGTTGGGGTTGATCTCGACCACCTTGCCCTTGTTGTCGAGCTTGGCGCCCTGCTGCATCTTGGGGTTGATTTTGACCATCGATCGCTGGTCATCCGAGCCGATGATGTGCTTGATGCGCTCGGTGTCGTAGACGATCGGAATCAGGCCGACCACCACGCGCCCGAGCTGCTCAATCGAGCGCGACAGATTGTCGATGAAGTGAAAGGTGCTGGTGTCGCTGCTGCGCTCGTCTGCCAACTTAGCCCGGCCGCTCACAGCATTCGACTGCTGGCCGAGCGCGGATTTGTACATGCCGACCGAGGCTTCCATTTCGGTCACGGCAAACTGACTCATCTGCGCGTAGGCACCAGGCATCGCGGGCGGATTGATGCGACTCGGCGCCGGGATGGTGTTGCCATTCTCGTCAAACGCATTGTAAGGCAGGTATGACGGGTTGCCCTTGTTCAGCTTCTTCCAGTCGCCCTCGTATCCTTCGATGGCCTCAGCCGGGGCGATGAATGGCGCTTTGGGCTGCGTCGCGAGGAACTCGGCAACCGCGCTCATCTGGTAGTTGTGCAGTCGCTGTCCATCCATCAGGCGGCGGGTCAAACCGCAGACGTGGCGCACGCCGTCCACCCACAACTCATAACCGAGGATCGGGATGATCGGCAGCAACTCGCCGGGGAACACCGACTCATCCAGCATCTCAGCGCCCGACATTTTGAGCCATTTCACCGACTTCGACCGTTTCGTGCTGCGCTTGATGCCGGCAGAGATAACGGGAGGTTTCGAGCCCATGCGCTGCGTCAGCGTCCAGAACTGATCCTCAGTGATCGCCAGCTGTCCGCCGTTCGGGTGCGGAATGATGATCTCGTTTTCCTCGACCGTCTCGGCCCTGTCCTGGATCTCTAAATATTCGGCCAGGCTGATGATGCCATCCACGTTCCAGGAATCGCCGAACTGCACCCGCCTGGCCTTCGGGTACGTCGCCTCGAATACGCGCTCGGTCATGCGCGTTTCGACGTAGCCCCACTTCGCATCGCTGCCATCCGCTTCGATGCTGTTCGGATCCAGCCCGCACGCAGTCGGATCGGTCACGCGCAAGATTCGGATCTCGTGCTCGTTCGTCTCTTCGTCCACCAGCTCAGGCACAACGCGCAGCCAGCCCTGGCCACACCGGGCCGTCAGCTCAATCCCCATGTCATAGGCTTGCGACGCCCTGCTGCGGTACTCAATGTGCCGGATCAAACCGCCTAGCGTCTCGGCTACCTTCGGGTCCGCCTTGCTGTCAACGCCGATCACCGTCATGCCGGGGTTGTTCTGTCGCGAGTCGTTGACAACCTGGGCAATGAACTGGTTCGTCCGGTCAAGCGTCAGCGTCGGGCGTCCCTGCCTCAGCGTCTGGTCATCGTCGCGCCACTGCTGCGGATCGGATGGATTCGAGAAACGCAGGTCCTCCCTGATCCTGTTGTGCTGGTCGCGGTTGTAGTCCTTGCACTCGTCAATGCGCTCTTTGGCGCGAATGAAGGGGTCTTGTTTCGCTGTCATGCGGACATCCACGATCCAGAGTCGTCGTTATCAACGGAAACGCGGGTGCGCTTCTTGTCACTGTTGGTCAGCTGGTCGGCGCAGAGCGCGAGGTATCGAAAGGCATCGGCACCATGGCTGAACTCATCATGCAGCGGTGCGCCAGCCTCGCCAGTCCTCTGCCCCATGTTGCGCCGGTAGCGTTTCAGGCATTCTACCAATCGGGCTGTCTTGTCTTTGTCGAACCAGATGCGCTCGAACACCTCGCGCGCCGCCTTGATGCCACCTTCGATGTCCATGCTTGGCGTGCGCGACACCTCCCAGCGCATGGCCTTCATCATTTCTTCTGCGCTCTTGCCGGTCTTGTAGTCCTTCGAGAACCCATCGTGAGGAAGCCAGATGCCTGACCAGTTGTAGGGCAGCGCCTTTAGCATGTCGCTGTAATCGCTCAGTTTCTTGTGACTGTCCTCAATGTAGTCGATCACCCGCAGCTCACTTGCCGAGCGCTGCACGATGATGATGGACATGCAGTCGTTCCAGCCAAGGTCGAAGATGGCGTGCGCCTTCAGCATCCGGTCGGCGCGAACGCTCGTGATGCGCCCCTCTTCCTCGGCTTTCGCCACCTCGTCAAAATAGATGGAGCCATCAACAGCGGGCATGCACTTGCCTTCCCATATGTGGCGGTACTTCTCGGCCTTCATGGTCTTCTGCGCGTGCTGGCGTTCTTGCTCAAGTACCGGAGGAAACCATGGGTTGTCAGTGTAGTTCATCTCACAAACCCACGCGCCAGGCTGCGGAGCGGCGATAAACCGCTGATATGTCTCGTCACTGTCCAACTGCGGGTTCAGGCTGACCCAGATTTCGGACCCGGGCCGGCGAATTGTCGGAATCAGCACGTCCCAGCTCTTGCCGCTGACCACCTGGGCCTCCTCGACCCACACGATGTCGCAGCCCTCGAAGCTCTTGATGCTCTCGACCTTGTGCTGCTGCAGGCCACCGAAAAGAAAAACACTCCCCGTCGTTCTGCAGCGGATCTCAGTTTCCAGAACATCGAAATCACCACCGAAGCCAAGCGCCTGGATCTGGTCGACGAGCAGCGCGTGAACGCTGTCCTTGATCGATTTCTGAATCTCGCGCGTGCAGAGGATGCGCCGCTTGCTTTGCTTTGCGAGCATCAGCAGCGCGCGCGCGATTCCCCAGCTCTTGCCGGAGCCGCGCCCGCCGTGCAGTACCTTATAACGCGCAGGAAAGAACAGCGGCTTAAGTTTGGCCGGGAACTGTGCCCGCATCGACAAACTCCAGGGTCATGACCTGCGGCCGTTGCGACTCGGCCTGATCGTCGGCAGCCTTGATCCGCGCCTTGTTCGCCGCCAGCAGGTTCAGCGCGATGTGGCTGCTGTCGTTCGCAAGCTTGGTCAGCACACCGACGTTGCGCAGACTCTCGATCGATGCCATCGGCTCGGCGTCATCCACCTTGGCAACCTCGCTGTTTGCGAGCGCATGCAGTCGATGTGCTGTGGCGGCTCCGAGTTCGGCGGAGCTTGCCAAGCTGCGGCTGATGTTCACAAGCTTTTCGGCCAGGCTGGTTGCGTTGTACTGGTCGGCCACCGTTGGCAGTGCGGCCACTGCCAGCCGACCATCGGCGAGCTTCTGTGCAGCGGTGCGTACCTGTTGCGTAGTTTGCGTAGGTACGCGCTGGCGAATCGCCCCCTCGCTGACGCCGAACTCGCGCGCCAAGGCTCTGCGCGATTCGCCAGCCGCCAGCCGGCCCTCAACTTCTAGCCACTGCTGCGGGCTCAGCTTCGACGGCCTAGCCATTCACACCCCCGTGCTGCCAAGCACGCCAGCCCCGCGCACCGTCTCCGACAGCTCGGCCACCTCGATCAGCTCGACCTCATGCGCCGGCACCAGCAGAGCTTGCGCGATGCGGTCGCCCGGCGCGACGTCGAACCGGGTCCATGTGTCATTGCGCAGACCGACGATGATCTCGCCGCGATAGTCGCTGTCGATCACGCCGACGCTGTTTGCGAGCCTGATGCCGTGTCTGATTCCATGCCCCGATCGGCTGAACAGCAGCATGCACCATCCAGGCTCGATCTGCACATGCAGGCCAGTGCTGACCGGCGCGGTCTCGCCTGCGTGCACAGTGGCTGGCGCGCTGGCGCAGATGTCCAGGCAGGCCGATCCATCTGTGGCCCGCGTCGGCATTTTTGCGCCCGGTCCGAGTTTGACGCGCAGCGCTGTCATAACGCCATCCAGTCATTCGCCAACATGTCGGTCTGGCTGGCAAGCCACGGCACGAACTTGTTGTCGGACGTCTTCATCCCGATCCATGGCAGAGCCTGCAGGCACGGCGATCCGGTTGGCAGATCCTGTTCAGCCAACACCACGGCATGCGCGCAAAAATCTTCCGGGACGTACTTGAGCCACATGCCCTTGCCGTTCCAGCCGGCGCGGGCGACTTTCAGCCCCTTCTTCAGCGCCTCAATAGCCATGCCGAACGGCATACCGCTTGTTTCGCGATACGCCTCGTCAAACGCCTCGGCCGGACTCCAGCTTGTGTATCCATCTGGGTAAACCACCTTGTAGCCGGCCCGCCCATGAGTCTCGGTCGGTCCGCAGTTCTTTGCTTGCGGCTCGGCCTGGATGATCTTGGTTCCGATGTAGGTCTTCATGCGGCACCACCGATCCGAAACGATTCCAGCTCTGCGCCCGCCGCGATCTTCGCCCTCAGCCACTTCGGTTGCAGGCCACGGCCCGACCAGGTTTCACAGGTCTCCGGGTCGCGGTACTTCGGCTCCACCTTGACGCCAGTCAGCGCACTCGGTCGCGGCTCGCCCTTGGCTGCGCGCGTCGCCGGCTTGCCGGTCAGCTCGGCCGCCGTGATGCCGTGCTGCTGCATCAGCTCGCCGATACGCTGGATCACGCCAAACCTCTCCACTTTCTTCTCGGCCGCCAGCCGGGCGTCCACCTCGGCCAGCTGCGCAGCCAGCGCGGCGCGGCGCTTCGCCAGCGCTTCGGGCGTGTTGTCAGCCGCCAGTGTTTCTGCGGCCAGTTCGTCTGAGATCGTCATGTCCATGTGTTGTCCTGTTGGTGTGTTGATGGCGGCCCATGAAGCTGGTTTCCTTCTGTCGTCCGCGCACTCTCTCTGCTGCCCCGGGGCTAAGCCGGCAGCGCCATCAGATCAGCCGGCGTCCAGGGTGTAGCCATCCCGCATATGCCTGGTTCCTAGCGGGCGAAGCTTGCCGGCTGATCTGATAGCCCACGTCTTTCCGTGGTGTCATGCTATTAACTGCCTCATGAGCTTACAACAGCCCGCGATTACTCGTACAGCTTGAGTCACTCCATACCCATCCTAGGAGTGCATTAGCGGCATTGCTGCCGGATGGCTAAGAATTTCTGCATCATATCACATACTGCGAGTATGTCTATATGGCCTCGCAATTATTGCCGCGTCTCTGCTGTGCTGGTTCGTCGGCGCACCCCATCCCGTCAGTACCTCGAACTGCGCAGCGTCCAGCTTTGTGCCCTTGGCGCGGGGGCTCACCTGCCGATACGGCACGCCCAGACGGCCAAGAAGCTCGGACCAGATCGCGCAGTCCCGCTTGACGCTGCCAGCGCCCTGCAGACGCGCCCGATCGGCTTTGCTGCCGCGCTGTGCGCCGCCTATGCCGCCGATCAGCCTGGCGTCCTCGAACACCACCAGCACGCGGCCAGGCTCCGACCTGCACACCTCAGTCACTATCTCAATCGCCTCGATGATGCCGGGCGCAGGGCTGGCGCACCGGATCAGGTCGCCGTCGCGGTAGATGGCTAGGCCGGTGTGCACTCCGGGGTCTATTCCGATAACTAGGCTCATTTCGTCGCCTTGTGCTGCTCGGCCAGCTCAGCGACCGCCTTGCGCGCCTGCTCGGCCAGCTCGGCCGGAACCCACAAGCCGCGCAACTCGACTTCCCCAGCCTCGCGCTTTCGATCTCTGAATGCCTTCACGGCTCTTGCCCCCGGCGTTGTTGCCTTTTCCATGCGCACATTATAACGCGTAAGTGACTGAAATTTTAGAGTCAAACCTCTAATCTTCCTGTTGACGCATTACGCGTAATGCCTTACATTAACTCATCGGCTCAGCAAACAGAGCCGGCAACCAAGGAAACGATCATGCAAGCCACCAACATCCCAGCAGTTCCCGCCGCCCTCAAGAACACCAAGCCGCTTGCGGCTCGCCTGCTCATGGTCGTGACGCACCCGAATACGCCGGATGCGCTTGCCGCCTGTGATCGCATTGTGGCTGGCTGGGAGCCAATCAAGTCATCTGAAAAAGACGCGCTTCTTGCCTACGGCGCGGCCGTTCGTGCCGCACTGAACGCCTGACCCAAAACCAGAATGAAACGATCATGAGCACCATCAAGACCCCGATCCGCATCATCGAAGCCAACTCCGCCGCCATTGAAGCGGCGCTGAAGGCCGTCAACGGGAGGGCCGAGGCGCACGCCTACACCGCATTCGGCGAAATAGAGATCCTGGCCGAGACCGCTGAAGCACGCCTTGAGGCTCTCGGCCTGCCGAAGACGCGGCGCACCGGCGCGCTGTGGACGGAAACCAGCGGATCGGCGGTATCAAGCAGCTACGCCAAGAAGGCATTCGGCCGCGCCGCCACAAGAGTGCGGCTGCAGCGCCGGCCGTCTGGATGGTACTTGGTGGGCACCGTCGCCACCACGATCGGCGCCAGCGGCGGAGGCAAGGGGGAACTGATCCTGTCCGCCGAGCAGGATGCCGAGGCGGTGCGCCGCCTGCGCGCCGGCTACAGCGTGAAGGCCGCATCATGAGCGCCAAGGCTGCATCAGCCTTCATAGCCGCAATCGCCTTCTCACTCGCCATGCCCGCCTGCGCCACCAGCATGACAGCGGCCGACCCCTGGACCGGCCAGGACAAAGCCGAGCACCTGATCGCAGGCGCATCGATCGGCCTGACGGTCGGCGCGCTGGCTGACTCCTGGGCCGCTGGCGCTGCTGCTGGCTGTGTTGTCGGCGCGCTCAAGGAAGTCAACGACATGCACAGCCCGGCACACACGCCGAGCTACAAAGACGCCGCCGTGACGTGCATCGGCGCGGCGGCCGGTGCGAAGCTGGGCGTGATATTGGCGCCTGTTCCTGGCGGCATTTTTGTCGGCAAGTCATGGAGCTTTTGACATGAGCACCACCGAAATCACCAAGTACCGCGCATTTGTGCGCTCACAGGTCCGCAAGCTGTGGCCGGCCCGTTCAAAGCCAGCCAAGCGCGAGCTGATCCGCGTATGCATCCAGGCGTTGCGGGCGATCAACAAAAGCATCTAAGGAATATTATGGAACCGAATAATATCGAGTACGGCAGTGACAAGCACTTAATATTGATATGTGCAGAGCAAAACCTGCATTCACTGGTTGGGGAAGACCTTGAGGACATACTTGCTTTTGGCCGAGCGTGTATTGCCGCAGAGCGAGAGCGGTGCGCACAGATATGTGAAAAAGTACAAAATTACCACGAGGATGCGTCATCTAGTATTGATGACGCGGACGAGTTGGCATTCCGAGAAGGAGAGGCTTGCGGGGCGGAAGATTTTGCCGAGGCGCTGCGACTAGGCGGTGACGCATGGTTTCGCGGGGTGCCTGCCTTATCCAGCAAGAGTCTGTGACAGCACCAAGCGCCACAAAGCCCGCCTAGAGCGGGCCTTTTCTTTTCTGGCTACCCCTGCGCCACCTTCGGCGCGATCGTCGATCCCGCGCCGTCCTGGCGCCTACCGTAGCCATCCACGCGCCACACGCCCGCCTCGTAGTGCCTGCAGCGCTCAGGCCGCTCTAGATCGCACCACCAGATGCAGCCCAGCTCGGCCAGCGCCACTGCACAATTGCGGTTAGGCGTGCGGTGGCGGCAGGTGGCGCAGATCATCGCGCCACTTCCAGCGGCAGCACCAGCTGGCGCGCCTGGAACGCCCGCCCTGCGCGCTGCACCATCCCCGTTCCCGGCTTCCGCCCCCTCTTGAGGCGCAGCCGCTCGCGGCCAGCGCCGGTGATCTCGTGTCGGTCGCCGTTATCGTGCTCGGTGATCAGCCCGCGCCTGAGCAGCGCCGAGATCACGGTCGGGTGCGTCGCGGCCAGCGTGGCGCCGCGCTCAAGGTCTTCGAGTGCCCGGCGTTGCGGGCGGGAAAGTTTCGCAGTCATGTTGCACTCCAAACCGGGCAGCCCGGCAGCGGCTCAAGCCATCCATCGCAGTTTTCACGCTCCACATCCAGGACGAGGTATCCGCAGCATTCGATAAGCCCGAGATTGCGCGTCGTCAAAAACCGGCAGACATCGCCGCGCGAGAAATCACGAGCGCAAGTGGGCGTACCGTCTGGCGTGCGGTACGCGATCACAGGGATCATTTTCACTTCGTCGGTCATGCTTGCCCCCTCATCTGCGGCCGATGGCTCGGCCAGTCAAACGACACCCATCGCGACGTCTCGCGCAGCCTATCAAATATCCGGTCGCCGATATACCGGCTCAAGCCAGCCTTGCCTTCATTGGTCAACAGAATGAACGGCCGCATTTCGCGGTAACGCCGGTCCAGCACGTCGAATATCACGGTCTGCTCGCCCTCCGTCCCATACTGCACGCCGATTTCGTCAATCACAAGCAGGTCAATTTCCTCCCCAAACATGCTCAGGACGTCGGACTCGGATTTTTCGGAATCCTTGCGCCACGCGCCGCGCACAGCCCGCACCAGATCGCCACAGGTCACATACCGCGCCCAGTGCTTCGGCGACATCACTGCTTGGATGATGGCCCCCGCCAGATGGCTCTTCCCGGTGCCCGGCTTCCCGCTCAGCACCAGGCCAGCGCCCGACTTTGCTTGATCAGGCCAGCTCTCTGCGTAGTCGCGGCAGATCGCCAGCGCGGCAGCCTGCTCCGGTGTGCCGGCCTCGAAGTTCTCGAACGTGCGCCCGATGAAGCGCCTCGGGATGTCGGCCTGCTCCAGCTGCCTGCGGCGCTCCGCATGGGCTCGCTCCAGCCGCTCGGCAGCAGCCTGTGCCGCAATCGCATCTTCACGCGCCTTGTCGCAGACCGGGCATCGGGTCCAGATGTCGTGTGGCTTGCCGAGCGCCAGATACCGAGTTCCCGTTGCGATGTACTCGCCGTGCTCGTCGCAGTGCTGCGACTTCTCGCCAAGTTCTTGCTTCGATGGTGCGCGCGCCGCAATCTCATCGACGCGCTTCAGGAGCTTCCCCATCGCGGCCATGCCGTCTTGCTCAGAATGATCCGTCATCGTTGATCCCCTCGCGGTAGTTGATCGATTCAAATCGGCTTGCAGGTGGTTTGCCGGGCTTTGCGCCAGCCCGCTCTTCCGGCTTCAACCACGCGGCTTCGAGCCCTTGCGATCCTCTGCGGCACCAGGCCGCCAGGAACGCTTCCAGGCTCATGCCGGCCTTCCCCGCTTCGACCTGAGCCCCCTTCAGCACCGTAGCCGTCACCGGTGCCTTCTTCGCTTTCCGAAGAGCCAGCCAGTCGGCCCAGACCTGAGCATCGACATCGGGGGGGCACTGCAACGGCGCAGCCGGTGCGGAGCGCTTGCGCGGCGCCTTCTCTTCTCTCTTCTCCTTCTTTTCTTCTTCTCCTTCAGGTTCAGGTTCAGGTTCAGGCGGTTGTACAGCAGTTTTTTTCCGTGAATCACCGCTGCGCAACGGTTGATTTGAACCTAAGTCATTGATTTTATTGAGGGCATCTTCGTCGCCCACCAAAAGCGCTAGCGGAGGGAGGGGGCACCTCGCGCGCTTGATCTGCAGCCGCTGGCGGAACTTTGGGATGAAGCCGTACCGCTTGCCAGCCACCTCGTAGAGCCGAACAAGGTCGGCGTCAACCAGCATTGCCAACAGCCTGTCGGCGTGCTCGCGGCGCACATCCGCAATCCTCGCGAGCCGGAACGGCGTGGCCTCGAAAAGCCCTACATCGTCCCCACTGAGCAGGATCGTGACGTAGAGCCAGCGCCCTTCGACCGGCAGCGACAGCACTGCTTCGGAGTCGAGCAGGCCATCTCGGATCATTCTGGCTGGCATGCCTTGCCCTCCAGGCGCTTCTGCGCCGCCCACATCGATGACGGGTTGCACCCGGCCTGCTTGGCGGCTTTGCGCCAGCTCATGCCGGCCTGCTCGACCAGGCGCAGGCCTTCGAGCACCTGAGGCGAGGTCCAGCCCTTGGCATGCTTGCCATGGGGTCGTTGCTTGGGATCCATATCGCTCCTTTGTTTGCGTGTCCTATTGTATGGCTGTATTGTGATCGGCGCAACCGCCAGGCGCAAAAAAGCCCGCCGAAGCGGGCTGGTG
>Ga0228698_1000349_pt1 | contig 39059 bp, 37 predicted proteins | sample McNCre117_Aug_MG_FD_178015 | JGI IMG/M metagenome (GOLD analysis project Ga0228698, IMG submission 178015) | Freshwater microbial communities from McNutts Creek, Athens, Georgia, United States - 1-17_Aug_MG | ecosystem: Environmental > Aquatic > Freshwater > Creek | place: USA: Georgia... | reverse complement strand
GTTCCCGCGTTTGCAAGAACGCCATCGTCACATGGGCAACCAGCTCTCTGGCGGTGAACAACAAATGTTGGCCATTGGCCGTGCCTTGATGACCAACCCACACTTGTTGGTGTTGGACGAAGCCACTGAAGGTTTGGCTCCGTTGGTGCGTGAAGACATTTGGCGTTGCCTGCACACCTTGCGCGGTGAAGGCCAAAGCATTTTGGTGATCGACAAATACGTGCAAAAGTTGGTCAAGCTGGCCGACCAACACACCCTCATCGAGCGTGGGCGTGTGGTGTGGCAGGGTGGGTCTGCGGCGTTAGAGGCGGACCATGATTTGTGGCACCGCTACATTGGCGTTTGAGTTACTTTGCAGCGTGATAGCTGGTGACACGTTCCACTTCGTTCTTAGAACCCAAGATCACGCTGACACGTTGGTGCAGTTGCGTGGGTTGAATTTCTAAGATGCGTTGGTGGCCGTTGGTGGATGCGCCGCCGGCTTGTTCGATCAACCAGCTCATGGGGTTGGCTTCGTACATCAAGCGCAGCTTGCCAGCTTTGCCTGGCTCGCGCTTGTCCCAGGGGTACATGAACACACCGCCACGGGTCAGGATACGGTGCACGTCGGCCACCATGGAGGCGATCCAGCGCATGTTGAAGTTTTTGCCACGTGGGCCTTCTTCGCCTTGCAGGCACTCGTCGATGTAACGCTTCACAGGCTCGTCCCAGTGGCGCATGTTGCTCATGTTGATGGCGAACTCTTTGGTGTCGGCAGGCACTTTGACGTTTTCTTGCGTCAGCACGAAAGAGCCTTGCTCGCGGTCCAAGGTGAACATGGCCACGCCGTCACCCACGGTCAGGACCAAGGTGGTCTGTGGGCCGTAGACGCAATAGCCTGCCGCGACTTGTTGCGTGCCAGGTTGCAAGAAGTCTTCTTCACTGACGCCTTTGCTGGGGTCGACTTTTTTGAGCACGCTGAAGATGGTGCCGATGCTCACGTTGACTTCGATGTTGCTCGAACCATCGAGTGGGTCAAACATCAACAGGTACTCACCCTGTGGGTAGCGGTTGGGAACCACGTGGATGCTGTCCATTTCTTCGGATGCCATCGCGGCCAAGTGGCCGCCCCATTCGTTGGCTTCGATCAACACATCGTTGGCGATGATGTCGAGTTTCTTTTGAACTTCGCCTTGCACGTTCTCGCTGCCTGCCGAGCCCATGACATCGCCGAGTTCGCTGCCCAAAGCGCCTTTATTCACAGCGTGGCTGATGCTTTTACAGGCACGGGCTACCACTTCGAGCAACAAGCGCAGTTCGGAGGGAATGAGGCCTTTGGCGCGTTGTTGTTCGACCAGATAGCGGGTGAGTGAAATGCTCATGACAAGTCCTTAGTTGGAAAGGGCGCGCGAGACAACCTCGCGTACATCGTTGCTTAAATCGGCTTTGGCAGCCACGCGTTTGATGGCTTCGTGTGCCGCCGTGCGGTAGGGTTCGGCGAGCTTGCGCCAGCGGTCCAACGCGCGGGCCAAACGGGCGGCCACCTGTGGGTTGATGGCATCCAGCTCCAACACGCGTTCGCTCCAGAACACATAACCTGCCGCATCGCTGCGGTGGAACGCACCGGGATTGGCGCTGCAGAAACTGAAAATCAAGCTGCGTGCGCGGTTGGGGTTTTTGATGTGAAAGTCGGGGTGGAGCATGAGGTGGCGCACCAAGGGCAGCACGTTGCCTCCACGGTCCGAGGCTCCGGCTTGCAGGGCAAACCACTTGTCCATCACCAAGGCTTCACGCGAGAACAGGTTGTAGAAGCGTTGCAGCGCGTCGCCTGCCAATTCGTGACCGGCGCTGACCAAGGCGCTCAAGGCGTTGAAACGGTCGGTCATGTTGTGCGCCTCTTTGAAGCACTGGAAGGTTCGCTCAGGCCACACGGTATCTGCAGTGGTGCGTGCGTCTAAACACAGCATGGTGAGGGCCATGCCACTCAGGGCGCGGCGACCGCTGGATACAGGGTCTGGGTTGAACGCGCCGTTGTCTTGGTGCACGTCAAAGGCCCAAGCCCAGTCGTCGTGCAACTCGCGAGCCAGTTGGGCGCGCATGGCTTCACGCACGGCGTGGACGCGCTGTGGGTCTACCACGTCGAGTTGCTCGGCGATGTACGTCTCGGCAGGCAAGGTCAGCACCAGCTCTTTGAAAGCGGCATCGAGGGCAGGGTTACGCAGCACGGTGCGCAAGGCTTGCACCAAGGCCGCGTCCAGCACCTGCTTGGGTTCGCTGTCTGCATGGATGGCGTTGATGGCGGCGCTCAAACACAAACGTTGGGCTGCTTCCCATTGGTTGAACGGGTCGACGTCGTGCGCCAAAAGCGTGAGCAGTTGTGCGGGCGTGAAGTCCATCTCCAACACCACAGGTGCGCTGAAGCCGCGCAGCAAGGACGGCACGGGCGTTTCGTCGGCCTGCAACGGCAGATCGTGAAACTCAAAGCTTTGTGTGGCTTCGGTCAGTACCAAGAGTTGGCTTGGCAACACCTCGCGGCCATCCGCACCGAGCAAGCCCATTTGCACTGGGATGACGAAGGGCTCTTTGTGGTCTTGCCCAGGGCTAGGCGGGCAGCTTTGTGTGAAGGTCAAGGTGTAGCGACGTGTGGTGGCGTCGTAAGCGCCTGCGGCTTGCACGCGTGGCGTACCGGCTTGGGCGTACCAACGTTTGAATTGCGCCAAGTGGGTGGCCAGCGCCGAGTGCGGGTTGGCATCGGCAATGGCCTGTGCGAAGTCATCGCAGGTCACGGCTTGACCATCGTGGCGTTCGAAGTAGAGCTTCATGCCTTTGGCAAAACCTTCGCGGCCCGTGTGAGCCAATCCGCCTTCGGTGCCGGTGGATGTGAGGGCTGGTGCGGCCAACGTTTGCATCATGCGCACAACTTCAGAGCCCTTTTCGTAAATGGTGACGGTGTAGAAGTTGTTGATTTCTACATAGCTGTCAGGGCGTACGGGGTGGGCCATCGGGCCCGCGTCTTCTGGGAACTGGGCGGTACGCAACAAGCGCACGTCTTCAATGCGTTTGACAGCCTTGGCTGAGGCAGCGGCTGTGGGGTTCGTCTTGAGCGCTTCGGCGGCTAAGTCTTGGCTGAACTCTTGATCGCGGAAAACGGTGAGGCCTTCTTTGAGCGAGAGTTGGAACCAGTCGCGACATGTCACGCGGTTTCCGGTCCAGTTGTGAAAGTATTCATGGCCAACCACGCTCTCGATGTTGGCGTAGTCCATGTCGGTGGCGGTGGCGGAGTTGGCCAACACAAACTTGGTGTTGAAAATGTTGAGGCCCTTGTTCTCCATCGCGCCCATGTTGAAGTCACTGGTGGCGACAATCATGAAGCGCTCAAGGTCAAGCTCTAAACCAAAACGTTTTTCATCCCACGCGATGCTGGCCATGAGTGAGTTCATGGCGTGTTCGGTTTTGTCCAAATCGCCCGAACGCACAAACACTTGCAACAGGTGATCTTTGCCCGAGCGTGTTTTGACGCGCTGTTCGCGGCACACAAATTGACCAGCGACCAAGGCAAACAAGTAGCAAGGTTTTTTATGGGGATCTATCCATTTGGCAAAGTGGCGACCTTCGTCGAGCGCACCTTCTTCTACCAAGTTGCCATTGCTCAGCAAAACAGGGAATGCTTTTTTGTCTGCGCGCAACGTGACGCTGTAGTTGGACATCACATCGGGACGGTCCAAGAAATACGTGATGCGGCGAAAGCCCTCAGCCTCGCACTGTGTGAAGAACGAGTCGTTGCTGACGTACAAGCCCATGAGCTTGGTGTTCTTCGCAGGGTTGCAGGTGGTGAAGATTTCGAGCGCGAAAGGTTCGGCACCTTCGGGCAAGTTTTCCAACACCAGTTGGCTGCCGTCCATCTTGAACGAGGTGCCTTGGCCGTTGACCAAGACGCGTGCCAAGTTGAGTTCGTCGCCGTCCAAACGCAGCGGCTGTGCTGCCACATCGGGGTTACGGCGCACGCTCATGCGGTTGAGCACACGGGTCTTGGCAGGGTCCAAGTCAAACGTCAAATCGACGGTGTCAATCCAAAACGCGGGCGCTGTGTAGTCGGCGCGTTGAATCAATGGGGCTGTGCCTTCACGGTACATAGAGTTCCTTAGATACCTTGTTTGAGTGACGCTTCGATGAATGCATCGAGGTCACCATCCAAGACTTTTTGCGTGGCCGAGACTTCGACGTTCGTGCGTAAATCTTTGATGCGGCTGTTGTCCAACACGTAGCTGCGAATTTGATGGCCCCAGCCCACGTCGGTCTTGGTGTCTTCGAGCTTTTGCTGCTCCTCTTGACGCTTGCGCATCTCGTGGTCGTACAAGCGCGAGCGCAGACGTTTCCAAGCCACATCACGGTTGCTGTGTTGGCTACGACCGTCTTGACACTGCACCACGATGCCTGTGGGGATGTGGGTCAAACGAACGGCAGAGTCTGTTTTGTTGATGTGCTGACCACCCGCACCGCTGGCGCGGTAAGTGTCGGTGCGCACATCGGCAGGGTTGATGTCGATCTCAATCGAGTCGTCAATCTCAGGGTACACAAACACCGAGGCGAACGAGGTGTGGCGACCGCCTGAGCTGTCAAACGGCGACTTGCGCACCAAGCGGTGCACACCCGTTTCGGTGCGCAACAAACCAAAAGCATATTCACCTTCGATCTTGATGGTGGCACCTTTGATGCCAGCCACGTCGCCTGGTGACTCGTCTTCGACTGTGGTTTTGAACCCTTTGCGTTCGGCGTACTTAAGGTACTGGCGCAGCAACATGCTGGCCCAGTCGCAGGCCTCGGTGCCACCGGCACCGGCTTGGATGTCGAGGAAGCAATTCAGCGGGTCCGCTTCGTTGCTGAACATGCGGCGGAACTCGAGTTCTTCGATGGTTTTGAGCAAACCTTGGGTGTCAGCCTCGATGGTGAGCAGGCCTTCTTCATCGTTGTCTGCTTTGCTCATCTCAAACAGCTCGGCGTTGTCAGCCAGTTCTTGCGTGAGACGGGTGAGGGTCACCACCACGCCGTCTAGCATTTTCTTTTCGCGGCCCAGCTCTTGGGCTTTTTTGGGGTCATTCCAAATCGTTGGGTCTTCCAACGAGGCGTTGACAGTCCTTAGACGCTCGGATTTGGCATCGTAGTCAAAGATACCTCCGGAGGTCCACCGTGCGCGCGCTCAAGTCTGCGAGGGTGGTGCCAATGAGGTTGATGCGTTCTGCTTCCATGATGAGGTCTTCTTTGTGTGTCTTAGAAAACCGCAGATTTTCTCACGTTCAGAAGCTTCGGCCGTAGGCAAATAAAAGTCCGGCATTACCCAGAACAAAGACCTGTGCTGAGTCTTTGGGGGTAAAGGCGTAACCTAGTGAGGGAATGATGGCGGGGGCGATGCCGTAATTGTTGAACGGGATCTTTTCTTTGTATTCGCCGCGGTAGCCGTAGAGAAATCCGGCAGAGAGTTTGGTGAACAACTTGGGGTTGCCAAAAAGTCCATCCCACTGCTGCCCAACATAGGCATAAGCCGAACCTTGACCGAAGGAGTTGGTGAACAAGGCCAAGCCGCAGAAACGGCCGCCTCTGACGTGGCTGTCCAGCGCAACCAAGATGACTTGTTTGTGCTCTGGGTTGTTCGTCCAGTGATGGGTGTAGGGAGAAATGGTGAGGTCCCACTTTTTGGTGGGTTCTGCGCCCCCGTCCACTGCGAGGCTGTCTGGGCATGGCTGCCAGTCAGACAACCCGCCATCTGCCGCATGGGCAGCTCCAAGCCCGAAAGCGCTGACGAAAGCGAAGACGGTCACGATGGCGCGAAGTTTTTTGGGGAAAGCCATGAGCAGGTGGTATGAGAAGTTAAGTGCCGAATTTTAGTGGCTTATGTGACAGTTTGAAGACTTAAGAAGTCTTCTATCAGCCGTGCCAGTTGCTGTGGTTGGTCGTGGTGCAGCATGTGACCTGCTTCGTGCACGGTGGCGTGGGTGATGTGGGGCACGGCAGCGATGCGTTGCATGAACTCGGCCAAGGTGTAGCTGTCTCTCCACCATTGGCTGAGGCTGTCGGTGTCCGCAACGACGCACAGTGTGGGGGCGGTGATGCGCTCGTAAATGGCTTGGGTTTCGTCGGTCTTGAACAGTTGGGCATTGACTACTTTGTGGCCTGCATGGCCTAGGACGCGCCATTCACCTTGGTCGTTGGCTCGGGCCCAGTGCTGTGCAAGCCAATGGGCTTTGTCAGAGCCCAAGCGGGGGTTGGTTTTCATCAGGCGTTGGGCCACCGCTTCTAAGTTGGCGTAGGGCTTGAGGTCCATCTCTCCGCGTTGCAGGGCTTTGAGCTCATCCATCCACTTGGCATATCGGCTGGGAGCTTGGGCCGGGCGTGTGGCGGGCATGCCAAAGCCTTCGAGGTTGATGAGCTTTTGGATGCGCTCTGGGCGCACCCCCGCGTACAGCGTGGCCACATGACCACCCATGCTGTGACCGAGCAGATGGACGGGGCGCGTGCCTACATAGTGATCAAGCAACTGATCGAGGTCGGCCAAGTAGTCTGGAAACCAAAAATTGTCGGTTTGCGGTGTCTCTGTCAGGCCAAAACCACGCCAGTCGGGGGCAATGACCCAGTGCTTGTGCTGCAGTGCATCTATGACGAACTGAAACGAGGCTGCGACATCCATCCAACCGTGCAGCATGACCAGTGGCGTTCGGTCTGGCGAGGGCGTTCCCCACTGACGCACGTGGTAACGCAGGTGACGAATCGGGACGAATTCGCTGCGAGAAGCGTTTTGGATTAGGTACATTGTTCGCATCATAAGGACACGAGACATGGTCAAAACTCCCGCACTTAGCCGCTCCGCGGCTGCTAGTCATCACGATTTTTATGAGGCCATGCAGCAGGGCTTTGGCTGGTCCATCCCCGAGCGCTTCAACATGGCAGAGGTGTGCAGTCGTCGTTGGGCTGCACAACCGGATCTGGCGCAACGCGTGGCCATCGTCGAGCACCAAGCGGCAGACAGCACGGCGCAGCCTGTGCCACCACGCACGTACACCTATGCGCAACTGCAGCAGTCGGCCGATGCTCTGAGTCATGTCTTGGTGGACTTGGGCGTGCAGCGCGGCGACCGCGTGGCCATTGTGCTGCCGCAACGCTTCGAGACGGCTGTGGCGTATGTGGCGGTCATGCAAATGGGGGCCGTGGCCATGCCACTGTCGCTGTTGTTTGGTCCCGAGGCTTTGGAGTACCGTTTGCAAGACAGCGAAGCCGTGGTCGCCATCGTGGATGACGCGTCGGTTGGTCATGTGCTGGCGGTGCGCGCGCAGTGCCCCGCACTCAACCAGGTGATCGGTGTGTACTTGAGCAACGCCGCAGACATGTTGCACATTGATGTGGATTACGCCAGTGCTGTGGCGGTGCAGCAGCGCACGTTCCATGCCGTGCAAACCAAAGCCGACGAGGGAGCTGTGCTGATTTACACCAGTGGCACCACGGGGCCGCCCAAGGGAGCGTTGATTCCGCATCGTGCGTTGATGGGGAATTTGACGGGCTTTGTGTGTAGCCAAAACTGGTTTGGGTTTCCCACGCAAGCGTTTGAACATGCATCTTCGGTGCAGAAGCCGCATTTGCCCACGCAAAGCCAAGCTGTGTTTTGGTCGCCTGCCGACTGGGCATGGACTGGAGGCTTGATGGACGCTTTGTTGCCCACCTTGTACTTTGGTCGCCCCATCGTGGCTTGGCAAGGGCGCTTCAGCCCTGAGCTGGCTTTCACCCTCATGCAACAGCACGGCGTGACGCACACGTTTTTGTTTCCTACCGCGCTCAAGGCCATGATGAAGGCTTATCCGCAACCCCGTCGCCAGTTCACGCTCCAGCTGCAAGCCATCATGAGTGCGGGTGAGGCTGTGGGCGATGCGGTGTTTGGTTATTGTCAGCAGCAATTGGGTGTGACCGTGAATGAAATGTTTGGTCAAACGGAGATCAACTACATCGTGGGCAACTGCGCGATGAACGGCCACCCTCGCGATGGCATTGGTTGGCCTGCCAAACCCGGCAGCATGGGCAAGGGCTATCCAGGTCATCGCGTGGCCGTGATTGACGAAGATGGCCATGAGTGTCCGGTCGGTGTGCCTGGTGATGTCGCGCTGAATCGCTTCAACCAACATGGCCAGCCTGATCCGATTTTCTTCTTGGGATATTGGAAAAACGATGCGTCGACCCAAGGCAAATTCACGGGCGACTGGTGCCGCACCGGAGATATGGCGGTGCGCGACGACGAGGGCTACCTTTGGTACCAAGGCCGTGCGGACGATGTGTTCAAGGCTGCGGGCTACCGCATTGGCCCCAGTGAGATTGAAAACTGTTTGGTCAAGCACCGCGCAGTTGCCAATGCCGCCGTGGTGCCCAAACCCGATGCCGAGCGCGGTGCTTTGGTCAAGGCCTATGTGGTGTTGGCCCCTGGCTATGCGGCCAGCAACGCGTTGATCGCCGAGCTGCAAGCCCATGTGCGTGGCAAGTTGGCACCGTATGAATACCCTAAAGAAATTGAGTTCACCCCTGAGTTGCCCATGACCACCACAGGCAAAGTTCAGCGCCGCGTGTTGCGCTTGCAAGAAGAGGAACGTGCCAAGGCCAAGTGAAGACCGTCTGAGGCTTTAGACTTGTCAGGTTTTTACAAGCCTTGAAGGCTGGAGTAATTCGCATGACTTTTCCTCTCGTTCAGCTGGGCACCAGCGATTTGCACGTCACGCCCATTTGCTTGGGCACCATGACTTTTGGCGAGCAAGTGAATGAAGCCAACTCATACGCCATCCTTGAGCGTTCGCTGGCGCGTGGCGTGAACTTCATTGACACCGCCGAGATGTATTCGGTGCCGCCCAAGGCCGAGACGTGTGGCCACACGGAAACCATCATTGGCAACTGGTTTGCCAAGAACCCAGGTGCGCGCCAAAAGCTGGTGGTCGCGACCAAGGTGGCAGGCCCTTCGCGCGGCATGCCGTGGATTCGCGATCATTTGGGTCTGACAGCCAAAGACATCTTGCAGTCGTGCGAAGGTAGCTTGCGTCGTTTGCAGACCGATGTGATTGACCTTTACCAAATTCACTGGCCCGAGCGCCATGTGCCGGCCTTTGGTGGCGTGTATTACGACCCCAACAAAGAGACTTCGCAAATTTCGATTCATGAGCAGTTAGATGCGCTTGCGCAGTTGGTCAAAGCGGGCAAGGTGCGCCACGTGGGCTTGTCGAACGAAACCCCTTATGGGGTGCACGAGTTTGTGCGCTTGGCGGAGCAGCACGGATTGCCCCGCGTGGCCACCACGCAAAACCCGTATTGCCTGATCAACCGCACGTATGAAAACGGCTTGGACGAAAGCTGCCACCGTTTGAACGTGTCGTTGTTGGCGTATTCGCCGCTGGGCTTTGGTTTGCTTACCGGTAAATATGACGAAAGCGGCATCACTGGCCCGAACGCGCCTAAAGGTGCGCGCATTGCCGACTATGAGAGTGTGCGCAAGCAGCGCTGGGGACGCCCAGAGTCGTTGGTGGCGGCGCGTCGTTACAACGCTTTGGCCCGCGAGCACGGCATGACGCCCACGCAAATGGCTTTGGCTTTTTGTTATACCAAATGGCAAGTGGCCAGCACCATCATTGGTGTGACTTCAGTGGCGCAACTGGATGCCGATTTGGATGCGTGGGGCACCACGCTGTCGCCTGAAGTGTTGGCGGCGATTGATGCGATTCGTTGGGACATGCGCGACCCTGCGCAGTAAAGAGGACAAATAGATGTTTGCTGATTCTTCGGTGGTGGTGTTGCTCGCTGTGGGCGCGTATTTGATCGGTTCGTTGTCCTTCGCGGTCATCGTCAGTCGCGTGATGGGCTTGGATGACCCTCGCACCTATGGCAGCCAAAACCCAGGGGCGACCAATGTGCTGCGTTCAGGCAACAAGCAAGCGGCCATGGCCACCTTGCTGTTTGATGCGCTCAAAGGCTACTTTCCGGTGTTGTTGGTCAAACTCTATGGCCCCTCGTTGGGCGTGGATGACCGTGCGGTGGCGTTGGTGGCCATCTCGGCCTTCATCGGTCATTTGTGGCCTGTGTTTTTTGGCTTCAAAGGGGGCAAGGGTGTGGCCACGGCGGCTGGCATTTTGTTTGGTGTGGAGCCTTTGTTGGGTGCTGCCACCATGGGGACATGGCTGATCGTGGCCTTTTTCTTTCGCTATTCATCGTTGGCCGCTTTGGCTGCTTCGTTGTTTGCACCGGCTTACTATTTATTTGGCAATCAAATTGCTTGGCAAACCAGCCAAGCTGAGTTGCTGGCGGTGATGGTGATGAGCGCGTTGCTGCTGATGCGTCACAAAGACAACATTGCGCGGTTGGTCTCGGGCCAAGAGTCCAAGATTGGTGCGAAAAAATCAGCGGTTGCTACTGAGGATTCAAGCAAAGCTGCTGAATAAGCGTTCAAGTGCTACAAAAAACAAAGGGCCTCAGATGAGGCCCTTTGTGTGGGTGGGGTGACAGCCGTGTGTTGCTTAGTCGCGGAAGTTGTTGAAGGACAACGGCAGGTCGGTCATGTCTTTGCGAATCAGTGCCATGGCCGCTTGCAGGTCGTCACGCTTGGTACCGCTGACGCGCACAGCGTCGCCTTGAATAGCGGCTTGTACTTTGATCTTGCTGTCTTTGAGCAAACGTTGAATTTTCTTTGACACTTCGGTTTCAATGCCGTTGCGGATTTTGATGACTTGTTTGACCTTGTCGCCGCCGACTTTTTGCACATCGCCTTTGTCGAGGAAACGCACATCCACTTCGCGTTTGGTCAACTTGTTGCGCAACACGTCTTCGACTTGCACCAACTGAAAGTCGGCGTCACCAAACATGGTGATCTCTTTGTCTTTGAGTTCAACGGCGGCAGATGTGCCTTTGAAGTCGAATCGCGTGGCGATTTCTTTGGCCGTGTTTTCAACGGCATTTTTCACTTCAACCAAATTGGGTTCGAGTACGGTGTCAAAAGAGGGCATGGCAATCAGCTTTAAAAATCAGGATGAGACAATTCTCATATGTTAGTTGAACCCAATTACCCCCTTCAAGCACACAACAGCTTTGGCATTTCGGCCAAAGCGTTGCAACTGGTGCGTGTGCAAACCGAGGCGGACGTGCATGCCGTGATGGCAGATGCCGGCCTGCGCAGCCAACCCAAATTTGTGCTCGGTGGCGGCAGCAACATTGTGTTGACAGGTGATGTGAAGCCCTTGGTGCTGAAGGTTGAAATCAAAGGCATGCGTTTGGCCGAAGAGACCGACAAAGCGTGGATCGTCGAAGCCGCAGCTGGCGAAACGTGGCACAACTTGGTGAGCTGGACGCTTGATAACGGCTGGCCCGGTCTAGAAAACATGGCACTCATTCCGGGCACGGTGGGGGCTTCGCCTGTGCAAAACATTGGCGCGTACGGTGTCGAGCTGCAAGACCGCTTTCACTCCCTCGATGCGATTGACTTGACCACTGGCCGAGCCTTCAGCCTCGATGCTGCGCAATGCGCCTTTGGCTATCGCGACTCGGTGTTCAAACACGACAGCAGTGGTCCGAATGGTTTGGGCCTAGCAGGCAAGGCCCTCATTACCCGTGTGCGGTTTTTGCTGCGCAAAGACTGGAAGCCTGTGTTGGGCTACCTCGACCTCGAACGCAAAATGGCCGAAACAGGCATCAGCAACCCAACGGCACAACAAATCTTTGAATGGGTCTGTGCTATTCGCAAAGCCAAGTTGCCAGACCCCGCTGTCATTGGGAACGCGGGTAGTTTTTTCAAAAACCCCACAGTGACCCAAGAACAGTGTGATGACATCATCGCGCGCGACCCAAAAGTGGTGCATTACGAATTGGATGATGGCCGCATCAAATTGGCAGCCGGTTGGCTGATTGATGCTTGCGGCTGGAAGGGTAAAACGGTGGGCAACGCCGGTGTGTACGAGAAGCAAGCCTTGGTCTTGGTCAACGTAGGCGGCGCAGAACACCCATGCACAGGTGGCGAGGTGATGACCTTGGCCAAAGCCATTCAGACCAGTGTGTACGAACGGTTTGGGATTCGGTTGGAGCCTGAGCCGGTGGTGGTTTAAAAACGGTGTATCGTGCGTCGTCAAATAAAAAAAGCGACCCGAAGGTCGCTTTTTTTATGGAAGGGGAGAAGGGATTACTTCTTGCCGCTTTCCAGCTTGATCATGTCTGCGCCTTCGCCCAACGACAGCAAGCCTGTGTGAGCGTAGATGCCCAGCTTGGCGCGGGTGTCCACGATGTCCAAGTTGCGCATGGTCAATTGGCCAATGCGGTCCAGCGGTGTGAACGGTGCGTCTTCGACCTTTTCCATGCTCAAACGCTCTGGGGCGTAAGTCAGGTTGGGGCTTTCGGTGTTCAAGATGCTGTAGTCGTTGCCACGGCGCAGTTCCAAGGTCACTTCGCCGGTGATGGCGCGTGCCACCCAGCGCTGTGCGGTTTCGCGCAACATGATGGACTGTGGGTCGAACCAACGGCCTTGGTACAACAAGCGGCCCAAGCGCAGGCCGTTGATGCGGTACTGCTCAATGGTGTCCTCGTTGTGAATGCCGGTGACCAAACGCTCGTAAGCGATGTGCAACAGCGCCATGCCCGGGGCTTCGTAGATGCCACGACTCTTGGCTTCGATGATGCGATTTTCGATTTGGTCGCTCATGCCCAAACCGTGACGGCCACCGATTTCGTTGGCTTTCAAGAACAGGTCCACGGGTGAATCAAAGGTTTGACCGTTCAAAGCAACGGGCTGACCTTCTTCAAAACGCACGGTGACTTCTTCTGCTTTCACCACGCAGTCTTCACGCCAGAACGGCACACCCATGATGGGGTTGACGATCTTCATGCCGCTTGAGAGGCTTTCTAAGTCTTTGGCTTCGTGCGTTGCACCCAGCATGTTGCTGTCGGTGGAATAGGCCTTTTCGGCGCTCATCTTGTAGCCAAAACCGTTAGCGGTCATGAAGGCAGACATCTCTGCACGGCCACCGAGTTCGTCGATGAACAGTTGGTCCAGCCAAGGTTTGTAAATTTTCAAGCTGGGGTTGGTCAACAAACCGTAGCGGTAGAAACGCTCGATGTCGTTGCCTTTGAATGTGGAGCCATCGCCCCAGATGTTGACATCGTCTTCTTTCATCGCAGCCACAAGCATGGTGCCTGTGACGGCACGACCCAGCGGCGTGGTGTTGAAGTAGGTGATGCCACCGGTGCTGATGTGGAATGCGCCACATTGAATGGCGGCAATGCCTTCGTGGGCCAGTTGTGTGCGGCAGTCAATCAGGCGTGCTTTTTCTGCGCCGTATTCCATCGCTTTGCGTGGAATCTCGTTGTAGTCCGACTCGTCGGGTTGGCCGAGGTTGGCGGTGTAAGCGTAGGGCACAGCGCCCTTTTGCTTCATCCACAACAAGGCAGCAGAGGTGTCGAGGCCGCCAGAAAAAGCGATGCCGACTTTTTGGCCCTTGGGCAGGTTTTGAAGAATGGTGCTCATGGTGTTTTAGGTGTCCGCCGTCGATTAACCGAAGTGGCAGATGTAGTGGTAGGGCTCGGTCACGCGAATGTCGAATTTCGAGTTGCCAGGCACGTTGAATTTTTCACCTGCGCTGGACTTGACCCAATCGTTGCTGCCGTCGAGTTTGTATTCGCAAAAGCCGCCAACGCATTCCATGATTTCAGGAGCGCCTGTGTTGAACGTCAGGGTGGCAGGCAAGATGACGCCCACCGACAGCTTGGTGCCGTCAGCCAATGTCAGGCCGTGGCTGACGCATTTGCCGTCAAAGTAAACGTTGGCTTTGGTGGTGACGCTGGCGCCGTCGATTTTTTCTGTGGTCATGGTGTGCGTATCTGTATGAATTTCAAAACCTTAGATTTTAGGTGACCCAAAACGACAAAAGCCGCGAAATGCGGCTTTTGCTTGCAATCAGCGCCCAAAGTGCAGGGCGCTTGGGCTGATCAGTAGCGTGGTGCTGACCCTGCTGGTGGCACGCCGTAGCCTGTGTTGGCAGGAGGAGGGGCGACAGGGGTGATTTGCAAGCGCACGGTAGGGCCTGGATCCGAAGGCATTTGCACGGTGTATTGCTTGCCTGCGTATTCGTACACGACGTTGTAAGCCATGGTGCGGTTTTCGTAGAACATTTGTTGGCTGCAACTTTGAACGTTGCGAACCTCGGGTGTGGTTGGCCCTTCGATCTTGTCACCCATGATGGCACCACCAAAAATGCCAGCCATGGTGGCCAACGCGCGGCCTGAACCATTGCCGATTTGGTTGCCGATGGCACCACCTGCGATGGCCCCCATGGCTGCACCCGCGCCAGATTTTTGGCCTTCGGTGACCACTTGTTGGTTGTTACACACCTGACGAGGCACTGCGACTTGCTGAATGATGGGCGTGCTCGAAATGACTTTGCCCACTTCTTGGGCTTGTACGGAAGCGCAAGCCAACACGGTCATTAAACCGGTGAGCAGGGTGTTTTGTATCAATGTCTTTTTCATGGGGTGTCTCTTTTCTGAACTTGTTGCGAAGTGTAGTCCTTGGCTCATGGATGTCTGTAAAGCATCGGTAAAACCTACACAGGAATGATTCAGCTTACAACGCTGGTCCACGCCTCTGGGTTGACGCCAACGATCACGGTTTGGCCTTGAACCACCACGGGACGCTTGATCACGCTGGGGTGTGTCAGCATCACCGCGCGTGCCGAATCGTTGTCCGTCACGCGAGATTGCTCCATGGGATCCAATTTGCGCCACGTAGTGCCTTTGCGGTTGACCAAGATGTCCCAATTTACAGATTTAAGCCATAAGTCCACAGCCTCTGCGGGAACGCCTTGCTTTTTGAAGTCATGAAACACGTAGTCGATGCCATGCTCGGTCAGCCAAACACGTGCTTTTTTGACGCTGTCGCAGTTAGGAATGCCGTAAACGGTGATGGTTGCTTTGCTCATAGGGTGAATCATGCCGCAAACAAAGCCCCTCATCGACGTGGGTGACAATTCATGGATGAATTCACTTGCCAGTTGGCTCGCGCATTGCGAGCGTTTGCACCCTAAAAACATCGACATGGGCTTGGAGCGCGTGCGCACCGTGGCCGAGCGTATGGGTCTGAAGTTTGATTGCCCCGTCATCACCGTGGCCGGTACCAATGGCAAAGGCTCGACCTGTGCCATGTTGGAGGCGTGTTTGCTAGAGGCGGGTTACCGTCCTGGCGTGTACACCTCGCCACATTTGGTGCATTTCCAAGAACGCTGCCGCGTGCATGGCGAAACTGTTCAGCCTGACGAACTGTTGCCTCACTTTGAGCGCGTGGAGGTCGCGCGCATGCAAGCGGGCGAGGTGTCGCTCACTTACTTCGAATTCACGACTTTGGCGATTTTGAGTTTGATGGCATCGTCGCGGTTGGACGTGGCCATTCTTGAAGTAGGTTTGGGTGGGCGCTTGGATGCAGTCAACGTGATTGACCCCACCTGCGCCATCATCACCAGCGTTGATCTCGATCACATGGACTTTTTAGGTGCTGACCGCGAAACCATTGGGCGCGAGAAGGCCGGCATCATGCGCACGGGACGACCCGTGATCGTGAGTGATCCAGTGCCACCGCAAAGCGTGATTGACCATGGCACAGAAATCGGCGCGGATCTCTGGTTGTTTGGCCGCGATTTCAATTTCACGGGTGACAAGCAGCAATGGGGTTGGGCAGGGCGTGGACGTCGTTACAGCGGCTTGGCCTATCCAGCGTTGCGCGGAGCCAATCAATTGGTCAACGCCAGTGGTGTGTTGGCTGCGCTTGAAGCCTTGCGCAGCAAAATTCCGGTGACGGCTCAGGCCATTCGCAATGGTTTGGCTATGGTGGAGTTGCCAGGACGCTTCCAAATTATTCCGGGGCAGCCGGCTTTGGTGCTCGACGTGGCGCACAACCCACATGCCGTGGCTGCCTTGACCGAAAACTTAGATGCCATGGGCTTTTATCCCACCACGCACGTGGTGTTTGGTGCCATGGCGGACAAAGATGTGACGCCTATGCTGGCGCGCGTCGGCCCGTTGGTCGATCGTTGGTATTTTTGTGATTTGCCGACCGAACGTGCAGCCAAAGCTACACAACTGCAAGAGAAGTGGCTCGCCACCAACACCCGAAAAGATGTGCAGGCCAGCACCCATGCAGACCCACAAGCCGCGCTGGATGCGGCGGTCGCTGCCGCAGACCCCGCTGATAGAATCGTGGTCTTCGGTTCGTTCTTCACGGTCGGGGGTATTTTGGCGAATGGCATACCCCGTCTAGACGCCCCACATTTGAGCTCCTGAGACCCCATTTACATGGCTTTTTTCAAGTTTCGATTGCCCGGTCAAGCCGCTGGCGAGCCCCAAGGCAATCCCAGCAACACACCCGCTGAGAGCGTCGAGGCCATGCGCCGTCGTGCGCGCCACCGTTTGATTGGTGCTTCCGTGTTGGTGGTGTTGGGGGTCGTGGGCTTTCCTTTGTTGTTTGATACCCAGCCTCGCCCGGTGTCGGTCGATATTGCGGTCGATATTCCAGACCGCGCCAACAGCAAACCTTTGGTCGATGCCTCTAAGCAAAAGCCGCTGTCGGCCAGCGCTGGTTTGGATGCCCAAGAAGAAGTTGTGCCCGATACCAAGCTGGACACCAAGGCCGAAGCCTCTGTTGCGGCAGCGATGCCTAAACCAGAATCTAAACCCGAGCCTGCAAAGACCGAGGCAAAACCACAAACAAAACCAGAGAACAAAACGGCTTCTAAGCCTTCAGACAGCAAAGACACGGGCTCACGTTTTGTGGTGCAAGTCGGCGCTTTCAATGACGAAGCTAAGGTGCGCGAAGTGCGAGCCAAAGTTGAAAAAGAAGGTCTCAAGACCTACACCAACGTGGCCCAGACCAAAGAGGGGGCTCGCACCCGTGTGCGTGTGGGGCCATTTACCAGTCGCGACGAAGCCGATAAAGTGGCTCGCAAGATCAAGCAGTTGCAATTGCAACCGCAGGTCTTGACGCTGTAAGACCGTCATGCACACGTTTTCGGCTGTAGATTGGATTCTGCTGGCCGTCTTGGGCCTGTCGTTGCTGTTGGGGCTGTGGCGTGGTCTTGTGCAAGAGGTATTGTCTTTGCTGGGGTGGGTGGCTGCGTTTTATGTGTCGCAGATGTACGCGCCCCAAGCTGCCTCGTGGTTGCCCATGGAGGGCAGCAGCCAGATGCTGCGCTATGCCGCTGGTTTCGTTGTTGTGTTCATCGCGGTACTGGTGGCTACGGCGTTGGTCAGCTGGGTGGTTAAAAAGCTGGTGTCAGCGGTTGGCCTTGGGGCCTTGGACCGATTGCTTGGCAGCTTGTTTGGATTGATGCGCGGTGTGGTGATTTTGTTGGCCATCACCGTGTTTGTGGGTATGACACCTATGCGTGAAACTGAGGCTTGGACACAAGCTCAAGGCACGCAGTGGTTGCAGCAGTTTTTGCATGTGTTGAAGCCGGTGTTACCGGCTGATTTTGGAAAGTACCTCCCCTAATGTGTGGCATCGTCGGCGTTGCAAGCAACGCACCTGTGAACCAGTTGATTTATGACGCCTTGTTGCTGTTGCAGCACCGAGGCCAAGATGCCGCTGGCATCGTGACTCAACTGGACCGTAAATTTTTCATGCACAAAGCCAAAGGCATGGTGCGTGACGTGTTCCGTACGCGCAACATGCGCGCCTTGCCCGGCAACAACGGCTTGGGCCAAGTGCGTTATCCCACGGCGGGCAATGCGTTCAGCGAAGAAGAGGCTCAGCCCTTTTATGTGAACGCGCCCTTTGGTTTGGTGTTGGTGCACAACGGCAATTTGACCAATGCGCACGCTTTGAAAGCAGAGTTGTTCTCAGAAGACCACCGCCACATCAACACCGAAAGCGATTCTGAGGTTTTGCTCAACGTGCTGGCGCATGAAATTGACAAAGCCACACGTGGCTTGCCTCTCAAACCTGAAGATGTGTTTGAGTCGGTGCGCCGTGTGCATCGCCGCATCAAAGGCTCGTACGCTGTGATTTCGATGATCGCGGGTCACGGCTTGTTGGCTTTCCGCGATCCGTTTGGCATCCGTCCTTTGTGTATTGGCCGTGGCGCTGATGGGACCTATATGGTGGCCAGTGAGTCGGTGGCTTTGGAAGGCACGGGCCATGTGTTTGAGCGCGACATCGCGCCGGGCGAGGCGGTGTTCATTGACTTGGCTGGCCAAGCGCATTTCATGCAATGCGCGAATGCACCCCAGCTCAAGCCTTGTATTTTTGAATACGTGTATCTGGCCCGTCCTGATTCGACGATGGATGGGATTTCGGTGTACCAAGCGCGTTTGAATTTGGGTGAGACGCTGGCCAAGCGCGTGGTTTCCACTGTGCCGCCAAGCGACATTGATGTGATCATTCCTATTCCAGAGTCCAGTCGTCCCAGCGCAACACAGTTAGCGCATTTGTTGGGTGTGCCATACCGCGAAGGTTTTGTGAAAAACCGTTACGTGGGTCGTACTTTCATCATGCCCGGTCAAGGCGTGCGTAAAAAGTCTGTGCGCCAAAAGCTCAACGTGATTGCCAGCGAATTCAAAGGCCGCAATGTCTTGTTGGTGGACGACTCCATCGTGCGCGGCACGACCAGCCGTGAGATTGTGCAGATGGCACGCGACGCCGGTGCGCGCAAGGTCTACATGGCCAGCGCTGCGCCTCCTGTGCGTTTCCCCAATGTGTATGGCATCGACATGCCCACACCCGAAGAGTTGGTGGCACATAACCGCACGATTGACGAAGTGCGCGCTCTCATTGGCTGCGATGCCTTGATTTACCAAGACGTTGAGGCCATGAAGCAAGCCGTTCGCGATGCGGCGGCAAGCGATGCCCCCAAGCTCGATGGCTTTGATGCCTCGTGCTTTGATGGTGTGTACGTGACGGGCGATGTGTCTGCCACCGACATCGTGCGTTTGAACGAAAAACGTGTGGGCCAAGAAGAAGGGGCTGAAGACAATTCGCGCCTTGCTTTGCCCAATCCATCGGAGTGATCAGGCATGAGTCAACACCCTTTACCCGATAACTTGCACCTTGACACCTTGGCGGTTCGTGTTGCTGCGGATCGCAGCCAATATGGTGAAAACTCAGAAGCCCTGTACTTGACCAGCGGCTATGTACAGCCCTCGGCCGAAGCATCGGCACGTCGCTTTGCAGGCGAGGAAGACGGCTACACCTATGGGCGATCGGGCAATCCCACGGTCAGCAGTTTTGAAATGCGCTTAGCGGCGCTGGAAGGCAGTGAGGCTGCATTGGCCACATCGTCGGGCATGTCGGCGGTCATGTTGATGTTGTTCAGCTTGCTCAAATCGGGCGACCATGTGGTGTATTCGCAGTCCATGTTTGGCTCAACGCTCAAACTGATTGGCTCAGAGTTTGCACGCTTTGGCGTTGAATCCACCGTGGTGCCTCAGACCGATTTGGCTGCATGGAAAGCAGCGATTCGCCCCAACACCAAAATTTTGTTTGCTGAAACACCAACCAATCCATTGACTGAGGTGTGTGACATCGCCGCTTTGGCCGATTTGGCGCACAACGCAGGTGCTTTGTTGGCGGTCGACAACTGCTTTGCTACGCCTATTCTGCAGCGGCCGATGGCCATGGGTGCCGACATCGTCATGCATTCGGGCACTAAATATTTGGATGGCCAAGGCCGGGTGATGGCGGGTGCTTTGTGTGCCAGCGAGAAACTCATCAAAGAAAAGTTTTTACCTGTCATGAAAAATGGCGGCATGGTGCTGTCACCTTTCAATGCGTGGGTGGTGCTCAAGGGCTTAGAGACCTTAGACATTCGCATGCGTGCCCAAAGTGCGCGCGCACATGATTTGGCCGCATGGTTGGAGCAACACCCCAGTGTGTCACGTGTGTACTACCCAGGTTTAGCCAGCCACCCTCAGCATGAGTTGGCGTTGAAGCAAATGTCTGGCTTGGGCGGCGCCGTGTTGTCATTTGATGTCAAAGCTGGCGATCCACAAGCAGCACGTACCCGTGCTTTCCATGTGCTTGACAGCTTGCGCACTCTCTCGCTGTGTACCAACTTGGGCGACACCAAAACATTGCTCACGCACCCAGCCAGCACTTCGCACGGCAAGCTTTCTGAAGACCAGCGTCAAGCCGCAGGCATTGGCCAAGGTTTGATTCGCGTAGCTGTTGGCTTAGAGCATTTAGACGACTTGAAGGCCGACCTGTTGCGCGGCCTCGATACCCTTTGATTTTTATTTCTGCATGACCAAAATTCGTACCCGTTTCGCTCCGTCACCGACTGGTTTCATCCACTTAGGCAACATCCGTTCAGCTTTGTACCCTTGGGCGTTTGCACGTGCCACAGGTGGTGACTTTATTTTGCGCATTGAAGACACCGACCTTGAGCGTTCTACTCAAGCGTCGGTGGATGTCATCATCGAAGGCATGAAGTGGTTGGGTTTAGATCACGACGAGGGTCCGTTCTATCAAATGCAACGCATGGACCGCTACAAAGCGGTGCTTGAAGATTTGAAGGCGTCGGGTCACGTGTACCCCTGCTACATGAGCATGGAGGAGCTGGATGCTCTGCGCGAAAAGCAAATGGCCAACAAGGAGAAGCCGCGTTACGACGGCACATGGCGTCCAGAGCCAGGCAAAACCTTGCCTGCCATTCCTGAGGGTGTGAAGCCTGTGTTGCGCTTTAAAAACCCGCAAGGCGGCTCCGTGGTGTGGGAAGACAAGGTCAAGGGTCGCATTGAAATCAGCAACGATGAGTTAGATGATTTGGTGATTGCGCGTCCCGATGGCACACCCACCTATAACTTTTGTGTGGTGGTGGATGACATCGACATGGCTATCACACACGTCATTCGTGGTGATGACCATGTGAATAACACGCCACGTCAAATCAACATCTTCAAAGCGCTTGGCAAAGAACCCCCTGTTTATGCCCACTTGCCGACGGTGTTGAACGAGCAGGGCGAGAAGATGAGCAAGCGCAATGGCGCCAAAGCTGTCACCCAATACCGTGACGAAGGTTATTTGCCTGATGCGATGGTGAACTATTTAGCCCGCTTGGGCTGGAGCCACGGTGACGATGAAATTTTCAGTCGTGCCCAGTTCATCGAGTGGTTCAATTTAGACCACTTGGGCCGCAGTGCTGCACAGTTTGACGAAGCCAAACTGCGTTGGGTGAATGCGCAACACTTGAAAGCCATGTCCGACGAGGCATTGGCACCATTGGTGCAGGCTGTATTGGCAAAGCGTGGCATCACCTCGGATGAGCGATTGCCCGCGATTTGTGGTTTGTTCAAAGACCGTTGCGACACCTTGTTGGTGTTGGCTGATTGGGCTACTGCGTTTTACAACGATGTGACCCCTCAGGCCGAAGACGTGGCAAAGCACATCACCCCAGCGGTGTTGCCAGCTTTGGATGCTTTAGCCAGCAAATTGGTTGCGTTGACAGAGTGGAGCACCGCGAATGTGAGTGCGGCATTCAAAGAGGTGTTGACTGAGCAAAGCTTGAAAATGCCACAACTTGCCATGCCTGTTCGCGTGTTGGTGATGGGTACGCCCCAAACACCATCCGTTGATGCCGTACTTTTTTTGTGCGGAAAAGAAAAAGTTTTGTCTCGTTTGACCAAACGCTAAAAAATTGGCTATACTATCGTTCTCGACACCCAACGGGGGTATAGCTCAGATGGGAGAGCGCTTGCATGGCATGCAAGAGGTCAGCGGTTCGATCCCGCTTACCTCCACCAAACTGAGTGTCGAGTTGGTTTAGTCCACAGGTTATGACCCTATCGTCTAGAGGCCTAGGACATCACCCTTTCACGGTGAGTACCGGGGTTCGAATCCCCGTAGGGTCGCCAAGTTTTGTAGCACTTGGCTAAGTTGCTTAAGCAACGAAGCAAAAGTTACAGCTACCAGGAGTGGTAGTTCAGTTGGTTAGAATACCGGCCTGTCACGCCGGGGGTCGCGGGTTCGAGTCCCGTCCACTCCGCCAAGACTTCCTGTAAGTCGTTGATTTGAAAAAGCTTTTAAGCCTATCAGACACCGACTCACAAGTCAACTCACAGTGCCGTAGCGAGTCAAATCGCTACGGCATTTTGTTTTTCTGGCTGGGATTTTCTCGCATCCTTGCACAGGGCTGCGGTGACCTGCTCAGTGCTCACGAATTCCAGCAAAGTTTTTTAAGGCACATTACCTGACAGTCCTGCGTTAAGCTGAAAAAAGCCGCATTGTCAGGTTTCAGGCATCCATGCCAAGCCTTTGCGGTCATCCCTCGCTTTCGGCACGCCTTCATTCCCCTTTTGTTTGTTTCCACACCTCTGGTTCAGATGGTGGCTTTGCCGTGGGCGGGTTCTTTGTCACTCACACAGGAGCACCATTCACATGGCCACCCCACAAACCACCCCGCAGGGCTTCACACCGTTCTTCAAGCGCGTGTCCCAAGGCGAAGATCGGCATGCAGACATCTACGCTTGCATCGCCATCTTGACCAACAAGACCGTGGCGGACATCCAGCGGCAGGCTGAGACTTTAGGGGTGCCAAAAACAGGTCCGTATTACCCTTACCTGGACGGCGACATGATCGCAAAGCTGCTGGTAGCACACAATCTGGTCGCCACTGTCTGGAAAGAGGCGGCTGGCTATGACGACCTTTCGGGCGTGGATGTAGCCATCCTCATGGTCGAATTTTTGCCGGAATGGGAAGTTGGCCGATGCGTGGTATTCCACTGTCAACGCTCTGCTGACGGCAAAAACGTTCATCCGTATGTCGTCGATCCGTACCCTCATGCGGACAACAAACTACATCTGCGCCAAGGCACCACAGAGCTGAACGGTCTGACACCCAGCTGGTTCATTGGCGTGCATCCCAAGCCCACGGGTAAGTAATGCCGCAGACGGTCTTTCATGAGTTGGTCGGCCAGCGGCTGTGCCAACTCTGGGTCTTCGACCAAGACCGTTTTCCACACCACTCAGGCCAGAGTCTCTTGGCCGGCGCTCTGGCTTGGGTGTTTGAGGATGCCGTTCTGGTGTTCTCTTCACCATTGAGGCATTTGCACTGCTCACAAGGCAGCGTCATTGGCAACGATGCGGGCAGCCTATGCGACATGGGCTTGCGTGTCACGCTGCTGGCTCTGGACTGCGCGGACACATGGCTCTCTCGGTTCGAGGTCTACACCACATTAGATACCCCGAGCTGGCGAAGACTCATCGGCCAACGCTTAAACGCTGTTCATCTGGTGGCCAGCCAACCAGGTCACCTTCAAAGGTGGCGCATGGAGCTGGTCTTCAGCGAAGAGGTTCTGCTATGCCGTGTTGCTTATCGCTCTGACTTGGATGGCCTCATTGAAGCCGGTGACGGTGAACGTTTTGAACTCCAGCAGATTGAAGTGTGTAGCCCGAAACAAGCGTTCGGATGGTTGCACCCAGCCGCGCCACTGGAATTCATCTTGGGTGAACAACTGTGGCGAAGTGCGCAAATTTCCGACTGGCCTTTTGCCGTGCGCAAGCAACTGCAAACCAGTGAGCAACCGGATGCTTTTTACCGCGAAACGTTGATTCGGGCGCTCACTGCCCGGTTTCGGCAGTGGCCTGTATTCCGCAAACGGCTACTTGCGGTGGAGATTCCTGTTCACGTTACAGGGGTTCCGGCAGGCGTGTATGAACAAGTGCGCGGACTGCTGCGGTGTTCAGGTCTTGGCCACTCGCCGTGAATAGACCCGTTGACCCCGTGGTGGCTCTGAATGCTTCGTGGTGTCTATCAATGCATCAGGTGGCACGCCCAAGGCATATGCGATCCTGAATAAGGACGTGACGCTCATATTCCTCACGGCTCGCTCACAGCCCGAGACCCATACGGGGGTTTGTTCGGAAAGCTCAGCAACTTGCTGTTGTGTGAGGCCCTTAGCAAGCCTTATGCGTCGCATGTTGCTGGCCACAAGACGCTTTACGGCTTCTGGCTCAGGTGGATGGACACGGGACTTGGACATGCCCCTGACTTTCCGACAAGTTAAACGATAGATAAATAAACGATGGTATAAATATTGATTTATCCAATTCCCCGAATAAAGGACAACCAATGGCAACGACAAAGAAAAAACAGAACGATGAGCTGCTGATGTACGGAGCGGCTGCTCTGCTCATGGTGCTGGCGCTGTTTCACCATTTCCGGCTCAGGCAGAAGTGCCTGAGCAACGAGAACGCTCACCAAATCTTTGACTTCAAGGCCATGCTGCCCAAGTTGCTGACGATTGGCTCGGGCTTGCTGGTGACCATCATCTTGATGGCCCAGCTCAAGGGGTATTCAGAGGTCTTGTTCTGGTTGACGCTTCCGCTGTGCATCTATGCCGGCAATCTGGCTGCCAAGGCGCAGGCCTACATGTTGTTGGGCGTGGTGATTGACTACAACACGGGCATCGTGCATTTCCCGCCGAATCTGGAGCGCTTGGGTTTGTTTGACTACCTGAAGGTCATCCCCGTGCTCAAGGTCTGGACCGATCTGGACACGGTGGACATCACCCAGATCGAGCGCATCACCCGGCAGGCGGGCAAGAGCCTGTTCATGATCGGCAAGTTTGGCTCACGCCGCATCACCTTCACCGACAAGGGCAAACGCGATGAGTGCATCTACTGGCTCACGTCATTTGAGGGCAACCACATTGGACTGGCCAATGAGATGGAGTTCAGCGAATGAAGCGGTCTGTACTCCTGCTGGCTGTCATGGCCGCATCCGCTATCGCCGCCCCTGATGAAGAACTGCTGGGCAAGTCCAAGGGCTACCCTGTAGGCACGGCGGCCAATTGGTACTTTGATGAGTCTGTCCGTGTGGGGTCGTTTACCCACCAGGATCAAGTGCCCAATCTCTATGGTGGCAAACCCAACGAGGTGCTGGCTGGTGGCGTGGTCATGCCATTGCCGAAAGCCGACAAGGAGCCTTGGGGGTTACGTTGGCGAGTGGGCAATCAAAGCGGCCTCACGGTGGACGACTTCCTCAATCGACAGCGCATCATGGGCCTGTTGGTCATCAAGGATGGCGTCATCCAGATCGAGCGTTACCAGTATGACCGGACGCCCGATCTGCGGTTTCAGTCCAACTCCATGGCCAAAAGCATTCTGAGTCTGGGCATTGGCTTTGCCGTGCAAGACAAGTTGCTTGATCTGGACAAGACGGCAGACACTTATGTGCCCGACCTCAAGGGCACGGTCTATGGCGAGGTCACCCTGAAGAACTTGCTGCGCATGAGTTCTGGGGCGCGGTTTGAGGAAACTTACTCTGGTCAGGACGATCTGGCCAAGTACAACCGTGCCAGCATGTCCGGCGGTGTGGCGGCAGGTGCTAAAGCGGTGGAGGTGCGGGCCTACCCACAAGGCGAGAAGTTCAACTACGCCTCTGCCGAAACGGAAATCCTGGCTTTGGTGTTGCGCTCTGTGTTGCCGGAAACGATCAGCGAGTACCTGAGCCGCAAGCTCTGGAAGCCCATGGGCGCGGAGCAGTCTGCTTTGTGGCGGGCCTACCGTGACGGTCTGGAGAAGGCCAGTGGCAACTTCAATGCCACGATGCGTGACTATGGGCGCTTAGGCGTGGTGCTGGCCCATGATGGCTATCGACCTGATACCCGAGAGCAGATCATCCCGAAGTCATACTTGGAGGATGCGACCCGCGCCGACCGACAGCCTGAGCAGTTTCGACCCGGCAAGGCCACGCCATACTTTGGGTACGGCTACCAGTTCTGGACGTTTCCCGGCCCCAAGCACCGCTTCGCATTGCAAGGCACCTATGGGCAAGTCGTCTATGTTGACCCTGAGGCCAAGCTGGTAATGGTGCTGACCACGGCCAACAAAACCGCCAAGTCTGGAGGGACGACACTGGGTGGGGAGACCGATGCGTTCTGGCGGGGGTTGGTCAATCACTGGTCTCGGTGGTGAATTGCGGGCTCTTATTGCACTATTGATACGGTACGTTGATGTATCAATACCCGTTTAGGCCGATCTTGTCGAAGCCCACTTGCTGCCCTTCGACAAGCTGAGGGCGAACGGTTCAAACTTAACCTGGCCGGATCAATAAGGTGACTTCATGGAAATCGAAGGCTAGCATTTCCCTTCTGACGTTTTAATCTATCGTGACCAATACTGACACTTTGATATGGCATAGGGTCTAAAACCATCGAGCAAGCGCAGGGATCAAGGCGACTATCCAATCTCGTGCGGGTAGTGTTAGCTTCAAATAGACGGCATGAGAAAGCAACAAACCTAAGACAACAAAGCCGTCAATGATCCAAAGAATCATACGCTGCGTGAATGCTCTTTTTGATAGGTAGAGAAATGTATCTGCGAACGAATCAGCTACGGCAGAGTATTCTTTTGTTAGTTGCCGTTTTTGCCGATCAATCTCGTCGCGAAGCACCCCAAGTGTGTGTGATTGGTTGTGTAACAAGAAGATCATGAGGATAGAAAACACCCAACAACCAGTCAAAACGGCAGTGTTTACCCAGAACTCATACCCTACGGCCTTGGCATCCTTCATTTGTGCAGCCACGATGATCGTGGCAACAGGTATGCCAAGTAGCTGATTCTGAATATCAGAAAACACTTTGTGGATCTTTCCGCTGTATTCCACGCGTGCAGCTTCAACTTGGTCGCGGACCTTTTCATATGAAAATCCAACGGCAAAGAGTTGATATCCCTGCTCAAACTGTTTTTTTAGTTCGGCAGCATTGGTCAGTAAATGTTTAAATCTTAGATGGCTGGCTAGGTGCTCTGTCTGAGATATCACGGCTTCGGCCAGTATGGCCGCACATTGTTTTTCATGTGTACCTTCTGGCAGCACATTTAGAAGATCGCGAATCACTGAAAGAGGAAGTCTTTCAAGGTCATCTGCATCATATTCAATGGGTAACTCGAATTTACCGTCTTTGATAAACACAAGTGATGGTTCGTCTGAGTCCAGGAATGCTGCTGCTCGTTTAAGCAGTTGGATGAATTGCAGGACAGCACGATACCTACTGACAAGATGCTCTTCACCGACAGTATCCGTGCTGGAAATTCCATCGGCCATCAAGAAAAACGATGGCTCTTTAATCCGTGTTTTGCGTGTGTCTGCTAGTAAACTTTTAATATCGTGCTTAAGCAGTCCGAATCCAAGTCGAGGTGAAATGGAAAGTTCGATAGTTTGCCCAATCGCAAGCCTGCCAACACTTTCATCGTTGGTAAGTGTGCAATGTGTATCCCGCTGCTCAGATAGACAGGCATTTAGTGCGCGGAGGTCGTCATCTGTTTTGATGGCAAAACTACCCCGAACCGGAGGGCCTTCTTGGCGGTTTTGCAGACCTCGGACGACCTGAACCAGATCAGGCCAAGTTGCCTTAATCGTCATCGCCTGTCTCTGTGGAGAGTTCGGCTTTTAGTGCATCTGGCAAGTTAAGCAGAGTCAGCGTTCCCTTCTTTTGGCTGTATTCAGCGTAACCTTGAGAAAGGGCATGACGATCAATGTCAATGCTCCAGTACTGAGTCTTGTACTTCATACGCATGAGTGCCTTGATACTGCGACCATCAGGTACAAAGCCATCTGAAATTTGTACATCACCTTCAACAAATGCATCCTGCAACTTCTTGGGTTCATTAGGCCAAACAGCATTGGATAACGCCTCAAGGCTCAGTGGCTCATCATTTTTATTTCGCTCATCGCAATAGCTAAAAGCTGATTGCAAAAAATCTTCTTCCTCCTTTTGTTCAAGTCCCTGTCCTTTGGCAAATTTTTTCAATATTGAAACCAACTTCTTGGTCTCTTCGGTGTCGGCAATTAGCTCATCACAGCCAAGGAACAGTTTGAAATAGTCAGCAACCTCTCCGCGCTGTTTTAAGAACCCGACATATCGAATGTCTTCGTCGCCTTTTTCCCAGTCTGTAAGATTTACGCGACCTGCGACCCTTAGATTTTCAAGATCGACGTGCATAGCGTCAATTACCTCAAGTGTCGTGTCATCAATCACGCTGCCATCGACGTTATTGATGATCGCCACGATGAACCATGTGACGTTCGCAGCATTGGTTACCTGAGACATCAGGACGTACCCGCCAGTGGCGAGTGGTGCGGCACTAGCTTTGGTAGCGAGTACCCCCATGAGTAGTTTTGACGCCTCTAGAAAGCTGGTCGTTTGATTTTTAAAACTGTTCCTTAGAATCGCTGCTGAAGGATAGTTGATCTCATCGGCTTCAAAGCGTCCATAGCCTTTGCTGGCTTTTCCAGCATATAAGTCATGAATTGCCAAAATGAGTTTTTCGACAGGTGCCGTGATGGTAAGAGCTGCTGCTCTTTCCGTGATAGTGGCTTTGCCGTGCTTCTCTTTGTGCAGTTTATGGACAATTGCGTGATTGATCGTAAGCAAAAAATTCTCCACTCAGCGGTTATCCCCAATGTTGTTATTTCCCGCAAGCACTGGGTTTTGTCAGGACAAGGGACTTTGTCGTATTGACAATACACCATGCGGCGTTCTTTTTGCTTACAAGTTGGTATGAATTTTGTTCTTCAGATCCCAATTGACGAGCAGTAAAACCTGTGAAAAGTGGAGCTTCGGCTGAGAGGTCATGATCCGAAAAATTGAACGCATTTTATGGTGTGTCTGGCCTTCTCCCGCCCTCAAAGCCTTTGCGTCTGCGCAAAGTTTCACTGCGCTTGATCTAGTCAAAGAGCTTCGGTAACGTTTAAAACAGCGGCGCACTTCCCGCGCCGCCCCACAATTCGCCCAGCTATTGCTCTCAAGCCAAGGCTTAACCGCCTTGGCTTTTTTGCTTTCTGGTGGCCGTGCTTTGTGGGTTTGTTCAACCCCTTGCCGGAGTTCTTTCATGTCCAACTCACAGGCCACAGCGCCTATTGCCAATCAAGCCCGAGTTTCTGGCCCTCTGTTCCCCATGGGGCAGATCGTCGCCACGCCTGCGGTGGCAGATCACTTTGCCGCCCACGCTGTCAGTCCACTGGATTACCTGAGCCGCCATGCTCACGGTGACTGGGGCGATGTGCCACCCGAAGACGCAGCGGCCAATGTCGCTTCCGTTGAACGCGGTACACGAATCCTGTCCAGCTACAAGGTGGCTTCTGAAACCATTTGGGTCATCACGGAAGCAGATCGTGCATCGACCACATTGCTGTTCCCCTCGGAGTACTGAACATGGGAGCGCCAACGACACAAGCCAGACCCTTGCGGCGTCTGCTGCTGACATTGCCACTCTTGCCTGCACAACCAGGCTCCAAAGTGGGCTACGGCGAAGCCGACCCTGATCTGCTGGTGCAACTGGCCGAAGATGCCGAATCCTGCATTGGCGTGGTGCAGCTGGGCACCTCCGCCATTGGGCAGTTCATGGCGTGCTCTTCCCCGGAAGTGGAAGACCGCACTGTGTCCAGTGACGCGGTAGAAGCCCTCGGTTGGCTCTTGGCCGAAATCAACGATGCCGCTGCTGTCCTGATGGTCTTGCTGGCAGAGAGCCGGAACAGCACGGTGGACTACGCCCCCCCTCAGTTTGTGGCTGTTGAGCCTGCGCGGTTTTGAGGGGCACCAGCATGGCCGATCAAAGCCTCATCCAAGAACTGGAAGCCGCTGCACAGTCTGAAGCCACCCGCAAAAGCTACGCCCAAGCCCTGCGGCATTTCCAATTCTGGGGTGGACAAGTGCCGTCCACCGCCACAGTGGTGGCTAGCTACATCGCTGAACTGTCCCAGAGCCACAAAACCGCCACGATTGCCCACAGGCTGATTGCCATCCATCATGCGCACCAGAAAGCAGGGCATCCATCCCCGGTGATGACCACCAAAGTCAAAGCGGTGATGCAAGGCATCCGCCGCACATCTGGAACCGCCCAGCGCCGTGTACGGGCCTTGGTCAAAGACGATCTGATCGAAGCCCTCTTGTTGTCAGACCAGCAAGCCCCCAACAAAGCTGCCAGAGACCGTGCCGTACTGTTGGTGGGCTTTGCCGGGGCCTTCCGCCGCTCTGAGCTGGTGGGTATCTGCGTTGAGCATCTGAACTTTGTGGATGCTGGCGTGGAAATTCTGCTGCCACGCTCCAAGACCGACCAAGAGGGGCAAGGCCGCACGGTCTTCATTCCGTATGCACTAAGCGCACGCTGTCCCGTTAAGGCCCTCAAAGACTGGATGAAGCAAGCCAACATTGAAACGGGGCTGGTGTTTCGTTCCATCTCCCGACATGACCACATTGGCAGCAGGCTGACCGCTCAAAGCGTGGCCCTCATCGTCAAAGCGGCCATGGGCCGTGTGCGTGGTCAAGAAGCCGAGCACTATTCAGGCCACAGCCTCCGCGCAGGCTATGTCACTCAAGCCACCCTGGCCGGTTTGCCCACGTTTCAAATCAAAGAGGTCACGGGTCACCGCAGCGATGCCACATTAGCGAAGTACATCCGCCCAGTGCAGCGCAGGAAGGTGCCCAGCTTGTTATGACGCACCAAGACCCAGCAGGAGAAGGGGCATACGGTCTTCATTCCCTAGCGCCAAGTCCTCGCGCTGTCCGGTCAAAGCATTGGAGAAATGGCTATCACTCAGCGGGATTCAACAAGGAGCAGTGTTCCGACAGATTAACCGGCACGACCAGATTGTTGATAGCAAGGGGGTGACGGCCCAGTCGGTGGCTCTGGCGCTCAAGGCGGCAACGAGCCATGTCAAAAGCGTGGAAGCTGCAAAGTCAGTGGCGGGGCATAGTTTGCGTGCGGGCTCTGCACCGATGGTGCCAGTGTGGGGGGGGCTCGCCACGTCATCATGGAGCAGACGAGGCACCGGTCGAGTTCGACGCTGGCGAAGTACATCCGGCCGCTGGCGCGACGGAAGACGCCCACCTTGTTGTAGGAAGCCCACGTCACGTCAGGCACCTGATGGTGGTACCAGCAGAAAGAGCTCACAAGGATTTTGCCAACGGCATGGGGAGGCATAATGGCAATGAATGAACAGATTTGAACACTCTTCGCCGTCGTACTAAAAGAACACCAATGATTGAAACAAACCTTACCCTTAAGGAAGTTGCTGCGCATCTGAAGGTATCGCTGAGCACTGTTCGCAGGCTCATTCGCAACGGAGAGCTTCAGAGCTTCCGCATCGGTACGCAAGGACAGGTCCGCGTTCCGGAAAGCGCGGTCAAGCGAATGTGCGGAGATGCCTCCATCGCTGCGGAGGTGGAGCAGACATCGGCGGCCGAGGCTCCGGCAGTTGCCGACGAGCCTTCTGAGATGCGGATACTGGACGGCATGACGCGCAACGAACTCCGCTGGAGCATTCTGCATGCTGACGTGAACGTCGCTGCGGCAAATCTTCCAGCAGAAAGTGTCAATTGCGTCGTGACTAGTCCGCCGTATTACTGGCAGCGTGACTACGAGGTTGACGGTCAGATCGGGCACGAGTCCACCATCGACGGATACGTGGATGCGATGGTCGAGGTGTTCTCGAAAGTCAAGGCTGCGCTTACTCAGGATGGCACGCTGTTCCTCAACCTCGGGGACACGTATTACTCGGCTAAGGGCAAGCCTCACGGCACAGACGACAAACACAGCGGGAGGAACATGATGCGGAAGCATCTGCGCGCCGTTGACGGCCCAGGCCTTGGGCTTCCACGCAAGTCACTCATCGGCATCCCCTGGCGGGTTGCTCTTGCATTGCAAGAGGACGGGTGGACGCTTCGCAGCACTGTCATCTGGCAACGCCCAGGCACCTTGCCTGAGCCTACCGCTCACGACCGTCCATGGCGCACTCACGAAAACATCTTCATCTTCTCAAAGGGGCCGAAGTACTTCTTCAATCGAGAGGGGCTTCAGGGTGAGGAGGACGTCTGGAAGATCATTGCGAGGCCCGAGAACCCCGGCTCACACTTCGCTCCGTATCCGCGCGAACTGGTTGACCGCTGCTTGGCATGTGGCTGCCCCGAGGGCGGCACCGTGCTCGACCCGTTCGTGGGGTCGGGGACAACTATGGTCAGTGCGTTGGCTAGCGGCCGCCAAGCGGTCGGCATCGAGCTCAAGCCAGAGTACGCCGATTTCGCGGCCCTGCGCATCAAGAAGGAGTTTGGTTCGCTGGCCACAGCTAAGGACGCTGCGTGACACTGGCTGTACGTCTCGAACAGGCTGGGATGGCGCTGGAGCTGGTCCCCGGCAGCAGAGACATCGAGGTGTACGAAGGGGCAGTACTTGGATCTGTGATGGCTCCGAGCCGCCCAATCATCCAACTCGACGATGTCCAGTTGCCGGTGTCTTGGCATCAGGGGGCCAAACTCGCAGTTTGGAGCACGGACCTGACCAACCAGGTCGGGTTCCATCGCCTGAGCGTTCAAGTGGCAGGCAGGACGCACACCTTCGATTTCAGAACGAGTACTGCGAAAGCGACCTGGGACGAGGTCCGGTTGATGGCTGAGGTGTGCGCGAGCTCGTACCTCGGTTATCGGCGACAGTTCGCCTACATGGCGGCCAATGGGACGACCCGCAAGGTTCGGCTTCCACAAATTCACTACGCTTGGCTGAGGGATCGCCTGCCGGAGATTGAGCGCCTAGTCCGGTCTATCAACGACCGGCCAGCCGTATCCCACGTGCGGACCACGGAGGTGTCATTGCGCAGCAAAGGGCTGTCGATCGCGCAAACGAGTCGGCTGCTGCGCGAGAAGCACCATCTCCTCGAACGTGCTGAGGGCGGGCCCATCCAGGTCGGTGGCGTCAGTTACTGGCCGTCTCGCGTCGCTGTGCAGAGCCAGGCGCGGCAGACGCAGCTCGAAGAGCACATTCAGATTGCGGCATTCCTGCAAGTGATGACGACGCAGTGCCTGGACCTTGCGACCGTGGTTGCTTCGGCAATGCGAACCGAGGTTCAAGGGTTCGCAGACCACTTGAAGAATCTGCGGGCACTTCCGGTGTTTCGCAACCTCCTCGTTCGACCTGGCGCTAAACCGACCAATGTGCTGCCGACAACCATCCAGCGCAGCGACAAGCGGTACGGCCGCATACGTGATCTCCAGGCGGAGTACGGTGCGGACATCGCAGACAGCACGGATTTCGCCAAGTCGATTCGTGCAAACGTCAAAGATGTCTGGGAGGTGTACCAAACGTTCGTCACGCACGTGATTGGCAACGCACTCGGTCTTGAGTACTCATCGCCTGACAAAGACCTGCGCAAGCGATCTTCGCAGGGATGGTCGATGAGATCCGAGGACTGGCAACTATTCTTCGACACAAAGCCGCCGAAGAATGTCCTTGCCTCGTGGCGCGATGCTGCAGGCAGGCCCGCTGACGAACGGCCGGATGTCCTTCTGGTCCGTCCCGCTACGGGACATGTCGTCGTACTCGACGCAAAATTCAAGCTGGATGCGCAGGCATCGCAGGCAACACAGGAAGACTTGTTTGAGATGCAGGGCTATCTGAACTCATTCGCGGCGAAGTCGGGAGGCATCATTTTCCCAGGCCCGGCGATGGCCTCGAACCGAATTTCAGCCGAGGGCAACTCGCTGCTGGAGCTGCCCATTCGAGCCGGTCACTTCGCGGCGGCCGGCAGTGTCGAGGCCGTCCACGAGTACGTGAGAGAGGCGTTGAAGTCGCTCAATACCTGAACAGGACGTGGCCGGTTCCAAGGTCCTTAGTACGCAGGAGCGCCTGAAGCGCGGCCGTCGCCGCGACGAAGTCCCCACCGCCTGCGTCAGCCGATGCAGTGAACGCTAGAAGCTCTTCGCATACTGTGCTCGGCCCGCTCAGTTGTGGAACGATCTTCTGAGCGAGCTGCTCGCTCAATGCGGTTCTCCACGGACGGCCAGACATCGCCATGTAGTCGAGAACGTCCTGAACCACACCAAAGGTCAACGAGGTGGAATCGCTCGCCGCGCACGCTTTGCAGATTCCCCACAGCAAGTCACCGAATTCTGTGGAGCGCACTTCGGAACCGCCGGCCAGGGCTGTCGCCAAGCGTTGAGCGCGGAATCCATCAAGAACACTGCCCATGCCGCTGCTTGTGCGTTCATCAACCCGGGCCTTGGTTTGCTCCAACATGTGAACGCACGCTTGGTCGAACTTGGCGCGGTCATTAGCCTCTACCAAATCTCCCAGTGCGTTCGGCATTTCGATGATGTTTGCCCGCCGCTTGACCGGGCTGCTGAGGGGCGCACGGGTCGACTCTTCAAGGAAGGAGTTAACGGTCCCAATCACGAATGCATCGGGCGGGAACTGGCTGGGTGAACCATGTCCGGGGAGCTCAACCTTCGCATCGCTCTCGATAGCAGGCAGTAACCGGGCGAGGTAGTGATCGACCTGGGCGAGGTTCATCTCGTCGAGCAAGACCACGTAGACATCTCGCGGTCGATCTGATAGGAACAGTTTGCGGCTCAGCTCCGTCGCAGCCAGTCCACCAGAAATCTTCTCGTAACCGAGCGCGTCGGCCTCGGAGAAGTCGCTGCCGACGCTGACCTCAACCAGCGAAACGGCGTTCGAAAAGAAGGTGTTCAAGCCTTTGGCGAACGCACGCACAAAGGCAGTCTTGCCGGTCCCCGGGCGCCCGGCTAGGACTACAAACCGCTGTGCAATCAACGCGCCGTAGAACCCATGCACGAAGCCAGCAGGCAACGTGAGCTTCGCCACCTGGGTGATGTGATACTCCAGGTGCTGTAAGAGGTCTGCCTCCGTCCGCCCCAGCATCGAAGGGCCGGGGGGCACGCCGTGAATTAGCAGTGCTAGTTCTTCTTCGGTGATACGGTCAGGTGAGAAGTACTCAGACTCCACCGGGCGCGTCGCGTCGAAAAGGCGGGCGTACTCGTCATCCGTGATGTTGAACTCGGCCCGGAACTTGGCTTCGACGGCGCCGAGCGAGTCTGGCAACTCCTCGTAACGGTAAAGCCAGGCGGCCAGGTCAAAAGTCGGGATGCGAAGCTTCGCACCGCTTTGCGCAGCCGGCAGCAGCGCCTCAAGCTTGTCCAGGTAGTCAGCGGTGAACGCCCATTCCTTTGGCGTTACGCGCTCCAGGGCCTTGCGGAAATTGTCAGACGTTCGTGCGCGCTGCAGCGTCCCGCCGCTGTACTTTGAATTTTTCCAGTACCAAGAATCGTCGTCCTTCAGACCGAAGGGTACACAAAAAGGCTTATCGGGCGAACCGCCCGCTGGAGAGAAATAGTCACGAAGCAACTGGCCCTCTTGCGTACCGCCCCAAACCGTACCGGTTCTGCGTGTAGCCGGGGTTGTTGCGCTGCCGGGCACCTCTGGGGTGGCGAGCCCCACCCCGGTCTTCTTCATCGAGAGGAAGGTCACCCCGAAAAACGCGTGGAACGGCTCCAGCCTTACGACTGATTCGGCCAATTGGCCCGCAGAGATGTACGCCAAGACCAGCTCCTCGTGAGTTCGTTGTTTGGGAGTGATTCTACTTGTCGATAGGAACTCAACTGGCTGCGCCCCACAGCCCGGTTCCGACCGTCGCGACGAAGCGGCTAGCAAGCGATAACGCGCACTTATCGATAGTCAGCAATCGCTTGAAATGCTCAAACTATACGCGTTGATGGTAAGCCCACAGATGGGCCGCGATTGACCGTTATAGCAGCGCTTGACAGATGCGAGCTAAAATGGTGCCCAGCATTCCAAGGCGCTGCTTTGGACATCGAGTGAAATTGATTCGCAGCCTTTGCATGGCTGGCGGGATCGAGTCCTGGAACAGACTTCACTAGCGATGGCCCCTCTGCATGGAGTACTTCTCTGAAGTACCCATGGCTAGGGCACACATTCAAAGTTCCACAGTTCATGGGCTGCTTCAAAGAAGATTTTTGAACTTCTTTTAGGAGCGCCGTCATGGCCACACACAAAAATCCACTCGAAAAGTCTCTCGACATCGCATCGTGGGGTAACAGAGACCTCTCTTCTTTTGACGAACACGTTGTAGATGGCTCTGTTCACCTTGAGTTGTCTACCCAAGATGGTCGTCGCATCGCCGTTAAACATCAGGGGATGCGTTTGACTTCTACCGCTCCATTGCTCTGTGATGTGAGCCTCCCGGGCGAGCATGTGCAAGGTGTTTTCGACAAACAGGGATGCAAAGTTGCAATCGCGGCCCCTTGCATCAAGGCAGGCAATCAGCAAGTCTTTGGTCGGTTTGATCGAGGGCATCATCTTGTCTATGGTGCGCTTAAGCCGGAAGTGACCAAGATACTCTTGGTTGTCCGTCCTATCACGGCAATGCTGCTGCATTCCATCACGGACATTACGTGTGTGGCTGCAGTGTTTGAGGCCAATATTCCTGATGTTCACCGCAGTCTGAGCAAACGATTCCCTCATGCTTATATCGTGCTGGCGCTGGAGCCATTGGCCTCAAAACATTCAGGCTCAAATTTGCCTGCCTCATCTGCCGATGAGGGTGACATCAGCGACAACGCCCACATTGTGGCAAGCGACAACACCTATGCCTTGCAATATGCAGTCGAGAACGATGTGCCGATTGTGGTTCCGGGAGTGTGGCGGTTTGTCGATTGGTACGCTACAGAAGCTGGGGGTGAGGCCATCCAAAACAACATTGCATCCTCCTTTGATGCCCTCATGACTGGCGACTACGAGACTGCCGTAGAAGACAGCTTGAAAGTACTCCAAGTGGATGGAATGTGGCTTGGGAACCCCAGTGCGAGTGCGCCGTCTGTTGTGCCAGCAATTGCACCTCAACATGGCGCTGCCCTGGCATACACCCTGTTCGAGACCATCAAATCTGGGGTGGTTATGGCCGATTCAATGGCTGTGCTGGTTGTGCTCTGGATTCTGCATACGCACTTGCATGAGGATGTGTCGGTTACTCCCTACGTGTGCGTCAAATCGCCTACCAAGCGCTGTGGAAAATCAACGCTGTTGACGCTCTTTGTCAGACTCACTGCTCGTCCATTGCTATCGGTCAACATGACCGCAGCGGCACTGTTCCGAAAAATCGAAAAGGATCGGCCTACGTTTTTGATCGACGAGTTCGATCAAATGAACAATGTCCCCACGTTGCTTGGCATTCTCAATGCTGGGTATAAAAAAGGTGGCGTAGTGCATCGAGCGACCCCAGACAAGAACGGGAAAGACACCTTCAGTGTTTATTGTCCGAAAGCTTTTGGCTTGATTGGCAATTTGCCTGGGACACTTGCTGATCGGTGCATTCCTGTGCATCTGAAGAGAAAAAGCGAAGAGCAAAAAGTTGAGAAATTTGCCGAAGACCACCAACTGGATAGTCTGTGGTTTTTGCAGTCTCGCATGCTCCGCTGGCTGGCCGACCATCGGAAAAACATTTCTGCCAATGCAAAACGGTTCTCAGAAGAAGGGCAACAGTATGGACTGCACTCGGATCGGGCGACTGAAATTTTGCTGCCTCTGATGGCTATCGCCGAGGAGATCGGCCCCGATTGGGTAAAGCGAGCGCAGGAGGCTGCTGTGGAGCTTTTTAATCAAGCGGACGAACTGGACACCAATGAACACTTGATCGTGAGTATCCACAGGTATTTCGACGAGCAAGCGCAGGAATCAGATGTGCAGTATGTAAGCTCTCAAAGTTTGTTGCGCTACTTGAATTCGGATGAACATGAGCCATGGTCAACCTTCAACCGAGGACGCGAGCTGACCGCAAAGCAGATGGCGGACATCCTCAAGCAGTTCAACATTCAGTCGCGGCAGTTACCACGCAGCCGCCTTGAGAAAACCGCCAGGGGCTATGACCGAACTGCCTTCGAGGATGTGTTCTCACGCTATATCCCCAACAAGTGACATGTTTGGCTATAGGAAGCCCCCACGTGACGTTGGTAAGTTCGTTGCTGGGGGCTTTTCAGTGTGGTGTCGAAAAATATGACCAACACGCTCAACACGCTCAACACCATGCCACTTGATCCGAGCGGTCGCAAGCTGCGCTGCCATGCAAACCTTAGTGCAGTTCAAGTAACGATGCTTCATAGGGGGCGTACTCTCAGCAGTTGGTGAGGCTACGCATTCAGTACCCGCGCTTCTCACGTTCTTTACGTTTCTCTTCTTTCTCTTTTTCAAGTTCCGCATATATCGCGTCATGATTAAGGTAGCGGTCACGCTCGTAATCATCCGAAGCGTCAAGCCATACGAGAAACCACGGGAGCAGAGATATAACAAGGGCGAGTTGAGCAACACCTTCACTGGTTACGCTTGCAAGCGTTGCATACCCAAGCGTCAGAAATGATGTGGGTAGGACAAGGTGATTGAACACAGACAGGCAAAACGCAGAGAAATACAGGTACGTCAGTTCTTTGGTTTCCTTGCGGTCATCGGCACAACGCTTGCGATGTGCCTCCAGCATTCGCACTGGTTCATAGTCTTTTGAGGCATAGGACTTGGCAAGAATATTGGACTCAGAAACATACCCACGAAGCTCGTGCCAGCGCGTCGTTTCCCGCTGGAATAGGCGGGTATATGAAAGCTGTCTTAGGCACCCAAAGACGATTGCGTAGAGCACACGAAAGCCATAGCCCATAAAGGCAAAGTATCCGAGCAGACCAAGCACAAGTTGCCCTGCCTGTATTCCTTCAATCTTTTTCCAGGTAAGGGCAGGCAGGGAGTTTGAAGTGAAGACATACAAGGCAAGCTCAAGAAAAGTTGCGATGCAGAGCGCGTGCAGAAAAAAACGAAACTCTGTTGCCTTCTCGAAAAACGATGTGGCCTGTGCGGTGATTTTCTCAGCTGCTTCGCTTGCGGTCATCAGAACATTCCTCCACCCGCTCCATACGAATATTCACTGTACCGCCCCCAGCTGTGCAATCGTTCGCTTACGAAGCAGAGCATCCTCAGGGGTTGCCTCACGCACCATGGTACTGAAATGGATGATTTCAACGTTTTCGGCCATATCTACATCATATAAGGGAAAAGTTCACAGATAGGCCCGAGGCGTGCGACCACCATCCAAGATGGCATTTTCAATTACCCCTTGCCGCGGGCCTCATGCAGCTATGGCATTCCCCCAAACCTATAGACACTTTTCATAGCGCAGTTTGATGCTGCCGCTCGAACTCTTGGGGGCTGAGTTGATCGAGATGCTTGTGGCGTCGAACTCGATTGTAGAAACCCTCGATGTAAT